>Ga0164306_10000066_pt1 | contig 38146 bp, 54 predicted proteins | sample Whisoiple_242_MG_FD_110213 | JGI IMG/M metagenome (GOLD analysis project Ga0164306, IMG submission 110213) | Soil microbial communities amended with fresh organic matter from upstate New York, USA - Whitman soil sample_242_MG | ecosystem: Environmental > Terrestrial > Soil > Unclassified >... | reverse complement strand
GGCGTCGGTCGCGGCTCTGGTCGCGGCGTCGGTCGCGGCTCTGGTCGCGGCGTCGGTCGCGGCGTCGGTCGCGGCTCTGGTCGCGTCGTAGGTCGCGGCTCTGGTCGCGGCTCTGGTCGCGGCGTCGGTCGCGGCTCTGGTCGCGGCGTCGGTCGCGGCGGAGGTCGCGGCTCTGGTCGCGTCGTAGGTCGCGTCGTAGGTCGCGGCGCTGGTCGCGGCGTAGGTCGCGTCGTAGGTCGCGGCTCTGGTCGCGGCGTAGGTCGCGGCGGAGGTCGCGGCGTCGGTCGCGGCGGAGGTCGCGGCGTCGGTCGCGGCGTAGGTCGCGTCGTCGGTCGCGGCGTAGGTCGCGTCGTCGGTCGCGGCGTAGGTCGCGTCGGAGGTCGCGGCGGAGGTCGCGTCGTCGGTCGCGGCGTGATTTTTCTCTACGCTGCGCACAGCCTCAAAGCGAAACGTTCCCGCGGGGGCCTCCTTCAGAAACTCAGTTCGGTAGAGCCCGCTTCGGACGGCAAACGAGCAAGCTGCTGGAATCGAGCCCATGATATCGACTTCAGACACCTGGCGCCCGAACAACGCCTGGTGTTTCTCCGGATGCTCGCGCAAGTAGCGCGCGCCGGCCGCCACGCCCGCGGCAATCGTGGCAACCAGCGGGCTCGATACGAAAACAACATGCTTGGGTTCAGCGAGGCTAGCTGCCGTGTACAGACCACGCGCTGCGGTTGTCGCGAGCGTGCGTTCGTCGTCGGTCATGCCCCGTGTGGACATGGCGTTTGCGATCCAGCGTTGGGCCCACCCGGGCAACTGCGCACGATGTTCCGCGGTGAGTGAGTATTTTTTTGTCATATGAAATCCTGTCTCCCTAACGCCGAAAGCCACCGGACCTTGCGGCGCGGTGGCTCAACAACGGACTTCGCGTTTCAGTCGTCAACGGCACGCGCCAGATCGCCATTCATCTCGGCGAGACTGGCTACCTGGTAATCACCCGGTTGAAGCTCGATCGTCTTGTGGCGCTCGGAGTGCGTCACGTTGACCGACTCCGCCACGCGCAGGTATTGGATGCCCTCGCGACGCCCATAGAGCACGTGTTTGAAATCAGCGATGGCATGTGGCGCGGATTCGCGACCGGCCAAGATGATCGGCGCCTTCTGCGGCGTGAGCTCGATATCCGTGGGGATGGAAGCTTGCTTGAAAACTAGGTCACCGTGTCGTGAATGCAGTTGGTTTTCCATTTCGATTCTCCTGTTGCTGTCGCTGACTACGCTACGTGTTTGGCTTCGATTGCCGGGTCGTAGATGCCGTCTCCTATTTCGTCGGGCGTGTAGAGTCCGGCCGTCACATCGGGGTAGACGGCGCGCCCGAGCTCGACGGCCCCACGCCAACGGAACATCGTCCGGCGGTACTTGTCCCAGTTGCTGGGTTTGCCACTCTTGCTAACGCCGGTCGCATTCTCCGGAGTACCGACGAGCAGTCCCGCATTGAGCGCGTCGCGCACGTCCCATGACATCGTGACCTCGCGGGTCGCTCCTTTGCGTCGCGTGGCCCATACTGCTCTCTCGTCGGTCGTCTCCACGAGTTCGAAGTATTCTGCCTTACCGCTCTTCAATATGAGGCCGACGATCAACGCTGCATGCATCGTCGGCTTGCCTTCGATAACGTGGAAGTTCGACAGGCTAGTAACCGCGTCGAGCCCGAGCGAGCGCCCGCGCAGTAGCACCGCAAAAATCGCTTCTGGGTTCGCGAAGTTCGCGAATAAACGAGAGTTGTGGAGGGCGTTGGCCATCTTCCAGGCCTCGACCGCGGTAGTCGGCTCGAGCTGTAGTGCCCACTCCTTCGTTGGCTCTGGGCGCACGACCAGCGCGGTCTGCGCCTGAGCAGGCGTTGCCGAAGCTAGCGGGCGGAGCGGCACCGTGTCCGGAGCTGGCGTCCGAAGTTCGCGGTTTGCTGCGTCCTGAACCTCAGACACGACGCTGCGCAAGTCGCCCGGCGTTGCCGGCGTAGCCTGTGGCCGCTTCGCCACCGGATCGGGCTTCGGCTCGTCCTGATATTCGGCCTCGTCAAACCCTGGATGTGCGGTCAATTTCTTGGGCTCCCTTCGTTCGAAAACTTCGCTGAAGTTGATGGGCGCATCGGTCGCGAGCTGGATCACTTTGCGACCGAGCTTCACTGCTTCGATGCTCGTGAGCACGCTTTCGCGCAGCTTCGGTTGCTTGATATTGCCGGCGAACGAAAGAACATCGTCGAGCGATCCGAACTGCCGCAGCAGTTCCGCCGCCGTCTTGATGCCAACGCCCTTGATTCCTGGGATGTTATCCGACGAATCACCGGTCAGCGCGAGCAGGTCGGGCACCAACACCGGCGGCACGCCGAACTTCATGGCCACTCCAGCCTCGTCGAACACAACGCCAGTAGCGAAGCTCAGCTGGCGCACGCGATCGGTGTCGCTGACCAGCGAGGACAGGTCCTTGTCGGACGAGGCGATCATCACCTCAAGCTCCTGCCCGCGCGCCATGCCCACGGCCGTTGCAATGATATCGTCCGCCTCGTAGCCCTGGACTCCCCACAGCAGTAGCCCGTCCGACGCAAGCCGCTCCTTCAAGCGAGCGAACTGCTCCACCATTTGAGCGGGTGGCACCTCGCGCTGGCCCTTGTATTCTGGCATCAGCTCTTTGCGCTTGTACGGCGGCCGGTCGATGCAGATGGCTACATGGTCGTAGCCCGCGATCACCTTCTGCACAGAGGCGAGCGTGCGCGTGTAGGCCTCACCCAGCTCCATGTCTTGGGTGGAGTGCCAGTGCGCGCGAAACAGCCCAGATAGGTCAACGAGAATCAGTGTTTTCATCGCAATGAAATCCCCGGTACATCGGCCGCCAGATAGTCTGTGTCCCCAGTTCCCAGAATGATTAGCCACTCGTGTCCGCAGCTCTGGCAGCGTGCATGCCTGATGCCGTTGACTAGGATGAATGCGTAGCTGCTGTGCTGACAGCAACTCATTGCTGCATCTCCGCTAGCTCAGCCAATACCGCGTCAAGGCGATCGAACATGCCGCGCGCCTTGTTGTTGTGCGCGTTCCAATCGACGGCGTGATCGCGCAGAGCCTTGCTCCACTGCTGCGCCGACAGTATCAGCTCGGCCCGTGTCGGCTTCGGCAGCGTCGCGTCCCCGCCAGGAAACGGTAATGCTACGAACGGAGGCGGCGCCGGAATCGTGTCGAACGCAGACCGGTGCGCCACCATCGGTCCCTCTTCTTCGGGTGCCATCACTTCGCAATCCTTGTCTGCGGGTCGAGGCCCGCTTCGGTCATGTGCCTCGGTGAGGTAACTGCGAGCGCCGGCAGCTGCCGCACGAACGCGAACCGCGCCGCCTCGGCCTCATGCAGCGCGCGCCCCTTGCGGCAGTAGCAGTGCTCGTCCTTGCGGACGCCGGTGCCCGCGCAGCCATCGCAGCGGAGCCAATCGCGCGACACCCAGCGGAACTCGCGCACAAGCTCCGCTTGCGCCTTCAGCTCCGACTCTTGCCAGCAATCATTGCAAGCGAGCCCGCTCTCGTCCTCGGGCTCGTAGTCGATGCGAGCGCCGCAGCTGATGCACGACGGCGGCAGTGGAGCCGGCGCGTAGTTCACAGCCCCGCCTCGCGCTTCGCGTCGTAGCTCCGGAGCAACGAGCGCAGCACTTCGACTGGCACCCGCGTCTTGAGGAACGAATCGACGCCCATGTCGCGCAGCGACTGGTCAACCTCGTATGCGACCTCAAGCAACCCTGTGTCCGTGTCGAGCTCGACGTAGCCGTCACCCGCCGTCGCTGGTTCGGCGTAGTCACCGCTGACCACGCGCCAGCCGGCGAGCAGCACCGGCGCGGTCCGATGCGTGCGGGCAGCGGCGGCAGTCATGGGGACACCGCCGCGCTACGCGAGCCGGTTACCTGACTCGCTTGTCGGACTTCGCTTGCGCTGTATCGCAGGCTCGTGCCATTGCCGCGTCGATGGCCGCTGAAGTTGCGTCCCTCGTAGCGGCAGAGACCGCGGATTCCACGGCGGCTCTCGTGTCGGCCCAGACAATTTCGGAGCGCTCCTCGCGTGACATTGCCTGCCAGCGAATAGCGTCGGCCAGTGCGCGCTCGTCCATTCGACGACGCTGGCGATCCTCCGCCAGAATCAGCGCCACACGAATGCCTACGGCCGACACGACGAGCGTAATGACCGAGAACATGATTGCCTCGAGCGTTGTGATTTCCATTTGCGTCGTCTCCAATGCTATGCGATTCGGTTGCGGCGGTCATCGCGTCCCCGTCTTGCGAGGGGCCGGCAGCGCCGGGCACTTGGCGAGCGGGCGGAAGGCCCGGATGATTTGCGCAGTGAACTCGTCCGCCGGCTCAGAGGCTTCGGGCGAGGGGGATTCGGGGAGATCGAGCACCGCGCGGATAGCGATGACTTCGATCGTCAGTTGTCGGGTTGACATGCCCCCAATCTATCCCGCTGAGAATAATTGTCAACGGGAAAAGATTCCAGGGCGCAAAATAGCGCGCAGTCGTGCGCGATTCCATGGTTTGGCAAGGCCGCCAAACTGCAGCCGCGACGCGTTAGCGGATGCGGGAAGCAGGCTCGAGCTGCGGCGGCAGCGAGCTCGGCGCGGGCAACTGCGGCGCGTCATACACGATGCGCGGGCGCCTGCCGGTCAGCAGCTCGTCGGTCGAGATGTCGAGCGCCCGCGCGAGCAAAACTACGAAGTTCGCGTCGAGCGTGTGTAGGCCCTGGTAGGCGAGCAGCTTCGAAATCTTCGGCTGCTTGACGTTGGTCCGCTTGGCGAGCTCACCTTGCGACAGACCGAGCTCGTTGCCGCGCAGCGCAACGCGAGCCGGCAGCGCCCAGAGCTCGGGCAGCACATCCGGATCCCTTGTTGCGGGCTCCTTGGCTTTTAGCGGCTCTGCTGTTCGACCCAAAACACGGACTAGGTTCCTACGATCTCGGGTGGTTGCAATCCCCCGGTTCAATTCCCATTGACAACTATTCCCGTTGGGATAGTCTGTACAGGATGAACCGAGGGTCACAGCTACTGGCTCGCCTGTTTGCGTCCCGCGGGGCGCAACATGAACTAGCCGAAGAAACGGGGATTTCTCAATCATGGCTGAGCCGAATTGCTGCCGGGGCGAAGCCTAACCGCGAGCAGTCCCTGTTGATTGAAAAGGCGCGGGGCATCCCCCCCTCCGCCTACGACGAGCCGGCCGAGGCTGATTCCCCGGAGCCGGCGTAATGCCCACCAAAGCGGACAGACAATTACGCCACGTAACCCGTGGGAAGCAAGAATGCCGCGCAACTTTGCGCGAGGCTTTTGCGCATGCATGCGAGCGATCTCGCGGGTCACAGGCGGCTATCGCCATGTGGCTGGGGATAAATCCGAGCACCGTCCGCCGCTGGCTAAAATGTGAACGCCCGCTCGACGTGGAAGCACTGATGGGCTCCGCGCGGCTCTGGCCGCACTTCTTCCGCTGCCTAATTGGCCTCGAGCGAAAGGCGCGCCGTGTTTAACGGATCGCGTTCACCGACTGAACTGCGCCAGGTGGTCTTCACAGGCGCGCCTCGCGCGGGGCGCCCAGCATCGGCGCGCCTGCTCTTGATCCGAAATATCGTCGCAAGCATCGAGCAACCGCTGCTCGCAGTTGAGCGCGCGCAGCCCCGCGTCCTTCAGCGCCTCTAGTTTAAGCGCGAGATTGTCGCGCTCTTGAATCGCCGTTTCGAGATCTCGCTTTGCACCGCAGTCCCACCAGACCTGCATGCCAATAACAGTCGCAATTAGCGCCCCAGCTCCCGCAAGGGTAGCCCAACTAGGAATAGCCATGACCATCCACGAAAACACGCCCGCGCCACCGGTTCAATCCGGGTCGATTTCTGCGCATGAGAGCGACCATGGGCACGCGGACGCAGCTTCGCAACCGTCCCAGGACGCTTCTACTGAAGAACATCCGCTCCCTTGGTACGTGATGAGTCCATATAACGGCTGCGATGGCACGCGCCTACAGCACAGTGTTTGGGACGCCGAAGGGACCCTTATCGCGGAATGCTTCGGCGATGACGAGGGGCGAACTGTGGCGCTCGCCATTTGCACCGCCGTAAACCTCGCCGGCCCAAAGGTATGTGAATGCGGCCGTCCAGCGGCTTGCTTCGGCGCCTACGAAGATGGCCTGTCACCGGCCTACGCATGCGACGAGTGCTGTGGGCACGGCTGCGAGGATGGGCACTGCGAGTCGGTCTCGCCATGAACCGCGACATGCAGCCGCTCCCGACGGACGACTACTTCATCAGGTGTATGAAGCTGCAGCACGCGGCGAAGGCCTTCAACAAGGCGCAGCGAGAGCTGCTCGAAGCCTACGAGCGGCGCTGTAAGCCGCAGAAGTTGGTTGATGCCGATCGCGAAGCCCGAGCCCTACTCGACGCCTGCATTGCCGCGATGGGTGAGCCGGTGTTGCTGGGCTCGGCGGATGCGAGGGTGGCGTGATCGAATACCTCACCGTTGACGAGTTGTCGCAGCGCCTCAAGGCTCCGCGCAAAACGGTTGTGGGGATGTGCGCGCGCGGAGCGTTTTCTGGAGCGCGAAAAGTCGGCCGCGGTTGGCGCGTTCCGGACTGGTCACTCGACGAATATTTCAAGCGACAGAGCAATGCCGAACTACAAGGGACGCCGCAAGGGAACACGCCGGATCGTGATCTGGAGCGACGGGAAACCGTTGGAGTGGATCGTCGAGGGGGACAAGAAAGCGGGCGCAGAGTTCGAGGCAAAGCAGCGCCTCGAGCTGCAGGCCGGAAAGCTGACCAAGCGGGCCGCTCCAACATTCTCCAGTTTTTGCGCTGACCACTATCGACCGTACGCAAAGACCAACCTCAAGGCATCGACATGGAAGAACGTTCGAATTTATCAGGTAGCAACGTTGGTCGAATTCTTCGGCTCGAAGAAGCTGACCGAGCTCGACTTCGATTCGGTGGAGCTGTTCAAGCGAGTGCGCCTCAAGCAAATCGCGGCGAACACCGTGAACGCCGAGCTGCGGGTGCTGAGCTCGATCCTCACCGTGGCAAAGGACTCGGGCTTCCCGTGCGCGACGCCCAAGATCGTCAAACTCCGGGTGCACGAGACGCGTGCGCACGCCTGGACCTTGCCGGAGCTCCAGCGGGTCTTCGCGATGACTCGAGCCATGAAACCGTGGCTGCTACCGATGGTCCTGTTCCTGGCGAACACGGGATGCCGGCGGGGGGAAGCGATTGCCGCGGAGTGGTCCTGGGTCGATTTCGACAGGGGGATGATCAGTATTCCGGCCAACGAGTTCTGGCGACCGAAGAGCGGCAAGCCGCGCGAGATTCCGTTGTCGGACTCGTTGCGGGCTGCACTGAGCGGGCCGAGGCGGAGCGAGCAGTGGGTGTTCCCGAAGCTGACTGGCGAGCGGTACACGGATTTCCCCAAGGACCTGTTCGAGGAGATTCGGGACGCCGCGGGGGTGACGGGCGGAGCGCACACGTTCCGGCACACCTTCGCGAGCTTTTTCCTGCAAAAGCAGCCGGACCTGTTTTTACTGGGGAAGATTCTCGGCCAGTCGACCCAGCGCGTGACCGAGCTGTACACGCATCTCTTGCCGGATCACCTGAGGCGTGCGAGAAACGCCGTGAACCTAGCGCCGACGCTGAAAACCATGGCGAAGACCATGGCGAAGCAGAGCAAAAGGTCCAAAACGCTGCTGAAAACGAAAACGCACCCCTAGCTCAGCTGGATAGAGAGAACGCCAAATCCAGGGCAAATCTAGGTGTTTCGAAGCGCGTTGGGCTGGATAAATCCGGGGTGATCTGCGCCAACCATGGCGAGACCATGGCGGCCGACTCGGGCGCCGGAGAGGAGTTCGGCGACCCCGAAGAGCCTCCTAGCGGCTGCGCGCGGTTGGCCCTCGCCGAGAAGGCTGCGGGGGTGCTGTCGTGAGGTGGTGGGAGTGGCTCCTGCTCACGCTGGGGGTGCTGATGGGGGTGCTGATGATCGTCGGCGCGATTGGCTCTTACATTGACGGTTCGGCCGCGTGTGAGCGCAAGGGCGGTGCCTACTTCTGCCCTCGCGGGAGCAGCTGCATCTGCCTGGCCCCGGGAGTGGTGCTGCCGTGACCGACTCTTTTTATTTACCCAAAACTACTGCTCATCCGACACGCGACCACATTGACGCCGTGCCTTCTGGCGAGTCCCCGAAATACGGGACGCTCCCGCGCCTCAACGCGCTGACCGAAATCATCGAGTCGGTAGCTGCTGTGTACGGCGTAGCCCATGCCGATATCGTTGGTCGAGCTCGCACCAAGTCAATCGCCGAAGCGCGGATGTTGGTGTCGCTGCTTGGTAAGCGCTGCACTCGGCTGAGCTATCCGGAACTCGGGCGGGTGCTGGGTCGCGATCACACCACCGTGATGGCGCTGGTCAAGTCGGCGGAGCGGCAGCGTGCGCGCGACGTGTGGTTTGCGGCGACGGCGGCGGAACTGCTCGAGCGGTTCGGGGCGGAAGAGGAGGTAACGAAGCAATGAACGTCACCATCATCCACATCGGCGGCACGGAGAAGCTCTGCAGCTTCGAGAGCTTCGACGCGCCTCGCCCATGGATTCGGCTGCGGTACCCCAATGGGGGGGGGGTATGGTCCTTCGCGCTCGCGCACGGCGGCATCGAAGCAAAGCGGGGAACCATGCCTGAGTGGCGCATCAGTGATGCGGACTTGGCCACGCTGCGCGCTGAAGCCAAGGCCCTTGACATCAAATTCACTGTGGTCCCGTTCGCGCGCTCGCAGCGCGTCAAGCCCGGCGCGCCGCGGAAGAAGACGCCGCAAAAGCAGATGGGGCTGTTCGAGAAATGACCGACTACGGCACAGCGCCGGAAGGCGAGACGCTGCAGCAGTTCGAGCTGCGCATGGGTTGGCCCTTGGAAGCGGAGCCCGAGTATGGGTTTTGAGACTTCACTGGAGTTCGTCACGAGCCCCGGATTCTTGGCCTTGTCGGCCGAGGCTGCCCGGCTGTGGCTTGTTGTCGCCTGCTACGTCGAGCAGCACCAAACCAACGTCACGCCGGCAGTGCTCAAACTCTTTGGGAAAGAGTCCACCGCGCGCGAGCTGGTGACAGCTGGGTTTTGGGAAGAGCAAACAGACGGATGGGAGGTAGTCAAACAGGAGAGCGATCTCTCTCGAAAGAGGCGCGCCGCAGGCAGACAAGGGGGCCTAGCAAAAGCTAGCAAAACGCCTAGCAAACACCCTGGCAAAACCGTAGCAAACCCCCTAGCAAACGGGGTAGCAAATTCCGATTTTGCCAGCCTAGCAAATGCTGGTTTGGTTCCCCCTCTTGCATCTCCCTCTCCTGATTCGGAATCTGGGTTTAAATCTGATTCTCCTGAAGATTCTTCATCTTTTCAGCGTTCTCCTAAAGAACCTGAACCGTCTCGCGCGCGTGCCCCGAAGCGCCGAATGCGCCGCTGTCCCGACGCCTTCGAGCTAGACGAAACCGGAAAAAAACTCTGCGCTGAGCTCCGCGTGGATTGGGCTGTCGAGGGCCCTAAATTCCGTGACTGGGAGTTCAAGGACCCCAAGTCCGATTGGCAGGCGACTGCGCGCACCTGGATTCGCAACGCCGCCGCCGGCCGCCGTGAAGGCCAATCGCTGCCACGGAGCCGGGGCGTAGGCTCGCCCGAGGATGAGCGCGTGCGGATGCGCAATAACCTGTTCGAGGACGCCAAAGCGGGGCGCGCAGGGCCTCGCGCACAGGCGTGGGCGGTGTCGGGGCAAAACCTCTCGAAGCTGATTGACGAGCTTGAGGCTTGGCAGCGGCGTCGGGAAGGTAAGCAGCTCGGTCAGCAGATAGGTCCACTGCTCGAAGGGCTCGGGCGATGAGCGCGCTGGTAGACGCGCTTGAACTCGCCGCGTGGCGCTTCCTCGCTGAGCACCGCGTTGACGGCTTGTGTGTCTCACACGTGCAGTTCACCGAAGGTGCCGAGCGCCGACTCTGCGCGCCCAGCGAGGATGGAGCGTACGAAAGCGCAGGCGGGAAAACTTACGGCGAAGCGGCGATCAAAGTCGCGCTCGCACTGGGGATGCAATGGCCTTCACGATGCCTCGCGGTTCAAGCCGTCTTCGGGACGGGTGGCTCAAACTCTGCGCCTACTGCGATCCGCCCCAGTGGCGTGAGCTCGCAGACTTTACCGCGCATCCAAGGGGAGCAGGCGGTCTCGACAACCGATGCAACTGGTGTCGAAGCGCATACCGACGAAGGCGGCGCGCCGCCTTCCGAAAGGGATAAGCGCAATGTCTGACGACCGATTCACCAAGGACCCCGACGACGACGAGGCCAACGCGAACGGGGAGCGGCCCTACCTCGATGCGCCGCGTCCGGGTGTCGTGAGGCCGGCGAAGCGGCAACCGTGGTTCCGGAATGCGCCCAACCAATTCGTGAGCGGTGACGAGATCTTGGAGTGGACACGGAAAGCGTTTCCGGAGCCCGAGAAAAAGAAGGAGCAAGGCTGATGGCATGGGTAATGGTGGTTCAGGCACTCGTAACGCTGTGGCTTGCGTTGTCCTGCTGGCGCTATAGCAAGCGCGCGGCAGAGGACAGCGCTGCCCAATGGCAGAGGTTGGCCGAGCTGCGCATGCACCACAACGCGCTCGAGTCCGCGACCAGTGACGCGTTATCCGATATTGGTCAGACGCTGGAGGCGCTCGAATCACAGTCATGGGAGGGGCAGCCGCTCCGAATAGCCGCCGCTCGGTGCAATTGCCCACGCTGCCGAGAGCAACGAAAGTTGGCGGTCAACTGATGTCTCGCTCGAAGTCGCCGCCCGAGACGCAGCGCGAGTGCCGAGGTTGCAAGATCGTCAAGCCACTAGACCTCCGCTATTACCAGCACCACCGAACCGGTCGCAATGGATGGCAGCCGCGTTGCCGCCTATGCATGACTGAGTTCAAGCGCGAGTGGCGTAAGACGCACCCTCGCAAGGCGAAGGAGCTGCCCCCGCTCAAGCCTGGAGAGCGCTGCCTCGAGTGCGAGGGGATGACGCATCGACGGCCGCCTAATGGCTGCCCGCGCTGCAAGCTCGCGTACGTTCCAGAGGCGAAGATTGAGCCAGTGCTGCGAAAGTTCGAGGCAACAGGATGACTGTCGCGGAAATCCAGCTGCAGCGCGCGCGCATCAGAGTTCGAGCTGCCGAGCTGTGCGTGGAATATCAGATGGTCGCGGTGGCGCACCCGGCGGGCGAAACATGGGCGCGCACTGCGCGCATTCGCTCAGAGAACCTTGAAATCAAGTCCAAGGACGACACGCTGCTCGCGCTGCTCGAAGCTGCGGTGCAACCGGGGGAGCCGGCGAAATGATGCATGTCCGCTACTGCGAATGCGAAGCCTGCCTGCCCGGAGTGCCAGCGCAGCCAACGCGTGTCGTGAGCTGGGGCAGGCGCTACGCCAACCCGAGAGAGCGGAAGCGCGCGCAGAACGCCCGCGCCTATCAGCGGCGGAAGCTGCGCAAGCTGGAGGTATCCTGATGTTCGACACGGTGACCAATCCCGCAACCCCCGCCCAAGTCGACCTGGATGAGTTGGAGCAAGAAGCTCTACGGTTCAAGCATGTGCACATGCAGCCGTGCCCAGTCGATTCGTCAAAGTTGCTCGCCCTGATAGCCGAGGTGCGGGCGCATCGGGTGGCGCAGCGCGATAAGAAGCAGGAAGGTGACCAGCGAGAAGCGTCGCTGTTGGAAGACATCAGTCAGCTTCGCGAGGAGCTGGAGCGGGTCAGGGCGGGACTCTCCGAATCACGCGAGCTGGCTCTGCGCCATCTGCGCAACTACGAGCGTGAGCTGGAGGCATCGGAGCGGGTCAGGGCGGAGAATGTGAGGCTGTCGGCGGAAAAGGAGGGCTACCGCATTGAATCCAGAAGACTGGAGGCGGGCTGGGACCGCGCTGGACTGGCCGAACGCGAGCTAGCGAAAAAACTCACCGATTCCGACCGCCTCGTGTCGGAGCTGCGAGCCGATAACGCCAGGCTGACCGGCGAACTCTCTGGCGTACGCGACGGGCTACCTTATCGAGATGCGGAGATACGCGAGCGGGGGCGTCGAGAGGGTGTCGCAGAATCGGAGGGATTGGTGGCGGAGCTGCGGGTCGAGCTTGCGAAGCGGGATGAAAAGATCGACACTGTTCGCGATATACTGCGTGAGGCTCGTGACCTGAGGGCAGAAATCGCAAAGCGAGAGGCTCTCGTTGTCGCCGCACGCGGTGTCATCGTTGGCAACAATGGCTACCAGGACATCAGGCGGGCACTCGCAGCCATAGAGCAGCCCCAAGCTGAGCCGGGGAGGGAGATTGTGGTGGGGTCGACGTGGCGGAACAGGCACACCATGACCGAGCACACGGTGCGAGCAATCGACATGGTACACGGCTCACCGTTCTTCAAGCTCGATGGTGTCGGCCCGGGTGGCTACACGGAGTACGTGTTCCGTGCGCAATTCGAGTGGGTAAGCGACCCTCCGGTCAGCGAGGGGGAGGGGTGATGGCTCAACCGTGAGCGAGACCGACCTATCCCGCAGCATCCGGCTCGCGCTCGCCACCGTCGGAGTGTGGGTGATACGCGTGCAGTCCGGCACCATCCCCGCGCTATACAGCGGCAGGCGTCGCTACATCCACTGCGCGGAACCAGGCACGCCGGACCTGTGCCTCCCCGCGCTCGGCTGGCTCGAGGTCAAGACGACCCAAGGCGAGCTATCGCCCGAGCAGGTCGCATGGCATGCCCGAGCCGCACGCGAGGGCGTCAACGTCGCGGTCGTGCGCTCGGTCGATGCTGCAGTGCGCACCGCGCGTGGGTGGCAGGTGGAGCGACTCTCCCGTTCCGGTCAACAGCCGCCGCTGTGCGCAGGGAAGAGATAGCAGGTAACCGACAGAGGAATGCCATGCGTGACAATATGTCAATGGGGCAAATGTTGGGCCACGTCGATTTCAGGATTTGGTGCCTCACGCGCGCGTAGCACGCTTCGAGCCATTCGTGTCACGGCAACCAGTTTGCGTCTCCAGTTGCCATTGCTGTTACAGGCAATTCTCGCTTGCGCGCCGGTGATTGCTCGCGCAGTTAGTAGGTGCAAATGACCCGATGGTCGATGTTGGCGGTGCTCGTAGTGGCATGCGGCGGAACAGCTGAGGGTGGTCCCGGTGGCTCATTGCCGTCCGCTGAGCCCGAGTGGGTCATGGACCGGGTAGTGTCGCTCCCGCCCTCGCCTGGCGTCGGCTGCCTGCGCACGGTCAGCGGCTGCGGGCTCCTGCCACAGGGTGCTCCGCCGGGTGCCGCGCCCGCGCAGGTGCTCGAGAATGCCGGTCCTACCCAGGTGCTGCGCCGTGAGGGGTTCGCCGGGGATTGCCTGGTCTCGACGGTCGCGTGTCCCTAGCGGCGGAGCCCGGACAGTTTCTTCGACCGCTGCTCGGCCCGCTTCCGGATGGCGGCTTTCGTCCGAGCCGCCTCAGCCGCCCACCACTCCGGAGTCCCTGGTTTGGGTGGCTCGAGCTCGGGGCTGTACCAGGCTCGAGCGGCGCGCACGCCGTAGAGCAGTGAGTCACAGCAGTGATTTTCGAAGCGGGCATCCTCGGCCAGTTTGCCGGGCGCCCACTGCAACAGGCACATCTCGTCCAGGAGCTGATGGCACTCGCTGGCGACGATTTTGATCGTGCCGCTCCGTAGCTCGCCCTGGACGATTTCTTGAAACGCGCGTTTCTTCGTTTTCTCTGCCGCGACGATTCCGATTCCGTAGCGTTGGCGCATTTCTTCTGCGTAGCCTTTGCCGAGGCCGCCCTCATCGCCGACGATTTGCAGACCCCGACCGTGCACGGAGATAATTTGCTCGACGTGCGCTGCGACCGCGCTCGGGATTAGCCCCGTCCTGCTCCATGACCTGAGCACCCACACCTCGGGTGCGCCGGGGATGGTCTTCAGCAGCGTGAACGCTGTTGCGTCAACTACGCCGAAGTCGAGGCTCAGCACCAGGTGCCCGCCATCCGGAACCTCGTCCGCGCGGCAAGCGTTGACGTTGGCGCTGTACGGGTACACCAGCGCTCCCTCGTCGCGCACCCATTGGCCGAGGTACTCACGGCGGTATGTAGCGCTGTCCTTGTCTAGGCCGTACGTCGCGCAGAAGAGCCGAATCTCTTCCTCTGCGTCCCGGATGTGCGGGTTGTCGAAGATCGTCCAGTGATGCGTCGGCCACTGCGGGCCTCCGTCGCCGGTGCTTACCTCGTAGAAGATGCCCGCGGGGATAGGACCTGGCGTGCCCGCGAGCAGCAGTTGGCCCTTTTTGTCGACAAGCGCCGGCTCGATGGCGCCAGTGATTAGGTCTCGCAGAAACGCGCCGTACTCCTGCGCCTCGTCAATCGCGACCCGCTTGTAGCCGTTGCCGGCGCCGCGGAATTTGCCGACCTCGCTTTGGTCCTTGCAGCCCGCGAGCCAGATGCTGTGCCGAGTCAGCCCAACAATTAGCAGGCGCTGTCCGTCGATTTCGCGCAGCTTGAGTTGCAGCTCGGGATACAGACGCGAGTAGAGCTCGATCGCCGGCCCCATGATGCGCATCGCATCGCCCTTGCTGCGCGCGATGTAGACGCTGAGCCCGCCCGGGTCCTCGAGAGCGCCGTCGAGCAACCACGCGAGGATGCCATGGCTCTTGCCTGCGCGGCGGGAGCAGACGGCAACCTTGCGCCGGCTCGCGTCCAGGACGAACGCGCGTTGCTTGGGATGCAGGTCGCGCAGGAACCTGCGAGCTGTGCGGATGTCTCGAGCCGACTTGATGCGTCGCTCGAGCTCACCACGTAGCTCAGGAGGAAGCTGCGCGAACTGCCGAGCAGAAATCATCCGGCTAACAACCGGAGGCAATACCCTTGGCTGATTCCGAACGCTCTGGCGATTGCTCTCTTAGAAACAGGTAGGGTCTCCGCCGCGAATCTGATGAGCTCCACGTCACGGTCGGTCAGCTTCTTGCGAACCCGCTGCGCTCTTCCCTTCGCTGCCATATCCGCCATGTTGTCGACATGCGTGCCTAGGAACAGGTGCGCAGGATTGCAGCAAAGCTTTGTGTCGCAGCGGTGAAGCACATACATCCCTTCCGGGATTGGTCCGTTAGCGTTCTCCCACGCTACCCGATGCACGAGCCTGGTTCGCTGCCCGCCGGGCTCCCTAAGGGAAATCAGACCGTATCCCGTATTGCCCTTGTGCCCCCGCCAAAGGAGGCAACCGCTCTCGCTTACAGCCGATAGCGCGGCAATCCGTTCTGCGGCCGATCGCCGCTTAGGGCCCGGCCTCATGGTCACGCGCTCGGCAGGTTCGAGTCGTTCGGCTCTACGAGTTCCCACGTTGCGCAACGCACCATCGAGTCGGGGTGCCAATGCTGCGCGCCAGTGTTCTTTGCGACAACAAGGAAGCCACCATCGAACCGCTCGATGGTGGCCATCTCCAGGTTGTAGGCAGCCTCACCGTTGTCGTCGTTCGCCCGCAGAGCCAAGGCGGTCCAACGCAGCTTGGTCTTCGGGCTCGAGCTCGTCACCTGTGCCCTCGGGAACTGCTTCGCCGCTTGTTTCGATTCCGTCATGGGTATTTCCTTCTTGCAATCGCGCGATGAAGCGCGTGGTTTCTTTCATCAGTTCGAGGTCGCTCATCTGCTGATACCGGACGACAACCTCGCTGTTCGCCCCGCTCAGCCCGAGAATGTCGGCAAGGTGCTTGGCGGCTTGCAGCGCGGTCCGGTGGTCAGGCTTGCGTAGCTCGTGTACTTGACCGGTCGCATCGAGCGCTTCCTCAGTACGCGTCTCGGCGGCTCGCCCGATTTGGGCGATGCGCTCGAGCACCGCCACTTTCGCCTCGTCTTGCCCCCAGCTCAGCCGCAGCAAGCGCGTCGCCTCGGCGCAGTAGCGCTGCGCGTTGGTGAGCGATATCCCCTGCCTTGCCGCAAGCTCGCGCACGGACTTGAACGGGCGCCATGTGCCCTCGGCCATCTCGAGCGCGATCGCCTCGATAAGCTTGTCCTTGACGAGCGTCGAGCCCTCGGCGCCGGAGCCGTTTGGGGTGAGCGGGCGTCTACCCATTTTGAGCTCGCGCTCGCCGCATTCTCGCCTTGCGGGTCTTGCCCTTCCCATTTCCGTTCGCACCCCCCGGCGCAAAACGGGCGACCGTGTAGCGAATCTCTTCGTCGAGATCCACGATGCCACCCAGGTATCCAGTCAGTTCACGGGTCGGCGGCCCCAAAACCGGCGCAGGCTCAATTGCTAGCCCGTCGAACCCAATGGTCTCAGCGAAGCGTGAGCTGCTGGAATGGCCAACAGCAATAAATGTCAAAATCTGGTCGGGCACATCTGGTCTAGCCATTGAGCACCATTTCGAAGAACACCCAGGCGTGCCCGAAGATGAGCAGCGTGGTCACTTGTCGCCCTTCGCAAGCTTCTCTAGCTGCTCAAGGGTGAAATGCTCCGCGACGTGCTGATGCAGGGCTGCCAACCAATGCCGCTTGCCGCCCTTGTCGAGGTACCGCTCTAATGCCGCCTCAACGCGGGTGCAGCCTGGGAATGGGCACGTCCAGCGCAGCTCTACATCATCCCCGTAGAATGAGCGCAATCGCACGATTCGGTCGCTCACGACTGCGCCGCCTTCCGCCGCTCCAGCTCTTCCTTTTCGAACTTGTTGATTTCGTCCACCAGCGTCATGAGCTTGCTCGGCCCATCCGTACGCGGGTCGTAGCCGCGTCGCATTCGGCGCAGGTACTCGAGGAAGTGCAGTGGGTCGGCTGCGTTGTTTTCGCGAGCCGCCCGCTCGAGGCGCTGGGACAGCAACACGCCCTCGGTTACTGCCGGTGCGATGATGGCTGCTGCTTGCTGAACCGACATGCCCGCGCGGCGAGACTTGATTTGCTGAGCCATGCTCCGGCTGAAGAAGCTCAGGTGCTTGGTGAGGCGGCGACTAACGGAGCCCATCAGGTGCTCTCTTCTTCCTCGACAACCGCTAGGACCTCTTCCTCGCGCACCATTCGGTATCCGGTTTTGCTGTCTCCCCAGTCCGCGCCCTTCGCGTTCTGACGCGGCGCGCTCACGTCCATGGAGTAATCCTGCCCCGCTTGGCGGTCGACCAGCACCACATTTCCGGGCTTCAGCGTCGTCGGCACGAACCGACCGTGGCCGCTGTCTCGGTAATAGCCTGGACCCACCGCGATCACTTCGGCCCGTAGCGTCTGCTCGGGCCGCGCGTTGTCGGGCAGGAAGATGATTCCGCCCGGCGCCATCTTCGGCGGGGGCAAAAATTGAATCAGCACGTTGTCCTGGGTGGGGCGAATGGTCGGCATATCGCTAGTAGTACTATGGCGGACATTATTTGTCCCGGACATTTATTGTCCTAGCGAGTTGTCGGTGCTATTTCAGTGGCAGCAATGGCGTCACCGTCCGAATTCCGGAAAGCCAAGTGGCACCAGCTCGATAAGGGCTCGGAGATGGCCCGCGAGCTCACTGCTCTTTGCAAGGCGCTGGAGACGGAGCAGAAGTCGCGCAAAACGCGCTGCCGCGACACGGCGAGCCGCTACGAGATGCGCCGACTCGGCGGGCTGAACCCAGCCGCCTACTACCGCGCGGGCGCCTACTCGGGGAACAACAACGCTCCGCTGACATGGCCCGAAGAGCGCAGTCTCGCGAACGCGGCGCACGCCAAGCTCGCCGGGCAGCAAAAACCCAAGGTCCAATTTGTCACGAGCGATTCGGACTGGCAGACCAAGCGCAAGAGCAAGAAGCTCGACCGCTTCGTCGAGGGCCAGTTCATGCAATCCGTCGGCGTGTATGGCGACGTGTGGCAGCTGATGCTACGCGTGTTCCTGGACGCGTGCGTGTTCCCCACCGGCGGAGCGGTGAAGACGTTTGCCGACGAGGAAGAGGGGCGCGTCTCGTACGAACGCGTGTTCACTTGGGAGCTTTTCGTCGACCCGCTGGAGGCGCGCTACGGCCAGCCGCGGAACCTGTTTCACGTTTACCCGTACGACCGAGACGAGCTGATTGCGCGGTTTCCGGAGCACAAGGAAGCGCTCGAGCGCGTGGCGGAGTACGAGGAAGACGGAGAGGCGGAATGGGTCGGGACACGGCGCATTTCGAACCAAATCCGCGTATGCGAGGCGTGGCGGCTACCGTTCAGCTCGACCAAGCCCGGGCGCCATGTGATCGCCGTCGAGGATTGCTGTCTAGTCGACGAGGATTGGACCCGCAACGAGTTCCCGTTCGTCTGGATTCACTGGTCGAAACACCTCGTCGGTTCGGATGGTACGTCGCTCGTCGAAGAGGTCGCGACCATTGCCGACGCCGTGAACGACACCGTGCAGCGCATGCAGGACTCGCACACGCGTACCAGCATGAGTGTGCTGACCTACGAGGAGGGTAGCGTGCGCGAAGAAGACCTGCGCACGAATGAGGACGGGATCAATCTGCGGTACGCGCCGGGAAAGACGGCGCCGAACTACCTGCCTCCACAGCCGTTTGGCCCCGCCAATGTGCAGTTCCTCACCATGAACGTCGACAAGCTGCACGATGTGAGCGGTGTGAGCGAGATGCTCAGCAGCGGGGATAAACCGGCGGGGCTGACTGCGGCCGTCGCAATTCGGGCAACTGAGGACATCCAGTCGAAGCGCTTCAGCGTCATCTACCGCGCGTATGAGGAGGCTTTCGTCTCGCTGGCCCGCCACACCATTGCGTGTGTGCGTGAGCTCGCGCAGACGGTCACGGATTTCTCGTCGAAGTGGACCGGCAAGGGTTTCATGCGGACCATCAAGTGGTCCGACGTTGACCTTGAGGACGACCGCTATGTCATCCAAATCTACCCGGTTGGCGAGGTGAAGAACACGCCGGCAGATCGTTTGCAGCTGATTCAAGAGCTCAACGCAGCGGGCAAGGTGAGCGACGACGCCCTGCTGCAGACCATCCAGTACCTCGACTCCGCGAAGGAGCTCGAGAGCGTGTCGCGGCAACGTGAGCTGGTCGAGAGCTACATCGACCAATGGCTCGACGCGACAGAAGAAGCCCAGCAAGCGGGCACCTTCCGCTATCGGCCGCCGATTCCGTGGATGCCCTCGCTCCCCGATGCATTGGTGCAAGTTGCGCAGGCGTACCTCGAGGCCGAGATGGATGAGGTCCCCGACTTCAACAAGGACTTCTTCTTGCGCTTCATGCAGGAGCTCGATCTCGAAATCCAAAGCAAGGAGCAGCGTGCCGCGCAGAACGCTGCCGGGAAATCGCTGCCTGTTTCTCCGAGCGGCCAGAGCATGGGCTCCGACTCGATGCCCCTCCCGCCCCCAATGCCGCCCGCCGGTGGCCCGCCTCCACTCCAATTGGTGCAATGATGCCTGACGACGATACCAGCGTTTCGACCGAGACCAGTGCAGCGCCTGTCGCTGCGGCAGCGCCGGCTGCCGCCAAGCAATCGGGTGGAGGCATCAAGTCCGCGAACGAAGTGATCGAAAAGGTACTCGCGACGCTCCCGAGCGATCCGGACGACGCCGAGGAAGAGCAATCGGAAAAGCCTGCTGCCAAGCCCGCAGACAAGAAGCCGCGCGCGCGCCGCGTCGAAAACCTCGAGGCAAAAGCCGTCGAGAAAGCGGCGGCAGAGGCCGAGCCCGCGGCGCCACCGGATGACGCCGCGATCCTGGCGAAGGCACACTACCACCTGAAGCACGGCGACATTGCCAAATTCATCGACGTGGTAGCCGGCGACTTCAAGCTCGACGGCTTGGCGGACGGCGTACGCGAGGCGTTGGGGCGCAAACTGGGCGTGAGCTCTGCGCAGTGGGAAAAGCTGCGCAAGCACGAAGCGGGCGCCAAACGGGCGCTTGCCGCACGTGAGCAAGAAGTCAGCGGCGTAATCGAGCGGCTCAAGGCTGAGTACGCGCCATTTCACCAGGCTCGCAAAGCCTACGAAGCGGGCGACTATGACGCCGCGTTCAAGGCCGCTTTCGGTGAGGACGCCGCTGAGTATCAGCGCAAGGTCATTGGACAGCGCGTCGGCAAGAACCCCGAGGTGGAAAAACTGCGCGCAGAGCTCGAGCAGGAGCGGGCCGAGCGTCGCCAGCGTGAGCAGGCCGAAGCCGAGGCGCGCGCCGAAGCTGAGCAGACGCGTGCCGTGCAGGATTACCTGGTGAACCTGCAGGAGCAGTGCGCCGAATCGGAGGACCAAGCGATCCGCAAGTTCTCCGCGCGCCCAGCGTTCATCCAGCGCATCTATGCAATTCAGCGCGCCAGCTACGACCCGCGCGCGAACACGGTCATGCCGCTCTCTCACGCGGCAGAGATGGCGCGTGACGAGATTTTGAACTCCATCAAGGCGTGGAGTGTTGAAGACGAACAGACCGGGGCTACCCCCGCGAATGCTGCCCGGGCCAGTGCACTGCCCGCGAAACCGCCTGTCGCGAAAGCGCCAGCGCGAGCTCTCAAGCAATCGCAAGCCGCAGAGGCAACCGGGGCGCCCGTGAAGCTGACTCCAGAGCAAGTGCGCGCAAAGTATCAGCGCATGATGGAAGCTTCGCCCGCCGACTGAAGCCGCTGGCGGCCAGGGACGTTTCCCATGGCCTCAACCATTACTCAGTTCGACGCGTTTCTAAAAGACTACTACACCAAAGACAAAATCGACGATTTGACGAAGAAAGACCGCCCTTTCTTCGGCATGGTCAAGCGCGAGGAAGACCTCGGCGGCGACCAGTACATCCATCCGTTCATTTTCCAAAACCCGCAAGGCTTTGGCGCCACGCTGGCGAAAGCGCAGCAGGGCTCGCAGCAGGGCAGCGGCAACGGCAACATCCAGGGCCGCAAATGGAAGGTTGCGTACGGCGATTACTCAGCGTCCGTCGAAATCGGCGACAAGGTTATCAAGGCCTCGCGTTCGAACGTCGGCGCGTTTCTTCGCGACCAAGAGACTGAAATCAACGGTCTGTACAACGGCTTCGGAGACACGTTCTCCACCTACCTGTACAGCAACGGCGGTCAGGCCCTCGGCTCCGCTACCATCGCTGCAGGCGTGCTCACGCTCGTCAACGCAGATGACGTAGTGAACTTCGAGGTCGGGCAGATTCTCGTCCCGTCCGTCAATGATGGCTCTGACCCGGCGCACATTCTGATCGCGGGCGCTGGTCAGGGCTTCGTCATCGCCGTCAACCGCAACGCCGGCACGGTCACGGTGTCGACGACTTCGGGCGGCGCGGCGGGTACTCCGGCCAACTGGGCAGGCACCATGTTCCTGTTCCGAGATGGCGATTTCGGTGGCTCCGGTGCCACGCGCATCCTGCTCGGATTGGGCGCGTGGATTCCGGCATCGGACCCGACCTCGACCACGTTCGAGAATATCAACCGCACGGTTGATGTCGCGCGCATGTCGGGCATTCGTCTGACCACTGCCGAAATCACCGGACTCACGCTCGAGCAGCGGCTCAAGCGCCTCGTGACGCGCATGCGCGGCCGCAACTTCGGGCCTGGGCCGGATGCCGTATTCCTCAACCCCGAGAAGTGGCAGAACGTCGCCGATACCCTCGAATCTCGCGGATACCGCGAAATCGGGAAGGACGCGGAGTTCGGTTACGAGAATCTGAGCTTCAAAGCGGGTGGCAAGACGGTGAAGCTCTACGCCGACCCGTTCTGCCCGGTAAACAAGGCATTCGCGCTGAAGATGGACACCGTGAAGCTGGGTGGCCTCAGCAAAATTCCCGAGGTGGTCAATGGTGACGGCCTCGAAATGCTGCGCAAGGTAGCGAGCAACGATTACGAGTACCGCTTGGTCGCTTACCCAGCGTTCGTCGTCGCGGCTCCTGGCTTCTGCGGCACCGTGTCGACGGTGTGAGGTTAGCCAATGAGTACCGTTGCAGGCGAAGCCGTCAACTACAACGCCAAGTCAGGCAAGCGCGATCGCGTCGAATTGCAGATGCGTGCAACCGTCACCGGCGGTGCCGGTGCGATCGCATCGCCCCTGACTGCGCAGGACGACCCGGGCATGACCGTCACTCGTGGCGGTTCGGCCGGGCTGTACAACATCACGTTCCCGGCAAGCGCGGATGCGCTCTGCATGGGTGACGTGATGCTCATCTCGCCGGCTGGCACCGTGAAGGGTTTCTATTGGACGGCGCTCAATGCCTCCGCTGGCACGGCCTCCTTCCAGACGACCAATGCGGCGGGCGCAGCCACCGATCCGGCAGCTGCCGACTCGATGGTGATTCAGCTGTTTTTGAGCCGGATGCGGGACCTCTGATGCCAGGCGCGAATGAGAAAAAGCCGGCGGTCGACCTCGCGATCGTCATGGGCGGACCCAAGGGCAAAGCGCCGATGGGCGAGCCCGATGGCGACGAGCGCGAGGAGTCCGATGGAGACGAGCTGCCGCCCGGATTCGAGGCAGCTTTTGCCGAAGCCTTCCCGGAGTCGGCTGGAGACACCGAGCGGATGCAGGCGGTCAAGCGCCTGATTCATCTTTGCGCCGGAAGCTACTGACGGAGTGATGCAACGTGGCCCGAACTAGAACCTTGCTGCAGATGCGAACCGACCTGCGATGGCAGGCCGATCAGCTTGGGGCCACGTTGCGCCACGATGACACGTCGCTCAGTCGCATCATCAATCAGAGCATCCAACGTTGGCGCGAATGGGTGAGCGAGCAGGGCAGCCCGCTCTACCTGACGCCGCACGCTGGCACGCTGACGGTCGGTCCAACGGCGCCTTACGCATTCGGAACCATCGACTTTTCAGCATGGGTTCCGACGCCGGTGCACATCTACCTAATGGAGGTGACTGTAAACGGGCAGGTGCTCGATGTGCCGCAAATTCCCTTCGAGCAACGCAATCAGTACCAGGGCATTTTCGGGCCTACCCCAACGGGTTCAACCCAGAGCATCCCGGTGGGGTTCATTCGATTCAACAACACGCTCGGCATCGTGCCGCCTCCACAATCGGCATACCCGTACGTCGTTTGGTACATGGGCCTCGGCGCTGATCTGGTTGCCGATGGCGACACGTTCGACGGCATCACCGGCTGGGAAGAGTGGCTCACCTGGGACTGCCTCATCAAGATTCTGATTCGCGATCACGACCAAGGCGCATACGCGACGGCGACGGCCGAGCGTGATCGCCTGCAAGCCGATTTCCAGCAACGGTTACGCCAGGATCGCCCGAGCGTGGCAAAGCGATACGACATGCGGGGCATGCGCAATCGAAGGACGATGCTGTGACTCTCGCGCACATCAATAGTTTTGACACCGACAATCCGCGGAAGCTTTCGCGGCAGCTGTCCGACTTCGAGGATAGGGTAGCCGCAGAGCTAGAGCGCGTACGCGTCGCTTCGGCTCCGGTGCTCCGCGTGGCCAGCTTCATGGCTACCGCATCGCGCGGAGTTGTGGCTCTGATGCCCGACCAGCAGCTGGCCATTGATACCAGCATCGCCAATGGGTCTGCTGTTCTGCCGGCGCTCGACCCGAGCAACTTTGGGCGGAGGTTCGCGCTCATCAAGCGCTCTGGAGCAAACACCATAACGGTAAGCTGCCAGGACCCGACGGTGTTGTGTAACGGCGGGGCATTTCCCGTGCTCGCCGCGATTGGGCTGACCGTTTTCTACTGCGATGCATCGGGGTACTACCGATGACAGAATTGCTCCCGATCGTCTTCGCGCGTGGGCAAAATGAAAGCGTAGATCCGCGGCTCGCAGCGGCGGATGTGCACGTGAGCGTACAGAACATCCGGTGGCGGAAAGATGGCCGCCCAGCGAAGAAATACGGGCTGACCGCGGTCACCACTTCCGGCCTTGCCGCCAGCGGATTCAATACGCAACCGGTGAACGCAATCACTCAATGGAACGGCACGCCGGTGCTTGCCATCGGGTCATGTGTCCGCCAGCTATACTCAGCAGGTTGGACCGCGCAGCAGGCGCCCAATGACAGCGAGTTGTCACACTTTGGGCCAGGCGAGCGTGACATCGTGGCGCGCGACGAGAGCTCGACCATCTCGAACCCATCCAGCGCATCTCTCGGCGGCGTAACGCTGCATGTCTGGGACAATGGGACAAACCTCTACTACTCGGTGAAGAACCTTGATGGGGCAGTGCTCGCTACGCCTCGGTTTCTGTTCGCTGGAACCTTCGCCCGGTGCATCGTCACAACCACGTACATCTACGTTCTGAGCAAGAACGGCACCACGCTCGATCTGCGCGTGTTCGACCCAACGACGCTCACCTTCACCGCGGGCGGGTCACCGGGGACGCTCGACTCTGGGAATAGCTACTTCGATGCCTGTGGGCGCGGAAGCGATTTCGTCATCATCTATCAGTCGACGGCAGTACTTGCGACGCTGAAGCTATTCACGGCTGTGCTGGTCCCGGTGCTGACCCAAGCGCAGACGGTTGGCATCACCGCCTCACCAACCAAGCTGGGTGTGGCCGGCAGCTCCGCTAGCCTCATTTTTGCGGCCGCCGTAGAGCCCGCCGGGCGCGTCGTAGTCTGGTCGTTTAACAACGGGCTCACGGCAAATCTCGGCGGTACTAGCCCGGAGACAGACGCAAACAACAACGCCCAACCTGGGCTGGTGTTGGACAGCGTCTCGACCGCAGTCATCACCTGGGGCGGGTTCGTGCTTGCTGGCGAGTCGAGCTACATGCGCACGTGCCGCGTCAACAACGTGGCGGTAGTTACTACATCCATCGCTACATTCTACGGCGTCTCGCCAGTATCGAAGCCTTTCATCGGCCCGGCATACTCTGCGCTGACCGCTGAAATCGACGGGCCATACGTTTGGGTGGCGACCCACAACGCCGACAACGGGTCCACGAAATGGGACTCGCAGCGCGCCTACCTGCTGGTCAAGTTCCACCCGAACCCATCGCGCCCACTGCGTCGGCAAATGCATGTGCCGAACGCGATTCCGAGCGTCACATCAAACTTGCATCTGTCGGATGTGCTCGCGCTCGGGACTGGCTACGGATACTTGACATCGCTGCTCAATGCTGTCCGATTCGGAGGAAATCAGACTCCGGTATTTGGTCTCGACACCGTAACCGCTCGTTCGATTTACGAGAGCGTAGAGGCTGCCGCGCGTGACGTGAGCACCGCAGGCCGTGTGCTGCAGTTCTCCGGAGGTTCGCTGTTCGAACTGAATGGCGCAGCCGAGGAAACCGGGTTCAGCAACTTCCCAGTCATCGAGAGCTTTGCGCTCGCCGGTGGCGGAGGGCTCACACCGGGTTCTACCTACCTATATCGCGCCTGCTACGAGTGGATCGATAACCAAGGTCGGCGCCATCGCTCTGCTCCGAGTGATCCGGTAACGGTAGCGATCGGAGCAAACACACAGGTCGCCTTGGTGATGAAGCCGCTGGTCGCTGACTCCCATTCGCTGAGCGCATCGGGCACCGCGGCATCCCGCGGCGTCACCCTACATGTTTACCGCACGATTGTCGGACAAAGCACTTATCACCGGGTAACACCAAACTTCGGCCCACCTGCGGGATCGTCGGTTGGGGCAGCCACGGTCAGCTTCAATGACACCATGTCCGATGCGAACGCTTCGGGCAACGAGTTCATCTATACTGACGGTGGCGTAGTCGAGAATGCGCTGTGCCCGCCGCACGACTTTCAAGCGGTGTGCAACGGACGCTTGTGGGTCGGCGGACAGCTCGATCGGTGCGTAGTGACGGCCAGCAAAATCCTGGTTGAGGGAGAGCCGACGCAATTCAGTGACCTGGATGTTTTCAGCGTTTTTCTTCCGCAGAAGTGCACAGGGCTTGCCAGTCTTGATGGAACGCTCGTGGCATTCGCACGTGAACGCATCTACCTGATCACTGGCGATGGACCGAACGATCAGGGCATAGGCGCGTTCAGCCCCCCGTCGGAGCTGCCCACCGATGTCGGCTGCATCAACTGGCGTAGCGTCGTTGAGACTTCGCTGGGAGTGTTGTTCCAGGGGAAGCGCGGCATCTTCCTGCTCCCCCGAGGATTCAATTCGCCGGTATTCATTGGTGCCGAGGTCGAGGAATCGCTCGCTCTGTTTCCGTATATTGTCAGTGCGGAATTCATTTCGATCGAAGGACCGAACGCCACCTATCTGGGTGAGATGACAGTTCGATTTGTGTGCGGTTCTACGCCGAACAACCCGGCATTCACGCGCACTATCGTCTATGACCTACGAACGGGCGGGTGGTCGGTGGACACCGATTCGACAGGCGCGGTCATTCGAGCTGGCACCTGGGACGATACTTTTGTGCTTGCCCAGTCACTTGGCGCAGTGGCGCTGTTCGAGGAGCAGGCGGGCGGGCTCTACACGAACACTGACGGAAACTTCATTACGTCGCTGCTCGGCACCGGCGACGTTCGCCCCTTTGGGGTCGCCGGATTTGGAGATTTTTGCTCCGTCGTACTCGTCGGCGAATACCGCGAGGCGAGCCGCGTGAACGTAGCGGTGTCTGTTGATGGAGCCGCGTCCGACACGTTCACTTTTTCAGTGACCAGCGCGGATGCGCCAGACGGCAGCGTTTACCTCGACGTGACACCAAAAATCAGGCGCGGGTCTGCAATCCGCGTCACCTGCTACGACCAGGGTAGCCCGACGATCACGACACCATCTGAGGGTTTCGTGATGCAGGCGCTGTTCATCGAATACGAGACCGTCGGAAAAACCAAGCGGCTCGCTGCAGCCAGGAGAGCGTGATGCCTAATCCGGATGGGACGCCGACAGAAGACGAGATGCGAAGGGTATTTGGCAACCTGGCGAGTGCGGCTCAGGCGAACCAAAACGCCAATCCTACCAGCTTGGTTGACACGACCCAGGGCACACACATGGGGCTCTCGCCGACCGGCGACTTCAGGAACAGCCCGACGCTACGGACGCAGGACCAGCTATTCGGTGACTTGAGCCAGGGGCAGGCGCTCGCCAAGATGTACGGCGATTTCACGCTTGGCCAGAACAACGGGCCAGAGACCCAGGCGATGTTGCGTGCGGCGCAGGGGACGGCGGACAAGTACTCGTCCGCTTTCGGGTCATCTGCGGCAAACGCCGAGGGCTATGCGAACGCTGCGGCAAATCGCGGGATCGGCATGTACCGCGGCGATACAGGGCAGTACGCGCAGGGGCTCGAGGCCGCGAAGCAATCGCGCGGAATGCAGGTGGGCGCATATGACTCGTTGATGGCGCTCGCGAACGGAAAGCAAGGGCCGAGCGCTGCGCAGGCGCAGCTTCGTGAAGCGACCGACGCGAACACACAAAATGCGCTCGCGATGGCGCGCTCGGGTCGCGGAATGGGTGGCAGTCAAGCGGCGCTACGTCAGGCGCTCGTCCAGAATGCCGCGACCCAGCAGCAGGCGGCAAACCAGGCAGCGGCATTGCGCGCGAACGAGTACACGGCTTTTCAGAACCAGCGCCTGAGCGCCGCAAATGCTGCCGGCGGCGTCGCTGGCCAGACGGTACAAGGCGACCAGGGATACGGAGCGCTCGGCCTCGAGGGGGCGAAATACCAGACCGATACATCGCTCAAGGGAACACAGCTCAACGATGCGAGTTCGCAGGCGTGGGCTGACCGACAGAACGCGGCGCTGCAGCAAGGGATGGGTGCCGAAATGGGCGGGCAAACCCAGGGGCTCAACATCCAATCTACGGCGCTCGCTGGTCGAGAGTCACAGTGGGCAAGCGCGAACCAGACCCACGGCATCGACACGGGGAACGCAACGCAGGCCGGAATCGCGGATGCGAATCGCCAGCAAGCGTACATCGCTGGAGGAATCAACGCCGCCGGCACGGTCATGGGCGCGCTTTCAGATGAGCGCGAGAAGACGAACATCACCCCGCTAGGTGGTATGATGGCCGGTAACGGCGTGAAGCCGCTTGCGAGTCAGGCTCCACAAGTAGCTGCTGCTCCTATCCCATCGAAAGCGGACGCCGACGCGGCGCAACGAAGCGCGACTGGCGCAGCCGCCGGTGGCATTGCCGGCAGCGTGGCGGGCGGCGCGCTTGGTTCGCTAGCCGGCCCGGTGGGCTCGATGGTTGGCGGCGCGGTCGGGAACATGGCCGGCAAGGCGCTCGGCAAGGTATTTTCCGACATCCGTTCGAAGACGAACGTGCGTCCGCTGAGCTACGCGGGGCCTCGGTACTTCCCGGGCGACAACTTGAACTTGCCGGCTCCAGATCGCCCAGCGCTCGACACGGATGCTTTTTCGCAGCTGAGTTCGCTCGCTGACAAGTACGGCGCCGCTGGCGTCGCTGGCGACCAGAAGTCAGCGGCGCAATATGCGAAGGCGGACCCCAAAAAGGTCGAACGCAGATTCGCCCGCGACAATTCGCACCCGATCCTGAGCGAAGGCGATGCGCTGCTCGCCGACTCCGCGCGCAACGCTCCGGGTTCCGCGTACGAGTACAAAGAACCAACCGCGCCGGGGGCGAAGCCGGGGACCCAAGTTGGCCCGATGGCGCAGGATTTGGCGGCTCATCCGGTGACGAGGGGCATTGTCGACAAGGACCCGCAGACCGGGAAGCTGTTCGTGGACGGGTCGCGCGCCGCGCTGACCGGGCTCGCGCAGAACCACGCGCAACAGAACCACATCGACGAGCTCAGTGCGCGAATCAATGAGCTGGAGGACATGCTGCCGGCCGCGCTCAAGCGCAAAAAGGGTGACGAGCGCCCGACCGAGTTCCGTCCCAGCCAATCATTCGGTGGGCTCTGATGGCGAAAATCATCGACGTGACCGACGTGCCGGAGTTCCCCGGCGCCGGGCTGCTCCATTTCGACGATGGGCGGCCGCCACTGATGGCGCTCCCCGAGATCGCCGACGAGCACCGTGAGCGGCTCGGCCTGACCGCGATGCAAGAGGGGGTAGCCGGCGACAATGCGGCTCCTGACCCGGATGCGTGGAAAACCCATTTCGGCGGAACGCTCGGCAAGATTTTGCCCGATGCGCCGCCGGCACCGACTCCCGTAGCCCCTGCCCCGCCGCCTGTGCCGCCTCCCTCGGTTCCGACGGGGCAGGGTGACTCCGGGGTTCCGCCGATGCTGGCGAGGCCTCCAGAGCCCGGTGAGGCTCCACCGGGAGAGGCGTCCCCGTCGCCCGACGACCAGGCGCGGGCGGCATCCGACGCCCGCCTACGCGAGATGATGCTCACCGGACGCATGCCCGGTGGTCCAGCGGCGCCCGCTCGCCCCGCTGGCTTTTCTCCGGACACCAAGAAAATTGTCACCGAGGCCGGCCCAGCCTACGACCCGCGAGCCGCTGGTGAGCGGCTCGACGCGGGCGCGATGGTGCTCGATGCGCAGCTCGCCAAGGCGGCCAGCGACAAGGAAACTGCCGACGCTATGGCCGCTGATGCCGCCGCCAAAAATGCGGCGGCGCAGCAACAGCTTGCGGCACAGCAGGCGGATATTGCGCGCAAGAAGCTCGATTTCCAGCAGCAGGACTCGCGGCTACAGAAGGACTTGGCCGACTACAGCGAAAGCGCCAAGCCGGACCCAAATCGCTACTGGTCGACTCCGGGCGGCGCTTTCTCGGGTGTGTTGAGCATCATCGGGCAAGGTCTCGGCGCATTCGGCGCAACGATCGGACACACCCAGAATTGGGCCTTCGAAGCTGCGCAGAAAAAGATCCAGCTCGAGATGGCTGCGCAGCAGGAGGCCTACGAGTCCGGGCGCGCTGATCGCAAGAATGCACTCGCTCGGCTGACCGACTACTACCACGGCGATTTGGACATGGCGAAGCTGGCGCTACAGCAGTCGCTAAACAAGGTTGCCGAAACAGAGACGCAGCGCTTCGCTGCGCAAGCTCGATCAAAGGATGTCGTCGCCAACGCGCAGGTTTTGGCGGCGCAGTTTCAGCAGCAGCAGCTGCTCAGCGAGCAGGCGCGTGCTGACCTCGCGATGGGCAAGACGACGATCACAAGCGAGGACAAGTACCATCAGGCGACCGGCGGCGGGGGCGGTAGCAAGCCACTCACGCTCGACCAGGAGCTGGCGCTGCGGAAGGGATTGGGCCCGCAGAATCCGCTAACCGCCAAGTCTGAACGCAAGTTCTTGGTGGACTACGGGAAAGCGGAATCTGACGAGGCTGGCGCGCGCACAGCGCTGAAGCTGCTCGCCAGTCGAATCGGCGCGACTTGGGACCAGAAAACGCAGACCTGGAAAGCCCCGCCCAATGGGGTTTCGGTGTCAGGGCACGGGGCAACCGGGTGGGTCCCGAATGCACTCACCACGCAAGAGGGTCGCGAGTTCAGGCGCGCGTTCGAAGACGTGCTCTCGCAGACCATCAAGCTTCGCAGCGGCGCGGCCGCAACAGACGCGGAGGTCGAGCGGCTACGCAAGGTCACTGGCGGCCCATACGACTCCGATTTGATCGGTGGCTTGAACCAGCTGCAGCAGGAGCAAGACGCGGCTGCGGCTGCTCGCAAGGGCGGCTACGGACCAGAGCTCGTGCAGCAGTACGAGCGCGACCGGCGCGGGGCTGTGCAGCGCTCCCAAACCGACAAGGCCTACGCACCCGAGGAGATTGACGAGGAATGAGCGACAAGACGCCCACTTTCGTCAAGGATGGCAAGGCGTACCTGCGCGACGCGCAGGGCACGTTCTACAAGACCGACCCGAGCGCGGCAGCTGCGAAGCTTGCCGAGGGCGAGCGCTTTGCCGTCACTCCGGGAGAGTACGAGGCGCATGAGGCGCGCAAGCGCAATTCCACGCTCGGTGCCAAAGCGAAGACGTTCGCGGAGTCGGCCGCCGCGGGCGCGATCGATGTCGCGCAGGCTCCCATCGCTCTGCCGCTTCGAGCCAACGCCGCGCTCTGGGGTGACGAAGACCCGACGCGCAGCATCAGCGGGCGGCAAACTGTCGAAAACCTTGCCACCATTTTTGGCAATGTCAGAGAGGCTGCCGGAAGCGGTAAGACGGGCGAGGGGTATGGTCGCGAGTACGGCGAGAATGCCCGCGCTCGAGCCGAGGAAAACCCGGGCACTGCGCTCGCTGGCAACTTCGCGGGCTCGCTCGCTGCCGGCGGACCGCTGTCTGGCGTGGCTCGCGGGATTGGCGGCTCCGCCGCTCGAGCTGTTGGCGAAGGGGCGCTGGCGCGCGCGGCTGGCGCATTCACCGCTGGAGCCGTAGAAGGCGCGGCGTACGGGCAAGCGCAGGCCGGTGAGGAAGCCTACCTGCACAACATCCCGCTTACTGGTGAAAAGCTGATTGCTGCGATGGGATGGGGCGCAGTGCTGGGCGGCGGTGTTTCGCTTGCGGCTCACGGTGCGAGCGCCTTGCTGCGGCGCGGCTCGCGCGGCGCGACACCGCTCGATTCGCCGCGCTTGCCGGAACAGGCCGAGTCTCCTCTGGATGTTGCAACGGCGCTGCCAGAGCCATCATCGCCCGCCGAATCCTACGAACGAGCGCTCGAAAAAGCATCGACCGTCGACGCTCCGGCGCTCGAGAAATATTCTGACACCGCCATAGGCGTGAATGGGAACCTGTGGAACGCCGCGCATAGACCTGGCATCTCGCTAAGACCGGAGGCGGTTGCGGCTCGCGACGCGATGGTCGAAGAGATGAACAAGATTCGAGCGGCGGGCGGCTCGTACAAGGGGACCGTATACCGAGGGACCAAGGCAACCGATCAAGAATTGAAGTTTTTCTTGTCGGGGGATGAGTTGGATATCCCGGCATTTACGTCGGCGAGCGCGGATCGTGAGGCGGCTCTCGATTACATGAACCGACCGAAGCCGGCTAAGCAAAGAAACCCGATCGAGTTCGTGATCCATCAGGATTCTGGCGTTCCGATCCCGAACCATGTCGCTCCAGAGGCGCAGGAGATTCTTCTCGAACCTGGTAAATTTAAGGTGTTATCCAGGACTGAGCAGAATGGCATACACCGAATCGAGCTTTCTCGCCTGACGGAGAGCGCCGCCGAGTCTCCCATCGTCGGAGTTCAGACAATGGAGGCCGCCCCAAGCCGATTCTCTTCTGGCCTTCGAGACTTTGCCGACGAGCGCACAGCAAAGGCCCTCGGGGCCCGCGGCTCCTCGCTGAAGAAGTTGGGGCGCACAGCCGAGCAGGCTGAGTCGACCATGCACGACATGGCGCGCACCGTGCGCGGCGTGACGCTCGAAGATGGCACCCCCGTGTTCCGCCCGCTCGATTCACAGGAAGAGCTTGCCGCGCGCGTGCTGCAGGCAAAGCAAGAGACTGGTGCCAAACTCGGAGCCTTTCGCGAAAAGGCCGACCAGGTTTTTCAGGCGCATCCGGAGATTGCACCGCAAGCCGATGCCATCGCCGACAGGATTTCGAGAGAAGTGGTCGCCCCGCTCGAGAGCCACCCGCTGTCATCCGTGAGCGCGCAGGCCGCACCATTGCGGCAGCTGGTCAGCGACATCCGAGAGATGGCGGCGCAGAAGTTTGAGGCGGTCTCGCAAAGCGGCGGACGAAAGCTTGTGCAGCCAAAGCCAGGCAAAACACCCGTGAGCGTCACCGACCTTACGCGTCTTCGCCAGGGCCTCGACGATCAAATCTATCAGGCAAAGCGCGGCGTAAACCTGACGCAACAGGGGGCACCTCCGAACCTGAAAGACTTGGAGCGCGCGCGCGGTATCATTGAAGAATCGATCGAGGCGGCATCGGACAAGGCGTCCACTTTTTTCGAGCAGAAGGCGGCGCAGAGCTACAAGCAAATAAAAACGCAGTGGCGTCACCTGAACTTGGCGAGCGATATCGCGGGCGCCGCTGAACTGCAGAATCTCGGCAATCGCGTTGTGTCACCGAGCGACTACGGAGTGGGTGCGGCGGCCGGTGTCCTTGGTGGCGGGCCCATTGGCGCCGTCGCCTCTGCGTTCGCGCACAAGACGATTCGCGAGCACTCGAGCGCGGTGCTGGCTGTGCTAGCCGATAAGCTGGCCAACAACCTCGACGGCAAGATTGAGTCAGGGCTTGGTGCATTCTTCCGAGAGTCCACCGCGCGCGCGTCATCAACAGCAGCTGGCGCAGATCGCGTTGCGTCTGCGGTCCCGCTCAAACGCATCGCAACACCGGCTGCGGTCGAGGCTTTCATGGGCAAATCAAAGGACCTGAAGTCAGCATACGAAAAGCGTCTCACTGAACTGGCAGACGCTAACCGCGAAATGGGCGCAGGCGTGCGCGCGTCGATGCAGGCAGCAATGGGTGGCGGAGCAGAAACGATGCCTCGCCTGACGCAAGCGGCTACCCTCACCGCAACGCGTGGTGCGCAGTACCTAGAGTCTCAGCTACCGAGCGGAACGGCAGCCCCGACCGTGTTCCAGCCAACACGCAAGACGACCCCAAGCGATTTGGAAATTCGGGAGTTCGCGCAGAAGTGGGCCGCCGTGGCGAACCCGCTGAGCGTGATTGACGACTTGCGACGCGGCACGGTGACGCACGCGCAGATCGATGCGCTGAAATCCGTATACCCCGAGATGTATGCCGAGGTGCAAGCCAAGGCGCTCGAGAAAATCCGCGAGCTCGACGAGCAAGGAAAGCGCATGCCGTTCAATGACCGGCTGCAGCTTGACCTGTTTCTCAATCTGAACGGCGCCGGTGAGCCGACGCTAGCCGGCAAATTCGTTGACCGCATTGTCGCGATGCAGGCCGCAAAAGCGCAGCGCGCCGCGCAGCCAAAGGGCGGGCGCTCAACCCCTGCGCTGAACAAGATCGGATCTTCCCGGCAGTCCGGGGCGCAGTCAACTTTCGGAGGAACCTGATATGGCAATTGCACAGAATGAACTGCAGATGAGCGCTACCGGGTACCGCACAGCATGGACGGCGGCACCCGCGAATTACGATATTTTGGCGAACGATCCGCTGAAGCAAAATGTGCCAGGCATCGCGACCCCGAGCGAAGGGCGCCCATGCCGGTGGATCATCTGTGGCGCTGTGGGTACCCTCGTCGCGACTGGGCTCGATGGTGTTGATGTCACGCTCGATGTCGTCGTTGTTGGGCAGCGCTTCGACATCCAGGCTACCGGGCTGAAGGCGACGAGCACCGCGCAGAAGGTTTCGGTGTACTGGTGACCATCTCCGCTCAGCAATACCTAAACATGCGGGCGCTTTTCCGAAGCGCTCTCGCGGCGAACTCGTTTTTGGTCGCGAACCCGAGCGACGGCGAGGTGCTGAGCTTTTTCCAGCAACTGCTAACCGAGTCGATAGGCGCGGCGGCATTGCCGGCGGAGCAACAGGCATCGATCGGGTATGCGTTCCGCGGAATTCTTAGCGGAAACTTCAGCACAGCGAACCCGAGCGATGCCAATGTCGTGGATTTTTGGGCCCAGCTAACTACCGATGCAACTGGCGCGGCCGCGCTGAATACAGACAGGTATAAGACGCTAAAGGCAACACTTCGCAATGTGGTGTCATTGAATTACCCGGGAACAGTGAACCCGTCACTAGCTGACCTACTCGGCTATTTCGGCTCGTACTCATCCACATGGGTCGAGATCGGTACGCGCAGTACGATACCCGACGCATCGTTCTCTAGCCCCGCAACCAACAGCAACTCGCGCAATGCGGTGTTCGTGCGCGGTGGGCCTATATCCGCGCTGAAAGTATCATGGGCGAACTGGCAGACAAGCAACGCGCTCGCGCCAGTTGGAAGCGGCGGAACCATGACAATGACTGCGGCGGTTGAGTACCCAGTTGGAACCTTGCTAGGGGTGTTCAAGTTCGGAGGAGCGACACAGGGGGTCGCCGCCGACGGGGATACTCTCGACAGTGACCCACTCTATCTCGGCACTCCGATCCCGGATGGCGCCAAGATTATGATAACGCGCTGCGTTCGCTTCAGCGGGAACGCGCTGTACACCTTTCGTCCATTGAAGAGCCTGCCAGCTGGAGACGCATCGATTGCGGTCGACGGCAACAATGACCGCACACAGTCGGGTGTATTCGCCGACGACGGGTTCAACTACAACCTTCCACCTGCGCGCGTGATGGGGCTCGCGGCATCCCCGGTGGATCGGCTGATTATTGGCGACAGTCGCGAACAGGGATACAGCGAGACCGCGGCACAGCAAGACGCTGCCGGGGATAGCGGCATGAGCGCGCGACGCATAGGCGCAACGCGCGCCTACTTCCGCGTTGGCGGCTCCGGGAACACCATCGCAAATCTGGTAGCGAACCCAACGAAGCACTTCGCGCTAATCGCTAAGGCGAACCCTAGCAAAATAATCATCAGCATGGGGTTCAACGACTTCAATGCGGGTGTCGGAACCGATGCTGGGGTTCGCGCGTTGACAATTAGCCTGATCGCGCTGCTGCGCTCCGCCGCGCCGAATGCGCTGATTTATCTCGCAACTATACCGCCTAAGACGACCAGCACGGATGGCTGGATCACTACCGCAAACCAGACGCTTTCGAGCTTCAACACCGAGCTGCAGAATCACAATGCCTGGCGCCGCAATGCTGTGGCGAACGGCGTCGCTGACGGGTTCCTGGAGATCGCAAACTACATGGAGAGCTCGGCGAACTCGGGCAAATGGGGCTTCTCGGCCGGACCCCTGGCGTGGACAGACGACGGCGTGCACCCGTACAAACTAGGCAGTCAGCAAATCGCGTATCCAATCCCGTGAGCAAATAATGTCCCCAAGAACAAAAAAGCTTCTCTCCGCATTCGGCGTCACCGTTGCGTTTGCCGCGCTCGGTACCCTCAATACCTACGTGGTGCGCCTACCCAATGAGCTGCAAGCCGGAGCACTGGCGGCGCTCGCGGGTGCTGCGCATTTCCTGAGCGCCTGGGGAACCAAGGACGAGATTGACGCCAAGGTTACCAACGAGGTGACGGCGGCTATCAGTGGAGAGGCAAAGTGACCCGTGCCGCGCTGGTTTTGGGCATGCTGCTTCTTGGCCTGGTGTGCGACTGCACACCGGCTCAACAGCAGGCCGCCGCTGCCGACGCTGCAAAGGTTGCTGCGGAGGCGCGCGCGACCATCAATCGATACTGTGACGCCAGGCAGAAGGCGATTGATGCGCTGGACGCTGGCGAGGCGGGTGCTGCCCCATGACTGAGCTTGACCTGTCGCCATGGCGGATGGCTGCTGTGGCCCTGTGTGAGTACGCGTGCGGATACGATCATGGACGTGGCAAAGACGACCCGGTTTACCGCGAGGTGTGCGAGGGTCGAGATGCTGGACTCGCGCGCGCGCATTACAGCTCGTGCGGTGATCTCGGACATTGGCTTGCTGAGCGCCTTGGCGTGCGCGAGAAATGGGTCAACAGACAATCGCTAGGGCAGTACCGTGTCGGAATGAACGTCGTCGAACTCGGCTACGGCTGCCCGATTTCGCACGATGCGCCGACGGGTCCCGAGTGGCCCGGACCAGAGCCGGGGGACATCTGCGAAATTTGGAACGGCGCTGCCGGGCAGGATGCCCATGTACTCGTAGTGCTCGGCCAGGGCAGCGATGCAAATCATCTTCGCACTGCTAATTATGGATCCGGTGGCATGAGCGCGGCCGCGTTCCCCGGCGCGAAGATTTCTGATAGCTCGTTCAGCCGCCATGCGGACGGCTGGTACGTCGGCACGCGCAGATTGCGCCGCGTCATCAAGCTTGCTGACCTTGTGCGGATGAGCACGGCGTATCCGGACCTGACTGGAGCAAGGCTCGCCGGAGAGGTTATTGACGCGGTGAAATACGCAAAATGGACGGACGGACCATGAGTGACCAACGCACGATCGAAGCATTGACGCACGCCATCGAGGCGCAGTCAAAATCCAACCTGGCTCTCATTGATGAGCTGGTGCAGAGCCGCGCCATTCAGCAGCACATGGCAAACACGCTCGTCGAAATACACACCGGGCAGCAGCAACTTGTTGAGCGGTTCGACAAGTTGGTGGAGCGCTCGAACGACCTCAGCCGTGCCCAGAGTGACTCCGAGGGAAAGATTCTTGTGCTAGATAGCAAGCTGGCCCGCCATGTTGAAGAAACCCGGAGACGCCTCGAACACCTTGAAAAGAAGCGTGCGTAAGCCAAGCCCGCTGCCGAATGACCCGCTTGAGCAGGCGCGTCGGTTCGCGTCGGATGCTCGGGACATTGCGCGCGATGAGCGTCGCCGGATGCCGGGCTATGACGCCAACACCGAGGAAATCACTAAAACCGGCCTGCACGTACATGTGCACCAACACTCGCAGCCAGACATAGAAGCAGAGGCAAGTGTCGAGGTCGGCCCGGTCAAGGTCACCGGCATACCCAAATGGGCAATCGCCGCGATCGGCTTGTTGGTGGCAGCCGGCGCGGCGATTGTTTCTCACCTAGCGAAGTAGTGCTTACGCTTCTACCGAGTAGCTCAGCTCCGGGTGTTTGTTGCAGTCGCTAGCCGCCAACGCAGGGTCTCGCAAGTATTTGGGGTTGAACGGAACGACTGCCTGCCACTTGCGCGCAGCCTGTGCCGTCTTCAGGTCGCGGTGAACCGGCTCAGCGTACCACGGTTGTGAGTCGTCTTTGAGGTTTGGAGATTGCTTGCGCAGCACTAGGTCACCAGTCGATTCAAGTTCAACCAGCTCGTAGGCAAGCCCGAGATTCGGGTCCGTCCAGGTGTTGATTGGCTTCCCGCCAATCTTTTCCAGAAATCGCCCCCATCCTAGCCGCTCCGCCAATACGCGCCGAGTCTCGGTGTTGCTGATCGCGAGGATTTCCTCTTTCGTATAGCTCTCCGGCTGTTCGATCATTCGCTTCGACACACGGATCCCGTGCCAGTAATGAAGCTCCCATCCGTCACGCCATCGGTGCGATGGGCCAGTGGCGCAATGCGGTCGATTGCGCTCGTCAACCAACAGCACCTCCGGCCGGTCCGATATGATGCAGAAATCCTTATGCATCAGTCGCGGGCCAGAGAGCTCAGCAAGAGCTTCGTAATGCTGCCACTTCGAGTAATCGACCCCGTGGCTTTCGTCGAGCTTGACGATGTGCCGGAAGAAGCTCAGGTACGAAGCCCAGGGAGACCATTGATTTCCACCTTGGCGCATGAACCAAGCGCGATAGGTGCACATAGCCAGGAAGCGACTCACGTCACGAGCGCCAACTGGATCTGCGACGGCTCTGGTCGCGGCGTCGGTCGCGGCGGAGGTCGCGGCGGAGGTCGCGGCGTCGGTCGCGGCTCTGGTCGCGTCGTAGGTCGCGGCGTCGGTCGCGGCTCTGGTCGCGGCGTCGGTCGCGGCTCTGGTCGC
>Ga0164306_10000065_pt1 | contig 38646 bp, 31 predicted proteins | sample Whisoiple_242_MG_FD_110213 | JGI IMG/M metagenome (GOLD analysis project Ga0164306, IMG submission 110213) | Soil microbial communities amended with fresh organic matter from upstate New York, USA - Whitman soil sample_242_MG | ecosystem: Environmental > Terrestrial > Soil > Unclassified >... | reverse complement strand
GTGGAGCAGCGGAAGCCGGGAGAAAATTCTTCTGTGATGGCCGCTCCTCCGGCCTGTCCGCGGCGCTCCAGCACCAGGGGCTTGAAACCGGCTTTGGCCAGATGGAAAGCAGCCACCAGTCCGTTGTGGCCGCCGCCAATAATGATTACGTCGCGGGTCTCAGCCATGCGCTAGCTGGCCCCGTCTTTCAGGATTTCCCGGGCCCCCAGCCCTCCGCGCGCGCCCATGATCCCGCCGCCCGGATGCGTGGCCGAGCCGCACATATAGAGGTTTTTGATGGGCGTGCGGAACTGCGCGTACCCCGGCACCGGACGCAGAAAGAAAAGCTGCTCCAGCGAAAGCTCGCCCTGGAAGATATTGCCTTCGCTCAGTCCGAATTCGCGTTCCAGGTCCAGTGGCGTGAGCACCTGTTTATTCAGGATGATGCTTTTCAAGTTAGGCGCGTACTCTGAAATAGTATCAATCACGGTGTTGCCGAACGCCTCGCGCTGGTCGTCCCAGTTCAATCCCGGACGCAGCTTGTACGGAGCATACTGCACAAAGCACGACATCACGTGCTTGCCCGGCGGCGCGACGGACGGATCTGTGAGCGACGGAATCACCATATCGATATATGGCCGGCGGGAAAAGTTGCCGTACTTGGCATCGTCATACGCGCGCTCCATGTATTCCACACTGGGTGAAATGGAAATGGCGCCGCGAAGGTGCGCGCCCGGGCCGGGCAGGCATTTGAAGTCGGGCAGCGCGTCCAGCGCGATATTTACCTTGCCGGACGAGCCGCGAAATTTGTATCTCCGCACGTCTTCCAGAAACTCTCCCGGCAACTGGTCCTCTTCAATGAACTTGATAAACGTCAGCCGCGGATCGACGCTGGAGGAAATCACCTCACCGTAAATTTCATCCCCGTTTTGCAGGACCACTCCCTGCGCCCGATTGTTTTTTACGATGATCTTTGCGATCGGCGCTTCCGTCCTGATTTCCGCGCCAAGTTCGCGGGCAGCGTCTGCAATCGCGTTGGAGATTGCGCCGGTGCCGCCGCGAGAGAATCCCCATGAGCGAAATGCGCCGTCGATCTCTCCCATGTAGTGGTGCAGCAGGACGTACGCGGTGCCGGGTGAGCGCACGCCGAGAAACGTGCCGATGATGCCGGAGGCCGACATCGTTGCTTTGAGCACGTCGGTCTCAAACCACTGGTCCAGAAAATCGATGGCGCTCATGGTCATCAATTGGACCTGGTTGTATTTGTCCTCGCTGCTCATGCCCTGGAAGCGCCGGCCTAGAAACAGCAGCTTCATCAACTCGCGCGGGTTCAGGGTTGAGGGATCGGGCGGCACCATGCTCAGGATTGGCTTCACAAAGCGGCACATCGCCTGCATCGCCTTGCCGAACTCTTCGTAGGCTTCGGCGTCGACTTTGGAGTGGCGAGCGATCTCGCGGCGCGACTTGCCGTGATCATTCACCCGCCAGAGGTAGTCGCCACTGGGCATGGGCGTAAACGTGCCATCCAGCGGCAGGATTTCCAGTCCGTGGCGTGGCAGATCCAGGTCGCGGATGATCTCCGGCCTCAGGAGCGAAACCACATAGGAGCAGACGGAAAACTTAAATCCGGGAAAAACTTCTTCTGTCACGGCAGCCCCGCCCAGCACGTGGCGGCGCTCCAGCACCAGCACTTTCTTGCCGGCGCGCGCCAGATACGCGGCGTTGGTGAGGCCGTTGTGGCCTCCGCCAATCACAATTACGTCGTATTTTGCCTTCGCGCCATTCGTGGAAGATGCCATATATGTGCTGGAAGAAGCGTAGAAAAACGAATGATCGGTCCTGAGTTGACTTGAACGAGTGCTGCTTCACATTTTACTGGAGGGTCACAGATTTGTCGCTGCTGTGGGATGGGACGTGTATTTGGTCGAAATGAGACTAAGAATTGAGCTGCAGGTAAAAAAGGAGAATATAACCGCATCACCCCGTTGTTTCTCTTGATGACCCGCTGGCTTTTTCACCCGATATTCACATACCCGTCGCGTGGCGTTAACGTTCGATTGCTACAAATATGGTGCATGCAGGGAAAATACTTTGATACGGTTATCATCTCTGACCTGCACCTGGGTTCCGACGTCAGCCAGGCGGGCGCTGCCCTGGCTCTTCTGCAATCGGTCCACTTTAAGCGGCTGATTCTGCTGGGCGATATCTTTGCCGACCTGAATTTTCGCCGCCTCACCAAAGAGCACTGGAAGTTCCTCGGGTATATACGCAAGCTCTCCAATCCGCGCCATGGCATCGAGATCATCTGGGTCGAGGGAAACCACGACCACGGGCTCACTGAAGTCATGTCTCACCTGGTGGGGGTGCCGGTCTATCAGGAATATGCATGGGAATACCGCGGCAAGCGGCATCTTGCCATTCATGGCCACCAGTTTGACAGGTTTGCCGTGGCCAACGCTTTCCTGAGCAAGATTGGCCAGCTCATTTTTCTGCAGTTGCAAAAAATGGATTCCAGAAACAAACGGTTTGCCCGTTACCTGGACCGTCTGAACACCAGATGGTTGCGCCTCTCAGAGCAGGTAGCGCATGGCGCGCTCAGCTACGCAAAAACTGGCAAGGCTGAGCGCATTTTTTGCGGACACACCCACGCGGCGCTGTCCCGGAAGCGGGACGGCGTTGAGTATTACAACTCGGGAGGGTGGGTCGACCAGCGATGCACCTACGTCGCCATCGATCCGGAAGGAGTTGCTATCCATGAATACGTTGCCGAAGTTGACAATCGTGATCCCGGCCAGGAACGAATCGCGGCTCTTGCCGGCCCTGCTGGAGTCACTGTGCCGGCAGGATTATGGCCTGATGAAATCTACAAAGGTGTTCCTGGCTGATGCCGGTTCCACGGACGGCACCCAGGAGTTGGCCATGTCTTTTGCCGGCCGGCTCGATATTGAAGTAATTCCCGGCGGGCTGCCTTCTGTTGGGCGCAACGCTGGAGCGCGGCGGGCCCGCACGCCGTACGTGCTGTTTATCGATGCGGACATGGAGTTGCGCGATACGACGTTGCTGCGGCGGGCCATGGAACTGGTGGAGCGGCGAAAGCTGCATTGCGTCACAACGAATATCTGGTGCGGGCAGGGATCTGTGCGCGACCAGGTTCTCTATCTTGCCAGCAACATTGCGCAATACGGATCGCTCCTGGTGAAGCCGTTCAGCACGGGCATGTTCATGTTGTTTGAGAAAGCCACGTTCGACCGGCTGGGAGGCTTTCATGAGCAGGCGCTCTATGCTGAAGACTATCTGCTGAGCAAGAAAGTGCGAAACCGCAGGTTCGGGATCGTAAGCGGCTGCATTCACACCACGAACCGGCGTTTTCGCAGCATGGGGCACTTAAAAATCGTCAGTATGTTCCTCAAGACCATGCTGAACTCCTGGAACGACAATTATTTTCTGCATGATCACGGATACTGGCGGCAAAAGGTCTAGAATCCAATTCAAGAATGGATACAGGACCCCGCAGCCCAAGCTCCGTGTTCCCCGCTGATTTTGCCTGGGGCGTGGCTACGTCTTCTCATCAGGTGGAAGGCGAAAATGCAAACAACCAATGGACGCAGTGGGAACGGAACGGACGGATCAAATCAAAAGATTGCGCCGGTTTTGCCTGCGATTGGTGGCGCAACGCTGAAAAAGACTTTGACTTGGCCCAGTCTCTGGGTGTGAACGCCTTGCGGCTCTCCGTGGAATGGAGCCGCATTGAGCCCAGGGAAGGCCATTGGGATGAATCAGCGCTGGCCAGATACCGTCAGATGCTCAAGGCGCTGCATGAACGGGGAATAAGGCCATTCGTCACGCTGCACCATTTCACCAATCCCCAGTGGTTCGAAGCGAAGAAGGGCTTTGCCAATCCAGAGTCCGTAAGACTGTTTCAACGCTTTACCCAGCGCGTGGTTGGGACTCTGGGCGACCTCTGCCATGACTGGGCGACTTTCAATGAGCCCAATGTCTACGTCTCGCTCGGATATTTTCTGGGTGAATTTCCTCCGGGAAAAAAAGGGCGGGTCATTGAAGCGGCGCAGGTCACAAGAAATCTTTGTCTTGCGCACGCGGCCGCTTATCACGCCATCCACTCTTTGCAGCGTGACGCCAATGTCGGATGGGCGCAGCACTATGTCGTATTCAAGCCACGCCGTCCGGAGTCGGCGGTGGACCGGTGGTTGTGCGGCTTTATTCACCGGCGATTCAATGACAATTTTGCCGAGGGCATCCAAAGCGGCCGCGCGCCGTTCCCGCTGCATAAATTCGGCCAGGACCTGCCGGAGGTGAAAGGCACGTGTGACTTTGTGGGAATCAACTATTACAGCCGGCTGCGCGTGGGATTTGAGCGCAGGAGTCCCAGGACTTTGTTTCTGCAGATATCCGTTCCGCCGCACAAGCCCCAGGGAGATTCCGGCATTGAAGTGCCTTACGGAGAGGTCTATCCACAAGGCTTACGCCAGGCCGTAGAACATTTTGCCGCCTTCAGGAAGCCGGTTTACATTCTTGAAAACGGAGTGCCTGATCGCGAGGACCGCATTCGTCCCTGGGCCATTGAGTCCATCGTGGGCCAGATGCGCGGGCTCCTCTCCCAGGGAATCGATCTACGCGGATATTTTCATTGGACGCTGGCAGATAACTTTGAATGGAATGAAGGCTGGCACCTGCGCTTTGGACTGTACGAACTTGATCCGGCAACACAGGTAAGGAGACCGCGCCCCAGCGCTCAAGTCTATGAGCGAGTGATCCGTGAGAGCAGGCTTCGGGGCACGAACGAGGAACCCTGGCCTTCAGAGACTGCTGGTCTAAACGGGAACGGCTCTCACTCTGTGGAAAAAAATATGCTGCGCGAGTGACGCGCTCTCTCTTGAGCATTGCTGTCCCGCGCTGCTCGATCGAAGAATATCTCAGCTCGAACAAACGTGGCTGTTCTGCTCGCGTGAGCACCTCGAAAGTATAAGTTCTCCACACATCACTTGCGGCGCACGCATCATCTTAAAACTTGAACAGACACGTCCAGAGACGCACGATAGGCGCAGCCGGCATTGGAAAAGCCCAGTGGTCCCGGTGATTGGAATAGCGCCTGTGCCGGCTTTTCCTTGTCGAATCCATCCGAAGTGGATTCAGTCATCAACCCATTTCAAAAAGGAGCTATAAAGATGAAATTTTTCTCTGCCAACCTTGAGACCCTGCGGGGCCTTTATCGTAACCAGCTGCGGATGCTGCTTTCCACGGAAGATCAGATCATTGATGCCTTGCCCACGATGATCGAGAAAGCGACGGACGTTCAATTGAAACAGGCCTTCCAGTCCCACCTCCAGGAAACGCGCGTGCACAAGACGCGGCTGCAAGAGATCCTGAATGAGGAACTCCAGAAAGCCGAGCCCATCAAGTGCAAAGTGCTGGCGGCGCTGGTGACAGAAGCTGAAGACCTGATCAAAGATGCGACAGACCCGTCTGTGAGGGATGTTGCGCTGATCGCCGCCGCGCAGCGGGTGGAGCATTATGAAATTGCTTCCTACGGGGCGGTCCGCCGCTGGGCGCAGATTCTGGGCGAAGCCGAGCACGCGTCGCTTCTGGACAAGACCATCCAGGAAGAAGGCCATGCCGACCATCTGCTGACTTCAATCGCAGATCGCGTGAACGTGGACGCAGAAAAAGCCGCTTAGCTGTTTGAACATCCTCAGTTGTTCGAATCTCTTTTCCCGCAAAGCCGCCCATGGTGGGCGGCTTCCGGGAGAAAGAGACACTACACTTTTTTCAAAGTGACGCACGGCGCAAAGCTGCCGGGATCACTGCCACTGGTGACAGCCATCACATTCCATTGACGCTGCGCAACGTAAATTGAAACTAGAAAGTGTCTCCAGCGTATTGCCCGCTCAATCTGAAATATACAGCTCTCATAGAAAGGAGATACCCCATGTCAAACATCATTCGCAGAAACCCATTTTTCGAGCTGACTTCACTGCAAGACCGCATGAACCAGCTCTTTAATCAGACCTTTGGCGGTTTTGAGCGCTTTGAGCAACCGCTGGCGGCGGAAAACTTCCTGCCACCAGTCGATATTTCCGAAGACGATCACAACATCACGCTGCAGGCTGAGATTCCCGGCGTGAAACAGGAAGACCTGAACATCACTCTGGAAAACAATGTGCTCACCATCTCTGGCGAGCGCAAGTTCAAAGAGGAAGAAAAGAAAGAAAATTTCCACAGGATCGAGCGGCGTTACGGGAAATTCACCCGCTCCTTCACGCTGCCGGCCAGCGTGGATCCGGAGAACGTGAACGCGGTTTTTGAGAACGGCCTGTTGAAGATTACTCTGGCGAAGAGGGAAGAGTTCAAGCCGAAGCAGATCACCATCGGTGTGAACAAGGCGCCGGCCGTCTCAACCAAGGTCAAAGCCGCATAATAGCGACCAGGCAAGAAAAGCAGGTGGCTGCAGGAGACCTGTGGCCACCTGCATGTTCATCGCGGCAAAATAAAGGCCGGAGCCAACTGTGCCGGCCCCGGCAATTCGGTACTTGCAAGTTAATGCATAGCGAAAGCAGGCGTGATTGCTTTTACGCCGCCCGTTTTCGTACCGCCCATCTTTTCTTCATCGCATCGCTGATCCGTTTACGAGCTGCCGGCGACAAATGGCGCTTAGCGCCACCTTTTGATTGGGCGGGGCGTCCTGGTCCACGCTTCCTTCCCTGCAAAGCCGAGATCGCGGCGCTTAGTCGGTCGCGTTCGGCTTCTAATTCTTCGATGATTGTAGCTGTGTCCATGCTTCTCCTTGGTGACAACGAATGCACACATTGTACATGCGCGAACAAATCTTTGGGTGCTGGATACTCATGATATTCGACAAGGAAAGATAATAGGCCTCTTCACGTTCCTTTTGTCGTTGTAAGCCGCCGGCGATTGAAGCCGTGGATTCAAGCTGTCTGGGGATCGCGCGACTGCTCTTCGAAAGCTCGGATCGACTCTTCGAATTCTTCGTGAAGCCCCTCACCCATGAGCATGATGTCGGAGATGCACGTGCTCATGTCAATGGAGAGAAGATGCTTGTGCAAGACACGGGAGAGGACAACGTGGAGCAGGCGGGCTTCGATTGCAATCCGCCGCACGGTATAGCCCTGCTCGAACCGTTCCTGACCGTGTTTTGTCGCGGCCTTTTTGTCATTGTCGGCGATCACTCTTGGACCAGCCTCGATTCTTTTCGCAAGCTCCTCAATCATCAGCCGGATGTGATCTAACCGCTCCTTCTTGCTCAGTTCCAGCGATGAAAGTATCGTGTTCTTATCTGTTTCTTCCAGCCATTCGTTCACTATCTCATCCGCGCTCTCCCGCAATATCTCTGACACTCGCTTGATTTGCATGGGAGCGACTCGCCGGGGATTCGCCGACTTCTCTTTGATAGTAGCGACGAGGTTCTTTATATCGGCCGGTTTTGTCAGGTAATCGTCTACCTGGTTTCGGATAGCCTGCAGCGCGGTTTCGAAGTCAGGATAGCCGGTGAGAATTAACGTGACTGCTTGAGGCTGGACGCGGCGCATGGCGCTAATGAGGGTAAACCCATCTCCGCGTTCGCCGATGTTCAAATCGGCCAACAAAACATCGTATGACTCGCGGTTGATATATGCCAGGGCTTCGGCGACCGTGGCCGCAACCGATACTTCGAACCCTTCCTGCTGCAAAATAGCCGGCAGGGTCATCCGGATAGCAGGTTCATCATCGGCGAAGAGAATCCTGGTCTTGGGTTTTTCCATATCGGCTCCGAATGGGGTGCCGTTGCGGGCCAGTTATTCAGTGGTCTATCGGAGCAGCGCAGCTTTTTGCGTGACGGAGTGGGATAGGCGATTCAGCTGCTTACAAGCCCCATAAGTTAGTTGCCTCCTTCAAAGACGGGGTTGGCTGGCTAATACCCTGGAGATGCATCTCAGATTGGCGAGCCAATGGGAATCAATACGGATGGTAGATGATGACGCCGGTTACCGTCTGTACCGCCGCTTCCAGACCTTTCTTAAAGCCCGTCTTTAACGCGCTGTTTGGAATAAAAATGATGTCGTTAGGCTGCAACCTTATGTCCGGGACCTCGGCAGCCAGCATTTTCTTCAACTGCAGCGGGATCTTTGTTTGACCGTCAGCCGTCCTGCGTACGATTGCCGCCTTATCAAGCGCGGCATTCGGATTGGTGCCCTCGGCTAGAGCGATCGCCTGAAGAATAGTAAGGTTAGGATTTGCCATTACGATCCCGGAGGGTTTTTTCACGTCTCCCACTACGTAAACGATCCCGGCCTTCTGGACCACAATGGTGTCACCCGGAAACACCCGCACGTTGCTTTGCTGAGAGTCTTTGGCATCGTAAGAGAGTTTAACGGTTTCGGGGTGCTGTGGCCGATCGCGATGGATTACGGACACTTTGTCGCCGGCGGTCAGCGTCGTGCCCTGCGCCGCGGAAATCGCATCGAAGAGCGTCCGCGTCCCAAGCAGGGGATAAACACCAGGCTTTTGCACCTCACCCAGCACCGTCACTCCCTGGGTGGCATATTCTTTGACGAAGACATTGACCTGTGGGTTGTTGAAATAGCCGCCTCGGCTTAGCCGGGACTGCAAATCGCTTGCCATTTCGCGGGCGGTCATTCCTGCAACATGCACCGTGCCGATGAATGGGAGATTGACCGAGCCATCATTTGCCACACGAACGTCGTGATTGTAATCCGACGCCCCAAAAACCGTGACTTGCAGAAGGTCGCCCCCACCGATGGGCGTTCCTTCCTCCGCTCCTGCCCTTGTGAGCAGTGCTGGCTGGGCGGGGGCGGAAGGGCTGGCCGTTAGCGGCTGCTCCGCGGGCGCCTGCGGGTTTGCCTGCGTGTTTGCAGGGTAAGAAGGAGCAGCAGGCGGATTGGGTGGCTGAACAACTGTAGTTTGTGAAGATGAAGCGATCGCATAAAGAGTGGCCCCCAGTACAATCATCAGTTTGTATTTATTGAACATACCGCCTCCTGAATCGAATAATTGAGTGATCCCCGCTGCATTCCCGCCTGCGCGGTCCAGGTCCTAGAGATGAATTGGACCGTCGCCGTCTCCGCGGTTCATGTGAATATGCGCTGCATGGTGTTTGAGCGGCAGCAAGCGGTGAACTAATTGTGGCGAGAGCGCCAAGATGAAGTTCGACGGCCCCTTCAGATAACCATTCGCTGCAAGAGCACCGCACCAATCAGAGCTGGCTTGATTTGTGACTAATATGTCCACTCCGCGTTGCTGAAGAAACTCGGTGGCGCAGTTTACGACGTGCACAGCGTCTTCCGGCGCGGCAAGGCAATCGACTATCGAACCTACCCGCATGTTTCCGAACTGCCGGTGGCCTCTCATCTGGCTGTCGAGCACCACAGCCCAGCCGATATCGTGAGCATCGGTCGAAACGCGAAGCCGGACAACACGCGACTCCCGGGGCGGGTAAAAAACGTTCAAGGTAGACGAATTGCGCATTCCGACCAGCGAGTACTGAAAGCGACATTTCTCCCATATCTCGTCTGCCCACGTTCCGAAGGAATCTACGACAATTCTCCTATGGCGATTCCTTATAGGCCGCAATCTGGTCTGGGCCACTCGCACTCCGAGGTAGCCCAGGCCTGAGTAATGAAGAAAGTCCATGGCAATGCGTTTGCGCGGGTCCTTGCGCAAGTAGGTAATGTTCCCAAAAAAATGCGACGATGAAAGTACGCGGAAGTAGAAAGGCACAGGGAAAGCGACCCATTCCATTGCCACCAGCAACTTTGTGAGGGGCACATCCAGTCCTCCCATTCCGAGCGCATACATCAAGGGCTGGCGTCGAAGCGCATCTTGCGCTTGAATGACTCCTACCATCGCGTAGTTACGATCAATTAAGCCCTCAGACATATTGAACTGCGGTCCGCATGCGATTGCTACTTCCTCGCCGCGGAGCGCGAACTGGTTATGTGTGAGTAAGTAGCCTCCTCGAACTGCCCCCGCGTGCACCGCAAGGAAGAATTCTTGAAACGGAACTCTGCCATCCACTTTGGGAAACTGGGGTCTGTGGCTCTCAGGAAAACGCCAATCGGTTTCGCCTTTGGCATGCAGTCGCCGATTGAAGCTTTGAACCGCAGCCTCCAGATCTTCCGTGTAGGGCGTTACTTGCACAGCTATGCTCCAACTACTTCGAACCGCACGCAGGAGAGACGTGAAATCCCACTGTCCGCAGAGAGCAGCGACGCCGCCCCAACTCACGGTTTAACGGTTCTCCATTAAATACCGCACGCATGCTAAAGCCTCAACAAGAGCGGCAGCTCGGTGAGCCCCCGAAGTCCCAAGTTGTCGCGCCAGACAAGCCGGGTTGGTGTGAGGCTAAACTCGGAAATCCGCTCCATGAGAGTGCTGAAAGCAATGCTCGCCTCCATGCGCCCTAACGGTGCGCCAAAACAGTAGTGGGGGCCTGCTCCGAAGGCGAGGTGTTTGTTATCGTTACGCCTAATGTCGAATCGGTCAGGATCGGGGAAGCGTTCAGGATCGCGATTGGCTGCGCCGATGACCGTGATAACCGATTGCCCGCTGGATATGTCTTTGTCCCCCAATCTTACGTCCTGCTGTGGGACCCGAGTCGTGTGCTGACTCGGCGCCTCAAAGCGAAGTATCTCCTCGATGGCCGAAGGCAGAAGAGAAAGATCAGATTGCAGCCTCTCGAACTGGCTTCGGTTGCGCAATAATGTGAGCATCCCGTTGCCGATCAGATTGGGAGTTGTCTCCTGAGCGCCAACCATCAGCAGAATGCAGTTCGCGATTATCACCTCTTCAGTCAGCCGCCGGCTATCGATTTCCGCGTTTACCAGGACGCTGATCATGGAATCGCCCGCCGGTCTATTACGCTCCCGGCGAATGGCTTCCCGGAAATAGGAGGTGGTTTCATCCAGACTCCGCAACATGCGGGGGGCGCGATCGGGATTGTGCTGGAAATTGCCGAGCACTTCCGCGAAATCGGCAGACCACGCTTTCAGTTGTTTGTGGTGAGAAGGTGGCAGCCCCAGGATTTCAGCACTCACGATTGCGGGGAGCGGATTGGCCAGGTCCGCCATCAACTCTATCCGGCCCAGTGGAAGGCGCGGCTCAAGCAGAGACTCCACGATCTGCCGTATGCGAGCACGGAGCCGTTCTACTCGATGGGGCGTAAATGCCTGGGAGCATACCGCACGAAGCCGGGTGTGATCGGGCGGGTCCATGAATAGATGCTGGAGCACCATGATCTGCCCAATGAGGTCCAGAGCCGACAGTCCCATAGACTCCAGTCTCTGGGGCGCCGGGGCGCACCTGGCCGAAAACGACTGCAGGACCGTCACAACGTCCGCATAGCGGGTAACCACCCAGGCATGGAGAAAAGGGTCCCAATGCACGGGATCCTCAGTGCGAAGACGAGCATAGAGAGGATAGGGGTCGGCCAGGACTGCCGGATCATATAGGCGATACAGGCTGAGGGCCCGTTGATCGATAATCGGTTGATGTACAGGAGGCATGTCTAGGCGGCCTCCGATTCAAAGCATTTGCCTTGCGAAAGCTGTTCAACTCTTTCGGCTATTGCAATGACCGTTCCGTTGTCGAATAGATCGATCAGCGCAAGCTCGACTCCGAACGACTTCTTCACTTCAACGATGAGCTGCGCCCCGAGCAGTGAGTGGCCTCCCAGAAGAAAGAAGTTGTCCCCCAGGGAAATGTCTTCAACTTTCAGCAGCCTCTTCAGAATTGAGAGTAGCTTCCGCTGATATTGTGTTTGCGGAGAATCGAACGCGGCATCTCGCAATATGTTTGAAGCCGCAGGGTCCGGCAGCGCGCTTCTGTCTACTTTGCCGTTTGCGGTCATCGGCAGAACATCGCACCGCACGAACAGCGTGGGCACCATGTACTCAGGGAGAAGGCCGCGCAGGAACGCCAGCAACTCTGTAGCGCCGGGGGATTTTTCCGAAACTGGAACGATGTATGCAACCAGCTTCTTGTCTTCGAAGCTGCCGACCGCCTTGACCGCGCTGCTCTGCACCGCTGGATGTTTATTCAGAGCGGCGACAATCTCGTTCGGCTCGATGCGAAAGCCGCGTATCTTGATCTGATCGTCGTTTCTACCGACAAACGCAATCTCGCCGCCCGGCATGTAGAACCCAATATCCCCCGTTTTATATAAACGCCCTTCATCTTCCGCAAATGGGCTGGCCACAAAAGCCTGAGCGGTCAATTCGCGATTCACATACCCGCGCGCAAGTCCTTCGCCGCCGACGTATATCTCGCCAGGCACGCCCTCTGGAACCGGTTGCATGCGGTCGTCGAGGATTCGTACGATCACGTTGCGAATCGGTCTGCCAATGGAAGGCCCAACCAAATCGCCAGTGGAGTGCACTTCACCGGAAGTCGCAACAACGGTCGCCTCTGTGGGGCCATAGTTGTTCACGAATTTGAACGGCAATGATGACGGAGGGTCGCGATGCAGTTTGTCTCCTCCCGTAAGCAGCACTCGCAAAACGACATCTTTGGGCCATTCCAGCTGGATCAACTGTTCCGCAATCGGGGTGGGAGCAAATGCGATGCTGATTCGATTGTCTTTTAACCAATCGCGCAACGCCGGCGCATTATTTCTAATGCTGTCGTCGATCATGAACAGGCTTGCTCCGGCGACCAGGTAAGGCCAGATTTCCCAGACCGCCGCATCAAACCCGACACTCGCGTATTGACTGGCACGGTCCGTTGCCGAGACGCCGAAGGCATGAATGTGCCAATTCACCAGATTGAGCAAGGCGCTGTGCTCGATCTGCACCCCCTTCGGCCGTCCTGTCGAACCGGATGTGTACACCAGGTATGCCAGGTCATGGGCCCCAGGCTCTTCAGGCTCAATTTGCCGTAAGCTGTGACTCCCCGGATCATCGACATCGAGCCAAGTCACTCCCTCCATCTTTGAAAATTGCCTGCAGTGGCGATCAGTGATTCCTGTTTGGACTCCGGCGTCCTTCAACATGAAGTCGATTCGTTCGACCGGGTATGCAGGGTCCAGCGGAACGTAAGCTCCACCAGCCATCAGAACAGCAAGTCCAGCTGCTACGAACGAAGGAGACCGATTCAGCAGAACTCCAACGGGAACGTCCCGTCTCACCCCAGCAGAGAGCAAGCTGTTCATCAGCTTCTTTGCCCGTCTCTGGAGCTCCCCGTAGGTGAGGACTTCGCTGCTGGACGAAATCGCCGGAACCTGTGCTCGCTCCCATCCGGCCGCACTGATGAGAGCGGGCACGGAGAAAAACGAATTGTCTCTCCACAATTTAGGGCCCGATATTTTGGGGGAAGGCATCGTGTGATCTCCTTGGATTCTCAATCTGTTTCCCAATTCCCGCCGAAGCCAGCCGGCGGAGCTTAGGTAATGACGCTGGACGGGGGCGCGATACGCATGGCTGCCCTTTGCTCCAGGCTCCGCATCTATTGGGTCTCTTGTAACCTCGGCTTGAACGATCGATCCGGCGTGCTGAAGAGGCTTCGCGCCGTTCCCGCACCGTATGCAAGGTGGAAGGCCAGGATGATCGGGGGCAGCAGAAGTGCGGATGCGCTTCGTTCCCGCAGGGCCGTTTCAATGCCGGCCCATGTTCCGATCAAAAGATGTACGACGATCAAAGCGCCAAGCAGTAGCAGTCCAATACCCGGCGAGTGACGCACCGAGAACGAGTAGACGGCAACGCATGCCAAGAGCAGCAGCGCCAGGACGAACGCAAAAGGAACAAAATGACGAAGAGACATGGCGGCGAAGCTGAGACGGGCCGTCGCGCCGTTCCACCAGCCCGTGTTGTATGCGTAGTGGAGCAGGCTTTTGACTCCTGGTCTCGCATAGTAAGTAGCTTGGGTGCGCGGCGTCAGGTACAGCTTATGCCCGGAGGCGCGGAGGCGCTGGTTCATATCATTATCTTGATTGCGGTCCAGCCTTTCGTCATAGCCGCCTGCGTCGAGCAAACTTTGCCTCTCCATCACCGGAAAGGGAATTGTGTCAACGTACCCGCCAGGATGAGTCCGCACTGAGTTTCTCGATGAAGCGAAGCGATGGGCAATACACCATGCCGCCAGGCGCGCGCTCAGATGCGTGCCTGAGGCGGCGGTAATCAGCCGTCCGCTGCACCCTGCCGCGCGTTTTGATTTGAGTTCCTCCATGCAGACACGGATATAGTCAGGGGAATATTTGGCGTGTGCGCCAAAAATGCATACGTAGTCAGCAACTGACGCGCGCAAGCCGATATTCAATGCCATTGGAGTCTTTCGGCCAGGATTGTCGAGCAGTCGAATTGACGGGTGCGTCTTCGCCCAGCGACGGACGATTTCACGTGTGCCATCCACCGAACCTCCATCTATCACCAGGACCTCCAGCGAGTAAGTTCCGGCATCCTGGTTCAAGAGTGAGCGCAATGCTTCCTCGATATGAGAGGCCTCGTTGAAAACAGGCAGGATTACCGAAACGGGGACGACACCGATAGAACATTCATGCATTGTGGAGCAAGTGGGACGAGAGAGCATGGAGAAGCCAGTGGTAATTGAGAATCGAAGGCCGGACTCGCGCCCGGGCCCAGTTTCCCATGTTTCGAGCGGACGGCCGCTATCGGGCCTCAGTTGTTGTATGTTGCGTGCCCTGGCTCCAAATTCCGCTCCACCGTTGCCGCATTGTTATCAGAGTGCTCATGGTGTTTCGGAGCGTTTCCAGCAGAGGGTAGCGGGAAGAGCGAAGCCAGGGAATTGATATCCGGCGTCCGCCGTACTTCCTTTTGTACTCGCCGCCGCCGCCCAGGTCGAAAAACTTAATCTGCCGGGCTTTCAAAAGGGAAACTCCCTTCCACAAGAGCGCCTCATTGGGACGTAGAATCTGGAAAGCGCGCAAGCTGGCCCCTCCCCATATATATGCGCGTTCGTGCATTGCAGGGTAGATGCCGGTTGCAATGGAACGGCCCTCGGGATCGCGCGCGCGCAGCAGGATGAGGTGGCCGGTCGGGCCCAGGTAGCGGATTACAGCGCGCACTCGCTCCGGGCCATATGTTGGAACGAGTCTTTGCTTGGCGAAGACATCCTGCATTTGCGTCCAGTACTCCTGCACGAAATCTTCATCTTCCGTTCCGACCTCTTCTACCGACACACCGCTCTTGGCGGCCTTGCGAATGCAAGTGCGGCAGGAACGGCTCAGACGTGCGAAAAGCTCATCTTCAGTGGACCGCAAATCCAGTTCGAAGCCGTTATAGCCGCGTGCCCGGAACCGGGGGAGCTCGAGTTCCGCAGTTCCAAAGCGGTGATCCATGACTTCCACGTGTACGCATCGCAAGTCGTGGAACGCAAAATGACGGAGTGCTTCCAGCGCCTCCAAGAGGGGGGCATCTGAATGCAGGTTGAATCCCATATAGGATGTCGTCCATCCGGGGAGAGGGCTGCCCAGCAGACGGAGGCCGAACTTAGAAACGATCATGCCGGCGAAGTAGCCCACGATGGAGTTGCCGTCGTGCAACGCCGCGGTGACAATTTCGCCACCCTGCGTATCTTCCAGAAAAGCAAGCCAGGCTGGAGTTTGATACACAGTCCGCTCGGGGAACTGGTGGAGAGTGTTATTCCACCACTCCGGTTCATAGGGCACCCTTTCAAGTTTCAGCACGGCTCCTCACCCCCTTGAGTTACGCACTCGAGCCCTTGATTGATCTGCTTGAGGACCGCCTTGAATAACGGGCGCGTTGGTCCCACTATTTCCGGATTGTGTCGCGCACGCTCAAGAGCCGGCATATGGTTTTAGCGCAGGAACGTGGTCACGGGTGACATGGAGAAGGGAGGCGTAAAAGCCGAGCAAATTGCCTTCCTCTATCTCCCAGTTATATTGCCGCTCCACAGCGGCGCGGCCTCGTTGTCCCATGGCCTCGGCCTCGCCGTCGTGCGTCAGCAGGTAAGAAATTGCTTCTGCAATCGAGGACGGATCGCAGGGATCCACGAGGAGTCCACAGCCGGCGGTTGCGACGATGCGCCGCCACAGCGGAAAATCCGAGGCAATTACCGGAATGCCTGCGGACATGTACTCAAAAAGTTTGGTGGGCTGAGCGGTCACACAGTTAGGTTCAGGGTGAAAGGAAACAATACCGGCGCGCACTGACCCCAGAAGTTCAGCAATGCCGGCGCGGAGCAACAGGCCGTGCCATGTGACGTGGCGCCACGCGGGGCTGTGAATGAGCTCGGTTTCCAGAGCCGGATTCGAGTACCATCCTGCAAGTTCGAGCTTTGCCTCTATCGCCGGCAATTGACTCATGGCGGACAGAAGTTCCCGAATCCCACGGCCTTCCGCGATCCCGCCGATATACGCGACCGACATGGATCGCTGCGACCATTCCTTTTTTTCCGCGGGGGCCAGCTCCGCCAGGATGGGAAAGTTGTTGACTACTACAGTATTTTCGTTAATGCGGCGGAACCGGTTTGCTATGGCCGGAGTTGCCGCGACCAGCCCCGACATGGCGCGTGACGCGGCATTCTCTATCAACTCGGTCAACCGCATCAGATGGACACGCAACCAGGCAGGAATGTAATGTTTGTAAAGAATGGTGCTGGGCAAGTCCTCGTGAATGTCATAGATCACGCATTTGTGAAAAGCACGTAGCAGCAATGCCAGCGGCAGAAGGTCAGGATCGTGGAAGTGGTAGACATCCGCCCTCAAACGGAATGCTTGCCGCGCCATGGCAACCATCTTGGTCGTCATGCGATGGAGCCGGTTCCGGCATGTTCCTAAACCGAGAATGCGCACTCCGTCCCGTCGCGCGTCCGCCGCTTCGTTTGTGAGTTCAATTACTTCGTATCCGGCGCGCGCCAGAGACCGGCATTCTTTCTGAAAAATACGGACGTCCCACGCTTCGTGGGCTGACGTCATGTGCACGACCCGTGGCGGCGGCAAATCTTGCGGTCCAGGCTTTGGTAGAAAGGTCATATTCGAGGGTTGGGCGAGGGCGAAGCTTGCCCCAGCAATAGCGCAAACGATGTTTAAGGTCCGGGGTGAAGGAAGCTTAGTAAGTCCAAGGCCACACTGCCCGCGCCGAGCCTGACTGGTAGGGACCACCGTCGGGAGGCTTGTTAACAGGCCTGGTCCGGCCGTCGAAGTCAATGGGAGGAGCGCCTGTCAGCGTACCAGTCCCAATCATTGGGCTTGAGGCGGAAAGATGGTAATCTCCGCTTCCATTGGCCTGATAATCCACCAGGCGCGGATCAGCGTTAATCGTTCCCGCGGCAACTACTCCATTCTGCAACATGATTCCTTGCGTATTGTTCCAGATCAGATTGTTAATGTATTTGTTATCAGTCCCGGTCTGTCCACTCTCTACAATGGCCTGACCTTTACCCCATGAACTGGCGGGATTGTTTAGGATAATGTTGTTCACCACAACCATGCCCGACGCGCTTACACCGCCAGGCGCGTCGCCGGCGCCTATGAGGATGCCGGCTTCACCGTTCTGGAACACAAGATTATTGGCTATTACGACGCTCTTTGGAGCATGCCATAAGTGAATGCCATAAGCCCAGGCACGATAGACGATATTGTTCATGATGTGGCCACGCAGATTGGAATGGTAGATGCCTTGCACCGTACCGCATTTGACAGTCAAAGTTGCACCAATATTGTGGACCAGGTTCCCTATGACGTCGTCGTCGCTGGCCTCGTAATTGGCGTTATCGATGCCGGCGCCGCCGTCGTTGCCGCATTTAGCCGGTATGTCGTGTACGTGGTTGCCCGCGATTCTGACGAAAGAACCCAGGTTTAGAATTCCCATCCTGCCATCGCCAGTGATATCGAAGCCTTCAATGTCAACGTAGTCGCCACGATTTTCCCAGGCCGAATCTGAAATCGGAGCGATGATTTTTGCTCCCCACTGGGTGTCGGACAGGAAGGTGATCCGCGCAGCGGAGGTTCCGCTTGTTGTGGTCTTGATCGAGCCGATGTACGTGCCTGGCGCGACATGAACGATTGTGCCTGGCCGTGCGGCGTCCGCCGCACGCTGGATGGTGGCCCAGGGGGCACTGGCGCTCCCGCTGGCGGCGTCTCTGCCTGCGGGGCTCACGTAAAAGGTAGTGGCCGGCGGCCGGCCGCTGGCAACCGCGGGACAAAGCGTGCATGTTTGGTTCTGCAACCAATTGCTGGGCTGCCGCAAGATCTGGGCCCTGAGTGCGGCGCCAAACGGTATGGCCAACAACGCGATGGATAGCATCAGACGATTTCGCATTAGGAGCTGACCGTAACCGAACTTCCTGCTCTCAGCCTTTTCATGTCTTGTGTTTTCAAATCCCAGCAGGCAACGGTGTTCACAATGGACTGGGCACTGGCGCCATCTCCGTAAACGCCGCTCCGGAATACCGGCCTTTGTTCCAGGGCTTCGAGTGTGCGAGCGGCCACTATTTCCTGGCTGGCCGGAAATACGAGTTGATTGCATCCCCCTTCCAATGATTCAAGCCATTCGGTTTCTCCTCGAAGGGTGACACAGGGTACGCCGTGGAAATAGGCTTCTTTCTGTATGCCGCCCGAGTCGGTGGCGATCAAGCGAGCGTGCTTTTCCAGCATGATCATGTCGAGATATCCGAGCGGTTCAAGTACAACAAGCCGCTCCATGACCACTCGGGGAATCTGCGCCCGCAAGATTTCCTTACGCGTGCGCGGATGGAGCGGCAGCACGACCGGGATTTGCTGCGCTACCTCAGCCAGGCCTCCCATAATCGCGTGCAAGCGACCGGGGGCATCAGTATTCTCAGAGCGATGCAATGTGGCAAGAACGTATCCGCGCCTCTGCAGTTTCAGCTGCTCTAACACGCGGCTCACCGCTTCCGCCTTTTCCGCGAAATGCAGCATGGCGTCGTACATGACATCGCCGGAACGGACAATTCGTTCGCGGGGAATACCCTCCCTTTCCAGGTTCTGCACAGCGATTGCCGTGGGGGCGAACAAAAGATCGGCCATGTGGTCAGCCAGGACCCGGTTGATCTCTTCCGGCATCTGGCGATTGAAGGAGCGCAGACCGGCCTCGACGTGGCAAACAGGAATATGGAGTTTGGCCGCGGCCAGCGTTCCTGCCAGGGTAGAATTCGTGTCTCCGTACGTCATCACCATGTCAGGGCGAAGATCCAGTAGGACCGCTTCGATTCCTTCGAGCATGCGGCTGGTTTGCCTGCCGTGGCTTCCAGAGCCGACCCCAAGGTTGTATTCGGGACAGGCAAGGTTTAATTCGGCAAAGAACAACTCTGACATTTTGAAGTCATAATGCTGCCCTGTGTGTACCAGTGTTTCTGTCACGCCGGAGCGCATTAGGGCCCGCGACACCATGGCGGCCTTAATGAATTGAGGACGAGCTCCAACCACTGTAACCAATTTCATGAATTGGCCAACCTCTTAGACGCAGGCCATTGATATGCCCTGGAGTGCACGCCGCTACGTCTGCGCTGCTTGCGCGTCTTACGGAACAGGCTTAGCGCATGCGACTCAGCATTGTTAATCATCCACGTATCTGCTTCTGCGCGCAGTTAGCACTCACGTCACGCTGCTCGCGCCTGCGTGTTTGAGAGACGCGTCGAAAGGTTGTAAGGTCGCGCTCGCTTTTTGACGGAAAAAGTTCCTTAAAGATTTGCTAAGCACAGTGGAGGCGGTGAAATTAGGGGCCTTTCAGTAAACAACTCAAGCAGTCGCCCGATGTAGGCAGAGTAGTACGCTCTCTAGCCTGAAGCAGCTCGAAAAAAATATCCAGGAGTTGCACAAAGTTGCAGAAATTACTTCAGTTCGTCGCGAACATCTGTCTGCTCAGCGCGATCGGCTTAGCTCAAACAACCGGCAAGGTGACCGTTAACTCGCCCGTTTCAGGGGCCACTGTGGCGTCACCGGTTCATTTCGTGGCATCGGCACAGGCGCCTGCCAACCGTCACATCACCGCCATGCGCATTTATATCGACTATAAGAGCGTCTACACGGTGAATTCATCCTCGTTAAATACGTACGTCAGCATGACGCCGGGAAGCCACAAAGCCACGGTCCAGGCATGGGATAACTCGGGATCGGTCTTCAAGAAATGGTTGTCGCTGACCGTCATCGGGCCAACTCCGTCGCCCACTCCTACTCCGAGTCCAACTCCTACTCCAACCCCGAGTCCGACTCCCACTCCAACCCCGAGCCCAACTCCCACTCCAACTCCGAGTCCGACTCCCACTCCAACTCCGAGTCCAACTCCCACCCCGACCACTGGGGGCTTCTACGTTTCGCCGGCCGGCAACGATGCCAACAGCGGTACAGCATCGGCGCCCTGGGCGACATTGCAGCATGCTGCCAACATGGTGAAGCCTGGATCGGTGGTGCACGTGGCGCCGGGAACCTACGGCGCAATAACAACCTCCACCAGTGGAACAGCGTCGGCGCCTATCCGCTTCATCTCCGATACCAAGTGGGGCGCGAAGATCCGCACTACCGGCGTATCGGATATGTGGTATAACACCGCCAATTACCTGGACATTGTGGGATTTGACATCAGCGGCGATGGGATGATTGGCGTTCTCAACATGGGCTCTTTCGTGCGAATCATTGGGAACCACATTCACGATATTCCCGCTCTATGTAACAGCAATGCCGGCGCGGGCATTGATAACGCGAATTACAACGCCAGTGATGACGACGTCATAGGAAACCTGGTCCATGATATCGGCGCGGACTTTTCGGTCAAGTGTGGTACGGTGCAAGGCATTTACCACGCCAACCTCCGCGGCCATATCATAAACAACATCGTCTATCGTGCCTGGGCCTATGGCATTCATTTGTACCATGTCCCCAAAGATGTCGTTGTTGCCAACAATCTTGTATTCCAAAGCGGCGAAGCAGGCATTTATGTGGGAGCCAGCTCTGGTTCTCTGGCTACAGGAATAACTGTGGTCAATAACATCATCAGAAATAATCCCATGAGCACGTGGGGTGGTGGCCAGGCCATCATTGAAGGTAACGCGGGGGCGGGCACGAATCGATACATTAACAACCTGATCTGGAGCAATAAGTCAGGAATCGTTTTGAATGGAAATACCGATGTCGGAACGATTAATGCCGACCCGCTGATGATCAATTATCAATCGAATGGCAGCGGCGATTACCATTTGCAATCTGGCAGCCGTGCCATTAATTCCGCTACAACCACCAGCGCACCAACCACGGATTTCGATGGCGCGACCAGGCCTTTTGGTTCCGGGCCCGACATCGGCATCTATGAGTTTGGGGCAACGCCGGCCGGTTGGCCCTGGATGTAGCACGATTCTCACGGCGCAACCATGACAATGTAAACCTTGAACCAAGGGGGTAGCGAAAACATCGCTGCCCCCGAGCTTTTTGCGCTGCTTTGTGTATCCAGGTCTCTCCTGTGCCAGGTGACATCAGTTTGAATAGTAAACACGGGGGCCGCCTCCGAATCGGCGTAAAGGCGCGTAGGCCCTCGATTCGGGCTCGTGCACGGTGTTTGACAGGCAATACATCAGAGCACAGGCAAGCCCGAGTCCATGGGTGAACAGGCACGTGAGCAGCCCTCCATTGGCCAGGGAAATGGCGGGTATGGCAAGCACGAGCGCCGCAAAGCGAAAATCACTCTCAACCGTGATGCTGTCGTAGAACCAGAAAATCAAGCCGAGCAGCAGCGTAAAAGCGAAGACCCCGGCAAATCCAAAATTCGCATAGGCGTCCGCCCAGACGTTCGCGTTGGCATAAGCATTCCACCCCGGAAAATAGACTTGGCCGATCAGGACTGGGGGTTCTACTGAGTAAGGGGTTTGGGTAAAGTGCCGGAAGATGCTATGCGAAAGCATCATCTTAGGGTGTGTTGAGAAGAAGGAAAAATAAAACCCCGTCAGCAAACCCGGCAACCCGGTGAGTCTTTCAAGAACAAGGCCGACGAGGACCAACGACCCAGACCAAAGGTACAGGGCGGTCGAAGCCAAAACCGCCATCGCCCAACTCAGCAACATTCGAAATCCGAAGCCTGTTCGCGAGCGCAGTAAAACAAAGAGAAAGCCCAGGAAGATACTGGAGAACAGGACCATCCTGAACCCCGTAAATGAGTAGATCAGGAGCTGCCCAAGAATTCCAATCACAAGAGGCAGCTTTCGTCGGGATATCAAACCAAGAATAATGAACATGGGATTGAGGACAAGGGCCTGCCAATCCACAGCGTAAGACGCCAGGATGCCGGAATGGCCCGCCGTCTCTTTATATTCCGAACGCACGAGGTAGATATCCGAGAGGGAAGGCAGCGTGAAATTAGGCCGAAAAGTAAGCAATATGATGCCGCAAAAAGCCATTCCCAGGAAAATCAGAACAGTCCGCGATTGCTTTGCCTGTAAACGGGGGTGCGGTATCGAGCAGAGCGGAATTATATAAGTGAGCGACAGGGCGGCAAATGCGGCGAGAATCGTCAGCACAACACGAATCCCGCCTTGCAGTCCGCCGGGGTAGGAATGAATCGTCACGATACTTACCGGCACAATAATGAGAAGATACAGAAGCCAATACACCAGTTGAGAAGGCCGATTCAACCGAATAGGGAGCCACAAAGCCGGAATAAGAGCAAGAATCCATGAGAGCTCGATTGCCTCGGGCCTGTCTCGGTATTTGAAGCCTATATAGGCGTAAAGAGAGGCCAGGACCGTCAGGTACGCCCAATGAAATGCCGCCACGTAAGCAGCCGCACCGAGCACGACCTTGATCCTCTGGAAAGACACAATGTGTGACGCCGCGGCTCGTCGCCGCCAAACAACGATAGCGCTGCCTAAGTGAGGGCAGGACCTCGACTCTGCGGAGCGGAATGCAAATGTCCCATCATCCTCGCCGCTGAACCCGCTAGACGATCGCGAAGCCAATGGCGTTCCATGGCCCGGAGTTCAGCCCTGGAAATCGCGCCGAAGGAACGCTGCTCGCGCAGGAAATCGAGCAAGGTTGAAACTGGAACGAACCAGCCGCTTTTGCGAGCAAGCCGCCTTAGCAGGAAGTCCACGCGAGGATGTACCGCTCCGTTTGATACGAATCCGCACGCGAAGTGTGTGTAAACGATGCACACACCATGTTCTTCGTCGAGCCGGTCCTGGTTGGCTTCGCTCAACAACTCGCAAAATGAATGTACGTCATGGCCGTCGGAGCTGCTGAACCATGCGTTTACAAATCGCCGCTCCGGATCGTGGTAGGGCATGCTGGGATTGACCCGGTCAAGATTGATTTCTCGAAAAACAAAGTTGCGAACGTAGTCGATCCGAGAGCGACACAGATCACCCCAAAAGTATTTCGACTCTTCTTTGTGGCCCTCGAAGGAAGGTCGACGCAGCATCGTCATCGCCCTATACAAAGGGCCGATGCTGGAGAATCGAGCTGGACCCCAATAAATGTTTTCGCGGTTATGAGAATGGTTGGCGTGTATGCGCGGATAAGACCCAATGAGCCGCCGAAACGTTTCCAATCCTGTTTCTATCTCGCCCCGCGTCGAACACGTGTTACGCACATTATGGAGCGCTATCTCGAATCCAGCTTCCTTCAGTTCGAGCACAAAAGCCAGGTACGCGGAATCCTGAAGGCTCGATCCTCCGAACCGGGCCACCTCAGCGCTGGCCAGCGGCCATACTGATTTAGTGGTGCGGATTCCGATCTCATCCAGCAGGCGGTAGATTGGACCGATGTTTTCAACGGTGCTCATGTCGGTATCGTCAAAGATAGAGAATGCGAATCTTCTGTTATCTGGAAAATTGTTCATGGTCGCGGTCTTCATTCTGTGGGATTGCCGGGGCGGAAGATCCGCAGGAGTGTGCCGGCTAAAATAGCGCAGTCGCTCCAGAACGATGCCCGCGCTGCGTAATCAAGGTCCAGACGGGCCTTGCGCGGCAGAATGTCCCGGACGTAGCGCTCGCCGAGTTCAGATGCCGGCACCTGCGCGAGTAGCTCTTCTTCATGGATGAATGTCGTGCTGGCGGCTCCCGTTATACCCGGTTTGATAGCCAGCGCGGTACGATCATTTTCGGAAACCTGCAGCCAGAATTCCTCAACATCCGGACGCGGACCTACAATCGACATCTCTCCTTGCAGTACGTTGATGAATTGGGGTAGCTCATCCAGCTTCCACGCGCGCAGCCATTTGCCGACGGAGGTAATCCGCTTGTCGCCTCTTGGAGTCAGCCTCACAGCGCCGGTGGAAGACCCAGACTCCATGGTGCGGAATTTCAAGAGCTGGAATGGACGCCCGTTTTGGCCCGACCGCTCCTGGCGGAACAGTGCAGGACCGGGCGAAGTCGCCCGGATGGCGAGAGCTATGGCCAACATGAGCGGAGCAGTCAGCGTTAAGGCAAAAATTGCCACGGTGACGTCGAGCGCGCGCTTTGCTGGAGAAAAGCACCAGCTCGAAAATGGGCGCCGGTGCAAGAGTTGTGTCTGCGACATCAAGACTGTCAAACCGCAATCATGGCGCGCGATCGGTTTGTTTCCACAATCCGTTTCACGCTATGAACGACACGTTCAACATCGCCGTCACTCATGTCGGGATAGATGGGCAGAGAGATCGCACCTTCGTAAGCAGCTTCAGCGTTGGGAAAATCTCCTTTGTCGTAGCCGTACTGCCGGCTGTAGTAAGAATGCAAGTGCAGCGGAATGAAGTGGACGCTGGCGCCTATGCCTGCTTTTTTCAACTCGTCAATGAATTGATCTCTGTTCTTGGTGAGCAGTCCAGGACGAAGCCGCACAATAAACAAGTGCCAGGAATGGCCTGCATTGGCCGGCGGCATCTCCAATTCTTCCAGCGCAGCGAAGTGTCTCAGGTAGGCGCACGCTATCTGGCGCCGGCGTTGATGGAATGCATCTGCTTTACGAAGTTGTGCCAGGCCGATGGCGGCAAGTATGTCGGGCAGGTTCATCTTGAACCCGGCTTCGACAACATCGTACTGCCACGTCCCTTCTTTGCCATAGCGCTTCCAGGCATCTCCACTAAGCCCGTGGAGCCGCATAAGAGCAGCTCTTCGGGCAAAGATTTCGTTGTTGGTGACAAACATGCCCCCTTCGGCCGTAGTGATCGTCTTGGTCGCATAGAAACTGAACGCGGTAGCTTCGGAGCTCGAGCCTATGCGCTCGGCGCCGCAAGAAGCCGGCAAGGCATGGGCGGCGTCTTGAATAAGGTGAAGGCCATTGCGGAACGCGATTCGCTGGATCGCAGGAAGGTCACAGGGTTCTCCGGCGATGTGGACCGCCATGATCGCCTTGGTGTTGGACGTAAGGCGCCGCTCGAGATCGGCAGGATCCATGTTAAAGCCGCCTGGGATTGAGTCGCACAACACAGGACGCGCCCCCATGTGGACAACAACAGCAGCGCTGGCGGTAAAAGTATATGTGGGGACCAGAACTTCATCCCCGGGACGAATTCCTGCAGTATCAAGCGCCAGCTGGAGCGCTGCCGTGCACGAACTTACCGCGACAGCATAGCGGCACCCGATGTAAGCGGCGAATTCACGTTCAAACTGCTGTGCCAGCGGGCCGGTTGTGAGCCACCGGGATTCAAGCGCTTGCTTGACCGCTTCGAATTCCTCCGGCCCGATTGAGGGTCTATGAAATGGAATAAATCTGTCGGGCATCTTGTTCTCCCTCAATCAATTGTTCGCGCATTCATGGCAGTTCTTCAATCGCGGGGCGAGTTTGCTGGACGTGTGTTGATGAGATATTCAGAAGCAGCAGAAAAAAGACGCCATAGGCCACAGTTTTCAGACCAGCGAGCGCGCCGATTGCCGTCATCACCGGCCACTGGCGGTAGTGCGCAATTACGAATACTGCAATGGTGCCGCCGAAGGTGATGATGTCATAAACGAATTTCAGTTTCTGCCGTCCGACCACCAGCACAACGCGACTCAATGGATTCACGATAAACTGCGCCAGGAACCAGGGAGCTACCCAGGCCGCCATCGTGCCCGCTTGCAGCCATTTACTTCCAAATACCCATGAGAACAGGCGAGGGCCAAAAGCAATCAGGGTAGCGGCCGGAAAGAAGCCGATGACCAGCAGAACGCCGGCCACCCGTTTCACCAATCCCGGTAAGGCCTGAGGAGACTGTTGTAATGTCAGCGCCGCTTTGCTGTGAAATGTGTCCGCGACGTTGGCCGTAATCAGGACGGCGGGAACGGCGAGGACCTGAGACACCAGCGCGTAACTGCCACCTGCGCTGAGTCCATAGAGATACACAACAAGGGGGAACGACATCGAAGCAGCAAGAGTATCGAGCAGCGATGAGGGCAGCGAGTACATTGGGAAGTGGCGATTTCTCTTGAGCGTGTCTTTAAGATGTCGGAAGTTACTGGCAGCAAGTTCTCGCTTCAGTGCCGGCCACCCTGCGCGAAGCATGGGGCTGGTTCCAAGGCAGCGTCCGATGATCTCAGCCGCAAGCAAGCCTGCTGTGTTCGCCCCCTGCCATCCCAACCCTATCTGTGACAGAGCGCGGCCGGCGTTCTGCAGGACAGGGGCGCGGGATAGCAGATCGAACCGCTCCTTGCGCAACAACCAGTAACGGAGCGCTGAGAAACCAGCTGTGCTTACCAATGCCGGCATGATAAGAACAGCTGCATAGATCGGCATGTTGCCGTAACCGAGAATCCCGTTCCGGACCATTCCGTAGAATGTGAGCGCTGCAATCACGCTAACCGGCAGACACAGCAGAAACGAGCATAAAGTCAGTTGTGCGGCTTCACGATCATCCCTGGCGGAAACAATCGCAAATTCGTACCGCAGCGATGCGGTCACGATAGCCACGTTGAGGAAGGCCGTGAATAGAGACAGTTGTCCAAGGTTGTCGGGAAGATACAGGCGTGTGACCAGGGGCGCCAGAGCTATGCTGAATCCCTGCCCCACGGCAGTGCCGCCACTCAGAATGGTGAAGTTGCGAAGGAACCCCCAATTGAAACCTGCCCGGGCAAATCCATCGGGGAATGTGCCGATAAATTCGCTGGCTCTTGCCTGCAACCGCGATAGATGCGCCATGTAGTTGTCCGCAGTCTCAGCATCAGGCGACGCGGGGCAGCTCTAGCAACCCGGCGCGTCTTGTTGCACCGGGCCTTTCTCGGCAAATGGAATTCTCCACCTCATAGGTCCGCTCGCATGAAGGGCAGATGAGCGGAGCTGTTTCCGGCAGTCGGACGCCGCAATAACACATCCAGCCGGCCAGTTCGGCGGGAATCCCAATTACGAGCCCGTAGTCGGGGACATCGTGCGTCACTACCGCCCCGGCTGCGACAAAGCAATACTCGCCCAGGGTAACGCCACAAACCACGGTCGCATTGGCGCCGATCGATGCGCCGCGTTTTACCAGCGTTCGCCGGTATTCATGCTTGCGAATTACGTGACTGCGGGGGTTGATCACATTGGTGAAAACCATGGAAGGCCCGCAGAACACGTCATCTTCAAGTTCCACGCCGGTATAGACAGACACATTATTCTGGATCTTTACGTTGTTTCCGATCTTCACTCCGGGGCTGATCACAACATTCTGTCCGAAATTGCATCCCGTACCCACTTTTGCGCCCGCCATCACGTGTGAGAAGTGCCAGATTTTTGTTCCGCTTCCGATCTCAGCTCCGGTATCGATCACCGCCGTTGGGTCCGCGAAGTAGTCAGGTGGCTCTGCCGCCTTTAGGTCAACGGGCCTGCCGCCGCTGCGCAAAGACCTCTCACAGGCATCCAGCACCTCCAGGACCTGCAGGGCGCCGGCTGCATCAGTGCGGGGCTTCTGGCCCAGGTGAACACACTCCAGGAAGTGCTCGCACTCGACCCGCAGCGGTTCGTTGCTGGCGAGTGGCACCACTTGGCCCCCGTCGCTGTGCGCGACCGGCATGCGGTCCACCCAGTCTATGCGGTGCGAATATAGTATGAGTTTGTTTTGCGGTTGCACATCGTCAAAGACCGCCATTTTTTTGCCGCCGACAATCGTCAGTTTTTGTTCCTTAAACGGGTGCAGCCAGCTTACAAAGATGTGGACATTTACCCCGCTGGCAAACTGGCAGGTGCTCAGGGTTGTGTCCGTGATGCGCGAATCCACATACGTTCCGCCGTGACTGGCGATTCGTATCGGCATTTCCTCGAGCAGATAAAGCACCGCTGAAATGTCATGCGGAGCAAAACTCCAGAGTATGTTTTCCTCAGCTCGCAACTTGCCGAGATTGAGCCGCGATGAATAGATGTATTTAATGCTGCCCAACTCTCCTGCCGCAATCAACTCTTTCAGTTTCAGGATCGCCGGGTGATATTGCAGGATGTGCCCAACCATCAATACTCGGCCACGCAAGTCCGCGATCTCCGCCAGGTGCCGTCCTTCCTGCAGTCGCAGGGCCAGCGGCTTCTCCACCAGGACATGCTTGCCCGCGTCCAGCGCCCTCTTGACCAACTCGTAATGTTGGGCGGCAGGTGCTGCGATAGCAACGCCTTCAACTTCGGGATCGGACAGGATTTCCGATACGCTGGCACTCGTCTGCACGCCATATTTGGCCCGAACGTCGTCAAGCACATGCAAGCGCGTATCACACACCCAGCGCAGGGCGCCCAGAGTGTGAAACGTCCGCACAACATTTTTGCCCCAGTAACCACAACCGATGACGGCGATTGTTTTTTGTGACATGACTACGCCTCCCTTGTCCTGCCGGCACGATGGCCGTAGAAACCGGCAATTGCATCAACAATCATCCGCTGCTCATCTTCCGTGAGCTCCGGGTAAACCGGCAAAGACACTACTTGACGCGCGGCTAATTCTGCGTGCGGCAGGCTGCCTTCCTTGTAGCGTAGATAGGCAAATGCGGGTTGAAGATGAAGCGGATGAGGATAGTAGATCTCCGTCGGGACCCCTTCCCGCTGCAGATGCTCTCGCAGTCCATCGCGTTCCGGACATCGGATGGTGAACTGGTTATAGACATGGCGCATTCCCTGCGGCTCAAGGGGTAAGGCCACGTGGTTGCCTGCTTCCACATGCGCAAACAGGCCGGCATAACGCACCGCATTGCAGCGCCGCTGTTCTGTCCAGTCGTTCAGATGCCTCAGCTTTACTCGCAGAATGGCTGCCTGCAGCGCGTCCAGGCGGCTGTTCATGCCAAGGATCTCGTATCGATACTTGCTCCGGCTCCCGTGGACGCGCAACAGCCGGAGCCGGTCCGCGTAGCCGTCATCATTGGTGGTTATCATCCCGCCATCACCCGCCCCTCCCAGATTCTTGGAGGGGAAAAAACTGAAGCAGCCCATCGAACCGATGGTTCCTGTACTCTTGCCGCGATAGGCCGCGCCGATGGCTTGGGCTGCATCCTCGATCACTGAAACTCCATGTTCACTTGCCAGCTTCATGATCGGCTCCATCTCGGCGGCAAGCCCAAACAGGTGCACGGGTAGGATGGCCCGTGTTCTGGGTGTAATGAGCTGGCGAAGCAGCGTTGGGTCTAGATTGTAGGTGTTCGGTTCAATGTCGGCGAAAACCGGCGTCGCTCCCGCTCGAATGATCGCGCTCGCTGTAGCGACAAAGGTGAACGGTGTTGTGATTACTTCGTCGCCACGGCAGATGCCAAGGGCCAGGAGCGCCAGGATCAATGCGTCAGTTCCCGACGCACACGCAACCGCGTGGCGGCACCCCACATAATCGGCTATTTCCGCTTCCAATTGCTCTACTTCCGGCCCCAGCACGAACCGCTGCGTCTCCAGCACCTGCGTAACGGCTTGCATGATCTCATCCCGAATCTCCTCGTACTGCAGCCTCAAATCCAGAAATTGAAGCGCTGGCGGCTTTTCCCGGAACATGACCCCTGAACTGCTTACTGCGTTGATCGTCACTTCTGCTCCTTTCCGCACTCGAATAATGAACGACTCATGAAAGGCGATCCCGGCGGTCGCCCGGTAAAATTTCGGTGGTATCTCTCATAAAGGTTTCCGCCATCCATGGATCAGGCAGCGTCGGTGAAGCCGGCTGCCAGGCTGACTCGGCCGCGGCGGTAGTGTGAGATGGAATCATGGCGATCGACTTCACACAGCGCCAGAATTTCTTCACTTGGGCAATATTCAGGGACCAGGGATGTCAACGTCTTCACCAAACCATTTACGTTTCGCGATTCCACCAGAGCTGAGAGCTCGTCCAACCAGCCGCGCATCTGAAGGAAGTCGACTTTGCCGCCCTGGAGCACGCGGATCTTCTCATGAGAAGTGACCGTCAAGCCCTCGCCCTGAAGACGCAACTCTTCCACCAGCTTTTCGCCCGGACGCAACCCGGTATAAACGATGTTGACGTCGGTGCCCGGCTCCAGGCCGGCGAGCCGGATCATGTTTCTTGCCAGGTCGTCAATCTTCACGTCTTCTCCCATGTCCAAAATAAAAATCTCTCCGCCGCGGCCCATGGTGGAAGCCTGCAGCACCAACTGCACCGCTTCAGGAATCAGCATGAAGTAGCGTTTTGCTTCGGGGTGGGTGACGGTCAGGGGCCCGCCATGCCGCATCTGCTCTTCAAAGATTGGCAACACGCTGCCGTTGCTGCCAAGGACGTTGCCAAATCGTACGGCCACGAAGCGTGTTCGCTGATGCTGCAGGCCAAGAATGATGAGTTCAGAGACCCGCTTGGTTACCCCCATGATGTTGGTCGGCTTGACCGCTTTGTCGGTAGAGATCATGACAAAATCCTCAACCTGGAACTGGCGTGCGACCAGCGCGACATTGTATGTGCCAAAGACATTGTTGGTCACGGCCTGGAAGCAGTTGGTCTCCATCATGGGAACGTGCTTGTAGGCGGCGGCGTGAAAAACTGAATGGGGCCGGTGCGCGGCAAAGACCTCCCGCAGGAGGCTGACATCTAGAATGTCACCAACTACCGCGGCATAATTCAGCGCGGGGAATTTTTGGCGGAGCTCACAGCAAAGCCGGAACAGGTCGTTTTCCGACCGTTCGAACAGAACGAGGTTTGCCGGGCTGAACTGCGCAACCTGACGGGCCAGTTCTGAACCAATGGAACCTCCGGCTCCGGTGATGAGGACTGATTCGCCCTGCAGTTTATGCTCAATGTTGCTCAGATCGAGGCGAACGGGTTCCCGGCCCAGAAGGTCTTCCAGACGGAGCTGCCGAATCTGATGAATCCGCGACTCCCCATGAATGCGTTTGCCGATCCCATTAAGGATCTTGAATTCCACTCTGGACTGCGGGCACTTGCCGATGATCTGGTCAATTGTCTTGCCGTGGGCGGAAGGTATGGCGATCAGAACACACTTGACGTCGTGGGCCGTGACCAGGCGGTCAATGTCGCTGGTCGTGCCCAGGACGCGCTTCCCGTGGATCTTGATGCCAAGCTTGGTAACGTCATCATCGACGAACCCGATTGGCTTGTAATCCAGATTGGGGTTTTGTTTTAGCTCCCGCACGATCGTACTGCCGGCGACCCCCGCTCCTACGATGAGAGTTTCCTTTCGTGCGACGCACGTCTGCACTGTCTCTGAGTAGGCGCGCACCGCGAACCTGGCGCCTCCAATGAAGAAGATTGTGAGCACCATGTCGATGAGGATCACGGAGCGGGGATATCCCGCGCGCGGCCATAAGCCGACCCAGAACGCCACATACAGCGACATCGCGCTGGCGATGCTCGCCTTCGCAATGTCGGCGAGGTCGCTCATCCCCACGTATCTCCACCAGCCTCGCAGGAGACCGAAAGCGCGGAAAACTACAAGCTTGATGAGGAGCACGCACGGCAACGAGAGCAGGAATACTCTTTTCTCGCTGGTGTCCAGCGAGAAATCCAGCCTCAGCCCAAATGCTGTGTAATAGGTGGCTATCACCAGGAAGGATTGGACGAGAACGATCAGTAATTTTCGTTGTTGCAAAAAGGAGGGCAAAGCAGAGCTCTTGTCTATATGGGAATTTACCTGATGGGGTTTGCTTGCGACACGGAAAAAGAGGCGCTCATGAACAACTCAGGCTTTCTTGTACCCGTAGTAGCTGCCGTAGTCGCGCGCCGAGAAGTCATGCGCGTTGAGCACCACCTTGACGACCGCTGCTGATCTGACTTCAAAGAGCAGTTCCATGCTGCGCGCCATGACATGCGCGGGAGTGATTCCGGAACGGGTGACAAAAACAACAGCATCGGTCACGGTGGACAAGGCGCGCCCGTCGGCATAAGGCATGATCGGAGCGGAGTCGACGACAATGAAGTCAAATTGCGCGCGCAAATGGGCCATTACCGACTTCATCGCCATGCTGACGACCAGGTGCGCGCGCTCCTCACTCGAGGGGCCCGCAGGAAGGATGACGAGATTAGGAGAATCTTCCATCGATACCAGGGCGTCCGCCAACTGAGCTGTCCCATGCAGCACGTCGCCCAGGCCTTTGCTGGAGTGCACGCCGAAGGTAGCGGCAACGCTTGAGCGGCGCAGGTCGGCATCAACCAGGCAAGTTCTGCCGTGCTGGGACAGGGCCAGCGCCAGATTTATGGCCACGGTCGTCTTGCCTTCACCGGGCAGCGCGGAAGTGACCAGCATCGCCTGCGGTTGCTCCGCGTTCGCCAAAACAAAATTGGTATTCATAGAGCGCACCGCTTCCGACTCTGGCGAATGTGGACGTTCCAGCAGGAATTTTGCCGGGCCGGCAAGTGAATTCGGACGCGCAAGAGTTTTCATCAGGCCGCGATATCGATTGCCAGCGAATTGAGGAATGACCGAGACAGACGCAATGCCGGTCCAATCGCGAACATCTTCCGGAGTGCGAAGGGGACGGTCCAATCCTTCGCGAACGAATGCAAGAACTACTCCGCCGAAAAGACCCGCGAAGAAGCCTAACCCCAATAATTGCAAGCGATGTGGGCGCGTGGGCTGATCGAGAATGCGGGCCGAATCAACGACACGAATATTGCTGGATTGCGAAGCGGCTGCGATTCCGGACTCTTCTACGCGGCCCAGCAGCGAATTGTATAACGCAGCCTGAGCTTGTGCCTGCTTCTTCAGGTTGTTGTATTCGGCCATCTGGCCAATCGTCGCCGTGGCTTCTTTCTTCTGCCCAGCCGTCAGATTCTCCCGGGCTCGCGCGGCTTCATAACTGGTCTGAAGCTGGTCAAGGGCTTCTTTTCTTTGTATGGCGAGCTGTTTCTCCAGTTCGTCAGCCTGGCTCTGCAGCTTCTTGGTGTTTGGGTGGTTTATGCCATAAATGACCAGGTCCTGCGCAAGTTGAGTACGCACTTCCGCCAGGTTCTGGGTTAGCTTCTGCACCACGGGATTTTCGCGGACCTGGGGCAGCGAATTCACTCCTCCCGCCCGGGCTTTCTGAATGAGAGACCCGAGCTGAGCACGTTCGGACTTGACCTGGGCCTCTTGCTTGTTCAGGTCGGTCATCACGTCGCCAAAAGTATTTCTCCCTTCGTCGATATCGGCAACGCCGGTTTGCTTCTGGAAAGCGGCAAGATCGCGGTTGGATTGCTCGACCTTGGCCCGAACTCCTTCGAGTTGGTCCTCCAGCCATGTCCGGGAACTGGCGATGGCATCATGCCTCATCTTCAAGGTGCGGTCGACAAAGGTTTGCACCAGGGTGTTTGTGACATCGGCGGCAACCTTCGGATCATGAGCGGCCATGCTGACCGTGATCATCCGGCTGTTGGGATCGTGCAGGACTTTCAACCGTGAACGGAAAGTGCGCAGTGCGTAATTCTCGGCAGCAGTCAGTCTGGAGGGATCCACGGAAGCGGACACCGCAGAAGCCTTGGGAGCGAAATCGGCATTCTTGTCCAGGCCCAGCTTACGGATTACAGTGATAGCCAGATCATCGGACTGCAGGTTTTGCGCCTGCGTCTCCAGATACTGCACTTCGTTTAACCCTCCCGCTCCGGGCTGCATGGAGAATGTTTCTGACCCTGGTGGATCAATCTCAACTCGGGCCGCCGGCTCGTATTCAGGCTTGATCGTAAATACAGCCACAGCGGAAGCACACAGTGCGATTGCCGTAAACAAAAAGGTAAGCCGCCACCGTTTGCGAACAACCATGAGCGCCCTTGCCCACTCGGATTCCCGGGAATGTCCTTGTTCACCCGGACCAACGCCGCCGGGTAGGTCCCTGTTTCCAGTGGGACCCGCGATTTCAGGAAGGAAACTCCGGCGGGCAGCGCGTCTTGCTCCCTTCCCGCCAAGTTCGGCCTTGCGCAATAGTTCGAAGTCTCTACTCATGTCGAATCCGCTTCAAGCGGGAGGCGCGAGGATGTTCCGTGCAGACTTCATTTGCTGGCTTGCGCCTTCATGGTGAAGTCGAACCGGACCAATGTGACAGCAATAGCGGATTTCTGATCGTCAGGGGCCGGGCTGTAAGCCCATTGCCAGGCAGCTCTTTCCGCCGCTTCACTCAGCAGCGTATTACCACTCACCCTGCGGACGGTCTGCACCTTGCCGCTGGGGTCTACGTGCAGTTCGAGCACTACTTCGCCTTGAAGGTGCCTCAATTGCGCTTCTCTTGGGTACTCTGGTTGAACAATTGTGATAGGTTTTCCAAGAGTCCTCTCCGGAAGATTGGTAGTCTTGGGCGTCAGCCGTAAGCTCACAGCTGGCGCTGGTATCGTTCCCGCAAAGAGTGTGTGAGGCAATTGGGCGCCTGGCGCATCCGGGTACGTTGAGGGCGTTACCTCCGTTGCAGTATCAGGGCGCTTTTTAATTACTGATGGCTGCAGGCTTTGTGAGAGAGGTACGACGACCGCCGGCTGTGGATGTCTTGCATCAGCTTCCATACGGGCAGGTTGTGCCGGCTCTGCATCTGCGACGGCCTCGGGACCAGGACTCCGCGTGTCTGGGGAAGCAGCCGGCATCTCAACTGGCGCATCGTTGGGTGCATTCATCGACGTGCTAGTGACTGGCTTTCCTGGTGTTGAGCTACGGTCTGATACCGCGGATTTGGAGCTTAGCGCATACCAGCCGGTCGATAATAGCAACGCCACAACCCCGAGAATAGCAATGGCCATGGTCAAACGATTGTTCTTCGAAGCGGCAAAGCGATGAATGCCCGCGTTGGGGCCATGTTTCATCGCTTCCGCCTGGGTCGTTTCGTTGCCGACTACCGCAATGTCCATGTTCCGGCCCTGGGGCGGCAGTACGCGATCAAGATTGCCGTCACATGCCGGCTTGAACACCCAGTAGGGAGTTCCATACCCACCCGCGATTTGCTCAGCTTCCTGGCGGGTTCGGTCCCCGTCGAAACCCGTACCTCCTCCTTCTGAGCTATTGGGCGGGACATGTGGCAGCGCGGTTCGCCGCGAATTGTTTACTCCAGGCAATTCTGAATCCTGAAGATGGTGGCGGGACAAATCAAGGTTTTGAACAGCTTGCCGCACCTGTGTCCTACCCACGTGCCTGGCGCCATCAATGTGCGCGAGAGAAAGCGCGCCGTAGCAGATGGAATTTATCACCCTGGGAATACCTCGGCTCTGCACAGCAATTTCAGCGAGGGCATCGGGTGAGAAAAGTCCGTCAGCAGCGGGATGTCCAGCGGCGCCTAGACGGAAAGTCACGTACGCCTTTACTTCTTCAGAACTCAATGGGTACAGGCGGCTGACGGTAGAGATCCGTTGCGCCAATTGCGAGAGCTCTGAAGACCCTAAAGTGTCACTCAGCCGGGCCGACCCGGCAAGAATGATATGCAACAGCTTGGCAGTGGTTGTTTCAAAATCTGACAGCAGCCGAATGGCTTCCAGTGAGGACACCTGGAGGTTTTGTGCCTCGTCAATAATCAAGAGCACCTTACGTCCAGCCGTGGCCTCGTTCACAAGCATTTCTTTCAGCGTCTGGTGTAGCGAGACTTCATCACATTTGTCGGCGGGCAGTTCAAGCTCCGCCACCAGATGGCGGAGAAGGTCATGTCGCTTGCACTGGGTCTGAAAAATGAACGCCGTGCGTGCAGAATCGCGGTACTGCGTCAGCAACTGAAACAGCAGTGTGGTCTTCCCCATGCCAGGATCGCCCAGCAACAGGGTGAATCCCAGATTTGACTCGATGGCGCCAACGATCGATTGCAGCGCCATGCGGTGCGCCCTGGAGGAAAAAAGGAAAGCCGGGTTCGGAGTAACTCCAAAAGGCTGTTCGCGAAAGCCGAAGTGTCTCAGGCATTCTTCAACGCCATTGGATCGGACGCGAAACGGGTCCGTTAGTTGATAAGTTGCCATGTTCGGAATCTCAGATCCGCTACCCCGAACCGCGAACAGGGCAGGAATACACTAACGCAGGGCTTGCACGTCCGCGGCATCCAGCGAAACGGCTATCGAACGGCACATCCAGTCGAAGGAAACAACCACCTGCACCTTGCCCTTCAACGCAACCACGATGCCTTCTAATCCGACCAAGGGTCCTGCCGTGACTCGGACACGCCTGCCTGACTGAAGGTAAACGTGAGGCTCAACCCTGCCGAGAGTAGTTACCCGCTGGAGCAAATTGATCTGCGACTCCGGCACAGCCGCAGGAACTCCATTGAACGAGACAATCGAGGCCACGCCCGGGACGCCGAGGACACGCACTCGATCGCGTAGCGTCATTTGCACGAAAAGATAGGAAGGAAATAGCGGCAGCAGTACTTCAGCATGGCGCTGCTTCCACCGATGCTGGACGGAATAGAGAGGCAGGAAAACAACGACGCCACGGTGCCGACACTGTTCAGCGACAGACTTTTCGTGCCGACTCCGCGTGTACACTGCATACCAACAATGCCGGGGTGACACGAGCGTTTCATACGCCAGGGGAGCATCGGCGGCGTTCTGACCGAACACGAAATTGGGAGCGCCATGACTACTTAGATCAACCATTCTGGGCATAGCTTCGCCACTCTCAACTACATTGTGAGTCATGGGATTTGGATCTCACCAGCGGGGCGCACAACATGCTTCCGGCGGGGGTTCCTTTACCTGCAACCACGATATCGTCCAGAGGCGGCGATCACAAGGAGTAGGCTACTGTGTTTTTTTGCGACTATTTGTCTCCGTTGCCATGTACCGGGCAATGAGAATGGTCGAGGGGGCCGGTCTTCTCCATGATGATGCACCGGGTTATCTAAGGCAGAAGCTCATTTTTCACGGATCCAGATGACTGAGGAAAGCCAGCGTCAAAAGAATTTCTTAACAGACAGAACAGATTAGGATGCTTGTCCCCTGTCAGTTTTGACGGTAGTTATGGGCGCTCACAGTATCTTAGGTTAGACGGCATATCGACGTGGAGCGCCAGTCTAACCGATAGACCGGATGCTCACTCGCATTCGCATTGATCAGCGTGGGGCTGACCATCGCAAGCACCCACCCACCTGCAAGACCTACTCAACGGCCCGCTAGTGTCTGCCCGGCGCCTTCAGAAAGCACGGGCATCCGCCGGGACTTCTATCGAGGCGCAGTTTTGGAGAAGCCTGAGCACACACGTCGCAGAGGTCAATCGCGACCAGTTATGCCACAGGCTTCTGCGATTCCTCCTATCGCCATTGGACCGGATGATCAGAGGAGTGGTTGATGAACACTCATTCAACTCTGTCGGCTCTTCGGAAGCACAACTCGACAAATAAGGGCCGGACGTCTTCGGACTCGCAGAAGGACCCGCAATCGGCGAGCCAGAGCTTAGCCAAATATGAGCCGAAGATATCTGTTGTAATCAGCGACGCCAGTTATATGACGTCCGAGTTGCTGGCCCGCGCCCTCAGCCGGGTGAAAACATTCGAGATTCTGAGATCGACCGTGAGCGGCGGCGAAGCTCTCGACGCCATTGTTGAGCTCGACCCCCACGTTGCCGTGGTCAGTATCCATCAGGCAGATGGTCTATGCAAAGGGTTCGAAATTGTCCGCAAGGCGCGTCGGCTCTCCGTGAAAACCCAATTTGTGGTGCTGATGGATGATTCGGACCACGATCTTGCGATCGATGCTTTCCGGGCAGGCGCTCGCGGCGTTTTCAGGCGCTCTGCCTCCATGCATGCCCTGAGCCGGTGCATCTCCGCTGTCCATGGCGGACAGGTTTGGGCGAGCAGCGCGGACCTGCAGCAGGTGATTGGAGAGTTGGAGAGAACAATGCCTCTCCGGTGCGTGAGCGTCCGCGGTGAAGCATTGGTCACAAAGCGCGAACAGCAAATCGTGCCGCTTGTAGCCCAGGGGCTTACGAATAAGGAAATATCGTCGAGGCTCGGTGTAAGCGAGCACACAATCAAGAATCACCTGTTTCGCATCTATGAAAAACTTGGGATTTCGAGCCGCGTTGAGCTGATTCTGTTCGCTGTTTCAGGGCACGACGGCGTTCGGTAGACTCACGAGGAAGTTTTGGGGTGGGTAGTGGGGGTCGAACCCACGACATCCAGAGCCACAGTCTGGCGTTCTGCCACTGAACTATACCCACCGTAAAGGCTAGAACCCCATTTTACACGATTTCGCTGGGGCGCTCTGGGAATGAGTGATGGCGGGCTGATCGCCTCTGAACGGCCTTTGAAAGTTCAATCAAAAACAAAACGGATATCGTCAAAGAGAGCGCCGACATTGCCGTTGCATAAGTGGAGAGCAGCAATAGCAGTCAGAACAGCAATAATGGCCGCAAGAACGCAAGGCGTCCTTGGGGTGGAGAAGCGCGAAGAGCCTGCCACAGCGATCGTTTATTCAGCAGTCGTTGGTCCGCTCTTGC
>Ga0164306_10000064_pt1 | contig 38845 bp, 54 predicted proteins | sample Whisoiple_242_MG_FD_110213 | JGI IMG/M metagenome (GOLD analysis project Ga0164306, IMG submission 110213) | Soil microbial communities amended with fresh organic matter from upstate New York, USA - Whitman soil sample_242_MG | ecosystem: Environmental > Terrestrial > Soil > Unclassified >... | reverse complement strand
ACGCTTCAAAGTTAAAGTTTCCGCGCGGCTCACGTTTCGGTGTGTACGATATACAAGAAAAACAAATGGTGTTAACGACTGACTCCATTAACCACGCACTGGGACAAGCGCAATCGAAAGGTTATTTTAGATTTGTAATTCAACCATAAAATTATGAAACGGAAACGCAAAATTAGAATCAAAGAAGAATACATAAAGTGGTACACGCTTTATTCAGTGCAAATAAGATTTCTTTGGCTATGGTGGACGATTGAATGTTTTACACAGCGTTATCAAGCTGAAGAGTATATAAAAGAAAAAGGGGCTTAGGCCCCCTTTCCAATTATAAAAGCAATCACACCAATTCCAATGTCCCGCGCTGTTCGCCAAATCTTTTTCCACTTTTCCTTTCGAGCTGTCTTTTTATTTTCTTCTTTGAACATATTAGTTTCGGCTTTCAAATCATTTACCTGTTTAGTTAGCGTGTCAGTCAACACCATCTTTTCTTTGTTGGCCTGACGCAACCCATCGTTTTCAACTTGCAGTCGATTAATAGTTGTGTCTTGATTCAATACGGTTGAATCACATATAACTAAAACAGCTTTCAGCGTGTCAACACTCCTGGAGTTACGCAATGATCGTAAGCCCTCATATTTTACACGATAGCTTTCGGCCCTGGCTTTTTGTTTAACGGTTTCGTCGTGATATGCAGCATTAACAGAATCAGTGCGTTTGATGGAGTCTCGCAATAGCTGTATTTCTTTATCACGGTTCCTTATCACCATTTCCTTTGCGTCGACTTCCTGTTTAAATACCTCATCCTTATTGGAGTTATTGCGTAAGTCCAACCATGTGAACACACCAATTATAATAAGTATTAACAATATAAAAGCTATCCACTCAAGCCATTTCATAACACTTCACTTTGAATTGAAAGTGGGATTCCTTTGCGGCAATATTCCTTAAACTCTTTCATGGTTATAACTCCATCTTTGTTTAAGTCAATTGCTGGATTCATTTTCGCAATCAGTGAGCGCGAAATGTTTTTTACTTCAAATACCCAATCGTCAGGTTTACCAATTGCAGCCGGAAAGAACACAACTAAATACACGTCATAAAAACTTTTCAATGTTCCGGCGTATGGCTTAAAGTATTCCAACACATAGTCTAATTGCTTTACGCGTGACATAGCTTTAAGGGCTTGCGTTGTTGTGTTAAGAGCTCTTGCAGTGGCCGGAATGAATTGAATCAATCCAGTAGCGTAACCATCCAGCATTTGCGGAACACCTTTCTTTCCCTTGATGTAAAAAGGAAAAGCCGTGTTTTCAATATCAGGTCTTAACCTTGATTCCATGTACATTACTTGAAGTAACCAAGAGGGTTTAATATCCAACACTTGGCAAACGCTTATGAGTTTATCCGAAAATGTTTTTAACTCATTCTTTGGTATGTATTGTTCGTGAATCATTGTCATTTGCTTTTAAAAAATTTGATTGCCTTAATTAAAAGTTCCAAGAAAAATCCAGAACCTAAATAGTAAATGTCTTTCCATTGAAGACCTTCACCATCAACCATAGGAATGTCCAGTTTGTTTTTTCCTATCCACAATAAAGCCAGGGCAACGGCAAAGTTGGCTAACCAGTTATCCCAATGTTCCTTTGTGTACGCCCAAAAACTCCACGTTTTTTCGTTTTCATCTTTGTACATAGAAAGCATTACTACTGTCCAAGTGAACCAACCAATTGCAGCGGCGTACAAATTTTGTTCGCCGAAATTATCCACCATCCACTGAGGGAAGATGGAAAGAAACATGGTAAAGAGTGAGAAGATTAAAGTTACGATTTTCATATTTATTTGGTTTAATGTTTAACAAGGAATTCAAAAATGATTACGCCGCCCGTGACTAAAGCCGTGAACCGTTCCAGTTTTCTAATTCGTCGTTCCTGTTCTTTTAGTTCAGTTTGAAACGTGTCCAATGTTTTTTGGATATTAGAAACCTTAACGTCTAAACGGGTGAGCAAATCAGAAATTTTAGTCATAATATTTATAGTTTATATACCTTCATAAATTTTTCTCTACTATTAGAACCACTACCTAAATTATCTGACCCACTGACTTCAATTTTATAATACACATGAGTTGACTGACTCATTAATATTATGGTGGCAAAATCCCAACCAACTCCAGACGCTGTTATTGTACCTGTTTGGTCTTGTTGATCAACCGGAACATCAAAATCAAAACTACTCCATATATCCCAAGTTCCACTAGTTGTATTAATACTTATAACACCAGTAGTGGGTGAAAAAACAATAGTGTTGATTCCATCTTGACTAATAGTTGTTGTCAAATTAGATGTGGACTGATTGTGGTCTATCCATGTTTGTCCAGTAGTGTAATTAGCGTCATTAGTCCACTGTGAAATATTACCAGATTTGTTTGTAAGTGTGTTTGAACTTGACGCGGTAATGTATCCACTATCATTTGTCCATTGCGAAATGTTACCCGATTTATTTGTAAACGTTGTTGAACTTGAAGCCGTAACAAAACCAGCACCATTGGTAAGTTCATTGGTGTTAGTGGGAATTGTGATCACACCCGTAGAAGAATTGTAAGCGCCACTACCTGACGTAAACGAATTCGATGCACGTGCCCTTGCGTCAGTGTAATAAAGGTTTGTATTCTCAGTTACTTGAGCCGTTGTATAGTCACCTGATTGCGCCGTAACGGCTCCAGTACGACCAAACACTGAACTAACACCGCCTGACGGCGTTGAGAACGTCCAATTTGTACCGTTAAAGGTAGGTACATCACCAGACGTTGGTGTATTAGTAAATGTTAAACCTTTTAAATGTTCATCGGCATATTTTCTACTTATTAGTGATAATGAAGTAAAATTAGATGAGTAATCAATTAAATATTGTAATCCAATATTAGCCCCGTCACTTACCCATAAGCCGGCACCTGTCCCTAAAATATTACTATTATCTAAGGTAATTTGCCCAGATGTACCACCGGTTCCTGATTTTATATCTATGTAAGATTGGGAAGCAGATGAACCTATTCCTAATTCAAAGTGACCTCTAGAAAATGATTGTAGTTGGGCTGTAAACTTTTGTGAAGAAGCATTTGGTAATGTTATATTAAATGGAACACTAGAAAAAAGTAAGTTATTTGTAGTACTTCCAATAATAGTATTAGGCCCTGTAAGTGTACCGCCAGATGATAATAACCATGAAGTACCCACACTTCCTATTGTAGACGCCCTTCTATATTTTATTTCTCCAGTTGAAAAATCAGCAACCAAAACATGTGTAGCCGTATCTTTATTTGATATTGATTTAAACAATACTTTAGAATCAAATTGATACCCGTTACTGAAACCACCTAAATAAGCTGTATTAGCCACAAGAGATGGGGTGTATGTATTGCCAATCACTAAAACATCGGATATACTTGGAGTTGTTGTAGAGTATCCTGATTTATAACCTATAAACGTACTTCTACTACCAGTATATTGGGTGCCCGCTGTTAAAGTAAATGGTAAGCCACCAGTTGTTTGATATGTCTTATCAGTCGTATAACCTGAGGCGTAACCAACATAAGTATTTTCATTACCGATCACATTATATCCAGAATTAACGCCAAAAAAGCTATTCCTGTTTCCACCTGAAAACGCACCTGCATACATACCAGACGCTATTGACGTATTTAATAAATTAGTTTGATTGGCGTTAAAAAATGTGAATTCCCCAATAGATGAATTGTAATTTTGAATTACCCGTGTACCTGTGTTGCTGTAAAAACCATTTCCTATGGTTGAGTTATTATTTCCTAATGTCGTAACCCCAAAAAATGATTGCCCTACTGAATTATTAAAATTACCAACAGATGTTATAGTGCCGCCACTAGATGGGTGTGACCCGATTAACGCATTGGCTATGCCTATGGTAGTTGCGTTACCTAAAAGATATTCACCTATTAAAACATTGCTTTGCATAGACGTTCCAGTATAAGATAAAGCGTTTCTATACCCCATAATATAGTTAAACGCAGCGCCAGTACTGGACTGTAAGTTTTGTTGGCCAATCATTATATTTTGAGATGCTTGATTGGAACCACTTGGATTTAACGCTACACCATTGCTGTAACCTATTGCAATATTTCTGTCCCCTTTAAAGTAACCTATGAAGCCGCCTGAATTTACAAACGATGTTCCAACGGTTATATTTTTTAAATTTTGATTTCCTATGCCTATATTATTACCAGCTAATGCAGATTGATTACCATTTCCACTACCAATGTATACATCCAAAATACCATCTGTAAAAGTTCTAGCGGAATTGTCTCTAAAAGCAATTACAGGGGAATTACCGATATTAGACACAGTAGCTGAAATTACAGTTTTATATCCGCTTTGAGGTGTAGACCATAATTTTATGGGTAATGAGTTAGGCACAATAGTTGAAAAATTTCTATACTTTAACTTACCAGTAGAAGCGTCTCTAACAATAAATTGTGTTAACGTAGAATCGCTTGTTGGTACAGTAGCTATGTTAAGTTGTGGCACATAAACCTCATTAGGGTCAGCTAACCTTGCTTTTATTTCATGGCCACCAAGAATAACAGAATTTGGGGAATTCTTTGGTATGTTGTGATTCACTCCGCCAATGATTGCACTATAATTTGCATGTAATCCGTCACCCGCCGTTTGTCCTACGTCGTTAGAACTCATTTGTGAACTACCTACAACGTTACCAATAATTAACGGTTGTGTACCTCCATAACCAGAGACAAAACTTGCCTGTGAAGCTGAATCGACAACGTGATAACCTGACACCATACCATAACGGCCACCACCAACAGACCAAATATTTTGCCCTGAAATAATTCTGTATTGACTTCCACGTACACGAACATCAATACCAACTACTAAATTATCGTAAGAGCCTATCGGTGTATCGGTTATAGAAGACCTTTCACCAATAATAACATTTGAAAAATTACTACCTCCAGATATACTATCCAGTTGACCAAAAATCATGTTCAGGTCATTACCTCCAGTATTAAAATAATTTAAACCAAATGCAGGTTCTGAAAAATCAAAATTACCGTCACCACGAATTGTAAATTTAGTTCGGTTATTATGGAAATCTAAATTAAAATCCCCATTTGTGACTGAACGGTTTCCAGTTAGTGTACCATCAGCAGTGTAAATGTTATCGGTTGCCTTTACAATTAAGTCACCGTCAGACGTTCCAGCTTTAAACCAATATTCAACACCCGCCACGTTAAACACTTGGCCACGATACCGAACACTGGACGCAACTTGTGAAATAACTTGCGCAGTGTTCGTGTAAGGTGTAAAACTTGTGTTATAATAATAACCGTCTAACGGTTTTGGATTTAATACCTTAATTGAGTAAGGTAATTCCAATTGCGTTTGACCAATTGCATAAGAACTGATCAACAATAATAAATAAAGTAGTTTTTTCATCTTAGTTGATTGTTATTTGGTGCCTGTGATTTGTGGAGTAAGGAACACCCGTATTCATTTCGTAAAGAGTGTACGTTCGAGCCGTACCGCCCGCGTCAGTCACGCTAACCGTACCTGTATTGACGTATTGCGACGTAATAACAGCGTTCAGCGCGTCAATATCGATTACCTGTGTTATTGATGACCCCGGCGGCAAAGCAACGTCGAATTTCTTTAACGTCGTGCCTGTATTAAGCGTTAATGTGGCCGCGCCAGTATAAAAACCGCTTGACGGTAACGCGCGAACTTGTGCGCTATTGGTTGGTGTTGCTAAACTTGCACCATAAAACAAAATGTATCGTGCAGTTACAACAAAATTGATTGAATTAAAATCACCAACGGGTGACGTATTATGTCCAATACCTTTCCACGATTGCGTTGCGCCATTTGTGTTTAACTGAATGGTGTTAATCAATTGTGTCTTTGTTCCATCATTGGACGTACTTGCCAACAAATCGGCGGCGGCTGTATTGTCGTACAATCCAATAGTTGCAACAACACCGGAACCGGGATTGATTGACCACGTAAAAGTTTTAGAACCAAGTAACGTAGTACCAATTTCCACCGTAGTGGCTTGGCCGGTTATAGAGAAAGAAGTAAATACGGGTTGAATGTAAGGCGAAACAATACTTTGTAAAATATGTTCCAATGATTGACCCGAAATATTTGTTCCGGCTGCAAGGCCACCGACTGTAACAGTAGTTGGGGAGATGCCATCGTATAGTAAAGAGTCAGGCGTTATGTAGTTAGCCCCATTTAAAATTTCGTTGTTGTTTGTTGGTATTGAAATAACTCCAGTGGATGAATTATAACCACCCGAACCACTGACAAAAGAAAGTGAACTTCGAACACGTGGTACAGTAAAATACAAATTACTTGAACCTTCCGTTATCTGATCTGTGTTAAAAGTAATATTACCCTCACCAAGTAACGAACCACCATAGATGGTTTTCAATGTTTGAAACAACGCACCACCGCTTCCATTATATGTCAACACATCGTTTGCAAGTTTTCCACTAACAGAAGGAAAATCAAACGTGGATGACAAACGTTTTACAGGTTGGCCGTTAACCAAGTAATACAAAACACCTTGATACACGCCAATAGCTGTGTAAGGTGACGGCGCACTGAAATTTGTTGACGTTAAGTCTACCAATTCTTTTACCCGTATGTAAGTAAAGTTAGTTGGTGATTGCGCGGCAACAATCAGGGGAAAGAATAGAAGGAATAAGATTTTTTTCATTTTAATATTAGTCTAAATTTATCCGTGTCCCAAATACCTTCAATTATATAATCTCCGGGGTCTGCCAACGTGAATGAGTGTAAAGCATCACCATTCCATTCAGCGCTCTTGCTAGTGCAATTATTTGGAAACTCCAATGTAATTCCACCAAGGGCGTTGAACACATAAAGAAAATGTCTATCAGATTCTGCATTTTCAAAAGTAAAAACCTGATTATCCGTCAACTCATTTTCATTGACAAAAATTATGTCTCTGTTATGGTCAAAGTCCAAATCTGAGGTAGTAACAATTATGTATGGGACTGTCCCAACAAAAATGTTTCCTGACACCACAGTGATATAAATTGTTGTTTCACCGACGATAACAGTTTTCTTATTATCCAAAGTACACTTTTCAAGGTTACCGTAAATGGTAAATTCACCGTGTAACCAAGTTGCGTCCTCTTCACGTGAAAATAATTTATAAAAATATGTTTCAGGGTTGAGCGTTATGGCTTCTTGGTGTACCAATAAAACATTGGTGCCAACCAACTCCAGCCCGTCTCCTTCGGTTAGTGTTGCAATTGGTTTGTCGGAACCTCTTTTGTAGATGTGGAGTGCCCAATCTTTTTCATCTATTGGAAATTCCTGACGCAACTCATCAAAAAACCTTAGGACAATACTATTCCCACTGTCACCTTTTCGGGCAAACAGTGGGGTAGTAATGCTTTTGTCAAAAAATACTTTACGCATTAGATTGAACCCTCACACATTGCATTAAGAGCCGCCAAACTTGTAGCGTAATCAGTATCGCAAAATACTTGTGGCAATTTAGGTTCCAATTCCCCTTCACCATCGGCGGTGGCAAAGTTCAAAACGTAAAAACCTCCATTGGTGTGTGCGTCACGGATTGAGCCAGGCACTAAACGCATACCGCATTTTTTACCAACAAGTTCGAACGCCGTTGAGTCTTGGCCTTTCTGTTCAACAACAAATACAAACGTTCCACGGCAAAGATTTTCTACCGTGTTCTTGGTTGCTTGGTCTCTGTGATAAACAACAAAGCCGGAACCATGTTTGAACATTGGTGCACCGACTGACGGCAAGATAACTTCTTCAGATTTCTTTGCGTCATTACGAAAGCCCGTGAAAACAAACCCCTGCTTTCCAGGTTTCAATTGGATGTCGGTAATGATGTCATTGGTTTCGTCATAACCAACAATATCACGTTTGTTGAAGGCTCTAATAATCGCCTCCGTTCCACTTGGTGGTAGTGTCTCGCACTCTCCGGCTTCACTTCCACTATCAAGTTCGCCGCATGGTACGCGGAAACATGCCAAGCCTTTTTGTACCATGCTTGCTAAAAAGGAGGCGTGAATTAGTTTTTTCATAATTGATTATTGATTTTAAGTTAAACAAATTTACTTTTCTTTTTTCGTTCTCAAGTTTACAAAAAATGAAACTGATTTGTACGCCGTGATGTACTCACAACAACATTCTTCAGCTACCAAATACAATGCACCAACACTATTATTTCCCATCTCTATGTATTTTTTATAAACCTGATAACGATGGAATTTATCCATCTTTCCTTGAGGGATTGCCCCCAACATTAAACCTAACTTACCATGTTTTTTAAAATATTCTTCTCTTGTCATTGAGTTAAAACTTTGGCGCGGTTAATTGGTTGGTTTTTCTTATTGCTTGCAACTTCAAAGTCTTGTAACACCATGACCACTTGTGTTTGCCTTACCGCTTGGTTAAGGTTACGCATCAATGACGTTGATTCAGCTTGTCTATTTACTTGCAGCATACCGCCGCCCGCCATTGCCACACCATTTGGTAAACCTTTGCCGGGGTTGAATTTTTTTGTTTGGCCTTTACCTGAAATTGGTTCGACTGTAACGCGTTCAACCCCTCCGGGATTGTCACCAACCAATAACAACGTTGGTTTGGTTGTGTAAAAGTCACCACCTCCAGCCATTGCAACACCTTCGATGGCTGCAACATTGGCCAAACCAAGCGCAAGCGCACCTAACATGGCGAAAGGGCCACCAGTTGCAAGTGCATTATTTGCAGCTAAGTAAGTATCAATTAAGGCTTTAGATATAGCCGCAATTTGAAACGCGGCGGTATTTTTATCGAATACGGCTAAAGATGTACCCAAAAGGTTATCCCAAGTTTGCAATTGTTGTATGTTACTTGTGGTTTTTACCTTGTTGGTTTTTACAATGGCGTTGGCTGTTCGTTCAGCTTCTGCAATTTGAGCGTCTGCAATTTGTTGGTCTATTTCTAACGTGTCTTCCCCATAAGTTTCAGCAGCTTTTTTCTTTTGCTTCAAATATCTTATGTAAGAATTGAATTGAGTAGTTTGGAATTCAGATTGTGTTTGCGCACTTTCCAAATAATTCTTTTTGTCGGCCAGTTGTTGGTCTTTATAAATTTTATCCAACGTCTTTACGTTCTTATCAAAGTTTGTTATACCCGATGGAATGGGTTGTGATTGATAAGGTTTTGTGGCCGCACCTTTTCTTTGTTGCTCTTGTAATTTTAATAAAGCTTCTAACGCTTGTGATTCCCTTTTGGTATTTTTTTCTTGAATATCTGCCACTTGCGCTTCTGCCCTTGCAACTTCAATTTGCAAATCCAAATTTTGCTTATCCTTCTGCAACAATTTGTTTTTTGCTTCCAATTGCTCTTGAGAAGTGGAAATAATAAGTTTGTTTGCGGCGCGTACATTCGCCAACACGGCTTCCGCTGCATTTATTCTAACCTTAAGAGTTTTTTCTTCATCATCTCTAATTCTTTGTTGCTGTTCCGCTTGTTCATCATAAACTTTTGCAAAGCGTTGCCGTCTTAACTCCATTAATTGTGCTTCTTTATCCGCTTGTTGTTTTATTTCAGCGGCCACCGAACTTGCATAAGCATCGAAAGCACCAAGAGCAAGTAAAGCACCATCAACTAATTTGGAAAATATACCCTTGCCGGAACTATCTGTACCAACCTTTCCAACATTATCAGCGAAACTTTGAAATACCGCGTTAAGTTTTGTTTGCGCCAATTCAAGGTCTTGCGCTCCTTGTTTGCTTTGTGCGTACAGTTTGAACAAGCCACCAAGAGCCGCACCGGCTGCAAGGTATGGTGAAGCGAACTTTGACGCTATTCCTTCAAGGCTAAAACCGCCGACCTCAACCGTCTTGATGTAGTCGCCGATTTTCATTTTTTGTTTTTCCTGTTCAGTGGATTGATTTTTAACACGCGCTGTGTTGGCTTCAATTGCGTTGTTCAATTGAATTACCTTTGCGCGTTGTGCGTCGGTTGCGTCACCTAAGGAATTACGTTGCGCGGTCAATATTTTGTTTTGAGCCAACAAAGATTCCACACTACCTTTCTCACTATTAATTACAGTGAGTAAATTCTTTTGGTTAGTAGTGTTTTGCTTAACAGAATTGGAAAGCGTGTCACGTTGTTTGACAACGGCTGCAATCTGATCAGAACTTGCTTTATCACTTTTGGAAAGTTCCTTTATTGCATCGGTTAAATCTAAAACGCGTTGCTTTTGTTCGGCAATCAGTTGATTCAAATCTACCAATTGCTTTTCGCTGTCACCTTCGTCCAGCTTAATATCTAAAATTAACTCTTCGTTCATATTACTCTAAACATTTGGACTTTTGTAATCTGATTTGGTACGTAATCAACTATTGACTTAACCGCGTATACTTCTCCACGATCAAAAATCATTCTCTCCTCTTGCTGCATTAACATTACATCAATGTCGTTCAGGTTATAATACCTTTCACATTCATAACCATAATTATTGCCAAGAGCCCCAGCAATCGACCCACCATATTTGTTCCACGGTAACGCGGGTTGATTACCGTCATAACTTGCATATTTATAACCTACTTTGTAATCTATATACGTGTTGTTATGAAAAAATATTTCGTCAGGCTCGACACCAGAAATGGGGTCACGCTGAACAATTAAATTTGGTTGTGGTGCGGTTTCAAATGTTGCCAAATCAGCGCCCGCCGTTGTAGTCCACAAAGGATTTTTCCATCCGTAAACTGTTTTACTTCCACTTATTAGCGTGTAAGTTTCTGAACCATCGTGATTGAATGGACTTTCAAACAATGTATTAGATTTTTTCAAATATGGGTTGGGTACAGAAAAACCACCAGCGTGTAATTCAGTATTCGCCCACTTAATGACATTGTTTTGGTTATACGAAGTGTTTATAATGTCTTTGTTTTGTCCCATGAACTTTGCAGACCAATTATAGTAAGCCGAATTGCTTAAAACATCATTAGGTTTTTTTATTCTGAAAGTATTAGTGGAATCTGTCAGCATTAATTTGATACCGAACATCATTTGGAATTGTGCAATAATATCCTTTTGTGAAAAGTCCGGCAAGATTTCATGCAGTTTAAATGATGGCCCTATCCATTTATCCAATCCATAAGTAAACAATAAGTTGTCGTACACCACATCGCTAAATGATTCCATTGAATAACCTTGATTGGAAAATATTTTCTCTAAAACAGTTTTGAAAAAAACATGTGGTGGGTAATTCTTAACATAGAAAGAAGGAGACGTGCCGTAAAACAATTGTGGTATTGTATCGGTTGGATCTATTTGCCCATACTGAACTAACGGTGAAGCCAAACCACTAGACGAATTTCGTGCAGCCGTCGCGGTGGTTGTGTCCCAAAGTAATGTTGACGTAAAATTCAAATCACTTAATTTTAATGGGTCAATCAAATCAAAAAAGTCAATTGGGTTTTGATAAACTTCAATGGCGAATACTTGTTTATCCACCAAGAAAGCAAAACCAAAGAACACAGTAATGTTAGTACGTGGGTTCACCACATAACATTGATAAAACTTTGGGGCACCAATTTTTACACTTTTATAATATTCGAAAAACGCTCTATTCCTTTTCGTGGCAGGTAGTGTAATCTGATTTGAATGAGAAATGGAATTATCATTGCCATCAATGGAGTTATTAAAATTATAAGTCAACGACAACACCGTGTTATCGGTGTCCATTCTATAACCATTCAAATATAAGTTCATAAATCTTGATCAAAAGGTAAAAGAATAGTCACTTCAAAGTAATTTCCATTGTCTGACTTAGTATCTCTAACAGCTTTGAAGCCGTCACAAGTAACTTGTGTCTTTGTCGTACCGTCTGGGGAGATAGTAAAAATATCTTTATTGTCGTGCCTCCTTGTTCCGAATGTTGTTGACATGTCGCGGTAATCAGTATCTACTATCAATGAAGCCGGGGCAAACGCTTGATGTAAAGCCGTGAATTCGTCAGCAGTCAGATTAGGAGCCGCACAAGTCATTTTAATATACTTATAACCTTCATCGTTTGTAATTTCCATTTGCTGATTACCTTCAAACAACCAATGAACAGGCGTACCTAATGAATCACGGCCAACTAACATTACTGGACTTTGGCAATCAGGTTCAACAACATCTAAGTTTAATGTTGCGTATGTAGTTGTCAACGCATTGTCTTTCAATTCAATTGTGTGTGACCCTAAATTCAAATCGTCAGGGTCAATGCTGAACAAAGTTGTAGGAATGGCAACCACGCTTGCAGTAACTTTGGTTGAACCGTCAACAACTAACTTAAACGTGAATGATGCAATACTATTAAACGTACAAATACTAAATGGATAACCTTTCCACGCTTTACGTTTCTGAATGATTGAAGGAAATGAAGCGGGAGCCGCAACGCCAACAATCAACGCACCTAAATTGTTTGTGCCTGGAAGTTGTAACGCTGCAAGATAACCAACACGCTTGTTAGCTGAATCGTTAACAGCTGAAACACTGTCACTACTCCATTTTTCTTGATACGAAATGTAATATTGCAACCCGCTTGAAAAGTTCTGTTCACTGTAAGTTGAAAAGCTACGTTGTAATAATATATCAGGTAACAAGTAACGCAATACTTGTGCGTCAACAATGGCCAAACCTGTTTCGTCAGTCGCAAATCTGAATTCAAGACTATTGAACAACGGGAATTCACCAACACCATCGAAAAATATTACGGCCACATGGTGCAACGCCTTTGTTGTAACGTTATTAACATAGCCTGAACCACCGCCAACATACGTCAATGTGGTAACCATTGTTGTAAACCCACCAACGTTATTAACGTTAACTACTTCCGCTAACGCCATATAATTGGTAACACCAATAAATATTTTGTCATCAACGTGAAAAGATGAATCGTAATTGCCATCCAAAGTAATTTTGGCAAGTCCAAAACTATCGGCAACGGCTGTTATTAGAAAATCCTTGCGCTGAATTTTGTAAATAGTTGGATTGCCAAACGCTGAATAATTTTCGGGCCTACTTATAACTGTTAAACTCATTTGAATTTTAATTTAGAAATGACTTCCAAACCATAAGCCTTTTGTAATTCGCCGTAAACTTCTTTGATACTGTCCTGAATTACACCGTGTAAGTCAATGCCTGGCTTTTTACCTTGCCAAATATCCGTACCGTGTAAACCAATTTTGCGACCGATCAGATAACCCAAACTTTGTTCAGTAATTTTTTTGTAAATCCTTCTTGCATCAGCTAATATGTTAGGGTTATCACGAACAAATTCCACCATTTTCTTTGGGGGTGGTTGTTTTCCCGGTGGCCTTCCCCATACAAGAAACTTGAAATACTTACTACTAATTTGAATGCCATCTTCCGTGTAAACTACCTTAATATCCGTTGGAATCTTTTGCCCTATGCTGTTTGCAAACGCATAAAGGTTTTTTATAATGGTATTGGCTAATATTTGTTTAACCTTTCTTAGCATGGTGGAAATTTAACAGGCAAATTGATTGTATAACTTACACCAAATAACAGCATGTCCAAAAAAGCATATTCGGGCTTGATAGTATGCACAATGTTTCTTACTTCGGGGTCAACAATTTTAATATAACCCAAACCGTTCAAAAATTTCCTTGCCTGAATACGTAAAGGCCCAATATACTCTTCTGCCTTTTCATCATCCATCGACGCGGCAACATCGTCAGGTATTAACGTTAAAATCCAACCCTGTATTTGTAAAACTGTTTTGAGTTGGTTACCCGTGTTAGTGCCTGATTCAGGAATGGGGACAACTACGTTTACTGGATAGTCTTGAGTTACAAAGGAATTTTTAAACGCGTTAAAGTTTTCTATACGCGCGTACTTAAGGTTTTTTACCTTTGTCCTGTTGTCGCTTACCTCCTTTAGAATTTTGAATAACATGGTATGGCTCCTCAGTTAATTTGTGATAGAATTCTGTGTACCGTTCAATGTATTCGCTTTCATCTTTTTCATAAGAAAGGGTATAACATACTGAAGAGAAAGCGCACGACTCATAAACGTAATCAGGGTCAAGCGAAAAAAGTTTAGCATAACGTACAACAAGCGAGAAATTCCCATAGCGGGCAAGGCTACTACTATCTGCCATGTGTGCCGCAAGGTCTTTCGTACTTTGCTTTGGCTGTTTTGGATTAACCTTCTGAGAATCGAAGAAGGCACTCCACCTTTCTGTAGTTGCCCGTAAATAAAATTTCCCCATGTATGTAACATCCATGCGGGCATCTCTGCAATTTCTTTTTCTAACTCCATTGCCCTGGCCAATGAAAATTTACTGTTATCAATTATGGGCTGTAAGTAAATTGCAATTGCTTTGCTTATTCCTTCATCCACGTATTTATGCCCGCGTGTTGTTTGTAGTAACGCAATGGCTTGTCCAATCTTAACGTTGCCAACTTGCTTTGGTAGTTTAATTTCCTTGCCTTTGAACTGTATACTTTCAGGCATAAAGTTTTCAAATGTAATACCATTTAGGTAAGGTGAAAGAGCCGTCAATATTTTAGTCTGAACCTCCACATTTTCAACTTTAAAGTTTTCACCCGTTACTAAGTTGAAAAGTTTTATCCAATCGTCAGCAAGGTTATCAAAATCCACTTGCCTAGTTATAGTTTGATACAAACCCAAACTTAATTCGGTCTTATTAATGAATTTGATTTTTCGGTTATTTACTACCATAAGTTGTAACCTACTGTAAAGGCTTTTACAAATATTGAAGCTAAAAATCCTAAGACACCTGAAACGATGCTTAGGAAAATGATCCCAGCAACAAACAACAAAATTAAATTGAAAATCGTTGTGGAAGTTTTTTGTGGCTTAATCTCTTGTTCCATTTTGTTTGGTTTAATGAAAGAAACGGTTTTTAAATTTCTGAGGGGTGAAACGCCATGTTGGAAAATCAGATTTGTTAGAGTTCATGTAAAACCAAAGTGTAGAATCTTCTTTGGTATTTATGAAGCCCACCATTTTAACAAACTCGTTCCATGCTTTTACCTCAAACTCAAAAGCATTATCCAACACAGTAGAATTTTGAGCGGGTTGATTGCTTACAATACCCGCCGCCGTATTTTTAAATTGATTGTCACCGCTTACCCATTTAGAATAAATAGACGGCACCAATATTTCAATAAGTCCAGGGTATTCCCCAGCGCCATTGATCAGGTCTTCAAAACGCGTCTCGAGGGCGCTGCCTTGAACCGCTTCCAAAAGTTCTGTGGTTAATTCACGACCAAGAACTAAACGCAATATTTCTTTTTCACGCTTATCAAGCCATGAATTAAAATCTTTCATGTTCTCTTGGTTTAGAATCCTGTATGGCCTATCGTTAAAACTGGAGCCGTCTACTATCATGGTAATCTAATTTTTAATTTTCTTTTCTTGACTTTCTTAATTTGTCGGCTGCCTTTTTTTCAGTAGCGCCAAAGTCCACGCTAACTTCTTTGCACTTCAAACCTTTCTTTTTCAATTTGGTTAAAAGTTCCTTTCTAATTGCATGGCGTGACCCTTTGGAGTAAATCACTCTACTCTTTTTCACGTCGCTTTTTGCTGTACGCGCTTGCAGTGGATTAAAGTCCTCTTGAACTTCCACCACCACGGTGTTCTTGTACTTGTTGTTTTCCTTTGTCATTTTGTTTGTCGGTTATGCCATACCTTAAATTATTTTAAACAAGGGCGGGAAGGAGTATGGCTTACCTTCCCTAACCCTCGATAACCAAACAAACCGATTTAGCTAGTTGCTGTCAGGTCGGCAATAACGTTTGCGATAGTATCGTACATTACACTATTCTCTCTATGAGTTGGAATGTATGACAACACTTCTTGATAACCACGGTATGAAGTTTTATCCTCTTTAAAGTCGTTTCCATTCAAACCACGTTCAAACACCATGTCTCCATAGTTACGGATTTTGAAACCAACTTCCGCGCCGATCATTAAAACGTGTGTACTTGGTACGTCTTCGTTATCAACCCCAACAACATGCACACCGGCAATGTACAATTCTCCCGTTGTACTTGTATAAACAAGTGGGTTATTTTGATAACGGGCCTGTTGATCTTTCAATACTTGAATTTTATACCAAACATCTTTCGCAATGAACGCGGTTGCAGCCTGTTCTTTACGCAACGCCATGTCAGCAGCCATTGCAACAATAACGTCTATTTCGTTAGGGTCATCAATGGTGCCATCAAATGCAGGTGACCCCACATATTGTACGGCATTGTGTTTCAAACCAAGTGGAGCGTTAGGGTCAATTGATGGGTTGTTATTTAACAAACCGTCGTTATACGCTTCTTTCATTTCATCGGTAAAGTCTTCACGCAACCACGCTTCAAGGCTTGGCACATCACGTAAAAGTTTATCTTCCACTGTTCCAAAGATTGCAACTTTTTTCGCTTCTGCTTCCCCAGTTGTTACACGAAAAGAACGCATTGGCTTAGATGCACCGGAAGTAATCCAGTCGGCGGAACCTGTGTCTTCTGAACTTTCATCATCTCCCGATACTTCTTCTTTAACAAGAAACAAAAGTTTTGGTACCTGAATTGTATCGATTTGGAAATAATCCAAAATGATGTTCGTTTTACGACGACGTTGATACAATGTTGGGTCAACAAACCTGTCTGTAAATGCGTCTGTAACCGTGTCCGCACCACCTTCAAAGAAATTAGGAATACCGAAAACTTCCGCAGCCTTCACACGAATAGAAGCCTTCTTGGAAGTCTTATCGGTTTTACTTTCATCGGTGAAAGTTTCTTCAATAAACTTTTTCACTTCCGCGGTGAAATCCTTTTTAGCTTTACGCGCTGAACGTGGATTTGCTTTTGCATTATCAACGTCGCGTTGCATTTCACCAACTTGAGTGCCTAACTTTTCAATTTTCTTATTCACCTCACCAATGAGACGATCTAATTTTTGTTCGTCGGCGGGTTCAGGAATTTGAGAACCTTCAAGGTTTTCCACGATGTCACGAATTTCTGTAATTGCTTGACGCAATGTTTCCAATTCGTCTTTGTTTACTTTGTCGCCAAGTTGTTTAACAAGGCCGTCGATTTGCTCAGAGATTTTATTAATCTGCTTGAGTTCTTCACTTACTTCTGACATAGTTTTAAATTTAAATTGTTTAACGATTGATTTAGTTCTAATTTATTTGACAAGGCTTCTAACGCTTTCAGCGTGTCACTTGGACGGGTCTCTCCATTTTCTGTAGTGCCTTTTTGCGGGTACAGTACTGGAGTAAGCGGGTTCGAGCCTGCAATTACACATGAATATTCCATTAACTTTGCTTCGAATACACCAAAGAAAAAACCATCCTCTTCTACATCGGCTTGATTCCCTAATTGATCAACCCATTTTTTATAAAGTTCATATTCATTTGGTGAATCTGGGTCATCAATGGCGCAAGATACTTGTAGATAACACATGCCAACGCTGTGTTGGTCAATAGCTTTATCCACATAGTCTTGAAAACGGCGTGGTGATTTTGATTGTAATATATCGGTTTCAGTTACAACACCAATCGTTTCGCCGGGTCTATCAACGTTTAACGCTTTCCATTCGAAAGGCTGTTCGGTTATTGAACGCGTAACTCCCATTATATGGTCAAGGTCAAAATTATGCTGATCAATTGGCGGAATCTTTAACGCGCGTTGTTCAATTGAACGTGTAAAAGTTCCAGGTAAATGTACATCGTAATGTGAATCGCGCCACAAATATGTATTGACCAACAACGTGCGAGACGCAACACCATTCTTAAGATCATCAGCATACAGAACGGCCTTTGTTACATTGTCTTTCGTTGGCCAAAGAAGTTTTTGCAGTGCATCACTTGCCATGTGAACGGCGTCGGAATATTTAACAATAGACTTGCGTCTCTGTACTTCAAAATCCCTGTTCACTTTTATGAACTGTAAGAGTTCCTTACGATTATAAAAAGATTTGTTTCCGTACTGTTTCATTTCTTAACGATTTGTTGTGTTTTAATTTGTTGTTCCTTCACTGCCTTGATGGTTTCCAACTTTTCTTTGTTTGGTTTCATTTTGCAAAAGTTAAACTTATTTTTTGCGGCGGGTTAGTTATTGCGCCGCTTGTTATTACAAATGCACTTCCCAAATATTTGTTTGCTTCTTCTGGTGTCATCCCCATATCCAAGCAAGACTGAAACGCGTTTATTTCTTTTGTCTTGTAATCTATCTGATCGTTCTTTGCGACTTGCATCATTAGCAAGTGATCCCAAGTCAATTGAATGTTTTTGTTTTCCTGTTCGTAACCAAACATATTTTCAAAGGAATTCATAAACTCGTTACCCTTTGGACTTAACGTGTAATGAATGTGGGCAATACGTGCCTTTTCCTGATTCTCGTATGTTGCAGAATTGTACGCTTCCAATACGTCACGGGGAATATTAAACATGGTGCCAATCAAAAAGTAATCAGCAAGGAAAGACGGGTCTAACTGTAACGCTGAAATGTTATCCACGAAACGACGAATGTTTACCAGTGATGACATTGGAAACACGCGTTTGTGTTTATCTTTATCCATGTCGTCAGTGATTGACTTCTTTTCCTCTTCAGTCATTCCTGTTCTTTGTGCGTCAGTCGGTGAGCCAACCAAAAATCGTCCACTATAACGTAAGTTTACATTCTTTGCGTCCAATGCTTCTTCACTGTTAGAAATAACTTTCACTAACGCATCAATCCTTGATGGACTTACAAACCAGTTTCCAAAGTTGTTAGACAAATCGGAACTGATTATAATTCTATCAAGTGGAAGTAAAGACGTGGTGCCATCGCTGTAACGATATGTAATATTATATTTGGCCAGGTCTTTGCGCTCGATAAAAATTTTGTCTGCAATCTTAAATAAGTCGGTTGGCCATTGCATCTTGAAGTAATTCAAAAACACCATCTTGTTATTTGGCTTATCAACCAACGCAGAATCCACATAACAATAACCGTTTCCCATCATGTTCCAAAACATAAAGTCCCAAAGGAATTGCGTTTGTGTTTGGAACGTGTTTGGCTTTTTAATCAGTTTTAGAAACGGGTCATTTTCTATTGGTGCCTTGTTTTGAGTTACTTGAACTTCCCCCAAACTGAAAAGGTCACATTGGAGAGCAATGACCTTGAGTAATGCAGGATTGGAAAAGACAAATTCAAACTTCTTAATGTCTTGGAGAGTCATAAATGATGGAGACCCAATCATTCTATTGAAGCTGAACAGCCCGCGCGTAAATATTCGGGGCAGTAGGTTTGAAAAACTTATCATGGTTACAAAGATAAATATTGTGTATCGGGTAGAAGTTTCCTTTTTTTTAAACTATTTTGATAATGCCTTGACGCTTTAAATACGTTACATCGTACCTGATTGCGTCAATTGTGTGATTATCTTTATCCACTGGAGTTTCTAACACCACGTTGTACCTGTCAGTTTCACGCTCGTAAAGTTCTTGCTCTTTGAAAATGTTTTGTGACGTGCTCGTATAGTAAACTTTCAATTGACTAAGTGTTGAAACGCTTTGCACCACTCGTTCTTTCTTGCCGATGCTTATTGCATTGTCCCAACCACATTTTCGTAACGACAAGACTTTTTCAGGGTAGTTACTATCACAAATGATTTTTATTTTCCTATCCAAAGGTTCAGGCAAACGAATATTTTTTAAAATCATGTCAGCTAAGCCGCCTTCTTCTTCTTTGTTCCAGGTTCTTCCCTGCAATGATAGTTCACGCATCCATTCATTTTCCGACGCGTAATTTAATTCGTGTACATAAATGCAACCGTCTTTATATTTCAAAAGTACAATGGCGAACGGGTCACTAACACCCCAGTCGATTCCTATTATTGGGGTTGCATCGATATTTCTAAACTGTTCGTATGTGATCGGCGTCCAATGGAAAATTCTATTTGGTCTGTCTGCCTTATGTCCAAGCCCGTAAACTTTCCATTGATATTCATTTGCACTACCTTGCTTTTCGTTAAGCTGACACATTACCAAATCGTTAAAGTCTTCTTCTGAAAACTTTTTTGTGTTGGTAAAATATTCACGGGCCTCAATCTCTTTCAGTAACTTCTTTTGAACAAGGTTACTATACTTGATTGGTTTATAACCCAAAATAGTTTGTCGTCTACGTTCAGGTAAGAAAGGGTTATTCAGAAAGGAACACCTGATTGTTTTGCAGTCCTTACGCTTTTCAAGTTCGTCGCTCCAATGATCTTCTTTCGGGTTCAAGTCCATGATTACGCACGTAGTCGCACGTTTATCTATTTCGGTGAACACGTCTTTAGGAATATCGTAAGGCTCGTTGAACCAAGAAATTTCAGTTTCGTAACCGTGTAAGATATTCGCGTCATCGGTTCCGGTGAATTCAATAAACGTTCCGCTCTTTAGCCAATGCGTGTAAGTTGTTTTGTGGAAATCCTGAATTGGTAAACCTGAATAGATTTTTTTCGCATCTTCTCCCACTGTCTTACGACAATTGGTTTGCGTTCCACGAAAAGCTGAAATGCGTTTGTTCTTTACGCTTTGACCGTAAATATATAACGCTTGCAAAATAGAATGCGTCTTACTGGAGCCTGAACCACCAATTAAACGAATGTACTTATAACCGCCGCTTTGCAGCGCGTCCCAAAGTTCTTCAAATACAGTAGTGCAATCGAAGTTTAAATTCACAGGCTATCGAAAGTTTCGTATTTGCAAGTGAATGGAAGTTTATCTTCTATGTATCGAAACACTGACGCTTTAACACGTGGAAATGTTGACATAATTTTAACGGACCTTAATGGTGGTTCAATACATTTGCAGTCAGTAATTTCAATTGGGTTATCCACATTCCACTCATTACCGTAAAGTGATTTAATTACCATTCCTTTTTCAAAGTCGAAATGATCACGCAACGCCAAAAATTTTTCTTTGTTATACATGATTGGTGTGTGAACATCAAAAAACTTTCCATCGGGATATTTACGCGCAACGTTTTGAACACGGCCAAAATATCCACCACGTATTTTGGTTCGCTCTAAGTAATGCTTTAATGAGTTACAATAAAAGTTTGGAAATTCTGACGCGTCAAAGTAATCAAATAGAAAATGGTCGTCATTCATAAACAAAAAGTCGTCGGTTACTTTATCACTTTGGCAAGCTAACACCAATTTGTTAAATATGTTTATGTCTGGTATTGACTCACTATCCCTGGCCGGAATGTGATCAAAGTTTTTAAAACCTGGAGGATTGTGACCAACGATTACAACGTTGGCGATGTTAGATAAATACTTATCAATTGACCTTAGACTAAAACGTAATTCAGCATTATTGTAATGCGATTGATTACATAAAGTATAAACAACACTTACCACTTTGGGGGACTTGCTGGACATGATTGATTTTTTAATTTTGTTTTTAGAAATACATTACACGTACAAATTCCACAGAAGCCTGAAACGTAAAAGTCGCAGGACTTACATAAAGCCCTACGACTTGCCTTTGTTTGGTTATCGGCTGCCTCAAAGAATTTTTTTACTTGTGAACAGGCTCCGCACATAATCGTAACACCATTGTCCAATATAGAAGATAATACTAAACGGCCAAACGAAAAGTATTACCCAATCCATAACGCTCATGCGGTCGGGTGAAATCATGCAAAGACATGAAAAGAATCCAAGCCCGAACACGTAAATAATAATTCCTATTGTAAGCATACGTTAAAGTTTATCTAGTACCCAACTTGCGCCGTCTTCATTTAGTTGTAGCTGTCCGGCTTTGTTTAACATTAGTTGCCAATTCTTTTGAACAACATTGTACACCTGATTTATTTGCCGTTGGTATTCCTGTTCTGGATTTGGACAATACACATGTAAATACATTTTATGTTTTTCAGCTTTCAACGAACATTCCTTTTCGTTATACACAACACCAAACGCCATTTGTTGGGCAACGCACCCAGAAAACCGCGCAATAAAATATGTGTCCATCCATTTGTCTTTGATGGAGTCAAGCGCAAATTTACCATTCACCAACATCGATGCCATGTGAATTTGAGCAAATACGATTCCGGGAATAGTGTCTTTGGATGCAAATGATTTTTTGCTTTGCATATTTTGTGAAGAACACGTTAACGGAATTAACACACATAACAATAATACAAGTAATAAAGTTAATTTGGTTTTCATTTTAAAAATTGATTTAATTGTTGAACGATATAACTAATAACTCCATTGCCGCCGCGAACTGGAACCACAATTGTTCCACCTGATTCCGCTACATTTTCGTCAGCGTCGATGGGACAAAACACTGTGCCAGCTTTGGCCATCAAATTAATATCTTGGATAGAATCAACTATTGCAACGTGATATTGCAAATCTTTATCACGTGAATAAACGTAACCCATCTTACGATCTTGCGCGTACTGTTTTACAATTTCAGAATCATTTGAAGTTACCAAGTCAACTTCATAACCCCAAGCGATGAGTTGAGCGATTGCCCAATTGTCTTTAGAATGCGTTGCGTAAAATTGCTTACCATCTTTTCCAATGTAATGTTTGCCGTCAGTCAACACACCGTCAAAGTCGATTGCAATTGTCTTGATCACTTTTGTTACCATACTTTGTTTGTTTAGTGGTTTTAATTTGGTAATGATGGATTCAAATGACGTTCCCATGGATAAGCTGGTAACTTTGTGCGCCGATCAATTCCATAAAGTTCGGCTAGGCGTTTGTATGTTTGATCTTCGAAGGAACGGCGCATACGTTTACGCATAACTGTTATGGGGTCGTAACCCATGAATCTGTTATACGTGTGTTCAATTTTAAAATCGTTATGACATGCAACACTACCCAATTGATTTGCACGTATGCCAAAGTCAATATCAAATCCAACATAAGGCATCAATTCGTCCACACCTTTTAATGTGTTGAATGATTCAGTGTGAAGCAACACACATGTAAATTCAGTGAATGCAACTTTAACAATACCATTTCCTTTTGGCCTTAACGCTTGATGGTCACTTGCGTAACATGGTTGTATTGCAACATGCCCCTTAGTCTTTAAAAAGTCATTGAAGGTTTCGTCAAACTCTATATTAGTGACGACACAAAAGTAATCATTCGTTACACGCTTGGCACCAATGTTAATGGCTTGCGCTAAACTTCCAATTCCCTTTGGCTCCCGATCTTGGATAATAATATGTGTGCCATCTTCGAGCAAAGGCAAACAATCCAAAGTTTTCTTAAATGATTTTTCAGTGTAGTTGATTACAAGTACATCCACCATATTAATAATTTTTATCTGTTTCACATGGCCATTCAACCATACCAATTAATTCAGGTATATTAGTTAATCTTGAAAATTCATTTATGAAGTTTTCAAACGTCCACTGTTTGATAAATTCTTTGGCTAATCTTTGCTTGGTTGCAAATGAGTCGTAATAATCGTGACGTGATTCTATGAACGCTTTCTCCACTAAGTCAAAATATTCCTTTTCGTTATACTCACATCGATACGCGTTTTCATTTGTCAACCAATCGTCACCCTTATCTAATGCACGAACAGTAACACACCCATACTTTGCCGCCTCAATCGGTGAACATGAAGCGCCATCGTATTTAGTTGCCTTGAAAAGTAATCGTGATTGACTGTACAAATGTTCCAATGTATTGTGAGCCGGTGCAACCACATATTTATTAATTGTCTTTTGTGCGAAATGCTGACGACCATATCCGGCAATTCTAACGTCGCTATAAATTTCTTTCAGGTTCAAGGCTGCACGATACGCAAGCGCCAAAGAATCTTTAGTAGGGTTCTTACTAAACGGTGACTCCAATAATATATCGTACTTTGTTCTATTATTAAGTTGTTGGAAATCTTCTTGCAACCAAGTTCGGCAAACTTTTCCCTTCGGTATAAACTCTAACAACCATTGCGCATTGCAAATAACTGTTTCATGATTATAAAAACGGTTACACCGTTCAGTAAATTGTCTTGACTTGCTCCACATATGTTCCGCCATTTGACACCATACGATTGACCGTTGTACACTAGTCGAATATAATGTCCAAATAGAATGTGGTGAACAGCAAATAACCAACCCCCAATGATGCTTACGAAACCCGTCAGGTGTTAGAATTCTCTCATGCGTCTTGATGGCGTTTTCATCCATCAAATACACATCATGTCCAAGTAATAAAAGTTGTTTGTAAAAATCATTGATCAGTTTCAAGCCGCCATTCTGACCGAAACGGTTAGGGGTTGTTAAACAAATTTTCATGCTTTTATAAATTGAATAAAATCTTTTAATGGTCCTAATATACCGTTATGTCTAATAACCCTCACATTATATTTATAGCATTCCCAACCAAAACGATTTATATTCCAATAAAGACGGTAACGCGGTTTACTCATAATTTTATTTTTCGTCAGGTAACAAACCAGGGTTTTCGTCGTCAGCTTTATAAGTCTCACCACGTCCAGGCACCAACTCATTTAAAAAATCTTTTGATTCCTGTTCATCAAATCGGGTATATCTTATGTCTTCATACACTGGAACATTCTGCAATACTTGTTCGGCAAACCTGTACGCCATTTCTTTTATCGCGTCAAGCTGACGTGGGTCGTAATGAAGTTCTTTATTTATATCATGCAATATTTGAATTGGCTTTTCCATTTCCTTTTGGTTTATCTTCTCCCAATAATATTATTGTAAGCAACACAATACAAATCAAAAACCAGTTACCGAACGCGTCCATTAGTTTGGATGAATCATTACAGTTACTAACTTGTCTTTACTTTTTAATATATCAATGTGAAAATTGAATTTGTTCGCGTCACACCATCCGTCTAAGTGATAGTGCCAATCTTGGCGCTCTTGGAAATTCACGCCGCCTTGAATGTTACGCGTAATACATGGACGTTCCACACCTTCTTCCAGTTTAAAGATGTATTCGATTTTGTCCATCACTTCTTTATATTAACGGTTATGTTTAAGTCTGTTCCCATACCGCCGTCATCTTCCGTTTTAACTTTGCCAAACATTCTATCCAACAACTCTTTGGCCGCGTTAACTTGGAGATAAGACTTTTTAGATTTTGCGGTTTCCGCCAACGCTGCAACCACTTTCCCCATTTCCGATTTCGTCAGGTCGTCGCCATCGTGTCCCAATACTTGGCGCATCAATTCTTTGAGCGCTGGAATTTTCTTGGGTGCGCCATTTGCATTTATTCGCGGGTCGCGCTTTTTACCTTTTCCTTTCTTAAAGGGTTTTAAATTCTTGAGTGATTTTTTTGTTACTGCCATAAAATTGGAAATCGTTTTTATTCCATTGCTAAACAGTGATTTGCTCAGTTATGTAATACATTCCGCTTGCTCCATTGCAGCGAGCAACTTTGAGACGCTTCGCATCGCCCAAGTCCAAGTACTTCCAATGTTCCACTACTAAGTAAATAATACCATTGGAGATTTCGAATAGTCTACACCAATCCGCTTGGATAAGTTCATTAATAACCGTAAGTAAGCGCGGCTCCATCCGTAACCACTGAAGGTGTTTTGCGATCATGCCACGACTTACGGTTGTTCGAACTTTTTTCATGCTACAAATATAATTCATTGGCTTTAATGTTAACATTGTCATAAAAAATTACAATAATTAAAAATAATTTTAAATTATCACATGATCACTTTGGAGCGGTTACAAAAAAACACTCATAGCTAAGCCGTATAAGGCTTTTTATTAAAAACACGGCCTAAATTTTTGACTTCATTTGTAACTGTAACCGTGTAACCGATTTGAAAATCAATTAGTTACGTGTGTAACCGATGCCTTTCGGTTACACTTTTTTTTGTAACCACCAACGCAAAACCGTTGGGTATTTGTATGCACGCATAACAAAAACAGGTACAAAAGTTCGGTTACACTTTTTCGGTTACACTTTTTCGACACCTGAAAAATAGTACAAAAATGTGTCATTCCAACGCATTTAAGGCATGGCTGCAAGGGCAATCGGTGTTTGGGTAGCCTTCACATTTCAGCTTACAATTTTTATAATACTCTTCAGGTGACGCGGTACGAACTTTCTTAATGCGCCGAAAATCCAAACCCCCACTTAACACGTGATCAAGTAACGCCGTGTTGTGTATTCGCATTCGCAAACATTGTTTAAGTGTTGGCCTGAACCATTCCCATGTGGGTTCTTGCGTCGGGGCGGTGTCATTATAAAATGTACTGTATGCAGGTCGTCCACATTTTTCGCACGTGAACATAAACGGCGTTACACCACTATCAATATCTTTCGACTTGGTTGTGTGATGGCAGTGCGTACAGTTATAACAGTTCACACGATTTGTTAAATCAACGTCAGTGTAAAATTTGTCTGTCTTGACTTTCTCTATCAATTCGTTATACTGTTTTGTAATTGCTCTAATTGAATTTTTCATATTGTGTTGTGTTTAGTTGCTAACCAACCTTTTTCTTTTGTCTCAGGAATTCCAACCGTGTAGGCCTGGCCTTCGTGCTCGAACATGGGTGTGTAAATTTCAAGCCAACGAAATTTTAAAATTATCCCACACATTGGCAAAGGTAGAATGTATAACCATTTGTGCGCCTTATCCCAATACGCACCAATCCATAAATCGTACCACGCAAATAGAAATGAAATTTTCATAATATTATTTTTTTCTGCTTATTCGGTTTATAAATTCACACACATCAAACACCATTGAAACTACAAATATAATTCCAAAGAAGACTACAAAATCCCCATCAAGTTTATGGGTATGTAAACATTCACCAATATAAACACTCGACATTAAAATTGCTATTCTCATAATTTTATTTTTTGATTATATAAACTCCACGAATTGTTTGACCTTCAATTTTCAACACTTCATCTTTCACACCGATCAATTCAAGGTCGGCGGCAAAGTGTTTGCGAATAGGAATTTTGTGAACGCTGTAACCTTCCGTGTCTTCCATCCACAAACGGAACGCGTTATACAATTCACTAACGTTTGATAGTTCAATATTAGATTTCGGGTTAGCCTTGCGCAATTTTTGGATAAGAGTCATTCTATTATTCTTGTCTTTGCTCGGTGTCGGCTTTTCAAAGTGCATGTTAAACCAACGTATAGAATCCCGCGCGTCAGTGTGAAACGATAGTGTTGCCTGTTTCATTGTGTCGCTTACTTGGATAACACCATTATTTTCTATAAGATGCCTTACACCAATGTTAATGACATGGTTAAATATTCCGGCCAATTCGTTTTCGTAAATGTCGGGCATAACTCTATTATCTTTCACCACCGGCACGTTCATAGAGATTGTAATAAAGCGACGCGCAACGGCGGCGTTAAACACTGAATAATTTTGTGGGTTCATTGCAATGATTAATCGACCGTAATTTGAAACGGGCCTACGTGCTACATTCATTTGCCATCCAGGTAACGGCTCTTGTGCTGCAACCTTCAATAGTAATTCTAAATGTCTGAACGGTTGCGCGTCAAAGTCATAAGCCAACAATTTGTTTTCCATTTGCATGGCTTGCGTTTGTGCGTCAGGCTTGCCACTGAATAACATTGACGCTGAAATTGCAACCGCGTTGTCTAACCCAACTATTCGCCGCGTCACATCGATAAGCGAACTTTTACCCGTTGATGTTTCACCGGCCAACAACATAATAATATCGGCTTTGTGTTTCGTCAAGCATGATGCAACAAAAGCGTAATACGCCGTGTGCAAAGATGTGTCAGGAATTTGCGTGTCCATCCACTTGTCAAACTTTGGACACGATTGTAACGGGTCGTATGCGTAAGGCAATAGGGAAGTAAAATTATATTTCGCTTCATGGTCTAACAGTTTTCGTTTACCTGTTTGCATGTTGATATGCAACACACCATTTTCCATGTTAATAAAAATACCTTCGTGCAAATTACCTGTGTGTGGTTCGAGCGCGTTGCGTTGTGTCGTCAAGTACAACTCTTTCAAAGCTAATTCCATATACGGAACCGTTCTGAGTAATAACCTAAAACGTTCGGGTACGTCACACCGATCAATAAAATTATTTATTAAATCTACAATCTCGCGTGTGTTCTTTAATACCCAATGCGTTGTTTCAAACACATAAAAGTTTGCTTTGTCAATGCAGCAAATCGGAACAACCTTTTTAAACTCTTCCACTAATATGTGTACGTGTTCGCCTTGTGTTTCATTCTTGGTTAATGGCAAAGCGAATTCCTTTTCCATAACGGCGGGGTGCATTCGTTGCGCTTGAAGATCTTCCAGCGTTAACAAGTTTGCATGACGGCACAAATGGAAAAACGTTGCAATGGTAATTTTTACGCCACGGTCGCGTTTATCTCCATCAACAAAAGAACGGTAATCATCTTGTATAGTGTCTTCATTATACAATGGACTGAAACGGGAAATACGGTTGAACATGTCGAAACCGTCAGCGCCAAAAGCTGACGCAAAAGCCTTTCCGATTCTAAACCATTTTGGGTTGTCTCCGGTAATGTCCAATTGCTTTTCTTCTATTTGTTCAACAAAATTTAACGTGCGCTTCCATACCTCTTGATCAATTACCACCGGCTTAGACTTGCGCGGCTTTGGTTTTTCACCACGATACTTTTCAAATGGTTGTATTAATCGTTTGTACAACTTACTGGAAAGTACGGGTAATTCTTGTACGCTGCCATGAATTAGGTTATACCGTTTAGAGTTACTTAGATAACAGGCAATGAAGCGCGAACGATAGTAAACCTCAATCCAATTTTTTGTCTTTGCATCGGTTTGCGTCCAATTCGGTTCATTCGGTGCGTCAGTCTTATAACGAAAATAAATGTGGTAACCGTTAGACTTGGTGGTCTCAACTGCAATGTTGTCACGCATAACCTTGATTAATTCTTTGACCATCTTATGGACGTGATCACCTTTAACCTTTTTTACATCAAGGTCAATGCAACACAATTCATTATGGCCAAGATAAAAACCACAATGAGCACGTGCAAGAATGTCAGCGCTGAAAGAATTTTTGTAACGAATTAAATGTGGGTCGGTCATCTCTTGCACGTAACCCCATTTTTTTGTTCGTTTATCTTTCCAGCCAATTGGTGCGTTTGTTGATCGCGACGCTTGAAGGATAACAAAACCGTTATTGTGTAGCGTTTGTATTTCTTTGGTTCGATTCATTTAATTTCGGGTTTTATATCCGTCATGTCCAATTCAAAAATTTTATGACGTGTAATGATTCTAATGTGTGTTACTGAATTGTCTTTGCAAAGTTTTGTTATATCATCTTCACTCATAACAATTACCCATTGCCACTTGGGGTTATTTTTGTACAAAGCTTGAAAGGCTGCCTTGCCAAAAAATTTTTCAACTGGTATGCCTAAACTCATAACACATAAATTGGTTCGACAACGTGAACGCCACCCCAGTTTAATTCCTTCGCACCATGTTCTAAACATAATACGGCTTGGCCTAAACTGTCAAACCTCTTTGCGCTTGTTGCCGTTGTGTCGTGCCAATAAGGTTTACCCGCTTCTGTTAGAAATAAAAATTGCCATTTATTACTAACGGGGTCGTGTCGTCTAATAATATATTTGGGTTGCATGGCTATTTTATTTTATGTTGCTTGCAAAGAGACTGTAACGCCTTAAACGAAAGATCAGTAACGTTATCAGTTTTAAATATCGGATAAAGTTTTTCGGCCATAGTTATAAACTGTTCATTCTCCTTCCCAACAAACATTAACGTTAACGGTTTACTAACTGACTGCTCTTCTTTTTTTGTAGGTTTGCCTCCATCTATACGTGGATTAATTGTTGCCTTCTCCAGTTCCTTTAAATTGTCCACGGCTGTTTTTGGCATGTGTATTCCCCACACCTTAAAGAAACCCGCCGTTGTTCCATAATCCTTTTTAATTTCTGCCAAGTCAGTTTCTCCAGCCCTGGCAAAATCGAAGATCGCGGCAAACTCTTGAACTTCCTTCGGTGTCAACTTGCGTGAAGGTATTGACACTTCCACCATATAATTGTTACCATGTTTCTTTTTTAGTTTTTCAGTGCGGCGGTTTCCGTTTATCAATGTACCGTCAACGTTAGCAATCATGGATCCAGCAAATCCGTACTTCTCTAACGACTTGTCAACACGTGCGCTTCCATCCTCCACGGCTATTTTATAATTTTTCGGTGTTGGCTTCAACCAACTAATTTTCTTTTTGATTGTCTTCCAAGTAATTTGTTTCATTGCGTTTTTAGTTTATGTCTGAACCTATATTTTATACTGATTGTTGAAACCTGTCTTCACGTTCGTTGTCTTCTTCTATAATTGCACGAAGTAACATTTGTAATTCGTTCATTTGATTTTTCTTTTTGGGTTAAAGTAATTCAGTATAAAAGCAATCGTGTTGCATTCCCATCCGTTACCGACGGCGGCGTAACGTGAAGTAAACGAGCCACAATTTAAAGTGTAATCGTCAGGCAATCCGGCCAAGCGTTCGATTTCGTGTATTGTCGCGGTGCGTGATGTATGGTAACCAGTAGGTATGTTAACGCAAACAGGTTTAGACTTTGTTATGGTTGGTGACTTACCGTAAATGTTACTTACCAACCTGTTTTGTCTCCAGCCTTTTTTGTGTGGGTTGACACGTTCGACGAATGCCCCACCATAATACGGCGGGTCTAAAATGTCTTGCAATACAATGTGACAATCTTTTTCAGGCAATGGAGCCAAAGGAATGTTTGTCCAATATAAACGTTTGCGTGACTGAGCACTGAACAAAGCACTATCAATATAAATCGGTTCTACTTCCATGTACTTTGAAATAACGTTTTTGTGTTTAGGTGGCATGACAACATTTTCAAGTAAGAAAAGTAAATTGGGGTTACGCTTACGCAACGCGCGGTAAATACGAACGTATTCAAAAAACAGTTTAGAACGTGGGTCATTGAACGCAAGATTATGACCTGAAAACGAAAAGCCTTGACACGGCGAACCACCCAATAACAAATCCATGATTGGTAACTTATCAGGGTTGATTTTAGTAACGTCACCAAGTTGAACGGTATCGGGAAAATTGTGCATCGTGTTTTTAATTGGCGCTTCTTCTATTTCGCTTGCCCAATAGTTTACGCGTTTCCTTTTCAGATAATTGCGTAACACATGTTGGCCGCATGAAATACCATCAAACAGACTTAGAACGTTTAGCGATGTTGTCACGAATCTCTGTAATAGATTTTTTTTCATAAAGATTGTAATTTTTAGACATCAAAAATTTTCTAACCAATTCATTAATTGGTCTAACGTGTGCGGGTTTAACTCTCCACGCAACGGTTTCGGAGCGCTCATTCTTTTTGCTCATTACTTTACAAATTTATATGTGGTTGTTCGTTTTACAATTTTGGATTTAAACCTGCACTGTTTTTTTATTTCCATTGCATCTTTCAAAGTTTTGCAAGGTATGTAAGCGTATATAACTTTGCCGATAAAAGACGCAACTAAGTAATTTATCTCCTTTTTCATAGTTTTATTTTTCAAGTGATTTAGTAATCCTAGGTTCAACTTTTATAAGCCCTTTAATTCCAGTACAATAATCGGCGGCTTTCTCCATTACTATTTTTAATTCTTTCGCGGCTTGCTTGGCCTGGCCAATTTTAACTTCCAATATTAAGTCATCGTGCCACGGTAAAATTTGTTGCCACTTTTTATTCAAACTGATCATGGCTAATTTGATCATGTTCGCAGCTGAAGATTGTATTGGGTTATTGTAACCGACATTGCGCACCATCCATTCTTGAGGGTCACGAACAGTACGACGACGGCGGTAAATATCAGCTGAATAACTTACGCGTGTACGTATAGTTTCCTTTGCATTCTTTTGTAACCAACGGTACAATCTTGGTGCGGTGCGTTGAAACTTTAACATTAAGCGTTTAGTTTCTTTCACCGTTCGGTTAATCTTTACTGATATACCTTTTGGAAATGCACCGTATGCGATACCATAAGTTATTTCTTTTGCAATTTGTCTTTGTTCCTTGTGTTGTGCGCACTTACATTTTTTTGGAAACGTACATTTCTTTTCAGTGCCTTTGCTCCAGTCAGGAAAAAATATACTTGCCATCAAACTTAAAGGATCTTCACCACGTTGCAACGCTTTAATCCAAAGTTGTTCACCGCTTGCAGCCGCCATGATTCCGATTTCTTGGCCGGAAAAGTCACCACCGACAAACGTACAACCTTTACGCGGTACGAATGCACCACGATGCTTTGCACCAGTAAAAGTGTAACCGTAACGTCGTTCGTTTTCCCGTGGTAAGCCATGCAAAGGAGGATTGGAGCAAGCGAAACGACCCGTGTTTAATATTTGTGAAAAGTTGGCGCGTATTCGATTGTCTTTATCAACCAAGTAACGGTCTTCTCCTTTGCCTTTTTTCTTTGTTGCATACAAAAATTTCCGGCCATACTTAGACGCATACGTGGAATATTCACGCATCTCCACGAACTTGTTTAGTATCTCGTTGTTATACTTGCGTCGGAAATCGTCGGTAATATCTTCCAATGATAAAACAGGAATACCGATACTTTGAAAGTATGCCTTTGCTTGTGGCGGACTGTTCCAATTGTGTACACGTGCGGGTAAACGCTTTTGAATTGAAATACTTTTTCTAAGGTTCTCTTCTTCAATTTGCAACCACCGTTTAACATCAATACCAATTCCAGCCGAACGCATACGCACAACAACTTCCACAACTTTGTTTTCAAGTGTACCAACACGCGTTAAGTTCAAGCGTTGTAATCTGATTTCCTGCAATGCCTGAACTTGTAACAAATGTTTAACGTCACTTTTTACGTAGTCAATTTCTTGCTTAGTTAATGGTGCATTGATTGGCCGTTGTGAAAAGTTATACGACATTGCTTTGTCATGTGCCGGAAGTTTGTAACGCTTTAATGTATAGTACAAACTTGCTGATAACTCCATCTTTTGTTTTTCGGTTGCGTTGTCGGCGTTCAATAAGTTGTCACCAATCAAAACACGTTCCATCAAATCAGTATCCCAAATATTCCTGACTTCAATACCGTGTTTCATGTACAACCAAAATGAATCGAAGGCCGCGTTATGAATTACTTTTTGTATTGATTCATCTTCTAACACTTTACGCAACTCTTCAAAAGATGTATGGACTTTTATATTGTGTCCGTCATTGACCGCGCAACAAAAAATTTTACTTCCAGGTATTGGATATAGACCACTCGTTTCTATATCAATGGCAATTCTCCTTTGCTTCATGCACACGCATGTTTAATGTGAAGCCGATTTTTTTCTAATAGAATTTTGTCACGGCATTCGTCAGCGTTTTTCCATTCATGGCGCAAGCCTTTGCCAACCTTATGCACCGGCGGCGGTGTCACGTCCACTACTTCAATAACTTGTTTGTCTTTGTGTACTGTTAAACGGTAATCGGTTTGTGAATCACTGTACAAAGGCTCAATCAGAATCTCTAAAACCTTTGAATAATAATTTAGTTCGCCTTGCGTAACCAAATTGCATAATCGTTGAAACGTCATGTTGTGTTTTTAGGTATGTAACAAATGTACGAATGTTAACATTTGGACTAATGATCTGAATGAAAATAAAATAATTAAAAATAATTTTAAATAATTTATGTATTGTTAATGTTAACATTTGTATTCACTTTTGTACCGTTCGTGAAAGTCGCGAACATGTAAACAATCTAAACAATTTAAACAATCAACACAATGAGCAAAAAGCCAAGTCGTGCAGCAAGTCGCCGCGAAGAGAAACCCACCAAGCGCGGTGCAACACCATCCAAATCTTCCGGCGGTTTCATTCCAGAAGATGCCATGTCAGGCGGTGACGGTAAATTTTTGAACATCAAAGACGAAGCCGAAAACACCATTCGTATTATTTCCAAACCCGTGATTGGGTGGGTTAATTGGGAAGAGGACGAAGATGAGAAGAGAATCCCAAAGCGTTATCCAATTGATGAAGAGCCGGAAGCAACAGACGAAGAAAACAAACCGCGTAAGTTTATCGCTGTTGTATGTGTTGATAGAATGGACGATGACAAAATCAAAGTTTGTGAAATTACGCAACAAGGTATTATCAAGCAATTGAGCGCACTAGCGGACAATCCAAAATGGGGGCAACCTTTTTCTTATGACATTGCGATAACACGCAAAGGTGAAGGAAAAAAATCCCGTTACACAGTAACTCCAGAACCAAAATCACCACTTCCAAAAAATGTTATCAAAGACATTAATAAATGTGAAGTGTGTTTGGAAAATTATTTCCTTGGTGACGATGCACGATCACCATGGGATTTCCAAGAAGGTGACGACGCGACGGAGTTATTTACAAAATAGGGTGTTTGTGTTTTAGTATTTTTGGGAGAAAGGTAGCTGTAAAAGGCTACCTTTTTTTATCACTTAACTTTTTAAACTATGGGAAAGAACACGGTAGAATTTTTAGATAGAAGTCAGGCGCTTAAATGGATTGTGGAAGATAAACGTTACGGTGACGGCCCCTACGTTTCATTCTCCAGTTTAAAAATGTATCGTGATTGCGCAACACCATCCAAAAATAGCAAACCTTTTTTTCGTTTCGGTACGGAATTACACGCGCAATTTTTGGAAAACAAATCAGTAGAGAAATTAAATAAAAGGGAACGTGCGTTGTTAAAAGCAATGTTGAAAGAATTACGTTGCCATCCAATTGTAAAAGAATTAATGCGTAACGTGAAGGTGGAGCAAGAATTTAAAAAGGAAATATTTAGAATGAAATGTTGTGGACGAATAGACATACTTGCAAAAACTTATGTTGCTGATCTTAAATCCACGATAACAACAACCAAAAAGGCTTTCATTGCTTCAATGGATTTTCTACAAGTTGCAATGTACATGGCTGCAACCGGCCTGAAAGATTTTTATTACATTGGCGTAACGAAAACATTTCCAATTAAGATATTTATATTCAACGCAAAAGATTATCCCGATAGAGTTAAGGCCGCACAATATGAATTGAAAAAATATTTGCCATTGGTTAAAGCTGACTTAATCAGGTTCAAAAGAAAATATGAAGATAATAGTAGACACCCGCGAACAAAAACCGCTATTCAAAAACGTGATCAAAAGAAAATTGGACGTAGGCGATTACACGACGGTAAAGTTGGAAAACAAATTTCACATCGAAAGAAAATCCTTGTCCGACCTGTACGGCACGTTAACAAAAGGTAATCGACGTTTCAAATATGAACTGTTCAGGGCTGCATATCACGCGGTAAAATTGGAAGTATTCGTGGAAGGTACGCACGACGACTTTATTAATAAGCGGTTTCCAAAAGGCGACGAACGCAAGTTTGACAAACACGGCCTTATGGAGTTAATAAAAACCTTCACAAAAAAATATTACCTGAAATTCGTTTGGCACAAATCACGAAAAGAGTGCATTTCCAACGTCCAAAAGCGGCTTTTGGAGTTTGAAAAAAAAGGCAAATAATTTTAAATTATTATTTGTAATTATCACAAATCCTTGTACCTTTGATATATCAAATCAAACGGGAAAAATGGATATAAAAATCAACAACTTAAAACACGGTGAATCGATAACGATCAGCTTTGCTAATGGTATTACTTGCAGCGTGGAACGTTCAAAAAATAAACTTCGTTTTGTGCGTACATTTGCAAATGGTAGCTTTGAAATATTTAAAACAATATCAATATAACTTACAACTTTATGGATAAATTCCTTTTAAACTTTGTCAATTCATTTCGCGACGCTGTACACCATCAATATTTAACTTGTACTGAACCACGTTGCGGCTTTTTCCAATTCGATAATTTCAGGCCGTTGCCAAGTAAAATTGTGGAATTGCTGAACTTGGAAGAAACGATTATGTACGATGAAGACCCGAACAGAAAAGATTTTGTTTATTCACCAAACTTTGTGCGGCCATGACAACAACATATAAACAACAAATGAAGGCCGTAAAGGCTTCGATGAAACAAGTTGAATCTAACGGTAAACATTTTGGTGAGTCATTAAGTGAAATACAAAATTCTTTACATTGGAAAGCTCTTAACGACGCTTACAGTACATTGGCCGCACTTGCAATAATGAATATCGGAATGAAACCATTAACAGGTAACACCATTCAAGAATTAAAACAGTTTACACGCAAAGACTTATATTAATATGGTGCAACAACTTCCACGTGATGGCAAGAAAATTAAGAAAGGCGAAAGCGTTTTCTTTGCCGCCGACTTTCACAGAAACGAAGTACACATATTTCGAGCCGTAAAAAACAGCCGTCAGCATGTGGTAAAAATTGAAGCGCCGACATTTGAAATAGCAAAAGAAAAAGCAATTAGTAAATTTAATCATGTCAAACACTTTAAACAAAAATCCATGGACTTAGTAACAGCCGTTGAACGCGCAAAAGCCGCGTCGAAAAAATTGAAAAGACCGCACTACGTTATTGATGACGGTGACGGCGAATGTAGTGTAGGAACCGCGCCGTTGCGCGGCACCATGAACAAATATGTTAACGGTGAATTGGACAAAACTTATAAGCCGCAAACAAGTTCGGAAACATTTGTAGAAATTGGAAAACCAAAAGATAAAAAGCGTTCACTTCCGGCGCAAAGTGAAAAAGCACAAAAATTAATCAGCGCACAAACGGCAAAGGAGACCGCCGTAAAGGAATCCACAAAATCAAAAAACAACAAAATGGAAACGAAGTCAGCAAAGAAGTCAGGCAAAAAAGTTGCAGCAAAGAAAACCGCAAAGAAAAAATCAGGTTCAGCAACACGCGCACTTGATGCACCAATACAAGGTGGGGCGGCCAAAGTAATATTTGACGCAATCAGTAAGAAAGCGCACACCAAAGAACAGTTGGCAAAACTTGCTGACACAAAGGAGGGTAACATCGGTTGGTACCTGAACAAAATCAGGAACAACGGTCACGATGTACAAAACACCGAAAAAGGTTACATCATTAAGAAGGGCAAGTAATCAAACAAACGGGTGAGTTAATTTAGAATTGGCTCACCCTTATTTTTTAAACTTCATTTTACCTAAAATCCAATAATCATGGCACCATCAAAAACAGTGCAGAAAAAGAAAAGCCGTCAAAAGTCAAAATATAATTTGGAGTTGACAAGCGACGAAGAAAATTCTATAGAGCAATACCTGGAGACGGAAGATAAAACGTTTAAACAGTATTTGCGTAAGTTAATTCGTGACGATATTAAAAAACGTCAAGGCGGCGCGTAAGCTATGAAAACGTATTTATTTCTTGCGCGGCTGCATAGCGGAAAACTTGTTATGCGTGTGATCACAGGTCACAAAGCCGTAAAAGCTGAAATGGCTAGAGTTTTAAACCTTCGAGCCTTTTACAAAGATTTCACCGTATACTCAACCCTTTAATCCCAAATTTATGAATTCATTTTCAAGCGCCCTTAATGGTCATGTTCAGTATTTAGCGCCGTACATATCACGCGGCAACAAAATCGTTCAGTCTACACACCATGAAAAAATGTTTGTGATCAATTACCCTGACGGTGGTTTTATTTCCATAACGTCAAGCTGTGAAAATATGTTGTTACTCCACCCGCCTGACACAAATCAGGAATTCAAACAGCATAGACATTTTAATTTCAGCGCAACGCAAGCGTACAAACCAACGAAAAAATCCAAGGAAGAAACTTGGTTTAAGAAAAAGAAACCTGTATTCACAACACGTCTAAATTAAACCTCCAAAAATATGGCAAAGAAAAATAAAAGTGTAGCTGTCAAAAAAAATGATGGCAAAGCAGAAGTAAGTACAATGGTTGTTACAACTAACGTTAGTGAAACTGTAAGCGGGCTAAAAAAGAAGTCAGCACCATTGGTGAAGATAGTTGAAAACTTTGTAATCAAAACAAAGGAAGACCAAGAAAAATTGGTGGAAACACTTAGCAAAATAAAAAAGTTGGGTGAACTGGCCGAAACCGAAGAAAGTCTTTTTGTGGATCCAGCTAAAAAGATAATCGCGCAATCAAAAAAGTTTTTTAAGCCGTTTTTGGATTCAGTTGAAGCCGCGCAATTACTTGGCAAACAAAAAATATTAGCGTTTGTGAATACACGCGAAGAAAAATCCAAGCTAATTGGTAAAAGTTCAGGTTTAAGTGTTGGTAAACTTATCAGTAAACAAAACGAATTGGAAGATAATGACAACACGCGAAAACTTTGGAAGCTACACATTACAAAGCTGTCAGCTATACCGCGCAAATACCTTGTGCCTGACGAGACTAAAATAAAAGCCGACCTGAAGAAAGGCAAAAAGATTCCAGGTTGCACAATGCGTCAAGAAAATACAATTATAATACCATGATAACTTTGCAATTTATTTTAGCGTTGCTTTGTTGGATAACAATTAAAGCGGCATTCACTTCGTATTGGTCAGCTGTGAAATACAAAACGGTTGGCCATTGGAGGTTCGAAAAGTTTAAACGGTGTTTGCGTGAACAGTTAACCGTAAAAACATGAAACAATTAAGTTATTGTGACGATTGCGCGGGTTGCTTAACTAAAACAGGTCAATGTTATTGCATCACAAAGGTTGTGCCGCTTGACGCTTCAAAGTTAAAGTTTCCGCGCGGCTCACGTTTCGGTGTGTACGATATACAAGAAAAACAAATGGTGTTAACGACTGACTCCATTAACCACGCACTGGGACAAGCGCAATCGAAAGGTT
>Ga0164306_10000063_pt1 | contig 39014 bp, 55 predicted proteins | sample Whisoiple_242_MG_FD_110213 | JGI IMG/M metagenome (GOLD analysis project Ga0164306, IMG submission 110213) | Soil microbial communities amended with fresh organic matter from upstate New York, USA - Whitman soil sample_242_MG | ecosystem: Environmental > Terrestrial > Soil > Unclassified >... | reverse complement strand
GCGGGGGAGCCATCGCAGCAACGAGGGCCGGAGGGGCCGGCAACGGCTCGCGGCGTGGGAGCTCAGGGATCGGCGAGTGCAGCTCTGCAACCTCGGCAAGCGTTGCGGTCTGTCGCTGAAACTCAGTCCGCGGGCCCGGGCGCACATCGCGCCAATGCCAGAACCGTTGTCCGGGACTGTTGATCAGCTGGCAATAGGCGCCCTCTTTATTGGAGTCCTTGATCACGGCCTCATGCCAGCGCTCGCCAGCTCCCGCATGACTGATGAGCCGAACCTCGATGATCATTTTTCGCCGAAGGTTATGGAACTTTTGCTGGTTCGTTAGCTCGGGCGCGTCACCTCGAAATTCAGCTGTCATCATTGAAGGCTCCCTCTGTTCGGGGACTCCAATTAGCCCCGTAGCTATCTGGCTACTATGTGGCTCATAGACTTGTCAAATACGCAATTGACAATAGTGTCGCAATTCGATCCCGACACATCCGATAGGATTGTGGAGGCGAAGCGCAACACGCTTAGCGTGCGTGTCGTGCGCGAGCCGAAACAGAGCGCGCTAGCGAAGACGCTACGGGAGCCGGAACATGCTGGATCCGAGGCGCGAAAACCGCCGCTATCGCTTCCGAGATCGAGCGCACGACCGCGACACGGAGGCCCGCGCTAACCGCCCACTCATGCCAAGCTTGCTGCGCGGGCGTGAGCCTTCCGCCTTCGATCTTCACCTCTAGCCACGTGTAAACGGCGGGCTCTCGAATCACTAGCCAATCGGGCGTTCCGTTCTCCGCGCAGTGGATAAAGCGCTTCGTAGCGCCATAAAGGGCCGGAATGATCCCCGTCTGCACGCGAATCACCCGGCACCCCTTGGCGCGTAGCGCTTGGCGGATCCCCTTGCTGAGATCCGTTTCGTTCATCGCTTCGTTCGCGTCGGTTTTTGGCGCTGCTTTGAGTAAGCGATCGCTACGGCCTGCTTTGCTGGCTTTCCCGCTGCGATCTCTGTCCTCACGTTGCTTTGGAACGCTGCCTTAGACTTGCCTGATTTGAGTGGCATGATCCTATCCTCCGGTGTTATGCTGCCTCTAACTCATCGGAGTTATCTCCGAACGTTGCTGCGTTCGCGTCCCAAGTGAGCGGGGCAGTGAACCCGCTTGGTCCGTTTTTGATCTTCGCTACGAAGAAAGATCGAGCGCGCTCATCGACCTGTTTGCGCCCGTCAAAGTCGAGCTCCACGCGATCCTCCATCTCGCCATAAAGCCCAACCTCGGCCGCGTGGATAATGTCATCGGCCTCGCGCATCTTGAGTTTCCCATCAGCCCCGCGGGTTACTTGCGAGGTGAGGATCCCGGCTGCCCCCGCGGTCTTGATCGCATCGGTGAACAGGCGCGAACAGTGAATGATCTCAGCGCGGCGATCCTGATGCTTGTGTGCCGATCGAAACGCTTGCAGATAATCGACCATCACGATCCAGCGATCGGGCGGTACCTCGCTAGCCGTGAGCACGCTCCGGATGTCGGCCGCGAGCGATTCGACGGCGCGCCCGATCCCATTCACGAAGAGCGGATGCGTTGGGATCTGGGCTCGCGCTGCCCGCACGCGTTCGCGCTCGAAGGGCAGCAAACGAGCCTCACGCATGCGCCACGCATTCACGCCCGCGAGCCCGCCTAGGATGCGTTGCATGTAGAGGGCGAAAGGGTCTTCGCCCGACACGATCAGCACGCGCCGATCGGTGCCAATGGCGCGCCGATACAGCGCACACAAATAGGAGCTCTTGCCCCAATTGGTCGGAGCCCCGATCGCCCACACATCGAGGGGGCGTAGCCCGCCTGTAGTGCGATCCAGCGAAGCCGAGCCGGTCGGGCACCCAAAGACGCGGGGCTCGCCAAACACCCGCGCTAGCTCGGCATCGGCCCCGTCCGTGCTGAGCTCAGCCGTTACCGCTCCGAGCCCATCCGCGGCCCCTAGCGCGGCCGCAATGCCCGCTTTTAGGTCGGGCAGGCTCCGGGCCTCGGCCGTCATCCTGAGCGCGTTGGAAACCCCGCCATGGAGCCGGCCGTAGGCCACATCCGCCCGGAGCTCGGCCAGCGCTTCCCAGGGGTCGAGCACGACCGGGCAGCCGTGCACGATATCGGCGATCGCGTTGGCCCCTTGCTGCACGGAGCCCGCACCTAGCCCTGGGAATAGCTCTAGCTGCCCCATGCGGCGCATTTCGAGCGTTAGCCCGGTATCCGTGAGGGCCGGCCCCCGAGCGGCCATTAGCTCGGCCATGGCCCGATGGGCGGGCAGCAAAAACAAGTCGGGCTCGGGCTTCCAAGCGGCTTTAAACCGCTGATCGTAAAACCACGCGCTCAGCACGCGTTCAGCGAGCCGGAGCCCGTCTAGGGCCTCGCTCACGCGAGCCCCAACATGCGATCAATCTCGGCCTTTGTGGCGTGGTGCCCGTTTTTCGGCGGAGCCGGGAGGGCTGGAAAGGGGGAAGATTTGGCCGGGCGCGCGTTGCGCAACCAATTGCGAAACGTCGCGTCGGGATCGTGCTTCGGCGTGCTGAACTCGTGATCGCGGAACTTGGCTAGCTCTAGCTCGAAGGGGACGCAGCATTCGGAGGCGATCTGCCGGTGCTGCTCGGTCGGTTGCCAGCCCTCCGGCACGCGGCGCCAAGTCGGGGCCTTTACCCTTTTCGGCTTCCGTTCGGCGCGGGTCTCGCGCGCGCGCTCTCTCTCTGGATCTTCTGATCTTAGATCTGAGATCAGAGAGAGAGATCCCCCCCCTACCCCCCCCATTTCGTTCGAGCCCTGTTCGGCTTTGTTCGGGTTCGTTCGAGGGTGTTCGGCGTTCGAGCTCCGTTCGGGTTCGTTCGAGTCCGTTCGGGTCTGTTCGGTGTTCGAACGGTGTTCGGGTGCGTTCGGGGGCTGTGCTGTGCCGAATCGCTCCCGGCGGGCTTGGGCGCTGGCTTGGCCGGCGGCTTTCGCCATGGCGGATCGCGACCGTTTGAGCTCAATCGCAACACCTAGCGGCGCCAGCCTAGCGGCGATTTGCAATAGGGCTTGGAGATCTTCAGTGGGGAGTTTTGCAACGATGATCGGATCTAGTTCCATCGGTTAGCCCTCTCTGAGTTTCACGTGAAATCCGCCTACGCATTCGCTGAATGTGTCGACCACCCCGAGCGCTTCGAGCTGCAAGAGCACGGCCCCTAGCGACGCTAGGCGCCACGATCGGAGCTCGGGGCGATGCTCTGCCCACCACGCGATCGCGGCGCTGAGAGCAGGCGCTAGCGGCCCGCCATGCGTGCCCCCGGCATAGAGCCAGGTAAGGACCTGGATCCGCCTCGCGATGCGCAAGCCGTGCCCCCCATCGGGCTCGTGCATGAGATCGTCCGTGAGCCCGGAGGCCTCGAACAAATCGTCATCGATCAGGATCATTTAAATAGCCCCTCTTGCTTGAATGTCACCCGCTCGGGTGATGCTTCGAACAGGCTCATTTGCTCGCGCGTCTTGGCCACGCGCTTCGCTGAGATCTTCGCGTGCAGCTCCGAGCGGTCGAGCCCGATCGATCGCCTGCCCATGTGTTTCGCAGCGGCTAGCGTGGTGCCTCCGCCGCAGAACGGATCGACGATCAAATCACCCCGGCGGGAGTAGTCCCCAACGATCGCGCACATGGCTTTAAAAGGCTTGCCGCCTACGATCCGGCTCGACCCACCCTTACGGTTGAAATCACGCTCCGCCGATTGCACGTATGCACCGGGCAACGTGCCCCATTTCGAATAGGGCGCACCACGCGGGCGAGCGACCACGATCCAGCAAGTCCACGAGCTAGGGCCATCGCCGCACACTCGGATGCGCCCTCCGAGCTCCACGAGCGGGAGCGGCGCGAACACATAGAGCCCGGCTTGCTCGAAGGCGCTAGCCCATTCGGGCGCGAGCACATCGTCCGTAATGCTCACGACCCATCCAGCGCAAAGGGGGAGCCACACGCGGCAAAAGAGATCGATCTTTGGCCCGTCGAAATGCGGGTAAACGATATCGCGCCGCATCGCCGCATCGCCGCTCTTGCTCGCGTAACGGATCTCGGCGGAGTCGAGCCCACGAGCGCGTTGCGCGCGTGCGAACGATGCCGCCCGCTCCGTGGTGAGCTTGCCGTTCTTGTGCCCCTCGTGAGTCTTCGCGCTGAACGGCGCATCGAAGATCAGGGCATCGGCGCGTTGCCCCGCCATCGCCTCGATCGCAGCTTCGGCGCTGAGGCAATCGGCAACGTGCACAGCCGACAGAGGATCGGAGTGCACGATCATTTGCGGCCCCGCTCGGCCGCTTCGATGTTGCCTAGCAACGCTGCGAAATTGTCTCGCCAGATCCGGAGGTGATGGGGCGTTAGCCGCTGGCGCTGCCCGCCGGGGAACTGCACCACTACCTCTGAGCCCTCGATCCAGGCCGACATAGCGCCAGCCTGGACAGCCCCCCTGGCCGCCCTCTCAGCGGCCAGATCGATCACGCGCGGCCCCCTCTGCCGCGTCACGCAACGCCCCCATTTCGACGGCGGCGCCGCGGGCTAAAGCGGCTTAGTGTTGCGGGGTGGCAGTGTGGCCCGTTGCAGGCCGCTTTTTGCTCATTTTCCTCGGGAATTCCCGGGAAAACAGTGCTTGACCATCTAGTAGGATGCTCGGGCTCAGTTTTGCCCTTTTTCTCGGGGTTTGTGCCACCCTTCGGCGGATCTGACAGGCCACTCAACAGGCCGCTAGCCGTCACGATCTCGCGTCGCCCTTTTGACTTGTGCCCCGTCATCCGGTCGACATCGTCCTTCCACGTGCCGGGCATGTAGTGCGCGTAATAGCGCTCGGTCGTGCTGAACTCCGTGTGCCCTAGCTGAGCTTGGATAAAGCCGAGCGGTTTGAGCTCGTAGCCCCACCATCCGTTAAGCATCGCCATCGCGTACGAGTGCCGCATGAGGTGCGAAAACATACGCTGACCGATCGAGCCCGTCCACTCTTTGAACTGAGCGCCCCACGTAGACAGGTAGCCGCCCTTCGGGCCCTCGAATACGCGAGGCGTGCCTTTGTAGTGGTCGCGCATCCATAGCTTGAAAAAACCTAGCCCCGGCTCGAAGAGCTCCACGATGCGCGTGCGGCCGCTCTTCGTTTGCGCGTGGCGATCGCCTCCGTATTCGACCGTTAGCCGCCCGCGTTTCTCGCCCGCATCGAATTCGATGTGATGCGGTTCGAGCGCGAGCAATTCGCCGATGCGCAAGCCCGCGCCCATGCCGCATCCGACCATGATCCGATCGGCCAGCGGGATCGCTTCGTTGCTAAAAAAACGACGCTGAGCGGCTAGGCGCATGTGCTCTAGCTTCGGTTCGCCGCGCTCAGGGACGTCCAGCTCGTGCGCGGGGTTCGGTCGGATCTTCGCGGCTTTGAAAACGAGTTTCAGCATTTGCGCGATGTTGCGGATCGATCCGCCGGCCAGCGCGTTGCTCTGCACGATCGAATTTACGAACGCTTGGCAGTCATCGTTTGTGATCGAGTTGATCGGCCACTCGTAAAAGGGCGCGGTGCTGAGCCAGTTTTTCTGGCAAGAGCGCCAGATCCCTACGCGCTTGTCAGCCAAGATCGGATCGCGCGTTTCCGTGAGAGCGGCCTGATGTCGGCGCTTGATCTCGTAATCGGTCCAGTCTTTATAGGTGCGCCCTTGCGTGAGCGTGCCTGCCTGGATCTGCCGGAGTGCCGCGTTCACGATCTCGATCGCTTCGGCGCGCGTGGCTTTGAGCGACCCTACGCGCTCGCGGAACTTGCCGCGCTGCTTGCTGTCCGGCGATTTGCTTTTGCTGCGCGGTAGCCGGCCCTGGTAGCCGATGATCTCGCCCGCTTTGTTTTTGACCGTTTCGACAGAGCCAGCGAGTAAGCGGGGCTCGTTATAGATCGGCTTTGGGGCTTCAAAATCGGGTTGCGGTAGACGCCTTGCGGTCGCTTGTTTCATGCTCGGATCCTTCGTTTCAGTGCGTTGCGGTGTAATGAGGCTCGCGCTTCGGCGTCCGCCTCGGGGTTGATGTGCTGATCGTGAATGAATCGGCGCTCTCGCGAGAGCCGTTTGCCCGTAGTCATGTCGACGGTCTCTCCGTCGGCTAGCTCGTGGAAGATCTTGCTTTCTTCGGCGCTCAGCTGCGAGCGCTCGGCATCGATCTCAGCAATGCGGGATTTGATGCGAGCCAGCTTCGCCATGCACACGCGGCCACTAGCTCGATCGGTCATAGGCGGCCCCGGATCCTCTCGTAGGTTGCGATCCGCTCTTCGAGCCCGCGCCATTGCGCATCGCAGCGCTTGCCCGCGTAGCCGTTGATCGTGAGGCGCACCCAATTGGGGCCGAGGCCGTTCGCCTTGCACGTATAGAACCCGCTCCGGAGCGCTCGGGCCGCTTCGAGCGTTTGCACCCGAATATCGGTCGAGCCCCACACGGCCGCGTTCAGCTTGTTTTTGTGGCTCTGGTAGAGGCCGGAAGCGCGCCCCCCGTCGCACTCGTAGCGCTTGCACTCGCCGCGGGCGATCCGGGCGCTCAGCGCGCTCTCGTGCGCCGCAATGGTGAGCACGAGGGCCGCCCACGAGGCGTTAACCCGGGGGATGGCGGCGATGGCTTCAGCCAGCTCACGAGCGTCCACGGGCGTGTCTAGGTTTGATTGGTAGGCCGATTGCACGATGACCAACCGGTCGACCAACCGTGGATCGTCGGCTCGGCAGTGGGCCGCAATGGCCACGATGATCGCGAATAGGGCGAGCGATAGGAGCGTCGCCCATCCAACACGATCGCTCGGGCTCACGCTGCCCCCTGCACCACGCGATCGGTTTGCCAGCCGAGCGCGGATACGCGACCCTTTGTTGCCTTGTGGATTAGGCCGGCCTGTACCGCGCGCGGTTTGCCTCGGCCCGTGGCATAGCGCCACAACATCGTCTTGTGGATACCCGTCTCGCGCAAGCGCTCGCACCAAAGGGGATGGTCCAAGAGCGTGGCGAGCGATCGGCTACTCGGGCTTTCTTTGAACTTGGCGGGCATGGGGCGAACCCTAAGATATTAGCTCCGCCGGAGTCAATTGGCTATTCTGCAACGAATTGCCTCTATTGTAGCTAGATCGCTATTGGGTTAAGGTGTTCATCACGATGTTTTCGACGATCGCGCAAAGGGCTTGGTTCGCGTGGCATTGCTTGCCTCGAAACGACAAGGGGCAGCCGCCATCAATCAATCAGCTAGAGCGCGATCACGGATTCAGCCACGCGGCGCTGCGAAAAGTGATCATGGGTCGCGCGCCACGTCCGGGCTATACGACTCTCGTCAAAGCGGCTGAGGCTCTGAGGTGTGACGCGGGATGGCTTGGCAGTAACGAAGGGCCCGCGCCCGTCTGTTCGTGGCCGGTGCCTGCCGGCCCACCGATCCGCAAAAAGAAGCTATCGGCGAACGCCCGGTCGAGCACTCGCGGGCTCAGTCAAAGCGAGCTGATGATCTTCGAGAGCAAGGCGAGCGAGCTCAGCCAACGCGCGAGGCCCGTCACCCGAAAGCGTGCACGCTAAAAGCCCGACGATCTGAGTGCTCCCATCAGGGCAGCGTTGCCGGACTTCGATCCGCAGAACGCCGTCCCGTGTTTCCACTTTGGAAAAGAGCCCCGACATAACCGCGGAGCATACGTCCGCGAACTTGCGGATCAACCCCTCATTTTTGCAGCAGTGCCCACGAGAGCGGACCGTTAACGTCCGTAGCCAATTGACTCCGATAGAGCCGATCGGCTATCGATCTCCGCGGAGGCGCTACCAATGGATGAGGGTCAACGGTTGCGACACATCGGGGCCATTAGGGCTCGGCTTGGTTTCTGCGAGAGCGAACTAGGGCAGATCGCATCACTCGGTGACGAAGACGCCGCGCACCGGTTGCGCGTGCTCGCTAGCAGCCTGCTAGAGCAAGCGGCCAGCGCGATGGATCTGGCGATGCGCCACGAGCGCGCGATCGCGGTTACCGCATCAAAATGGCTCGACGATGATCGAGACACGGAAACCAACCTCGAAAGGCCCGAGCCGTGATCGGCAACGATTGCGGGCCGGTCGTCCTGATCGATCTGGGCTCTATTTTCTGGCCCGCGTGGCACTCGACCGCCGGCCAAGACATTTGCGAGGCCCACGACCGCTCGATCGATCACATCCGAAAAATAATTGAAGGTTATCAGCTGATCGGGATCTGTTGCGATTCGCCCCGAAACTTCCGAAAGGAGATCGATCCCGGCTACAAAGCCAATCGCGAGCTACGGCCGATCAGCGCGTACGAGCAGATGGCCCGCACCAAACGGACCCTAGAAAGGATGGGTCTTTTACTTTGGGAGTGCGACGGGTTCGAGGCTGACGATGTTTTGGCAACGGCCTGTCGCGCGGCCGTGAAGCGCGATCACGAGGTGCTGATTTGCAGCGCCGACAAGGATTTGACGCAGCTCGTAGAGTTCGGCGTGCAGTGGTCTTCGCCGATGACGGGCGAGCTATTGGACCGCGATGGCGTGCGTAAAAAGTTCGGCGTTTGGCCCGAGCAAATGCGCGATTACCTCGCGATCGTTGGCGATCAAACGGACAACGTAGCCGGGGTGCAAGGGGTCGGCCCGAAGGGCGCGGCAAAGCTACTCGCAGCCTACGCGACGATCGAGCAACTGATGGATGCCGTACGAGCGAACCCCGCCAAGGTAGCTACGCCCGCCGTTTCGGCCGCGTTGCAAGCCGCGCTCGCGTGGCTCCCGACAACGATCCGGCTCGTCACGCTCCGATACGACGCGCCGATCGCCTTCGATCAACTCTACGAGACCCGAACCCCGATGGAGACGCCAGTGCATGAAAACAGCGAACCAAGCGAAAGCGATCGTCCAGAACGCAAACAAGCGCCCGAGCCTCAAAGCGAAGCCACACCGGGCGAAGATCGCAAAGCCGACGGAGCAGAAACCACGAGCCCGGATCGCTCGCAAGCAATCGTAGCGGCGCCTACTTGGGATCTCGGACTAGAGCCAACATCGCTCGGGGCCGCGTTCAAGCTGGCCCAAGGGCTCCACGGCTCGGGGCTTTACGCGAAGTTTAAGAACCCGGCCGCGATCTGGGCAGTGATCATCCGCGGGCGTGAGCTCGGGCTAGGGGCACTCGAATCGCTCGACTGTTTCAACGTGGTCGAGGGCAAGCCGTGCCCGACGGCGCACTTTCTGATCTCGCGCGCGCGCTCGCATCCCGATTGTGAATATCTGGAATTCGTCGACGGCGATGCCACTTTCGCCGAATGGCGCGGCAAAGCGAAAGGGCAGAAGGAGACCACGATCCGCTACACGATCGATCAGGCTCGCGAAGCCGGGATGATCAAACACGGAAGCGCTTGGGATAAGCGACCCGATCAAATGCTCCGGAAGGAAGCCGGAGTCCAATGCGCTCGGATCATCGTGCCGGGCGCACTACAGGGCTTGTATTCGCAAGAGGAAATGGAGGGTGCAGCGTGAAGGAAGGTTATAATCGCGTGGTGCTACTCGGGAACGTGGGGAAGGATCCCGTGCTCCGGGGGAAGGCGCTCAATTTCACCATGGCCACGAATGAAACCTATTTCGACTCTGCCGCCAAAGAGCGGAAGAGCGAGGTCCAATGGCATGATGTCGTGGTTTTCGGCAACGGGGCCGAAGGCCTTTCAAAACTGTTGCGGAAAGGCGAGCCCGTTTTCGTGGAGGGTCGGCTGCGTCAACGCGAGTTCACCGATCGCGACAATGTGAAGCGGCAAAAGGTAGAGATCGTTTCGTCGCGTCTAGTGCTCCTAGGCGGCCCTAAAACGCGCTCGGAAGGCCCGGGCGGGGCTCAGCCCCAATCGGACGCAAACGATGACTATGCGGGCGACTACGGGCCCGATCCGTTCTAGACTCTCACTCGTTGGCGCCCCGCTGCCCGGATCCCCCCTCCGGCTGCCCGGGCGCCAACATTTCTTTGTGCGCCGAGCCCTCTGCACATTGGCAACGCGCAACGGCAATCGAGCATCCCGCTAGCGCTACTGCGAGCATGAGAGCGATCGCGCGCATCACACGGCGACGATCGGCGATTGTTTTAGAAAATAGGCATCGAGCGCCGCTAGCTCCGCGGGCGTTGGCTCGCCCGCGCATGTGATTAGCTCGCGATAAGACATCGCTTGGAAGATCGCAACACCCGTAGCCCCACCAAGGCTAAAGTTGCCGATCCCCACTGCGAGAGGGCACGGGGTGCCTGTAACCTTGGCGCGACTACCGATCTTGATGTAGTCCGCCGCATTGTTTTGGCGGCGATCAAAGTAGCGCGCCCACACACCGACCATTGGTGCGACCGCGCCCATGTCGATGTTTGCATTTGCCGATGGTCCGGCCTGGTAAATGTTCCCGCCGAAACACTGCACATAATTGCCATCGCCCGAGAACCCAAATTGATTCGAGTAGAACGCGCCCGAAGCCCCGGGCGCGATCAGTTTCATCACGGACGCGATGAAAATCTGTCCGCTTGGATTTGCTGGAGCTGTAATCAGATCGTCGACGCCGTCTGTCGTGATCGTCGCGATCCCTGAGAGGGTCGCATCGGCCGCGGCAAACGTCGGTTGCTGCGCGACTACGGCTTGGACAAAGTGATCGCTCCCAACCTGATCGTTCCAGCCAGAAACCTTTCCCGCTGCGAGTGTGACGCCCAGATCGGCGCGGAACCAATGCGTGACGGCAACCGACTTGATGATTGTGAGCGGCGTTACCGGCGGGCTTTTGGACGGGGGGATGCCTCGCTTATTGGCGCGCCCTTCCGCGAGCCGGCGAAACACTAGACGCCCACCTTCGTATTGTTGCCCGGCTGCCCGCTCGCCTTGCTGAAATAGACGCTCGTTGCGGCCGTGCCTCCGAGGCGAACGAAATAGAGCGTCTCGCCTTCGTTCAAATAGGGGATCTGGACTTCGAGCCGTTCGCCGCTCGGCACGAGCTCCCCGCGCGTCGGGCTCGGGCCGCCATCATTCGCGGCCGCTGCGTTGCTCACGGTCGCGATCGAGCTTTCACTAAATAGGAAGTAGAGATCGCCACCCACGGGACGGATGCGCACGAATTGCCCGCACCACGCGAGGGGCACAGGATCGGCGCGAGATACCGTTTCGAGCGTGTAGCGCAAAACGGTTGAATTGCCGCCCGTATCGGCGAACGGGGCGAGGACATCCTCAGCTTTCGAAATGGTCATTTTTCAGCCTCCGACCGCCGCTTTATCGGCGGGTAGCGTCATGCTCGTTGCTAGGTCCTTATCGAGGTTCTTTGGGCTCGTGCCGGGAGCCGGTTTGTTCTGCGGCGTGGCGGGCTGATCGGGCTCGCGTACCGCGTTGCGGTTTGTGCTCTGGATCTGTTTGAGCGTTTGTGGATCTAGTGACGCATCGCCGTTGAACTCGAACGCGAGCGATACGCGCGTGCGCTCTAGAAACGATGCGGGCTTTTTCGCGGTGCTGAACGCCTTGATCACTTCCGTTCGCATTTGCTGATAGATCTCGGGGCGCCTGACTTTGAGCGCATCGATCTGAGCTTGCGGGAGCTCACCATTTGCAACGCGCTCGATCACACCCGCGGGGTTTTCCAGCGCTTGCACGGTCTCCATAAACTTCGCTTTTTGAGCGGCCGGCACGCGCCCCTTTTCGGCTTGCGGCGTTAGCGAGCTATCGGCCCGAGTCATGACCGGCGGGAGCTTGCTGGCTAGGTAGTCGTAATCGCCGGCTAGCGTTTGCTGCATTTGCGCCGCTAGTTGCGGGTGCACGGGCGCGATGTGTTCGACCGGTTTAGCGAGCCGCTTTTGCCCCTCTACGGGGTCTTGCTGGAACTGGCGCACAGCCTCGGCCGTGTCATCGAAGCGGCCGACATCGGGCGATGTGCGGCCAACGATCGCGGCTTTGCGCGGTGCCCCCGCGAGGGCTTGGGCCGCTTCCGTGATGCGCCCATCCATGCGCGCAACATTGTCAGCCATGACCGCGAGCACGCTTTGCCCGCGCTCTTTGATCAGCTTGCGCCCAAGGGCCGAAGCCGCGCCTAGGGCGAGCCCGCCCACGTTGCCCGTGAGCATGGCGCCGATCGCCATCTGCAAGCCCGTCGCGATGTCTTGCGGGTTCGTCCCCTTGGCTTCGCTGGCCTTTTGCGCAACGCCTTCGATCTCGGTCAGAGCATCGAGAGTCTTTTTCTGTTTGGTGTAGCTCGCTGGATCGATGCCCTTGGCTTCGAGGTTCCGCGCGACTGCTGCGTCGATCTCCTGATCGAGGATCGTTGCCGCTTGCTTGCCGCGTTCGCCTGGTAGCGCGGTCTTCAGATCGCGCGCCACTTGCTCTAGCTCGCCCATCGTGACGGGCGCCGCTCCGGGCGTGCTAGCGCGGTCGAGTAGCGGCGTGATTTCGCGCACCACTTGCTTCGCTTCGCGCTGAGCGAGAGCCGAAGGGCTCGCACGGAGCGGCGCTAGCACCTCATCGTGTACGCGCTGAAAATAGGCGTTTAGGTCGGGCTCCGCGCCCTCACGCATCGCGCTTACTTTGCCGTCTACCTCTTGCCGAGCGAGCGCGAGATCATCGACGAAGTCTTCGGCGCGCTTGGCGCCAGTGAACAGTTTTTTCCCAGCTAGCGGGCCCGACTCGAATTTGTATGACAGTAATTCGGGGCCGAGATCCGCCGCTGCTTGCTCGGTCGTGCGCCCCGTCTTGCTGGCGAGCCGCTTGAGATCGCCAGCCCCAAAGCCCGCGGCTTCGAGCGCGGATTTGTTCGCCAGTGCTTCGGCGCCCTCGCGCACGGTACCCGAGCCGATGATCTTGCTCAGCCCGCCGCCCACGGCCCCGAGCCCGGCCCCCGCGCCTCCGCCGAATAGAGCGCCATGCCCGAAGCCTGAAAGCAGTTTCTCAGCCGTGATCGGCGCGTCGTTTAGCGTCGCTTCGCTCGCGGCCATGCCGGCCCCGTAAAGCCCGCCCTCGACCGCCCCTTGTGCGCCCGTAGCGATGGCGCGCTGAGCCATGCGGCCTAGTGCCGATTCGGCCCCTTCACCCACGAGGCGAGCGGCGCCGCGCTCGGCAAAGCTGCCCGCTCGGCTGATCAGATTCGAAGGGATCGCCCGTGCGACGTTGCTAAGCGCGCTGCCTTCCTCGGCTAGTCGCGCTGCCCCGGCTCCACGCGCTACCAGGCCGGCCTCAGCGGAAGCGCCTCCCGTGAACAGGGCCGGAGCGATCGCGCCTCCGATCTCGAAGCCCGTAGAGGTGAGCGGGTTCACCTCCTTTCGCTCGCGAGCGGCGCGCGTGTAGTCCTTGCCGAACAGGCCGCCTAGCGCGACATCGGAGAGACCTGCACTAGCGCCGCGTGCGGCCCCTTCGAGCGCGGTGATACCTTGCTCGCCAAGCGTGCCGCGCTCTTGGCGCGTCTTCTCATGGGCGATCTCTTGATCGGTGAGAACCGTATAACCAGGGTGCCCGAGCTCGGAGGCGTCGATCGTGCCTAGGTTGCCTTTCGCATCCTTGACCGCGATCCGATCGCTCTTGGTCATCGCCGCGCCCGATGCGACCGCTTCCGCGATCTTGTCCTCGGGTACGGCCGAGCCGTCTTTGTAAAAGACTTGCGCCACTACAGCCCCGGCCTGAATGAGCTAGCGCGCTGCTTGCGCAATGGAGTGCGCGCGTTCGGATCCGAGTAGACGCTATCGCGCACGATGCCATCTAGGTTCACGCCGATCGCTAGCTCGGTCGCGGCTAGAGCCTCATCGCCCTTCGTGAAGAGCGCGTTTTCGTCGGCTAGGACGTCCTTTGCGTTCTTGGCATCCGCTTCCGTGACGATGCCTTGACCCTCCGCTTTGCTGAGCGCCGCGAGCACGCGCACCTTGAGAGCGTTGATCGCTTTGCGTTCGCCGAGATCGGTAACGGGGCCCCCGTTCTTGGGCATGTGCGATCGCATTTCGGCGATCAAGTCGAGCGCGTTGCCGGCGTACGTTGCGCGATCTTGGATGTCCTTTTGCTGCGCCGCATTCGATACGAAGCCGTAGCCGTAGCCGGGGATATGCACTTGCCGCGAGAGCTGTTTTTCGTCGAGTAGGCCAGAGACCTTTTCCTCTTGGCGCTTGTAAACCTCTTGCAACACTTGCCCATTCAAGAGCGTAAAGGCCTCTTGCTTCTTGGCCGCTGCTTGCTCCATCAGCGCTTGGGCGACTTCCTTTTGCTTCGCGTAATCGCCCTCGTTTTCGGCTCGTTTCCAGTGATTTTGAGCGATGTTGGCCGCTAGCGTGAGGTTGCGATTATAGAGATCGGCTTCGGCGACATTGGGATCGCCGTACAGCTGCATAGCCTTCGCGTAGTCGTTATTTGCCATCCCGACTTTGTCTTTGGCCGCTTCATACTTGGCGCGCTGATCGGCGATCTCTTGGGCGATCGTTTGGTTGATCAAGTCGAGCCCCGGGTTATTGCGCCCGGTCATCCCCTGGTAACGCGCACCCATCACGATCGATAGCGCGCCCATCATCTTCGAGAGCGTGCCGCGGTTCGCTAGGATCTCGTTTCGGCTTTGCGGCGTAGCTTCGGCCGCTTCGCGTTCGCGCTGCTCGATGTAGCCCTGTTTCTGTTGCAGCTTCGCCCGGCGATCTGCGATCTCTGCTTTGCGGTCTTCGTTGTCGAGCGCGTGCGATTCGTTCGCTAGTCGCTCGGCTTCGAGCGCGTTTTCGCGTTCGAGGTAGACGTTTTGCGCGCCCTCTAGGTGCGTGTCTCGCTGCCCTTCGGGGCTGAGATCGTTCATCACCCGCTTGAATGACGCCTCACCCTTGACGCCCGGGCGCACGATCCGGGATTCGAGGGGCACACCTCCGCCGGTAATCCTCAGCGGCTGATCGAGCTGATAGCCGCCCTCTCGCGGTTCGTTCGCCTCTACCGCTTTGAGCTTCGCGCGTTCGGTCTCTGCTCGCTCGGCTTCGGCCGTGGCCGCTTTCTCGGCTTTGGCTTTGTTGATCTCCGCCTCTTGATCGAACGTCTTCCCGGTCGCCCAATCGGGGGCCGGCGGAGGGGCGGCGATCGCTTTCTCTGCCGCGGCCGCTGAGCCATCGTTCCGCGCACGCATCGCGGCTTTCGTCGCGTCCACGAGGCCGGCCGTAGCCTCGCCCGATCCGATCATGCTGTAGGGGTTCGGGCCGCTTGGCGGAGCCGGCATGGGCGCGGGGCCCATTGCGATGGGAGGGGGCGCCATGGCTCCAGGAAGCGCGCCAAGGGGCGCGGGCGGGGGCTCGGGCGTAGCTCCGCCCATCTGCGCTTGCACCTCGCTCATAGGCAGCACGGGGCCGCCATCGCCGGGATCGACGTCCACTAGCCCGTCGGGGCGCTTTCGGTAGACCGCCACTAGCGCGGCCCGCCTACCTGCGGATAGAGCTCGGGGCGGTAGCGACCGAAGCCGGCCCCCTGTAGTGCGTTTAGTTGCTGCTCTAGATCGTCAACGCGCCGTTGCGTGTGCCCGATGGCGGGAGCCAGGGCGAGCGGTAGCCGGCTCGTGTCGACTACCTTGCCCGTCGGAGTGTCGTGCACGTATGGCGCGCCGTCCGTGCGTTCGAGCTCTTGCGCCATCGTGCCCACTTGGCGGCCCGGAGTGGCGCCCGGAGCACTCGGGTTCTTGTATTCGTACGAGTAACCGCGAGCGTTGCGAAAGTCGACGCCTTCGGGGCGCTGCGAGCGCGCATAAGCGGCGTCCAGCGCTTCGAGATCGGGGCTCTTGGGTTGAACGGCTGGCGAGAATTTCTCACCCTCCCAAGTGCCGCCATCGTTGGCCCCTCTCGAGTATTGGGACTCGATCGAAAACGACGGGTGTCCGTGTTGCTTGAAACGATCGGTAAAGTGTCCCGAGCCAGCCCCGCGCCCTTCACCCGCGAGGTATGCGCCGCGGTAATCGTAATGGCTATCGGGGTTGTCGAGATCGTTCACTCGGTTGCGCGCGAGCCATTGCGCGAAATCGCGCTCGCGGCCCTTGGGTAGCTGCGTCGTTTCGCCCGTGCGTGCCGGAGGCTCAGCGTTCAGAGCGTCTAGCTGGCTTTCGAGCTCACGGATCCGGGCCTTGCTATGATTGTCGGAGCCGATGAGCGTGATTTTCTTTTTGCCCGTCACATCGGAGGGGCGTCCCATCTCGCGATCGTTTGATGGGATGTGCTCGCTTCCCCGGTATTGGGTGCCACCGGGCGACACGCTCGGAGCTGGCCCGCGCTCGCCCGGGCCGCCGCGGTATTGGTCGGTTTTCTCGACCGTGGGCGCGGGGGCAACATGCGGCGCGCCCTCGTAATGCATTTGGCCGCTCGGGGCCGTGTACTGATCTTGACCGGCTAGATAGTTGCTCACGCGCTCGCCTAGCGCTGGCGCCTTGAACACATCGCTCCAATTGGATTTAGGGGCAGCTGGCGCGGGCGTTGCCTTCGGAGCACTCGCGATGCCGAGCGATCGAAACGGGCCCTTAGCGGCCGGGGCAGGTTCGATCCCTTCGGGTGCGCGGCGCCCCATCATGCGATCGATCACGGCGTTCTGCGATGCGCTATGGCCCGCACCCGCGCCCGGAACATTGTTCAGGATGTCGGCTGGCGCGAATTGGCTCGGGCGATAGGCATTGTTCAGCGCGTTGATCGTTTCGAGGTAGCTAGCTACGTGCGGGTTATTCCCGCCCTCGCCAGTGACGCCGATCTTTCCGAGATCCTGATCATCCATCGCATTGTTGATCCCATGCGTGAAGTTCAGCTCTTCGGTAGTGCCGTCGGCTTTCGTATACGTGACGTGATTCGGATCGTTCGGATCGACTACGCTTGCAGACTCGGGCGGAGCATAGAGAGTATTGTGATAGCCCTGCACCTCGCGCGCGGACGCGCCCGGGTGAGCCTTTTTCCATGAGGCCTCTTGCTGCTTTGCCCATTCCACGAATTCGGGCGATCCGTACGCGGGCGTGCTTTCCAATGGCTGGACTCCCGTCTTGTTTTTCTCGTCCGATCCCGGGTTCGTCGGGCTCTGAGAGTTGCTCGCAACCGTGATGTTTTTATAGGCGTCGTTCGGGTTCTTCGGGGCGCCCGTAGCATTGTCGTCTTTGTAAGCGTTGCCGATGTTCTCAGCGGCCACACCCGCGCCAGTGCTGATCGCGTTCATGTAGCCGGCTTCGCGCGCGCGATCGGCTTCGGCGTTCGCTAGGTTGGTCGCGGTCGTGGAGCTCGTTTGCCCAACGTTCGCGTTTAGCTGCGCCTGCTGCTTGTTCGATCCTTGCGTCGCTCCGAACTGGTAGGCGTTCGTCCCGAGCCGGTTCGCATCCATGCCTAGGCCCTGTTGCTGCACCCCTAGGGTGTTGTAGAGGCCCGTCGTTTGGTTGTTCACGCCTTGCTGCGCTTGCTGGAGCGCCGCGTTCGTTTGCTGTAGGCCCTCGTTGCCAGCTCGGATCGTGGTCGCTTGGTTGCCAGCTTGCCCGGCGAGGTTGCCCGCGGCCCCGTACTGCTGCCCCGCCTGCCCGAGCGCGTTCGCTTGAAACTGGTTATAGGCGTTCTGCTCTTGAATGCGTGCCGCGGCCGCTGCTTGGTTGGTCTGTTGATTCAGCCCCGCATTGTTGAACGCGGCATTAGTTAGCGCGGCTTGCCCCGAGCCGAGCGAACGCCCCGATCGAGCCATCGCTAGTTGCTGAGCCATGGCCGCGTTTTGGCCCTGTCTCATCTGAGCTTCGGCGTAGCTATCGCCCATCGGGCGTTTGCCGAGCGCGCTCAGGTAATCGCCGGTGCTTTGCAGCTGGCCGATGCCTTGATTCGTTCGGAGTAGCGCCTCCGTTTGCCGTTGCTGATCGGCATAGTTCGCCGCGACTTGCGGCGCATCGCGCAGCTGCGCGGCGTTACCGATATCGTAGTTCCCTTGGGCCTGCCCGTAGAAACCCGCCTCCCGCGCGTTCTGGCTCTGTTGCTGGCTCAGGCCTTCGGCGTAGTCGAGGGCCGCTAGATGGTTCGTTAGGTCCGAGCCCTGCCCGGATCCGTACAGAGCCGGCGGGGCTTGCGGGGCGCCTTCGTCATCGTCGCCTAGCAGGCCTTCGATGATCGCTTCGCCGCCTCCGATGATCGCGCCTCCGGCTGTGCCCCATGGGCCAGCGGCGGAGCCAACGGCCGCACCCGTTCCCGCTTGCGCTCCTACTTTGCCCCAATCGATGGCCATTAGACGATCCGATCTGCTGGTTTTTCCAGCCGCAAGCCGTCACTAGTTCCGCGCTCGATCGAGAGCGCGATAAACGCGAGCCCTTCCCCATCGCTCTCTTCGGTTACTTGAACCGAAAGCACCACGATCGATCTCATGTCGAGCGATCCCAAGTCGACTTGGGTGTAATTCTGATCGCCTACTTCATCGTCCGGAGCGATGCCGGTAAAGACGCGCTCCGCTAGCTGGCCCCCACGATCGGTGCTTCGCGTTACTTCGAGCGTGCACGGCGATCGGAGCTCAGTCAGTACGCCGAAACGTTGCACCGGGCCGCGTGATTGCGTGCCAAACGGGCGGATGTCGCCCGTCCGGAGCGTCATCGTGATCGGCTGCAACGTGTCGCTGAACGTGTCGTCCGTGACGCGCGGCGCCCCAAAGCCGATCTCCATCGGCGCGGAGATGATCTCATTGTTGAGCCACTCGCCCGCGCACACATCGCCGGAAGGCGATCCGTGGTGCTGATCGATGCTCCAAGCTTTGTGCACGAGATCGTAAACGATCTGGCGCCCCTGTTCGCCATCGTCGCCCAAGCAAGTCCAGCGGATCGTTTGCTCGGTCGGCTTGACCATGGCGACCGCGCCCGTAATCGTCGGAAAGTCGGCTAGCGTATCCATCACCACGTCACCCGCGGCGATCGGTTCGCCGAAGCCACGGGGCAGCAGATAGAGCCCGCGATTCGACTGGAAAAACGTGCCTTCGGGCACAGTGATCACGCTTCGCGGTTCGATGCACCCGATCGGAAACGGGAGGCGTGATGGCGTGCCGAAATCGCCTTGTCCGTCATCGGTCGGGCCCTCGCCCGTGCTCACGTAGATCCCTTCGGCAGTGAACGCCACGAGCGAGTCCATCCACGCGAGCCCGGTAAGATCGGCCGGGATAACGCCCGTGAAGGCGTCCGATTCGCAGAACGTCGCGGGCTGATCGCCTAGGATCAATTTCGAAGCGCGCCACGTATCGCCGCGGAGCAAGCCTCCGAGAAACGCGCGCCCTCCACCCGTGCAGCCGAACCGCGAAGCGGGCGGGAAGCCGTTGGCTAGTTGCTGCCCGACTTGCGTATAGATAACCGGGCTAGTCGCGATCGCCGTGTCTGCGAGCACGTCCGTGTAAACGATCGCCGGCCCGCTATCGAACGGCGTGGCCATCACTGTCGCGACTAGATAGAAGGTTTGTCCGTCGGCTAGCGTGCGGTAGATCTCGATCTGTGCGTCTTTCTTAGCCGTCAAAAATAGCCAAGTGATCGAGAGCGTTACTTTCGTATCCGTGCCCCCCATCACGACTTTGACGGGCGCCGATGGCGCTGAGAGCTCCACGCGCCCGAGCTCATTCCGGCTCGTGAAAACGGCCGAATAGAAATAGGTCTTCGAAGGCGTGAGCCCTCCGCCCGCGCCTCCCGCGGTGCAGGTCATAGCGGGAGCGTGCGCGAAGCCCGTTTCAACGGCCCCATAGGCATCGATCCTCGTGAGCGTGCCCATGGGGATCAAATGCGAGTTATCGCAAGGGAAGCTCCGGATGCCTCTACGTTGCGGGGTGTCCGTGTAGTGCGTGGCCTGCACCACGCGGAAGCCGATCAGAATGTCGGCCGTTGTCGCTGGCGCGCGGAATAGGATCGGGTGGAGCGCTGCCCACGTTGCAGAGGTTCCGATGCGCGAGACAACGGGCAGCCCTTGCAGATCGATCACCCGCCGGCCTTGCCCCGTGGCCGTTACGAAGTCTTGGGCCGATAGCTCAACCGGGCAATAGATCGTCGCGCTACCGTACGAGGCCGGAGCGGGCAGCCTGAGCAACACAGGGAAGCCCGCGCCTCCCGTGATCGGTTGCTGCAAAATCTGCTGCGTCCAAATGTAGACATCGGCGCCCACTGCGAACGGGGCCGAGATCGGGATCGTGCCGAACGCGCGACGGATACCGACGGACGGAGTAACGACCGCGAGCGCGCTAACATCGGCAATGTTGAAAGCGCCGACTAGAAGCGCGTTAAAGCCCGAGAATTCTAGGGCGCTAAAGACTGCGCGAACGCCTCCGGCTTGCAGCGGCACGAGTAGCGGACGGGCGCCGTCCGTTGTCGAAAGCGTGACGGTTCCCACGGTCGCTCCGCCCGGAGTCGAGTAAACGCGCACCTTGGACGCGGGCGTTGCCGGCATCCCATAGCCGACATAAACGGGAGTCCCGGGCGCGCCCACGATCGAAACGGAAGTGACGGGGTTCGCTTCGGCGATGTCGACCGTACCGATCTGCGCGAGCAGAGTGTTTAGCCGCCCCGAGGTAACCGCGTTGCCGTAGCAGACAGCGAATAGGCACGAGCCCGCATCCCAGGGATACGCATCGAAGCCGACGGCCCCGGGCCCCGTAACGTTCACCTCAGCGCCGAAGCCGATCGAGAGCGATGTCAGTGTGCGCCCACGGACAGCATCCCCCGCGCCTGCGTCGGTGTAGAAAAGCGCAAGCGTTCCGCCCATCACGGTCAAGCGCGGGTGATTGATCCCTTGGCCGCCTGTTGCAGATCGCAGATCGAAAGAAAAGACAACCGTTTGATCGTGTCGCTCGGTCGCTGCGATGCGCAGCATTTGAGACCCGGCCACGCCCGTCGGATCGCCTACTTGCTCGGCCGTCCAGAGATAGCCGAGCGCGAAGCAAGTGGCGCAAGGCGTAGCGATCTGGAGCTGGATCGAGCGTGGCGCGGATGGGAAGAAAACGCGATCGGGCAGCCATCCGCTAGCCGTCCCCTCGAATCGTTGCTGTGCCGTGGCCGGCACGGATACGAAATCGCCCGCGGTCTGATCGAACAGATTGCACTGGTCATCAATGAGAGCGAAGCCCGGGCCGAAGCAACGCGGGAAGCCCGGGTTACTGCTGAGCTTGGCCGCCGAGATCGTGTGTTTGCCCCAACGCTTACCCCATCGCCCGGCCTTCCGTAGCCTCGCATTGAGCACAAAGGCCAGCTGAGGCAGCGGAAGGACCGCGCGCTCGATCCCCTCGTTTTGGCCCGCTGAGAGCGTCGTGTCATCGATCTTCACGGGCATCACGCGATCCAGTTCAGGCCGTCGAAAAACAGCCAATAGAGACCGATCGCCGCGTAGCTTTTGCTAGCCGCTTGATTGATCAAGATGCGCCCGATCGCGTTGTTACCCGCGGGAGTGATGATCACGGTGTTAGCGGCCACTTGCTTCGCGATCGCTGCGAAGCCTGGCCCGTCGGGCTTCGAGAGCGTGATCGTCACGACTCCGAGCGTCGTATCCACGATCGCGATCTGTCCAACGCTGAACGCTTCGAGTTGAGTAAAGCTCAGCGGCGCGGGCCGGAGCTGCGGCATGAACGAAGAGCGGATCGCCTTCGTCTCGCCCACGATGTTTTTTTGCAGCTCATCTAGCTGCGCCATGAGGCGGAGGGGGTTCTCCGTCTCGAAGCTGCCCACCGTTTTCACGGTAGGAAGCGGCCGCGGTACGCGCCTTCGGGGTACGTCTCACGGATCGCGCTCGGATGCTCCGCCGCTCGCTCGGTCGCCATATCGATCACGCGCTGGCGCTCTTGCGCGTAGAGGTTCGCTAGCTGGCTCGAATCGCGCTGAGCGATCGCGCACATGTCCAGCGCGGCACGGAGCGAGATCATCCGCTCCCAACCGTTGATCCCGTCAAATTGCCCCTCGGTCAGATCGGCGAAAACGGGCAAGTATTGAACGCGTATCGTTCCCACGGCAGTGGGCACCGGCAAGAGCTCGATCGTGTCTTGCCCACGCAAGCGGAACGCCTTGAATCCTTGGCGCTGCCACTGAAGCCCGTTCAGGTAACGCACGCGATCGCGGATGTGCTGATAGGCCGGCACATCTTCGATGTCTCGCGGCCCCCAAACGATCGTGACGGCGAAGATCTCGTAAAAGTTCTGAGGCAGATCGTAGCGCTCTTGGCCCGCCACTAGCGCGATGTCGGCTTCCTCGATGTAGTGTTCATGCCCGCGAGCAGAGACGATCAAATCGTAGAACTCGGTGCATGCGAGATTAACTAGCCGCTCCGCTTGGGTAGTCGTGACGAACGCACCCGCGCCCGGCACTTGTGCCGCGTACAGGTACGCATCGTCTACGAGCTGCCCAAGCGAAACGAGCTTACTCACTACTCTTCTCCACCCGCGTGGCAAGCGGCCACGATCCGCTCCATCGCCTCATAGAGGCCCTTTGCGTCGCCCGCTTCGATAGCGTCGATCGCGTCACGTGATGCGCGCTCGCCCACGTTGCCCTCCGAGCCTTCGGCGCTTTCGGGCGCGCTGTCTTCGGTCGTATCGTCGGGCTCTTCGTCCTCGCCCTTGGGTTTCCCCTTGGCGAGGATCGCTAGGATGCCGCTTGGCTTTGCCATTGGTTACGCTCCCGAATCTTCGAAAACGAGATCGACGTCGATGTGCGTATCGGCATCGAACAAGGTGGGATCGGCGTTCGCGCCCACGCTGTTTTTCGTCTTCACGACGATCGTGGTGGGCGTGCTCGTGCCGAGGTTTGCGATCACTCCGCCCTGCGCGACTAGGCCCGTCGCATCGTCCGACGTGTTGAACGTGAAATGAGCCGAGCAGAGTTTCGCGTATGCATCTTCGAGCGTGATTAGGAACTTGCCAGCCGCAGATCGAGCGACGCTAGCAACGCCCCGAGCAACACCCGAACCGCCTCCGCCTACCGCTTGCGGGGGATTCCAAGAGCCAGCGAGCGCCACGAGCCGAAACGAAAGTTGCTTTTCGTTTAGCCCGAAGGTTCGCCGGCTGTGGAGGCTTAGCGTGCGAGAGGCCACGGTTAGCCCTGCTTCCGGAGGCGCAAGATGATCGCCGCGATAGGCACGATCACGCCCGTTCCGAACTTGGAGATCGCGAAGTAGACGCTACCACCCGGAGGCACGGTCACTTTGTCCGCTGCCTTTTGAGTGAATGCTTTCGCGATGCCCGCTAGGAACGTGCCGCCATCCAAGAGGGTCGAGAGCACGGATAGCGCGACTTGCGGCGTGCCTCCGAGCCCATCGTCCGTGAGCACGTCGATGCGTGCATAGTTCGCCGCGTTGGCCACGATGCCGGAGCCGAACGCCACGACTTTACCGCCTACGATCTGCACGTTGCAGTCATAGGGATTCACCCACACGAAAGTATTGGGCGTGACGTTGCCTGCTCCGAGATCAGCGTCCGTCTTTTTATAGAGGACCCATTCATCGTGCAGCGTATTGACCGCGGGCTCGCCCCCTTCGTCGAGCCCGGAGGTTCCCGCCTGTTTGGCGATGATGTTTGTGATTCCCATGGTTCGATCCTCCGGCTACCAAACGAAAATCACGGCGTTACCCGGATTGTCCTGGAATAGGTTTCCGTAGCTGCCGATACGCCCCTGATAGGCGTCATCGTCTGCTGCGCGCACGAGCTTGCCGATCCCGTCTTCGTTCAGCATCATCGGCGCGTCGCCCGCGGTGCGTAGCGTGATTTGATCCGTGTCTACGCCCCAACCCACGCCACGCGGAACGTCCACCTCAGAAACGATCTGGATCGTTCCCGTGGCTCCGTATACTTCGAGCGCGGTAAAGCCCATCCCGGCTTGCTTTGCAGAAACCTGGATCTCTCGCTTGCTGCCCATCTCTTTCACGAGATCGCGGTAGTCGAGCGGGTTCACGAAGCATTGATTGATGGTGATGCCGTTGATCTGAGCTTCGGCAGTGCCATCGATCAGCGTTTCCTCCTTCGGCTTTCCGAGGCCGTTCACGCGCGCGCCTGACACACGGGTCGTGTCCGTTGCGCTGCGATCAACGCCGAAAAACGAATCGCCAGCCGTGGGAGCCACGACCGGATTCCATCCGCGCATGCCGGTCATTGCTTGCGCGTAGTCGCCACGCCGAAACACGAAATCGTTGACCGTGATCAGAGCCACGGTGTTCAGATTCGCGCTCATCGTGAGCGTGCCCGTGTCGCGATTGATCGCGAGGATCGTCAAGCGATCCGGAGCGCCGCGACGTCCAGCGGGGGCCGCGCTCGATCCGTCATCGGATGCAAATTCGAGCTGTTGCCCGACTTCGAAGCCCACGACATCGGTACGCGATCGCAGCACGAGGTTAGGGCTAGCGAGGACCGTAGTAGCCGCTAGCTGGCCGAGTGCTCCGCCGCCATTGCCCCAAAGTTTGCGGGCTACTGCGCGCGCGTACGCATAGCGAGCCTTATCGGCTTGCTGCTTGACGGCCTCGACCATCGCGTTCGCGTTGCCCTTCGACCGCGCGATCAAATCGCCCTGGATCGAAAAGACCTGATATTCCTTGCGATGCGAGACGAAGAAACGGATTTCTTTCGTCGCGTCTTGTGCCGCGAGAGCATCCGCGAAGTTCGCAGAACCGCCCGCGGTCGGGCCGACCGTAACGTTTACGTATCGCCCTTCGGATCCGAAATTGGTATCGGAGCCGATCATGGATGCGAAGCGGCTCGCCTTATAGAGCGGATCCGCCACTTTTGAGCCCCAAAGCCGCTTTAGCAGCGGGAGCTGATTGGTTGTATTTGCTGACGCCATGGAAGCCTTTCGCTTCCCGCGTTCGCGCTAACCGAATAGGTCGCGCATGAACTCGGGATCGCTTGCGAGCTCGGCAATGCGCTCGGCTTCGGTCATCTCTCTGACCTGGCCTTGCTGCGTCTGGAGCCCTGGGTTGAGTGACCTTCCCGGCGATCGCTGCGTCGGTTGCACAGGCTTTGCGGCGTTAGCCGCGGAGGGTCCTGAGCCTCCCGTGATTTGACTCACGGCCGCGGGTTTAGGCGCGGTTTGATGGTAGGGGGCGAGCTCTTGATTCACTCGCGTGTAAGCCTCTTGCCAAGTGATCGGGCGCCCCGCTTGATGGGCTTCCACGATCATCGTGGTGAGGTAATCGGCAACCTCGGCGGGCTTCGTATTGGCGAACGCTGCGAGCGCTGGATAAGTCTCCGCGCCCTCGATCGCGCCCTGCACTAGCCGCACCTTCGTTTGCTGCAATTGCTGGCGCTGCCCGTGCTCGTGGGCTTGCGCGCGCTCGGCTTCGCGCTCTTCGCGTAGCTTGCGGATTTCGTCCCGGAGCTCGACCACCTCGGGCGCGGGCGGCTTCGCTCCGCCGCTCGCGGCGCTGATCGCGATTTCCTCCCAAGCCTTGAGGCCGTCTTTCCGAGACAGACGGCCGAGCGCTTCTAGCTTTTGCTCGGGCGTACCGTTCTGTAGGAGCGCGAGATCGCCATGCACGGCCTGAACGAACGCGCGCGATTGCCCGAGCTCAGTTTTCCAGCGCTCGATCCCCTGTTTGAGCGACTGTTCACGCTTGGCCAGCCTGAGATAGGCGCGATCGTGGTCTTTCTGCTTTTCCCTTAGGAACGCTTGCGCTTTCTCGATGCCGCCCGGGGCCGCGAGGGCCTCAGCGCTCAGCGGATCGACCGCGGCCGGAGCGGCCGGCTTGGCGGGCTCTGCCGGGGCCTCAGCCGCTTGCGCCGCGGGCTCGGCTGGCGTGGATTCGTCGGGCGCCCCGAGCCCTTCTAGCGCCTCATAGAGCCCGACCGGCTCGACGGCTACGGGAGCCGGAGCGGGGGGCGCTACGGGTGCGGGCGTGCCGGCCACTTGGGCCGCGGACACTAGGCAGCCATGGGAGCCGGGAGGGCATTAGGGGGCGGAGCTGCACTGCCGGGGGGCGGCGCTCCACCTCCGGGCGGGGGAAGCGTGCCGGCCGCTGCTTGCGCGGCTTGGTTGGTCGCTTGCAGATTCATCTTGTTACACATTTCCCAGAACTCGATCAGGCGATCCCAAACGTCTTCCTTGACGCCATCGGCTTCGAGTTTGTTGATCCGCTGCTTGGCGAGGCTCATCGCTAGCGGAAGGTTTAGATAGGCGTGCGGCGTGGCCGCGGTCATGTCGCCACGGATCGCGGCATCGAGCTTGTGCAAGATGTTCGCTTCCTCCGCGTTCGCGTCGCCCGTGACACTTTCGATATCGGGGAACTCCATCAACGCGCGACCCTCGCCCACGGTGAGCAAGCCGCTTTGGACGTAGTCCATGATCCGGCTGGTCTTCGCGGCCGGCGTTTGCGGGAGCAAGTTCGTTGCCCAGATCTTGAGGTGATACTTTTCAGCGCCGAGATCGACGCTCTTCCATTTGATGCGCTGCAGATCTTTCGCATCGCCGAAAATCACCTCGAAATCGGGGTTTCTTTCGGCCAGCATGCGGAGCCCATCGACCATGATCCGGCTCGCATCGAGGTGGAATTGTTCCCACGATCGGAAGCTCGTTGTATGGCGGATGCTCTCAGCGTCGCCCAAGTATTGAAGGGCCGGAGCGTGCTCGATGCCCGCTGGTTTTTGCGCGCTGATCGAGAGCTCCGATAGCCCCACTTGCTTCTCAGCCCAAGCGATCAGCTTGTCGATCTGATTCAGAAACTCGGCGGGGACGCTGTTCGGATTGTAGCAATAGACCGCTTGCGACGGGCTGATCGATGACTCGAGGATGTCAGCCCATCCATTCGTGAGTTTCGATTTGTTCAGCTTCGCACGGCGATCGATGATCAAGCGCGGCACGGCGTGCAAGTTCATGATCCCGTCCACGCGGATATTCATGCGCGTGATCGCTAGCTGGGCACCGGCCAGCGTTTCCGGAATGCCGCGACTCCAGAACCCTTCCGGGTTTTTCATCGGCTTGAAAAACGCGATCGGGAAGTAGGGGAACGGCCACGGCTCATCGCTGAGGACCTGCCCGCCATTCACGCCGTCGATACAGATAATGTGTCGCCCGTCGTGCCCGGGATCGAGCTCGGGATCGAACGCGCCGTCTTCATTGATCCCGAAGCTCTTGGGCTCTTTCAGATCAACGCGGCCGCTTGGCAAGTGCCACCACTCGAAGGCCTCGACCATATCGGAGATCGTGCCGGCCTCGACCATGTCCATCCCGAGCAAATCCGAGCTCGCAGGCCGGGCCATGCGCACGGCCTCGCGTGCTTTCTCTTCGCCCTCGCCACTGAAAAAATTGATCAGCGAATCGCGCGGCACGAGCATGCGATGCCCGATTTGACGCGGCTTCCCTAGTCGCGCTTCGCGCTCGGGGACTAGGATCTCATGCGCGAAGATCCGATCGCCAAGGATCCGATTGTTCGCGTAATCGACGCAGAATTTCATGCACCCGGCATCAAAGAGATTGCCGTCTCTGCAAACGCTCATCCCCTCATCGGCATACATGCCGACTTGATCGAACGCGGCCTCCACGGCCCGCTGCATGCCCTTCGCTTTCTCTTGCAGATCCGGATCGCCGGCATCCGTGAGGAACATCGGGCGCACCTTATTGCGCACGATATGAGCCGTTTTCGTATCGACGCACGACTGGACAACGTTGTATCCGGGCGGCTCGATCGAGGGCATGCCGAAGGCCTCGGCATCGAGTGAGCCCGAGCGGTTCCCGCGTAGCGAATGGCGATCGTTGCCGAAGTAGAGACAGAGCGCGGCTTCGGCGAGTGAAAGACGCTCATTGCCGGAGTGGTGCCAAAGCTCTTGGCTTAGCCGCACGAGCTCTAGCGCGGGGTTCTCCGGCCGCGAAGTATCGCTAACCGGATCATAGATCGTGTTTCCACGATCCCACCATTTCGGCGATCGCGAGCCGTTGATCACGCAGCCGAGCGGCCGCGATTCGCGAGACGCAAGGCAGCCGTAATAACGGCATCTTCGGGGCCGGGCGCGGGCTCCGTATCACGCTCGGCAGTGAGCGGATCGGGTGCGCGATCGGCGAAATCAAATGACAGGTCTCCCCACGAGAATCGACGGATCCCAGCATCCCGGAGGGCTACTACCAGGCGGACAATGGCATCAGGATCTAGAGGGGAGCCCTGCACGAATGGAAGACCTGTACGATCGCGCGGCAATTGTCAAATAGTCGTTTGAGTATCGAACTAACCCCCGCCGATCCGTCGCGTTACTTGGGTCCAATGATCGGCCGAATTCCGCGCGTTTATTCGCTCTCGCAGGCTTTCGAGCTCGTCCAGCTTGGGCGCGTCGGGGCCTTCGGGGGGCGGAGGCGGATCGTGCAACGCGAGCGAGAGAGAGGGCACGTAATCGCAATGGCGCCCGTCACCCGAGCGCGGGAGCACGAGCGTTACCCCGTTTTGGCTCACGCGCTTTCGAGCGGCTTTCATGTCTTGTGCGAGCTGGCGATCGGGGGGCAGCTCTAGCCGCCCATCGCTCAGGATTTGGGCAACGCGCTCGACCATTTCCAGCCGGTTCTCAGCCGTGATTTTCACCTCGAACAAGCTCAGCCCGTGCACCTCAGCGAATTCGCCGATCGTGTCGAAATTGTGCTGATCGCTATACACAGTGTCGACGCCATACTCTTCGCAGATGATCGCGATCTCTTTTAGGATCTCGCTCGCTTTGAGCGGGCTTGCCTTGCTGCCTATCCACTGCCGAGCGAGCGCGACCGAATACATGGGCTGTACGCCTCCGGGCCCGCCGAGTCCCGTGCATTCGATGATGATCAGGGTCCAAGCGTTGCCGCGGAAGGCCGGATCCATCGCGGCCGTGTAGTGGTGCTTTGCAACACGCGGGCGAATAACGGGGCCCTCTCGCGTGTGAGCTTCGATCTCGATGCTCGCGAAGATCCCATCTTCCATGTCCGCGAATTCAGCGAGCACATTTGTGCGGTATCGCGTGGGATTCGTGCGTTTCAGGTTCGCGCATCGGCGCTTCGTCCAGTAGACCGGATTCATCGCCGGCCCGGGTGCGCGCACCACGATTACCTCAGCGCACGGCTTGCCGAAGTAGGCGGCAACGAGATCGAACACTGGCCCGAACGGAGCCCACGGCGATCCGATCATCAGGATCTGTCCGCCTGGTAGTACGCGGCCCGCGATCGCGCCGAGTGCTTCGTCCAGATTCTTTTTCGCGTCGCTCACGCCCGCCATGAGGGGCGCCTCATCGAAGATGACGGCCGGCATCCATCGCGCCACGAGCGTCGATCCGCTCTTCGCTAGCGGAGTCGTGCAGACTTCGATCACTCTGCCCGAAGGGTGACGGAGCCAAAAAGACTCGGCCGTCGGCTCGCCCACGAGTAGCGATCGCAAATAGGGGCTCGCCTGGATCGGGCCGAGCATGTGAGCGAACACCGCGCGCGCTTTGTCTTTGTCGACCGAGACGATCGGGATCCGGAGTTCATCGCCGACAGAGAGAAAGTCGAGATCGAGGTTAACCGTTTGCGAGATCTGCACGGCTTTCGCCGCTGCGATCATGGATTTGGCGGTCCGGATCGCTGCGAGGATTAGCAGCCGTTCGGGCGCAACCTCGGGAGGCCTCACGCCTCCGAAGGCAGCGCGGACCGTTTCGTTTTCCCAAAGCTCAGCGAGCGGGAGCCCGTCACTCACGCGACAGATCGCGCGCTGCAACGGGCTCGCGGTACGAAGCCCGAAGCCGTGCGGGCTGCAAAGGACGGCCTCTAGGCGGAGCCGTTCTAGGCTAGAAGGGCGCGTTTCCAACACAGCCTAAGGCGTGCAGAAATGCGCATAAGGAGCCGAGTCCGCTGCAAGCGGCTGAGCCTAAAACGATCCTCGTTTTTCCGTAGGTAGCTTTGCATCGCTTTCAGCTTGTCGGGCGGAGCGCCCTCGATGTCTTCGAGCATTTGCATAAACTCCCATCCCGGGATGCGGCCTACCGATCGCTTTGCTTTCGCGACCGATCGCTCTCGTCTCATCGTGGCGTTGATTTCTTTCTTGTGCCGCTCTCTCCACTTCTTTTTGTTGCGCGCGATCGCTTGTTTCTTGAGCTCCGCGCGTCGCTCGGGAGTGAGCGGGGAAGGGATGCCGAGCACGACCGCTAGCCGTTCGAGCGTTGCCGGCTTCAAATAAAGCGAGCGATCGGGCTTCGGTTTGAGCTTCCCCATCATCGATCGAACCAGAGCAGCAGAAACAAAAGGATCGGCCCCATCACCATGAGGTAAGGGAGCCACACCGGCCAATCATTCACGATGGCGCCATGCGTTCGAAGTAGCGTTCGCGGGCCTTGATCAATTTGTTCAGAACGATGTCCATCATTCCGCGGCCCATCTCAGTCACGCCGTGTTTAGCGACCGATGCGAAGCCGTCTTCATAGGTAACGCCCACGGTAAACGGGCGCCCCTCGCGATCCTTGAACTTGCAGACGAACCCTTGCCCGAAGCCGTCCAGGTTCACGCCCACGCATTTCAAGCCGTGTTCGTTGCCCCTGAGCTGATCGGAGAGACCTGCACGAAAGGCCCGGGCGAACCTCTCGAGTTTGTCTCTCAAGTCGGGCGGGATGTCGCGTGCACGCGCGTCGCCTTGCGTGCTCGCTACTTCGTCAAACAGATCTTGAAAGTGTTTCTCACCCTCGCCCTTGGCGATATCTTCGTTTACTTCTTTCGCAACGTTGTCGAGATCTGGATCGTCGCTATCGGGCTTGTTCATGACTCATAGCTCGCGGTCGCCCACGCCTCCCAAGGGTGAGGGCGCTCGGCCGTTGCGATCGCCGCCTCAGCGATCCGATCGTCGATCGGCGCGTGCAGCGCGCGGTTAACCCCCTTGAGTGAGAAGCAATCGCCGCACATCCGAAAGTCGGGCGTGAAGATCTCGGCCCCGCACTCGCACTTAGCGCGGAAGTGAAGGAGCCAGTCCTTGAACGCTGCGAGGCTACCGAATTCGCGATCGATGTCGCGGCCGTTCTGCAGATAGACCGCCGCATGGCCCGGAGCCCTGATCAGCGCCGAAACGAAGGTTTTACCGGGCGTTCCCGACCACGAGATCGAAACGTTGGGATGCTTAAAGATCTCCCGCATGGCTCATCGTCCTTTGCCCTCGGGGATCGGATATCCGTTGCGGCAATTCGCGTAAGGGATCCAGATCAGTTCTCCCCCGCGAGCCTTGTCCTTTTCGCACAACACGCCTCCGAGCTCGGGATGGAGCTCGATCTTCCACCCGGCTTCATTCGTGAACATGCTCACGGTCGAGCCGGAAACGTGGGCCATGTCTTTCAAGTGCAATTTGCTGAGCAGCATCTAGGGTTCTCCGCTTTCTTCCTCCTGATCGTCATTCGCTGAGCGATCGATTTCACTTGTTTCGCCTGGCCACGGATCGCTCTCAGGGAGTGACCCGAAGCCCGTAGCTTCTTTCGGCGGACGGCGCGCCACGCTATCCCCCGCGGGTTGGAAGCCGCGCCCGGGCTCCGTGAGCACGCGCGCTAGTGCCTGCGTTCCATGGCCCAATGCCTGCATTTCTCTCCGCGCCCCTCTCTCTTCCTTGCACAGCGCTAGCGCCGCGGCTTCGAGCCCCTTAGCCAATACGCCTAGCTTCGAGGCCTTGCCCATGAGATCGGTGTCATCGTCGCGAGCGCCGAGCCCTCGAATGTAAGCGGCATCCGCGAACGCAGCGGCCGCTTGTTCGAGCAACGTGCAAACGCCCGCGCTCACGTAGCCGTAATGGTCCGAGTATTCCCGGATGCGATGGCGGAACCAGTCCCGGCGATAGGCTTGATCGATCGCCTTCCAAAGTGGGCTCGCTTGCTCGTGCAGTAGCCGCAAGGCCTCGCGCCCCGCTTTCGTGCTCACATACTTCGGGGGCACGCTGAGCGGCGCGATCAGCGGCGTTCGGGGCAGCTTAGGCAACGGCTACGCGGTAGCCGATTGGCTCAGCGTCACACATACCGCTCTCGACTGCTTGCCCTGGGAGCGGCGGGCCAGGGGGCAACAAATGCGCGGGGGAAGGACCGAGCAATTCGGACCCCCTACATTTCACACGCTCACGAGCAGCCGAGCGATCCGAGCGCGCTACGAGCCCCACGCTACCAGGGACGGACCGATCCTTCGAAAACGAAATCACCGGTACTCTCCAAAAAGCGGGCATCCTGTTTTGGCTCCGATCAGTGGTACCAACCTCGAAAGCTGTAGGCGTCGCCACCCCCTGAGAGGGGGCCCCGCGACCTGCACCCCCCGGAGGGGGTCAAGAGGGGAAACATGCTACCTATCTTGATGTCCTACCTATTTTATGTGGGATATCAAATACATGCGACAGTGTAGGCAGGCTTAAGGGTCTCTCCGGGGCATCACACATCACCCCCCAAATCGTAAAGCGCACTCGCTTTCGCGCTTGCCCCAACACCTCGGGCATGGGTCGCCCCTCCTAGCGGATGGGCTTACGCTTCCGAGCTGGCGATCTGGCTAGGATCTCCCACTCATCGGGCGTATCTTCTAAGCCGATCACGGCCCTCGAAAAGCGCAAGCCCCCTGGCGCATTTCTTTGCCCGCCTTCGAGCACGATCCCCTAAAGCACAAGGCGAGCGCGCGAGGCTTTCGAGATCTACAGAGTCCCTGGAATGCTGTCAAGACTGCATTTCTAGGGCCAGGTCTCTATTTGAGACCGAGTGATTCTCAGCATGGGGCTTTAGGAGCTGGCCGGCTCTGCCGTAGTCGATTGGCAATGCTCACTCGCATCATGGCCGCTCTGTTCGCTCTCTCGACCCTCGTGCTCGCCATCGTGGCGTTCGGCTCGCCTCCCGCGTTGGCCGCGACCGTGCACGCTGCGAAGCCGGCTCCCCCGAATCCACCTGTGACACCTGTGACGTGTGACACCCAATTGGCCGAGGCCCGAGCCGACCTAGCCCGCGTGCGATGGGCCCTGGACGTCGAAAAGCGCGCACTTGCGGCCACATGCCTCCGCCTGCACGAGGCCGGCGAATACTCCGTGGTTTGCGACAACGGTGCACGATGAAAGGCAGCATCCTCTATTGGGGCTTGTTCCTGGGCGCGTGTCTGTTCTTGCGCGCGCACTGCTGACACGAAACCCCCGCCGTTCTGGCCCTGGTTTCGTGTCGTGAAGAAACCCCGCCCTTTCTTCACTGCGATCCCGCTTGACCCTTTACCCCGCGTATTTGAACCGCAGGCCGGTGCAGGTTTTCGGCTGGATCAAATAGCGTGCAGGTAGTTCTATTTGATCGGACCAATTCGATCGTGTGCCCTTTACCCGCTCTATTTGGCCCGATGGCCGCAAGCGTACAAATTAGGCACCCAATTTTGTACGCCCCCTGTCTAGCCGGGAACCATTGGGCCTCGTTTATTTCCATTTGCCGGCTCGCGCCAAGTGGAGCTAGCTTCCGCCTCGGCCGCTTGCGCTCCCGTAAGAGCGTTCCGGCCTCCATGGGCCGTTTCTCCGAAAGGAGTGGCGGCCCTCACCATTTCAGCGCCCTAGCGCCCCTTGGCGGCCCTCACGAGAGCCAATAGGCTCCGGAGCATGGCAAGCGAGCGCGTGTTGATTCTGGGCGTACCTCGGGCCGGGAAAACGACGCTGGCCGCTCGTATGTGCCCGACCGGCGTTAGCCCCCGCTCAACCGATGCGCTCATCCGCGAGGGGTGGCACACAGCAAGCGATCAAGCGGCCCTATGGCTGGACGCGCCCGGCCCTTGGGTCATCGAAGGCGTTGCAGCCGTGCGAGCGCTCCGGAAGTGGTTTCGCTTGAACCCTCACAAGCGCCCACCCTTCGAGCGGGTGATATGGCTCGGGAGCCCGCGCCTACCGCTGAGCGAGCGGCAAGGGGCTCTAGCGCTCGGCACGGCCTCGATCTTTGGTGAGGTGCTGCCGAGGCTCGAACGCTGGCGCGTGCGCGTTGAACGGCGATAGCTAATCGGCTACATCGGAGCCGGCCCTGATGGGAGCTTGACCGCGCCTATCGGGGCCGCTTGCCCGCTCGCCAAAGCTCCCAAAGCCGGATCGCCTGCACGATCGCCAGCGTGAGAGCGAGCACGGGCACACTGTTAGCTAGCAATTGATCGAGCCGGCGGAAAAGCTGGATCATTCGATCGGCGTTTCGTCGCTGCCCGCGAATTCGTCTAGCGAGATCATGGCCTCGAAGTCTCCCCCGCGGCGTATGTAGTCCTTGCCACCATCGACGAACACCGCGCCACACTTGCACCATCGAAAGTCGTGGCGGCGCACGCTCTCGATCACATCGAAGCACCGGGCGCACTTGAGCGCGTTCCGAACGATCGTTTTCATGGTCGCCCCTTGCCCCGCTTGGGAGCCGTGATCGTGACGTCGATCCCGTGCTTCGCGCAGCACCCAATCATGTGCATTGTGCCGGGGCTCACGCCATCCCAATAGGCGAGGCAATGATGGGCGCCGCTCTGATGAGCCATGTCCACATTGCGGCGGAAGCCTGCTGCCTTGCCGTGTTTCTCCCAATTGGCAGGGAAACGGAGCTCGGAGAGCCGGAGCGCGTAGCTTGAAAGGCGCATTTGAAACCATTGATGAGCGAACCAATCGGCCCCCTTAGGGCACGCGCCGTGCACGATCTGGATCTCCGTGTGATCGGCTAAGAGCGAGTCCAGATCGCTAAACACTACGTCACGATCGGCCCATGATCGCGAGCCGCACACGATGACGATCAGGGGCTCTTGGCTTCGCACTTGCGATGGTCCTCAGCGAACGCTTTCACGATCGCCAGATACACATTGATCGGGGCGGGCAGATTCGGCTGATAGCTGAGCCCGCAACGCTCGCAAACGAGCTCACCCACGCCGCGCATGAGGATCCAGGGGTACCGGTTGCGCTTGCGTCGAAACATCATGGGCCTTCGGAGGGGTGAAAACTGCTTTGGGGTCTTTGAGCGGATGGCGCCGCACGCCGAAGCCGCTTAGCGCTGCTTGCCTGTGAACCCAGCAGAGCCCGTCCTTGCCGGGCAGTGCGTCGTTAGGGCAACGCATGCCGGCCCGGATCTGCTTGCTGTAGTGCACTGCTAGCAGGGCCTTGCAGCGCGGCGTGATCAATTGGCCTCGGGATCGGGCTCTGTATTGTCCACGTGGACGACGAACGCATTAACAACCCCCGCGGGTGTAACTGGTAGCGTGGCCATCTTCGCGACCCACTCATCGCAAGTCGGGCGCTCGTGGTAGAGGCCCCGATCGTCGCTCGCGATCGTCGCTTGGCAGTAGGGGCATTTGCCCATGCGCATGTTGCTAACTAACATCGGGATCGCTTTCCCATGCCGCGCTCGGCACTGTTTGCCCTAGCTGATCGAGGATCGCTTGCTCATTCTCTCCGCCCATGATCACGATGATCGGGCCGTCGAGCCTCGTGTCAGCTGGATCGATTCGGATCGGCTTGCCCTCTAGTAGTAGCTCGGTGTTGCGACGGCTCAGCCCGATCACGAGTAGCTGACGCCCATTCTCTAGTTTCGCCCCTGCTTTGATCATTGGATGGGTCTTTCGCGCTCTTGCTCTTCGATCGAGTCCGCCACGCTTCGGAGAACGCGCGGGATGTCGCGCAAGATGGCGTGGGGCGATACCCTTTGCGCATCGACCGCGATCGAGAACCCATCGCCTTTATCGCCGCCCTTAACCACTAAGAGCACGGCTTCGGCTCCCACGAGCTCTAGCGCCGCGCTCGCTTCCGCATCGTATTTGCCTTCGGTCGCTTTGGTGTAAATCATAGCCAGACCTCCACGATCACGGGGTCATCGCCGGGCATCCGGTGCATGCGTATCAGCCCCGGGTGATGCTCAGCGATCGAGGCTCGCGCCTGTTCGAGTGTGTCGCAGATCGCGAGCGGCATCGGGGCGAGCAGTGCCCCCGCGGTCGTGATGCGTGACTCACGGATCACGAATTTTCCCGGGTAATCCGAGGGGTTTTCGAACACCGTGAAGATCTTGAAATGGTCGCGTTCGGCTTTGCTCAATTGAGCCCCGCTTTTTCTTGTTCGCTCATCGGCGCGCCCGGCCATGGTGGGATGTCCCATCCCGCGTCACGCATGAGGGTTATTAGCTTGCCCATGATCGCGTCCATCTGCTCAGCGTTTTCGCGGTACCGTTCGAGATCGGCTAGCCGCTGCTTTGCTGCTCGCCACTGCCCGAGCGAGTAGCCGAGAAAGATCAATTGCCCAGCTAGGATCGTGGTGCAGAGCCAGGGCGGCCCCTTGAATATGGCCACCGCTTGCACCCCGAGCGCTGCGAGAGCAGCCAAGCGAACGCGCGTTAGTCCACTTGCCACGCGCTAGCCGCCTGCTCTGCAAGCGCCTCCACGTTCGCCCGCACATAGGTCAGATCGCGATACGTCGCGGGCGGTAGCCCTCGCATCATGGGCCCGAGCGCTTTCAATAGAGCGACGCGCCCGGGCGCGAGATCCCACGCATGATTGCAATCGAAGCCGAGCCAGTGATCGGCCCCGACTTGCTGCGAGTAGGTTAGCCCTCCATGCACGTGGACGTCGATATCGCCAAAGCCAACGGCGCGCCACGGATGCCCCTTGGGCGCATTCACGTAGCCGCACCACGCTCCGCCATGCTGGCGCATCGCAACGCACGCTAGGCCCGCGTGTTGCCAGCGCTCGAAGTCTGGTTCGCCATCCCATAGGCCCTCGCCCCATCCCGTGCGGTCGATCGGAGCCTTCGGGGGCTCGCAGAACGCTAGGGCGATCTGCCCGCGGTACCACCAATGGTGATTATCCCCACGGGCGCGGCGCTCGAAGCGCTTCCGCTCCCTTCGGCCCCACGCCAATGCGGCCGCGCTGATCATTGCAGCCCCGCGTCCGCGCAGCGGTGCAAGAGCATCGGGATGTCGAAAGCCACGACAACGAACGGCGTAAAACAAAGCGTGGTGATGTAGTTCGGTTGCCCGGGCCGTGAGATCGGGATCCAGACTTCGGGCGGCGCGCCTGCGTCTTGCAGCATCCTTACCGCCGCTGCCCGCTGGACGATGCGAGCCTGATCGCCTGACTTAGCCAGCATGATCACGCCCACGAGCAGAGACAGATCGCGCGCCTGCTCAACCGGGATCTCGCTGAAGTTCAGATCGTTCGCCGCGACCGTGAAACGCGCGCGGTAGTCGGCTGGCCACTCGCCAATTATGGGCAGCTTTTCGACGTATTCGGCTTCCGTCATCGTCATCAGTGCCTCCCCTTCGGGATGTCGGCCTCATCGATCAGTGTCACCCGTGGCTTCAATTTGAACTCGGCCAATTTGGCCATCCAACGCGAACACACGGGCGCCTGATGATGGACAATGCAATTCACGTTATCGAGGATCACGAGCCGCAAGCAATAAGGGCACGGGCTACCCGTGGCGCTCGCGTCGGGCTTCGCGATGCGCATGGCTCAATTGTCTTCGCTGCCCGGAGGCATCACGCGCACGACCGCGATCGGGAGGCAAAAGACAAACTCATAGCGATCGATCACTCCGATGATGTCGACCGTGCCGGGCGGCTTGTCCGCATAGATCGCGCTAATCGTGCCGGGATCGAGCTCCACGAATGGGGCTGCACACTCAGCGATCCGAGCTTTCGAAAACCATCCGCACGCCCGCGCGCCCGCTTCAGTATTGGCTATGATCAGCCCAGCTAGATCGCTCGTGTCAGGGCTCGCCATCGGCGCCGCGTCCAGCGCCTCGATCCCTGCAACGAAACACACCCGCTGCGCCTGCGTCCATTCGGCAGTGAACGGGAGTTTGTCGATCAGTTCCTCTTCCGTGATCATTGCCCGACCCGCTTTCGTTCGAGCTCAGAAGGCTCGGGGTGAATGAGAAACCCGGCCGCAGTCTCCTCTAGCCCCGCCGCGCGCAAGAATGGGTATAGGTTCTCAGGATCCAGCAGTGACAGGCCGTAAATGCACCCGAGTTTTTCGCCCAGATAGCTGGCCTCATGCTCGAACATCGGGATCGCCTTGCCGCTATGGATGTTCGCCTCCGTGAAGTCGAGGCCGTTCGCGTGCGCCCGCTCGCAGATCTTTATATATTCGTTGAGTAGGCCCGTGAATTCGATGAATGGGTGACACCCGATCGCCGTTGCCGCGCGATAGAAAGCTTTCGAAGCGTGGTGCATTCGAGCGAGCATCACCTCGCGTTCTTGTGGGCTATAGGTGAATGACCGATCGGGCGTGCGTTGCGGCTGCTCGTCGACCGGCAAGGTCAAGAGGCAGCCGATGCAATTCACCTCTGGCAGCTTCTCTAGATCTTCGAACGAAACCCAAAGATGACCCTTGGGCCACGCGCTAGGCGGCCCGATGAGCCCGCAACGGGCGAGCCCCTCTTGCAGCATGTGAACGGTTGCGCCGCTCACTGTCTCGGCCGGCTTGTTCATGCGGATTGTCCGATCTTGTAAAGTTCCATGGTCGCGGCGAACCAGAGTTTCCGATCTTCTTTGTCCGCGGGCATCGGCGCGATGCCATCGATCAACTCGACGAAATCAGCGAGCGCGGGAGCCTCAGCCGGATCTTGCCTGCTCGGGCGCTTGCCCGAGGGCGGGGCTACCGCGATCGCTGCTTTGCCTGTCTTGGGCGCCAGCTTGCCAGCACGGATGAGCCTGAGCTTTTCCGCTCCGCGCTTGCGCCCCGCCGCTTTCCTGGCTTCGGCTTGCTTGGCGGCTTCATCGCGCTTCTCTCGCAGGCTGATCACGCTGAGCCCAAGCGCTTGGGCGAGGATCGTCACCTCGGCATCGGTCGGGATCGCTTTGCCGAGCTCGAAGCAACTCACGCGCGCGTTGCCGTTCGGCGTCCCTAGTTTCTGATTGAAAATGTTTCCGATCGCCGTTTGCGAGATCTTTTTTTCCTCTCGCGTTCTGCGGATGACTGCACCTAGCTCGGTTGCGTGGTGCCCTCGGCCCATTTTTGCTCGTTTCCCCATTGTCTCCACTCACTCTCTATTGCCCGCCGAAAGGCGGAATAACTCACGTGCACAGCGAAACCACGCCTTGCGCGTATCGGCATCGATGGGCATCGGCACGATCTCGATCAGTGCCTCGATCAACTCTTCGGTCCCATCGTAGCGTTGCGCGCGTGGCTTCGCTTGCGGGGCTCTCGGCGTGGGTGAGGCTCGCGGCGCGGGCTCTCGCATCACGGCATCGGCGGGGCGATAGGCCGAAGTCCGC
>Ga0164306_10000062_pt1 | contig 39607 bp, 32 predicted proteins | sample Whisoiple_242_MG_FD_110213 | JGI IMG/M metagenome (GOLD analysis project Ga0164306, IMG submission 110213) | Soil microbial communities amended with fresh organic matter from upstate New York, USA - Whitman soil sample_242_MG | ecosystem: Environmental > Terrestrial > Soil > Unclassified >... | reverse complement strand
CTCAGGGCAGGCTGCGGAACACGGAAGAGATCGGGGGTGGTGGATTGGGACAAACCCACGCCAAACTGGGATACCTTGGGATGAACAGGGAGGGGTAGGGGTACTGAGAATCGCCGTCATCGCGCGTGATCGAAAAAGCAGAACCGTTAACCACAAAGGACACCCGTTCGACTCCCCTTTCGCAAGCTCAGGGTCGCTCAGGGCAGGCTGCGGAACACGGAAGAGATCGGGGCATCGGGTGATCCGGTGATCAAACCCCGGGGATGAATCGGCTAAATCCTTTTGAATCCTAATTGAGGGGGGAGGGGGGAGGGGCAAGAGAGATTGCCAAAATCGCCGGAATTGCCAAAATTGAAAGTCAAAGGCAAACCCGAGAAAGGCAATCGTAACAATATATAGCTCTTGAACGAGCAGGCATCGCGGGTGCGAATGCTGAAGTGTTCTTTGACAACTAGCAGGCGAGAGCCTATTTCACTTTGAGCACGACCACGGTCTGATCGTCAAAGACCTCTGCGCCGGCGGCAAACTCATCGGCGGCGTTGAAAATGGCATCCACGATTTCGCGGGCGCTGCCGGCGGCGTTTTTGGCGATGACGTGCTCCACGCGGCTGCGGCCAAACTGCTCGTCTTTGGCGTTGCTGGCGTCAACAATGCCGTCACTGAAGAAGACGAACACGTCACCGGATTTGGCGTGAATGGTGACTTCGTCATACGAGACGTCTTCAAACATGCCCAGCGGAAGGCCGGCCGCTTCCAGCATGTGGGCGTGGCCATCGCGGCAGTAAATGGGGCGGGGAAGGCCGGAGTTGGCCACACGCATGGTTTTCTTTTCGTCGTCCCAGAGCGCGCAGGTCAGCACCAGGTATTGCGCGTCCAGGCGGCGATGGTTGAGCGAGTGATTGACGGCATTCAGCATGTCCGCGGGATAAGGCTCGTCGCGGGCCAGGCTGCGCAGGATACCGCTGACCAGCGCCGCGTACAACGCCGCCGGAGCGCCTTTGCCGCTTACGTCGCCGACTACGATGCAAGCGCGGGGAAGCGTGTAATCAAGAAAGTCGTAGAGATCGCCGCCGATGGCATGCGCCGGGTTGAAGCGTGCCGCAACCTCAGCGCCAGCCATGCTGGGAGCGATGGCCGGCAGCAAATGGTGTTGCACCTCACGGGCCATGGCCAGGTCACGCTCCATGCGCTGCTCTTCACGCGCGATGCGCTCATAGAGCGTGGCGTTTTCAATGGCGATGGCCACCTGCGCCGCCAGCGTGCTCACGGTGCGCAAATGATCGTCAGTGAAGTAACCCCGGCGCGTGTGTTCCAGGTCGAGCACGCCAATGACTTCATCCTTGTATATAAGAGGCACGCAAAGCTCGGAGCGTGTTTCCGGATTGGCTTTGATGTAGCGGGGATCACGGGCAACGTCAGGAGCGAGCACCGGTTTTTTGCTTTGCGCCGCGGCGCCCACCAGTCCCCGACCGACAGGAATGTCATGCTTGATCTGGACGTTCTCCTTAAAGCGGACGGAGAAGCGGTGCACCAGCTTTTGCTTGCCGGCATCGAGCAGCAGGATGGAGAACATGTGGTAATCGATGACCTTTAATAAGAGGTCGCCGATGCGCTTGAGCAATTGGTCAACATTGAGGATGGAGGTGAGGTCACGGCTGATCTCGTTCAACAGCGCCAGCGTGCCGGCCTGCTTGACGATCCGCGTATAGAGCCGGGCATTTTCAATGCTCACGGCGATGCGCGAGGCGATCAGAGTAAGCAGCCGCGCATGTTCGTCCTTGAAGTACGCGCGCTCGCGGGCTTCCAGGTCCATTACGCCGATGACGCGGTTTTTGTTGATCAGCGGCACGGCCAGCTCAGACCGCACGCGGGGAACGGCCTCAATGTACTGCGTCTCTTTGGCAACGTCATCCACCAGGATGGCGCGGCGCTCCTGCACGGCACGGCCGGTAACGCCTTCGCCCACTTTCACCCGGATACGCTCCGCAACTTCCGGCAGATGGCCGATCTGAAAGCGAAAACGCAGCTCCTGCGCGCGTTCGTTCAGCAGCAGGATGGAGAAAATCTCATAGTCGATAACGCGCTTTACCACCTCCGCCACGCGCTGCAAGAGCGTGTCGAGATCAAGCGTGGTATTGAGCACGTCCGCTACTTCAACAAGAAGCGACTCAACATCCACGCGCTGCGGCGGTGTGGTAGTAGCCATAGGGTCCACTGATGATAATAACAGTAGCCGTGGCGGCGCGACGTGGTGGAAACCGGCGAAAAAACTCAACCGCTCAAGAATTTCCTGAGCGGCTGAGATTTCCGGGATTTTGCCGGCTTGGATTACTCGTCTTATTTGAAACGATAAACAAGACCGACGGAATATCGCGCGTCTTTCTGAGTGGTGGAAAACAGGTGAGCTCCGTGATAGTCAAGCTGGACCGGGCGGACAGCAAAGTTGGAGCCAAGATCGTAATCAACGCCGCCGCCGATGACCCATCCCGCGCCGGTGCTGCTGGGGCCAACGTCGGCGCCGAAATGGGCCACGCCGAGCAATCCGTGGACGAAGAAGTGCAGCTTGTCAACGCGGTGCGAAAGTTGCGGTCCGAAGAGAATGTTGTATTCCCGCGCGCTAACGCCTGCGACCGATTTGTAATTGCCGCCCAGGTCGGCCTTCAGGCCGAACCAGTCATTGAAATTGCCGGTGAGAGCGGCTTCCCATCCGCTGGCGTGGGAGAAGGTATCGCCATTGAGGAGCGAGTAGCCGATAAACACGTCGCCGGAAGAACCTTCATGGCTCATGTCGCGCGTTTTTTGCGCCCAGCTGCCGGCTGAAAAAAGCAGAAGCGTAAGTATGACAATGGTCTTGCGCATCGTTGCTGTATTGCCTCCTATGAAATGTCTGCACACGTATTGTGACGGAGCAGCGGTGGAAAGGTTGAAGGAAAATGTACGTAATCCGTTACGGATGGGATACGCCAAATGCGCGACTGTACGCGCTACGGATTTGCTTTCGGCGTGAACTCCGGTGCGCCCAGCTCGTGGACAATGGCCACTCCCGCGCTGGCGCCAAGGCGGTTGGCTCCGGCATCGATCTTCGTATTGGTATTGGCATTGGCCGCGGTGCGAATTCCCGCCAGGCTGAAGCGACTTTTGACGGGCAGTAGATGCAGCTTGCCAAAACCAGCTACTCCGGCCAACTTCTCTGCTTGGATCCAGCATCTTCTTGGATCAGAGGAATCCTTCCCCTGGAATTCTCGTCAGGAAAAATCGTTATGGTTTCCCGTGCGCTCTCTTGTGTTGTGTTCACAGCCTCTTTTCTGCTTTGCTTAACAGGATGCAGTGGGATCAGCGCGCCGCCTGTTTCATCTTCGCCTCAAACGCAGGAGATATTATTCACCCATCCCGGCTCTGAGATGAAGGTATTTGGCCTTCGCATTGATCCGGATGACGGAACTTTGACTCAAGTGCCGGGCTCTCCTTACCTTGTTCCTAATCCAACCAGCATTTTCCTTCATCTTCGGGCCACGCCTGATGGGCACACTCTGCTGGTGGGAGGGCAGGGCAGTTTTTTTGCATATCCCATCAACAGTAATGGCGGCCTGGGCGCTATGGTGAGCGCTCCCAATGTACACATGGCTGGCGCAATTGAAGTCATGCCGGGTCCAGGGAACCTCATCTACACGGCGAATGCATATCCAGGGGACGTAACCACGAGTGTACTTGATCCGCAAGCCGGCGCTATTTCCGCGCCTATCGCTCATCTCACATGCGCGGACTCGACCATATTGCCGTGCATGGAACTTGTGGGCGAGTCTCCTGATGGCACGACGTTGTGGGCCCGCGGCATCCTAACTGTTTCAACAGGCAGTATCGCTGAGCTCTATCCTATTGCGGTTGACTCCCTGGGACGTCTTACTCTGCCAGGCGGGAGCGTGCCGAGTGGCGTGGTTGGAGCCTCTCCTGTGTTCTGGAACGGCGGAGTGGCATTCGTTGACCCTGGTTCGACGATGCAAGTCAACGCGACGCGAATGGCTTTTTGGAATCGGGATGGCGAGTTACTGCAGTTATGTACCGCGGAGGACGCACCGGCCTGCGCTCAAGCAGTCACCCTGGCGCTGGATCCAACACTCCGGTTTCTCTTTATAGGCACGCAGGACAATCGCATCTGGAGCTTCCCATTTGATCCGGCAAGCGGCATTTCACGCAAGCGTGGAATCTCGTTTGATTTGGGATTTCGCAGGTCGAGCGGCATGATGGTGAACAGCACAGGTAAATTCCTATACGTACTCGATAATTTTCAAAACACGATCACCGGCTATCGAATTAATCGTGCAAATGGCTCGCTAACGCCGATCGGCCCGCCGTTTCAGTTATCTGATTCTCCTGGGTCTGGAGATTTAGCGGAAATGGGTATGACGATTGCCAAAGTGCCAGTAGAGCACTAGAGAACATGCGGCCCAGCAAAGCTGGAAAGATTTTGTTCTGACGCTAGCGTTTTGCGAGTTCAATAAACTCAGGCGCGCCCAGCTCGCGGACGATGGCCACGCCGGCACTGGCGCCAAGGCGATTGGCCCCGGCATCGATCATCGCATTGGCATTGGCCGCGGTGCGAATTCCGCCGGAAGCTTTTACGCCGGCCTGGTTGCCGACAACGCCCCGCATGAGCGAAACATCTTCCGGGGTGGCGGAGCCGAAGAAGCCGGTAGCGGTCTTAACGAAGTCGGCCTTGGCGGCCAGGCTGAGCTGGCAGCTCAAGATTTTTTCTTCCAGCGTGAGCAGAGGAGTTTCGAGGATCACTTTAACAATCGCGCCGCTGCCATGGGCAACTTCCGCCACAGCGATGATGTCATTCAGCACGCCATGGCGATCGCCCGACTTGAGCGCGCCAATATTCATCACCATATCCACTTCATGAGCGCCCAAGCGGATGGCTTCAGCCGCCTCAAAGCGCTTCACGGTGGTGTGGTTCGCGCCCAGGGGGAAGCCGATGGTGGTGGCAATCTTGACCGGCGTCCCGTGCAGGAAGGAGACAGCCAGGCCAATCCACCAGGGATTGACGCAGACCGCGGCAAAGTTGAAGCAGGCCGCTTCCTCGCACAAACGCACAATCTGATCGGCAGTGGCTTCTGATTTGAGTAGGGTATGGTCAATGAAACCGGCAACGGTTTGCCAGTTCCGGACGGAGACTTGAGGATCTGACAGGACCTGTGACATCCAGAACGGATTGTATCACTATTTTCCCGCCCGGGTCAGTCGAAGACCGACCGACTATTCGGAAAAGACGCATATGTCCGGCAGGTTACGGTAGCGCTCCGCGTAATCCAGCCCGTAGCCGACCACAAACTCGTCCGGTATCTTGAAGCCCGTGTAATCGGCCTGCACGGGCATCTGGCGGCGGGAGGGCTTGTCCAGGAGAGCGGCAAATTTAAGCGTGCGCGGCTTGCGCGCCAGCAGCAGTTTTCTGAGAAAGCTGAATGTCAGCCCGGTGTCGAGAATGTCTTCCACCAGGATCACGTTCTTGTCTTCCAGCGGCGTGGTTACGTCCTTGATGAGCTGGACTTCGCCGGCGCTTTCTTTCTGCGTGCCGTAACTGCGCACGGCGATGAAGTCAAATGTGGCGTCCAGTTCGATCTGGCGCGCCAGGTCGCTCAGAAACAGGCACGCGCCCTTCAGCACGCCCACCAGTATCACTGACTGGCCGGCGAAGTCACGGGTAATTTCCTGGCCAATCCGCGCCACACCGTCAGCGATTTGGTCACGAGAGAGGAGTATTTTCATGTTTGTGCGCATTTTGGGGAAGGAGGGATTGTACATTTAGCCATTAGCCATTAGCAATTAGCAGTTAGCCTTGGGCTCTTGGCTATTAGCTTTTGGCTATTGGCTATTAGCTCTTGGCTTTTGGCTGATTCTCTCTTGGCACCCCCAACATTAAATGCTTGTTTTCCATGAACCCAAAAAGCAGAGCAATACGAATCTTCGATTCACAAGGCAAACAATTCTCGATGGCGGATCGAAAGTTTTGATCAAATCAGCATCGCGTGGCACAAAAGCCAAATACCAAGAGCGAAAAGCCAATAGCAAAAAGCTAATAGCCAAGAGCTAATAGCTAATAGCCAAGAGCCAAGAGCCAAGAGCCAAGAGCCAAGAGCCAAGAGCCAAGAGCCAAGAGCCAAGAGCCAACCCGCTCCTCTCGCACACACTCTCATCGTTGTTCTAAAATCTTGTTTTCTGGACAACAACCCTATGCCATTGCCTGAATACAAACAACTGGTTGACGAAGCCAAACGCGAGATCAAGGAAATTGCCCCGGCCGAGCTCAAGCGCATGCAAGAGTCAAAGCAGAACTTCACGCTCATCGATGTGCGCGAGCCCGACGAAGTTGCCGAAGGCGCCATTGCGGGCGCAAAGCCGCTGCCACGCGGGCAGCTCGAACACAAAATCGATACCATCACCACCGACAAGAACCAGCCCATCGTCTGCTACTGCGGAGGCGGCGGACGCTCGGCATTGGCGGCGCAGTCGCTCAAGAAGATGGGCTTTAAGAACGTGATGTCGCTGGCCGGCGGATATAAGGGGTGGAAAGGCGGCTCTTAGCTTTTGGCTTTTGGCAATTGGCCATGGGCTTTTGGCTCTTGGCTCTTAGCTTTGTCTCGTGAGTCCGTCATGATATTTCTCGGAAGTGATCGGCGATCCGTACTTTGAGCCCTCTCCGCTCCCAGACAACACGTGTTGTAAATTTCGAATCATCTCCAGATGGCCAATCGAAAAGCTGTTTCGCGATCAGCCAGGAGCTAATAGCTAATAGCCAAAAGCCAAAAGCCAAAAGCCAATAGCCAAAAGCCAAAAGCCCCAGCCGTTAGCTCTTTTCTTACGGCTATTTTAAAATTCCAGCTTCATATCAAAGGACGCATCCATGAACCTGAACGGAATCAAAATTACCTGGCTCGGACACGCGACCTTTCTGGTCGTCACGCCGGGAGGGAAGAACATCCTTCTCGATCCCTGGGTCAGCGGCAATCCGGCCACGCCTGCCAACAAAAAGTCGTTTGACAAGCTTGACTACATGCTGATCTCGCACGGACACAGCGACCACTTTGCCGACGCGGTAGACCTGGCGAAGAAACACAATGCCAAGGTCATCAGCATCTATGAGCTGTGCACCTTTGTGCAGAGCAAGGGCGCGAAGCAGATTGCGCCCATGAACAAAGGCGGCACGCAGCAGGTGGGCGATATAAGAGTCACCATGGTAAACGCGCATCACTCCAATACTATCGATGACGGCGGCACATCTGTTCCTGGCGGCGAGCCGTGCGGCTATGTGATCGAATTTGAAAACGGCCTCAAGCTTTACCACGCCGGCGACACATGCGTCTTTGGCGACATGGCGATCATCCGCGAGCTCTATGCGCCTGACCTGTGCATGCTGCCCATCGGCGATCTCTTTACCATGGGGCCCAAAGAAGCTGCCTATGCGTGCAGCCTGCTCAAACCCAAGGCGGTGATCCCCATGCATTACGCCACGTTCCCCGTGCTTACCGGCACCCCGGAAGCGTTCCAGAAAGAACTGAAAGCACGCGGCGTGACAACGGAGCTGATCACCATGAAGCCGGGTGAAACGATTTCGTGACCGCCCGCGTTCTCCGCAAGTACGACCAAGAGTCGTCATCCCGACAGCCGTCAAGCGAGCGCGCGTTCTCACAAGCGCGCGAGCAGGCTGGAGGGACCTTGCGTTTTCATAGATGGAGACCTTGCAAAAGCACAAGGTCCCTCGCTCCTATTCGGACGCTGACGACAGCGCGTCCTCATTCACGGAGCTCGGGATGACGGCGTCTTGTTACTGAACCACATTTTTGCTCCATTAATCGCCATATCCCGGAGGTCGCCATGCCTGGAATCACCGAATCCGCAGTCGATCAGTACATGCTCAATATCCTGCCGCCGCGCGATTCCGTGATGCAGGAGATGGAAGCACAGGCCGCCAAGCGCGATATTCCTATCGTGGGGCCGGCCGTGGGACGGGTGCTTTACCAGTATGCGCGGCTCATCAACGCCAAAAAAGTCTTCGAGCTGGGTTCCGCCATTGGATACTCAACTCTGTGGTTTGCCCGCGCCGTGGGTGAGGACGGGGAAGTCTTTTATACCGATGGCGACCCCAAAAATGCCGACGAAGCCCGCGGCTACTTCCGCCGCGCCGGCGTCGCCGAGCGGATCCATATCGGCGTGGGCGATGCCCTGGAGCAGCTCGCGGCGCGGCAGCGCGAATTTGACATCATCTTTAACGACGTCGATAAACAGTATTACCCGCGCGTGCTTGATCTGGTCCCTAACCACCTGCGCCACGGCGGCCTATTCATCACCGATAACGTCCTCTGGTCCGGCCGCGTGACGGAGAATAGTCCGAAAGAAGAGACCACGCGGGCAATCCAGGAATTCAACCAGCGCCTTTATGCCATGAAAGATTTTTTTACTACCATCCTGCCGCTGCGCGATGGACTGGCCGTGGCGGTAAAGAGCTAGCCAATACCATAGCCCTGGCCTCAGCGGGGATAGGCTGATACTTTCTGCAGATACCTTTACTAAACTTTCCTTGCTACCAGAAGGTACTTTTGCTAGAGTGCGGCTTATCCAGAGTTCCTGATCCATTTTCTTGATCAAAGAAAGGCCAGCCATGCCCATCTTACGCGCCGCTATTTGCGTCTTGTTGTGCCTGCAATTCGCCGCTGCCCAGAACCAGCCCACGCCGCCAAACACCCCGGAACAGCCGCCTGCCGCGCAGCAGCCTGCCGCTCCGGCCGATCAAGGTTCAGCCAAGCCGGATGCGGCGGCAAAACCGGAGAACGCTGCCGGCCAGCAATCGCCGGAGACGAAGCCACAGGAAGGGCAAGCTGCGGCGGGACCGCAGTCGCAATCGGGAACGCAGCCGGGCGGGGGTAAAAAACAGCCGACTGGCGCTGCGCCGCAGGTCACGCCGGCACTCACCGGGTTTGGCCTGGAAGATGGCACTCCGGTAAAGCTGCGGCTCACGCGCAATCTGTCATCGGCCAGCGAAAAGAAGGGCGACACGGTTGACTTTGAGGTGATTGAAGACCTCAACGTAAGCGGCGTCCTGGTGATCCCGCGCGGCAGCACTGCATGGGCCACCATTACTGAAGCGCAGCCCAAGCGGCGCATGGGACGCGGCGGCAAGCTGGACGTAAATATCGACACCGTGCGGCTCAAGGACGGCGAGAAAGTCGGCTTGCGCGCGGTCAAGGAAAATAAAGGCGGCGGACACGTGGGCGCAATGACCGGCGCCATGGTGGCCACGGGAATCGTTTTCTTTCCGGCGGCCCCGCTGTTCCTCTTCATGCACGGCAAGGACATCAACATTCCCAAGGGCACGGAGATTACGGCTTACGTAGCAGGAAACATTCCGCTGGATAAGGCCAAGTTTCAGGATACCGACCGTCCGCAGGGGACCACGGTCACGGCTGCCGGATTGAGCGCCGCGGAAGCCGATGCCATGATTGCCCTGGTTTCAAATCCTGATGGCGCGGAAGTGACGATTGACGAGGCTTTTATGGGCAACGCGCCGGCCAAACTCAGGCTCAAGGCGGGCAAGCATACCATCAAGGTATCGATGGCGGGATACAAAGATTGGACCCGCGAGATGACGGTAATGTCCGGATCGGAAGTAAACCTGTCGGCAACGCTGGAGAAGACGAACTAGGAAAGATTCTCACCACTGATAAACACTGATCTGGGAAATTTCCGGACCTAACTGCCGGCAGACGGCCTGGCCGCCACGGGGCGCTGGGGCGCGGGACAGCAACCGGTTTCGCAATATCCAAGCACCGGCGAAGCGGCGGAATGCAACACCATATCGCGAACCATGCTAATCAGTTTGGGATGCGATCCTGCCGTGCCGGCGCGCACCATCTTGATCCCAAGCTGGTCACACAGCGCCCGCGCTTCCGTGTCGAGATCATAGAGCACTTCCATATGGTCTGAGATGAAGCCGATGGGACAGATAATTACGCTGTGGACGCCGGCGGCGCTCTGTTCACGCAGATAGTCGCAAATATCCGGCCCAAGCCAGGGTTGCGACGGCGGACCGCTGCGGCTCTGATAAACCAATCGCCAGTTGCCCATGCCGCAGGCCGCGGCCACGCGCTCGCTCGCTTCTTTTAGCTGCCGCACATACGGCGATGACTCAGCCATGCTCATGGGAATGCTGTGCGCGGTAAAGATCAGTTGTTCCGGGGCAGGCAGTTGCTGCATGGCCGCCTTGACGCGGTCGACCATGGTTGCGATGAACTCTTCGCGGTCGCAGAAGTTTGGCAGCTTCTCGATCAACATCTCCCCGGTCCCGGACGCTTGCTGCGCGCGGGCGATGTCTTCACGATACTGCCTGCATCCTGAGTACGATCCGAACGCCGACGTGGCGAGCGCCGCGGCGTGGCGAACGCCATCCGCCTGCATCTGCTTGAGCGTGTCCGCCAGGAACGGATGCCAGTTGCGATTTCCCCAGTAAACCGGCAGCTTCACGCCGTGGTCTCTGAACTCCTGCTCCAGGGCCGCAATCAGCTCTTTGGTCTGCTCATTGATGGGGCTGCGTCCGTCAAAGTGGTAATAGTGCTCGGCCACTTCCAGCATGCGTTCGCGCGGGACGTTCTTGCCGCGCAACACGTTCTCCAGAAATGGGAGCACGTCTTCATGCTTTTCCGGTCCGCCAAAGGAGACGATTAGCAGTGCGCCGAATGGGTTCATGTGGAAACAAGATTCTAAATCATGGCCGTCGAGCGCATAAATCATCAGGAAGTCACCAGGAAAGACCGGCAACACGTCTATAATTCCCAGCCATGCGCACGCCAACCCTTCTCAGTCTTGCCTTGCTGCTCTCTTCCGCCGCCAGCGCACAAACAAATACCGCCGCCGATCTTGATGCGCCCGCACTTGACTCGATCGTCCAGCGCGTAATCACGCGGGAGCGCGTCGTCGGCGCTTCAGTGCTGGTAGCCAGAGGCGACCGCATCCTGTTGCACAAAGGCTATGGCTTCGCCGATCTCGGCCTGGAAGCGCCAACGAAAGACGAAACCGTTTATCACATCGTCGGGCCGATGCTGCCGTTCACCGGGATTGCTGTGATGCAGCAGGTGGAGCGCGGCAAGCTGCAACTGGACGACGACATATCGAAGTTCATTCCGGAATTTCCGCTGCAAGGCCATCATGTAACGGTCCGGCAGTTGCTCAACCACACTTCCGGCATCGTGGATTACCACTACCTGGGCGATCCCATTGAGGCCACCAGCCGCCTGCCCAAGGCGCTGGACGAAGTGATGGCGCTTTACGCCGGCAAAAACTGGGTCAACGAGCCGGGCACCAAGTGGGACTGGTCGATCTCCGGCTTTCAACTGCTCGTCACCATTGTGGAGCGCGTTACGGGCCAGAGTTTTCCGGATTACGTGCAGCAGAACATCTTCAAACCTGCGGGGGTGAAGTCCACTACGTATTGCGACGACTTCACGCTGACCCGCGGGCTCAGCCATGCGTATCGGAAGATGGGCGCCGGCGTTAATACGAGCTATGTTGAGGCCCATGAAAACGACATGGCGTACAACTCTGACTTGCGCTTCTGCTCTACCGTCGGCGACCTCTTGAAGCTGTGGCGGGCCATCAAAGACAAAAACCTTGTTCGCCCGGAAACGTTCAAGCAGATGACGACTGCCGAGGGCGCGGCCCAGCACATGTCCGCGCAGGACCCCAAGGCGCAATACGGCTTTGCCATGATCCTGAACCATGAAGAAGGGCTTCACCAGGAAGACCATCGCCGCATCGGCCAGCATGGATCGCTGATGGGATACAGCGGCAGCCTTTATGATTTCCCTGAAGACCAGCTCACGATCGTTGTGCTTACCAATACTGAAGACCAGAACGCTTACGCCATCACGCGCGCCCTGGGCCGGGCGATTCTTGGGCTGCCGCCGCTGCCCGAGCCGAAGCCCGCGGCCGAACCCACACTGGCCGACAAGCCGGTCTCTGCCGACGAACGCAAGCAGCTTGCGGGAACATTCGTGTTGAAGCTCGACAAGGTCGGGGCGAACCTGCATGACTCGTTCGCGCAATACCGCCGGACGTACCGCGTGTTCGACGAAGACGGACGCCTGATGATCCAGCCGCTGGGCGAAGGCCCGGAGCGCCTGTTGAAACAGGATGACGGCAGCTTTGCCATGCGGTCATCGCCCGCCACGCACATTTCATTCGTGATGCAGAACGGCCACGCAGCGGCGATGAAGCTGGATTCGCCCGGCTTTCCGCTTGCGGGAGAGCGCGTGGGGGATGGCGATCCCCGGACGTTCCATGGGCAATTGAAGTGAGCGAACTCCGGCGAGCAAAGTCTCACCCGCCGGAGAATGGCGAAACTACTTGCACTCAGCCTTGATGACCTCTTTGAGGATGGCATCAGGCAGGGCGGTTTTGTGTGAAGAGGACTCAAAGCTCCGGGTAAACCAGTCGATTTCCGGATTTTGCGATTTACGCGCACAGCAGGTGATGAACGGATCGCAGCTTACGCCCTGGCAGTCGGCAGACGAAGTGCATTGAAAACCGCAACTGCACCGGCAGAACCCAGTCCTCTTGGGACCGCCGCCGCCAACAAAGTTGTCAGCCCGTGGCGCCAGGGTCTCAGACTGGGGGAGGAGGTCGGGGAACACGCTCTTGATCGAATGGTCCGGCATCAGGTAGTGCCGGATGACCGGAGTGGTTGTTGCAGCCTGGGAGCTGGAGTCAGGGGTTGCGGCAACAGCAGCCGTCGCTGCCAAAAGAAGAACTACAAGCAATGTTTTTCGCATATACAGTGTCCTTCCCAAGAACACCAAGAATTCTAGCTCCCGGAAAGACGAAGGCGGCGCGGAAAGATCGCCCTTAACGCGATGGATTCCCATTTTGGGACTGCTTAGAGCATTCCTCCTAGGCCTGCCATCCACAACGCGAATCTCGTCTCCCACTACCTGCCGTAATTTTCGCGCGCTCCCTGTCTCTATTTTGTGTCCACATGGGATCCACGAAGAGACGTAAAAGGCATGACTTCATACTTCTCTGTCGAACAAATTTGCGCTTAAAAACCGGGATTGTCTGCGTTTGTACGTACCCGGTTTTCCGGCAGTTTCCATCTGGAGAGGCAGTTCCAAGTTGGGAAAGCCCGTTATTTTGTAGTTGGAACTCGTGATTTCCAAAATCCATAACTTCGCAGGTTAGAGGCGAACGCAATATGGGCAACATGCTAGATTCACCCATCGCCGCTTATCCGTCATGGAGGTCGCAGATGAAGACCACGAGCATTGTCATGATTTCCTTCGTGCTGCTGAGCGCAGCGAAAACAATTGGCGACGCCGGGGAAAGGCCGGGGAGTTCGGCGATCATCAGGGCAGACGGTTGCTGCATGCCCTGTCCGCCGCTTTGCCCTCCCGATCCGGGTCCAAAACACTAGAGCGAAAACGGCAGGCCAAGGTACAATATGTCCTGGCCTGCACCAATTTACTGTAAGAGGTTCGGCCGCATGTTTTTTCACAGCATATCTCTCTATTCACGCATCCTGTTTATCGCCATCACGGCCCTTCAGTGTTTTCTTGCCATCATGCTTCTTCGCTGGGATGCATGGAAGCGTTATCCGGTGATGAGTGTCTATTTAACATGGCTGGCGGTCGGCGGAGCGGCCAATCTGCTCATTGGTCTCTTTGGAACAGCGATGGATTACTTCTACACCTACTATGTGGTAACCCTCCTGGGGAATCTTGCTGCGTTTGCGGTTGCTCTTGAGCTGTATTACAAGATTTTTGACCCGAGATTTGGTCTTTTTGCGTGGGGTCGGCGGCAGGTGGTGATCATCATTTTGGTATCGCTGGCCGTGGCGATTACGCTCGGGCTTTTATTCGCGGCGAGAAATGGCGGCTCCCTGACCAGAACCATGACCACCGTGAGCGAGGTTATGATCGTGGCATTGTGGGCCACCTTCTGCGCTCTATGGATCTATTCGCGATCTCTGGGATTCACCTGGAGCCCGCGAGTCGCGGGAATCGCCATGGGGTTCATTCTCTATCTCACCGTTTCAGTTATCTGCATTTTCATCTCGACACGGTCCTCTCGTAGCGCTGCGCTCCTTGCCAACCAGGTTGAGATGGCCGCTGAATTCCTTTCCATGGCATGGTGGTTGGGGGTTTTTTGGGGTGAGGAGAAACTACCTGACGAGGCCATATCTGAAGAAGTTGAGGAGACGGTGGCAAGGTATAGAAAGACCGTGGAAGAAGCCGCTCAGATGTTGTAGGGGCTCAAAGTGGGCCACATTTTCCCCAGGCTTACGCGCTCGCGCGGATCCGGATATTCATTCAATTGCCAGGCATTCCACTGAATAGTTCACATGCGCGGACGCTCCGGCCCGAAGCGATTCAGGTTCGATTCACCTTACGCAGCAGATCGCGCGCTTCCTCCAACTGTCCCAGGTTCTTCAGCACAGTCGCCAGATTCAATTGAATGGTGGCGATGGAGGAGTGTCCGGGCGCGAATGTCTTCTCAGCGGAGGCCAGGGCTTTACGCAGCAGATCGCGCGCTTCCTCCAACTGCCCCAGGTCCTTCAGCACCATCGCCAGATTCGATTGACTGATGGCGATGGAGGGGTGTCCCGGCTGGAACGTCTTCTCATTGGAGGCCAGAGCCTTACGCAGCAGATCGCGCGCTTCCTCCAACTGCCCCAGATCCTTCAGCACCGTCGCCAGATTCGATTGACCGGTGGCGATGGCAGGATGTCCAGGTGAGTACGTCTTCTCATTGGAGGCCAGCGCCTTTTTGAGCAGATCGCGGGCCTGCTCCAACTCTCCCAAATCCTTGAGCACCATCGCCAGATTCGATTGACCTCGGGCGATGTATGGGTGTCCGGGCGCGAACGTCTTCTCAGCGGAGGCCAGAGCTTTGCGCAGCAGATCGCGCGCTTCCTCCAACTGTCCCAGATCCTGCAGCACCGTCGCCAGATTCGATTGCCTGTTGGCGATGGAGGGGTGTCCGGGCTCGAACGTCTTCTCATTGGAAGCCAGGGCCTTGCGCAGCAGATCGCGCGCTTCCTCCGACTGCCCCAGGTCCTGCAGCACCGTCGCCAGATTCGATTGACTGCGCGCGATGGAGGGGTGTCCGGGCTCGAACGTCTTCTCAGCGGAGGCCAGAGCCTTGCGCAGCAGATCGCGCGCTTCTTCCAACTGCCCCAGACCCTTCAGCACCAGCGCCAGATTCGATTGCCTGATGGCGATGGAGGGGTGTCCGGGCGCGAACGTCTTCTCAGCGGAGGCCAGAGCTTTGCGCAGCAGATCGCGCGCTTCCTCCAACTGTCCCAGATCCTGCAGCACCGTCGCCAGATTCGATTGCCTGATGGCGATGGAGGGGTGTCCGAGCGCGAACGTCTTCTCATCGGAGGCCAGGGCCTTGCGCAGCAGATCGCGCGCTTCCTCCAACTGCCCCAGACCCTTCAGCACCAGCGCCAGATTCGATTGCCTGATGGCGATGGAAGGGTGTCCGGGCTCGAACGTCTTCTCAGCGGAGGCCAGAGCTTTGCGCAGCAGATCGCGCGCTTCTTCCAACTGCCCCAGATCCTGCAGCACCTGCGCCAGATTCGATTGCCTGATGGCAATGGAGGGGTGTCCGGGCTCGAATGTCTTCTCTGCGGAGACCAAAGACATATTGGATGTGCGCAAAGCATCCGTGTACCGGCCCAGTGCCGTGTAATGAATGTCCAATCGACTTGCGAGTTCCAAGAAGTCCTTCGGCGGAACCAGACTCCCTGCCAGAAGAGACTCCACGTGCGGCACGAGCTGGTTCAGTTTTGCAATAGTAGCGGCATCTGGAGTCAGGGAAGCCTGAGTCATTCGTTCCTGAATCACAGCCAGGCACCGGTCGAATGGAGATGCTGAATCCGCCACGTTGTGATGCCGCGCGAACGCCAGAATTAATCGATGCGCAATGGGATTCCCGCTGGTATCCAGTTCGACCAGAGAGAGCCTGGAGAGTTCATCCAGAGCTTTGGCCAATGGATCACGAACACCAGAATCGGCGGGCAGATCGAGCACAGACCGGAGCAACGATCGCGGAACCGGGGCCGGCGCAAGCTCGCCCATACAACGGAGTATCTTCCGGGCAAGTTCCGGCGCGGCATCCCAGCTCAACTGGAAGGTGCGGACGATGTCGGTTTCATGGCGGCTCGGGAGATGGTCCCGGTATTCCGATGCAAACTCGGCCAGCAATTCAATGTCAGTGTTGGAGCTCATCTCTTGCAACAGCAAAGAGATGGTCAGGTCTTTGCGGTAGTTGAGGTACCCTTTGGCCAGCTCCAGCGCCAAGGGCAGTCCGCCAAGGCGTGCGACCAGCGCGTTTGCGTCGTTGCCGAAGCGTCTTGCTCCCGCGTTGAGCAGCCGGATGCCCTCTTCGGTGGTCAGGATATTCAGCCGGACTAGAGGATAGTCGAGGTCTTGCCGCCTGGTAGTAACGAGCGTGTGAATTCTTCCGCCCACCGGCAGGTATGGCTGAAGCGGCTCATTCTCCGGGAAATTGTCGAGGATGATGAGCGACGGTCCATGAAGCTGATTCAGGCCACGCCAGATCTGCTCCACCTGGTTCGCTTCATCTGTCTTGTTATCCACTTCAATGCCGGCAGCTTCACTGATTTGCGAGATCAGAGTGGACAGGCCCTGATCGGCATCGACCCAATAGACGCCACCTGTATAAACAGATCCGAACCGGTGGGCATATTCAATGGCGAGCTGCGTCTTCCCAAGACCGCCCGTGCCCACAACAACGGCCTCTCCCGCCAGGACAGTTGTGCCATCGCGGAAGAGACAATCATGGAGGTCCCAGAACGAGTCCACTCGCCCGATGAACTTCTCGCCCAGCGAACGGTACGGCATGCGATGTCTCGCCGGGAGGGGACCGGCCGGAGGAAGCTTGCTTCTGTCGGTGAAGACGGTATCGTCGCGCACAAGGCCGCCGAGCTCTTGGCATATCCGGGGGTAGTTGGCTTCAAATTTTTCACCGGTGGAGACATCGATCGCCTGGACCTGGCGCAGAAAGCGCGGAAAGGAAGGAAGGTCCTGACAGGGGCGCAGCATTAGCGGCCGCACTTTGCGTTTGAGTCCTATGGGATCGTCAGCGATACTGCTGGTCCGTTCTACTTCCACCCACTCGGAGTTGCAGAAATCCGGCGACAGGACGAAGACGACAAACTCGCATTCGTCCAAAGCCCGTTCGAGGGCCTTGACCCAGTTCTGTCCCCATCCGATCGACTCAATGTCAAAGAAGCAGGACACGCCGTCCCGAGTCAGGCGACGATACAGTTCTCTTACGAAATCCTTGTCTTTACCGCTGTGACTGAGGAAGACACGGTAGGGCTGGTCTGCCATGGCGAGAATCCTAGCATAGGTTTCACGAGAGTTCGGGAGGCGAATTTTGCACTTGATTTTGCAATAGAAATGCCCTACCCTCTAGCACCGCCTCAGGGCTGGAGAGCAGTTTTGGATCTTTGAAAACTTAGCAGTCAGCAATCAGCAATCAGCACTCAGCCAGAGCAACCACCAAGGGATCAGTTGATCGGTGTTCGCGCGTGATCGGGTGATCGGAAACCCAAACCCCCTGAAACCTACGCCAATCTGGGATGACCTGGGATGAAGTGGGATGAACCGGGAGGGGGTAGGGGCAGTGGTGAGATGTTTAGCTCTTTGCCGCTGAGCTGGCTTCGGGCATGGCGCTGAAGCTATCGGCCAGCGCTTCTTCGCAGGTGTGTTCGATCACTGAGCGATAATGCTCGCCCAGAAAGACGCGCAGGCGCGCGGTGTCCATGGTGCTGGAGCCCAGAAGGTAGGGATGCGCTTCCGGCGGGATATCGGAGACGCCAAGGTCCCAGAGCACGCGCAGCGCTTGTTTGCAGATGGCCCTGGCGGGCACGCGCTGCACCTCGATTTTGGCGATGTCGATGCACCGGCGCAGCTCCAGCGGATCGCCGCGGCCGGCGACGTTGAGGACGGTCAGCTTGGGGTCGGCCGATTTGCGCCGCAGGATATGCGCGATCAGGCGGGCCACGTCGTCCACGTGGACGAACTGGAACTTATGCTCCAGGTAGTCGCCACGCGAAGGCAGCCACAGCGGCAGGCGTTTATTCTGGCGGCGCAGCCGTTCGCCCAGCCGTCCTTTGCCGCCGGGAATGCCGCGCAGCACGCCGAGCTGGTAATTCTGCACGGTTGCGCCGGCATAAACGTGCGGCCGCAGAATGTATACCTTGCACTTCATGCCCTTGGCGCGCGACTGCACGGTGCGGTCGGCCTCTTGCTGGTGCAGCGCATAAGGCAGGCTCTGGGCGTTCAGCGGCGCATCTTCAGTCACGGGCTTGGAAAGCTCCGGGCCGTATACCAGCGCGCTGCTGGGGAAGATGAACTTGTCGATCCCGCCCAGCATGCGGTTGTGCTCGGCGATTGCCTCGGTAACGCGGCTGGTGCCGGCGACGTTGATCTGCCACATGCGTTTTTTGTCGACCACGCCGGTGCGCAGCGGGTCCAGCACAAAGGCCAGGTGAACGACCGACTCCGGCCGGTAAGCGCGCATCAGCTCCAGCAACTGGTCGCAGGAGCGCTCTTCCGCCAGGTCGATTTTTTCAAAGCGCGCGAAGGCTGAAGCATCTTCCGGCTCCCGAACGTCGGCGCCGATGACCTGGAAGTCCGGGAGTTGATGAAGCAGGCGGTTTCCCAGGTTGCCGGAGACTCCGGTGATCAGCACATTCGGTTTTTGGGATGTTGCTGCCATAACTTAATCTTGGATAGCCGCCGTACTGTAGTTCGGGCACAGGCTTTTTCCGCGTCGTTCTCTGTGCCGGTTTTTATTGCGCTGGACCGTTTTACCGGGCTGCATCATTATTTACCGGGCTGCGCCGGGCGGCACGCGCGGACCTGCCGGCGCCGGTGGACCAAAGTATTTATCGTCATATTGGGCGTGTACCGGAGCCTGCAGCTCCTTGGTCTTTGCTTCCATCTTCTGGCGGAAGAGTTGCTGTGAGATTTCAGCCTTTACGCTTTCCAGGGGGCTGGTTTCGCGGCTGTCCACGCGGTAGATCATGAAGCCGTTGGCATCGTCCGAGCGGAAAACTTCACCCGCTTTGTGGGAAAAAATCTCCTGGTCCAGCTTGGGCGGGAACATGCCATGGCGGGCCAGGCTTAACTCCGTGTTGGGAGGAGCGGCGGTGATGCCCAGGCTGGTGTAAGCCTCTTTTTGCAGCTTGGCCAACTCCTCGCCCTTGGCCGCGCGGGCCTGTATGTCATCGGACACTTGCTGGATCTTTTTTTCGTATTCCTGTTTCTGTTCCGGCGTGGCCTTGGGGTCAGGGTCGTTCTTGGGAATGAAAACGCGGCCCAGCTTGGCAGCTTCATATTTCTGCTGGTTGGCCTGGTAGTAGGCTTCGATTTCCTGTTCCGGAGGATTGCGGTATTGCTCAGCGAGCTGGTTGAGATAGAGATCGCCCAGAGTCTTCAAGCGCAGGACGCGCATGACTTCAGCATAGGTCGGCGTATTTTCCACGCCGGCGGACTGGGCGGCTTCAGAGAACACCAGCAGTTCAACATACTTTTCCGCCAGACCGCGGCGTTGCGCCTGGGTTATAGGCTGGTTGTTGCTGTTAAAGGCTTTCACCAGACTGTCAAACTGCTCCCTGGTTACTGAGATCGTGCATTCGGTGCTGCTGGGCACTTTGGTGTTAGTGGCTATATTTGCCTGTGCCGGACAAAGGCCGACGATGCTGATAACCGGCTGGTTCGGCGGCACTTCAGCCGGCTTTTCGTCGCGTTTGAGTAGCGAAGGAGGCGTGGCATGGCCTGCCGGAGAGGGTGATGGGGTCGCGGCTGGAGCTGCCGGGGCCTGCTTTGAAGGAGGATTTTGCGGCTTTTGTGCAGCGGCGGTAACAGCTAAAAGAATGCAAATGATCAGACTACGGGTCATCGTTTCAGGTCCTTTCGCTCTTCAGGGGAGTCAGGCGGCAATATCCTAGCATAATGGTTTTTCGCCAGATGGAGGCAACAAGAATGGTTACTGGTGTACTAGAACCAAAACTTGAGACAATGATGAATGTGTCCTCCATTGAGCTGAACCCTGTGCTGGAAAGCATGCAGCGGGAAAAACGCACGGTCGCGCTTAACTCGCTGCTTGCGGCCATTGCGATCACCTTTCTCAAGCTGATCGTTGGCATTTCCACGCGCAGCCTGGGAATCCTCTCTGAAGCGGCCCATTCCGGCCTGGACCTGGTGGCCGCCCTGGTTACGCTGCTTTCCGTGCGGGTCTCAGACAAGCCGGCCGATGCCGAGCACCAATACGGCCACGGCAAAGTGGAAAACTTTTCTGCTTTTATTGAAACCGGCCTGCTGTTGCTCACGTGCGTCTGGATCGTCTGGGAAGCGGTGCGGCGGCTTAACGGCCATCACAGTGTGCATATCGAGCCAACGCTTGCGGCCTTTGTCGTGATGTTCCTCTCCATGGTGGTGGATTGGTGGCGCTCGCGCAAGCTGCAGGTCATTGCCAAAAGGTACGACAGCCAGGCGCTGGAAGCCGATGCGCTTCACTTCAGCACGGATATCGTCTCCAGCGGGGTTGTGGTGCTGGGCCTGGGGCTGGTGTGGGTGGGCCAGCGTTGGCAGGTAGCATGGCTGGCCAAGGCCGACGCTGTGGCCGCATTGCTTGTTTCGGTGGTGATTGTCTATGTAAGTTCGCGCCTGGCGCGCCGCACCATTGATGCGCTGCTCGATGCCGCGCCTGCCGGCTATCGCGGACGCATTGTGAACGCGGCGCTAAAGATCAATGGCGTGATCGAAGTGGAACGCGCGCGCATCCGCCGCGCCGGCAACCGCTACTTTGCGGATCTCACCGTCGGCCTGGCGCGCAACGTTACCTTCCAGCGCTCAGGACAAGTGGTGGGCGAAATCACGCGCGCCGTGCAGGAAATCCTGCCCGATGCCGACGTGGTGATTCACTCCATCCCGCGCGAGACCGGCCACGAAAACATTTTTGACCGCATTCGCGCCGTCGCGTCGCGCAACAACTTCAGCGTGCACGATGTGAGCGTGCAGGACCTGGGCGGCCGCCTGCACGTGGAGCAGCACCTGGAGCTCGACGAAAATCTCAGTCTGAAAGACGCGCATGATGTGGTGACGGTGCTGGAAGCTGAAATCCGCGGCGATGTTCCGGAGATTTCCACCATCCTTACGCACATCGAAAGCGAGCCTTCCACCATTGAATCCGGTAACACCGTGGTGCGTGATGCCGTGCTGGAGCAGAAGCTCAAGCCGGTCGTCCAGGAATTTCCTGAGGTGGTGGATATGCACGACGTGGAAATCAAACGCGTGCGAGGCAAAATTTATATGTCGTGCCACTGCACCATGTCAGACGAACTGCCGCTCTCCCGCGTGCATGATGTTTCCACCGAACTGGAGATCCGTTTTAAGCAAGCCGCGCCGGAGCTTTTTAAAGTGCTGATTCACCCCGAGCCGCAGACGGATAATCGCCGGTAAATGACACGAAAAAACCGGGCGTTCCCGCCCGGCCTTCACCAACCAAAGGAGAGAGAAGAGGCTACTCCTTTGACGGAGCTACTTCCCGATGCACTTCCAGCGAACGTTCAATTGAGACCTTGGTTCCCGGCGGCGCATGGAAGAGCGACGCATCCGGTTCAGTCCGCTTGATGTCTGTGAGCCGATAGGTGCTATCGCCCGTGCGCGGATCAGAATGCTTTCTCAGCACCATGGTATGCAGTTCAGGTGAGAACCAGGTCTCAGTAACAATTTCGATCGGCCGCTCATTGCCGATCTGTCCCGCGGGAATCGTTACCGTCTCGCGCTTGCCCTGAGCGGACACGCCTTCAATCGTCTGCGTGCCCAGGTCTTCATGCTTTACCTGTTCGCTGCTTTCTTTGCTTTGGCCTTCGCGAGCGTGTTGAAGCGCGACAATCGTCTTTTCCTTGATTCTTTGTTCGCGCTGGCCGCGCAGGTCAATGATCTGTGGCCCTTCTTTCCAGCTGCCTTCGCTGCGTATTACCTTGGTGGCCTCGCCGCCGCCCGGAGTGAAGATGTACTGCGTGTGCGTTGTGGGATCGTTGATAAACACCATCTTTGGGCTGTCGACCTGCATCGTGCCGATGCGGTGCAAGTCGGTTTCGCGCCGCGTGCGGCCCTGGCTGTCACGCGCCACAAAAGATGATGTCTTGTTCACGATCTTGTTGCCGTCGGCCAGTACCTGTGTGCTTTCTGTGGTTGCCGTGGCGGTGTAAGGCGCGGCGGTCACCACCTCGCCGGCGCCGGCCATTTCAGCAGAGAAGAATTCAATCTTGCCGTCAGGCAAACTTTCGCGCTGCATCATCATGGGTAAGGGCGCCATCATGGTGATGGGTTCATCCTGCGTAAATGTGAAGGTGCGGACTTTTTCCTTCGGCGCCGATTCCTGCGCGGCCGCGGTCCCCGCCAGCAGCAATGCGCCGGCCAGCAAAATAGCAATTCGATTCATAGATAGCTCTCCTTTGGAAAACTTTTTATTGCACTAATCTCACCGCGTACGGTGTTCCATCCTGGCTCACCACAAAGTCGGCCATAAACTTCCGCGCTCCCGAATCCGGGCTCACCGGCGCTCCCATCTGCCAGAGCGCGCTTCCGGGCAACTGCACCCGCACCACGTGAAGCTCGTCGGCTGGAACGGCAGGGTCGTATCCGGGCAAGGCGAGAAATTGGCGGCGTGAAGCGGCGATGCTGTTCTTGGGCTTCGGCTTCACGTGATTTGTCGCCGGTCTCGGTAAAGTTGGCGCCGCCTTTGCGATAGTCGTCGCTTCCGGCGCTTTTGCGGGAGCGCCGCCGGAGTGTTGCTGGGCGTTGGCTTTTGCCGGCACTTGATGCGCTGAGCGCAAGCCCGACGACATCAGGCCAATCGCCAGTGCCACGCATGCCACGAGCGCGCCGACGCTCATCCTGCGTACCAGCCTGCGCCGCACGTGATGCCGGCGGAAAGCCGTAGCCAGACCCGCCCCAACTTCTGCCGGCGCGCCCTGGCGCGACGAGGCAGCCAGTCCGCGCATGGCCTCAGTCAGGCGGGCGTCGGAGCCGGAGTCGTCTCTCAGCGGATTTCCGGATTGTGGATCTATTTCACGCATTTTTGGCAGCTCAATTTCATTTTCAACATGGCACGCGCACGATGCAGCCGCGACGCCACCGTTCCCGGCGAGCACTCCAGCAGCGCTGCCGCATCGGCATAGCTCATCTCTTCCAGGTCACAGAGCGCAACCGCCTCGCGGTATGGCTCCGGCAGGGCCAGCACCGCCTTGCGCAGATAGTCAAGCTGCTCAGAGTTGCTCAGCTCGGAGAGAACATCCAGGTCGCTGATCATCCCTGCTTCGCCTGAGTCCAGCCATTCCTCTTCGATGGGCAAGTCCAGCCGCGATTTCTGAATCATCCGCCGCGTCAGGTTGCGCGCGATGCCAAACAGATATCCGCCGACCGGCCCTTTGCTCGAGTCATATCCTTTCGGGTTTCCGATCAGCAGCATAAAAACTTCCTGCGTTACTTCCTCCGCCGTCGCGTTGTTTCCGCTCATGTGCAACGCAAACCGGAAAAGAGGACCCTGGTACCGCTCATAGAGCGCGCGGAAGGCCGTCTCATTCCCTTTGCGGAGCTGCTTGAGCAGCTCCTGATCTTCGAGCGGCGATTCTGCCATGGCTCTTGTGGGCGCTGCCCTCGCTCCTGTTATCCATTGCTCGATTTGGGAAGATCGTTCCATTATTTTTTGGGGGGATTCGAAAACGTCCGTCAAACCGCTGCCTTCAGAACATGAGACGCGTGGGGCCGCTTTCGGTTATCTGGATGCACAACGAGTCATAGCCAATCGCTTCGGAGCAGATACGCTTTCCAGAGATTGCAAGGCATGGGACGTAGAGTTGGTTCCCCGATGGCGACGGCATGCCCGGAACCGGCCTTGGCGCTTCCTAGGAGCCCGTTTTCTGGATAGTTTACGGTTAGCCGACAATATACTCGCCTGGCGATACGGGCTGCGCCGTGGAAGGCTGAGTCATCGCTTGATCGCATAAGTCAGGGAGCGCCGTCACACGACGGCGCTCCCTGAAGACGCGCGGCCTACTAGTTGCCGTAGCTACTCGTCGTCCTCCTGCGTGTCCCTTCCGCTCAGCGCTGGCGGAACCGGCACAATCGTCCAACTGAAGGTCTGCGACGCGGTTATGCTGCCCTGAGTGAAGGTCACGGTCACCTGATACACGCCCGCGATGTTCTTCTTGACATGTCCACGGATGACGCCCTGCTTGTTCATCTGGAGCCCATCTGGCAGACCCGTCGCTGAGAACACGCCACCGGCCGACGTTGTACCCACCAATTGGATGGCGAGCTCGACCTTGTCACCTTCCGTGTTCACCTGCGGTCCGGGGTTGACGATTGAGAATGGCGCAGTGATCGCGAAGCTGCTCGTGCCGGTGCTGCCGGTGTGGTTCGCATCACCCGCATAGGTTGCTCTCGCCGTAGCCGTCCCGACAGCCGTGTTGTTCGTGTAGGCCACGGTCAGCGCTCCGCTCAGCCCATCAGCCGTTGCAAACGTCGCCGTGCATGGCGTGAGTGGCAAGCCCGTGAAGGTCACGCTCACCGGGCAACTCACTGTCACCTTCGATGCTACCGGCGTGATGGTGAAGATGCCGGGCACGAAGGTCACGTTATAGTTTGCAAGGGCCGCTCCAGCCGCCGTTGCTGTTGTCACGTAGCTGCCAACGTTCTCTCCAGCGGCGCGCGTTGCGCTCACCGTGATGCCGTCAGCCGCGAGGAAGCCGCTCGCGCTCGCCGTGATTGGCCCGTCCGGTGTGCCGAACACCTTAGTGCCGTTGCCTGCCGTCACCGTCGCCGCGGCTCGCGTGATGGTGAAGCTGCCGGGAACGTAGGTTACGTTGTAGTTTGTAAGGGCCGCTCCAGCCGCCGTTGCTGTTGTCACGTAGCTGCCGACGTTCTCTCCAGCGGCGCGCGTTGCGCTCACCGTGATGCCGTCAGCCGCGAGGAAGCCGCTCGCGCTCGCCGTGATTGGCCCGTCTGGTGTGCCATACACCTTGGTGCCGCTCCCCGCTGTCACCGTCGCCACCGCCTGCGTGATGTCGAGGCTATTGCTGGTGAAAGTAATGGTGTAGTTTGTCGCCGCCAGTGTTCCCTGACTGATCGGGTAATTTCCTACGGTATCGCCCGCTGCGCGCGTCAACGCGCCGGTAAGGACGGCCTCAGTATCGCCAAGCACGAACCCAGTCGCGCTAAACGTCAATGGTGGGTCCACGGTGCCGTACACTTTTGTCACGTGAGCAGCCGCCACTGTCAGCGCCGCTTTCGCGATGTTCGTGGATTGGAGGACGGGAGTTGCCGGAGCGTGGGTGGCGTCACCTGCTTGTGAAGCCGTTACATTGCACTGGCCTGCGCCGATGATCGTCACCGTCGTGTCCAGGACGGTACATGCGCCGCTGCCGGCAAATGAGACCGTCAACCCGGAACTGCTGGTGGCGCTCACCTGGAATGAAGCGTCACCGTATTTGAAGCCGGTTGGCAGCGGACCGAACGTGATCGTCTGCGCGGCTATGTTGCTGTTGATGATGAAGCTGCGCATTACGTCCGCGGCTGGCGCAAAAGTGGCATTGCCCGCCTGGTACGCCGTCACAACGCAGCCGCCGATGCTGGTGAGCGTCAGCGTCTGACCGGCCACGCTGCAGTTCCCCACGGCGCCGAACGTCACGGGGTTGCCTGAAGCGCCGCCCGTTGCATCCAGCGTTAAGGGCGCATCGCCGAAGGTATGATCGGGCAGCGCGCCGAACGTGATCGTCTGGGGCGTGCTCCCGTCATTGAGGTCCAGATTCTGCGCCGCATTCTGCGCACCGATGAAGTCGCCGATCTCGCCGGCCGCCGGGGCCAGGCATTCAAGAGTGACTGGATCACGCTGGCACTGGCTCGCTTCCTGATCGTCCGAACTCAGCGGTGGTGCGCCGTGGCCACCGCATCCTGTGTTTCCACCAGGAGCCACGACTGGTCCGGCGTACTTGTAGAACTCATAGCGACGCACCACGCCGTGGGAACTGCCTCCATGGTTTACGAGCTGGCTGCTGCCCTTGTCCGTATTGCACGTATCGAGCTGCATCAGCTTCCATTCCGTTTCGGGCACCGCGTTCGCGTCGCGACTGTCACCAAGGATGCCGGGCACGTTTTCGTTGGGATGTCCGCCGACCAACTCTTCCAGATCGGCCCCGCGATCGATCTGCTTCTTATAGACCTTGACCCATTGCGCAAGTCCGTACCGATGGGCGAGTGCCGCGGGCGGCGGAGGCGCGGGAGCGGGCGCCTGGATCACCGCGTCAACCTGTCCGGCAACAATCTGCGCCGCCGGGGCCATAATCGGGACCGAACTCACCGCAGTCGTCGGTGGTGGCGAAGTGGCGGTGGGGAGCGGTGTACCGTCGGCATACGTCAATACGCCCGTACTCGGATCGCCCACAATCCAGCGATAGGTCGTGCCCACCGGAGTTTTCGCAAGCGTGACGCCAAAATGCTCGCACCCGGCTTGTGGATAATTTGCACCCAGTCCCAGGCTCCAGCACTGGTGTCCGGTGAAAAAGGTTCCGGCAGGGACCGGCGGCGTGCCGGCGCTGGCCAAGATGGTGCCGGGGATGTTGAAGTTGGAAGTGAATTTCTGCGCGACCGAATCCCACCCGGCCACTGTCCAGCGCACGTAGATGCCAAACGGCGGATGTTGTGGATCGCTGAAAGTGATGACCGTGGGCCTGCAGTAGCGGATGTAACAGGCGGCAGGAGGCGCGGCAGATGGGTCCAGAGCATTGAAGCTCGCCGCTTCGCCGAACGCATAGAGCAACTCCACAGGCTGGATTCCATCCAGCTCAATCTCGAACCCCTCGGTTTCCCGGGGGTTGCCATGCGCGTCCTTAACGTTGTTTGGGACGTCGAAGTTGCTGAGGAATCCCGTAATCGCGGGCGTCTGCGCGGACACGATAAGGGGAGCTGCAAACAGGGTAAGGCACAAGGCCATTCCCACGACCGCCAGATGGCGGAAAGATGATGAGCGCTTACGGTCTTTCATTGATTTGTCCGATCTGAGAACTTCTATGAGAACTTTGAAAAATGGCTGGAACTTACTGGGGACTTTATTTCGCTTACCGCATGGCAGCTTCGGTTACTTCAGCTACTTCGGTGCGAGATTGAAGTTTATGGCAGTAGAGGAGTCCGAGTATGTGACAGCCGTCACAGATGATTGTGATCAGAACCGCCGGCGGCAATCCTCATTCAGCATTCAGCGTTTGCAAGGGGACTAGTAATGGCGACCCTGCCGTATGATAAAGTTTTCGCGGCAAGCAGGAGGGATCAGGGCTATGAACATTGAGGCGCAAGCAACCTGGACCGACGGCGAACGGTTTGTCGCCAACGCGAGCAGCGGTACATGGCATTGTGATCGACTCTGATTGCGAGCGGAACACCGCCGCTGGTCCAATGGAAATGGTCTTGATGGGCTCGGGCCCTTCTCAGCTTTGGGTTACTGTTTCGTGAAATCGCACGCTCCATTCATGTTCTGTGGCGGCGGTGTGGGCGGCGTCGCCCAGGGCTTGCCGGTGAAGTCAAAGAACTCCGTCATATCCGGCATAGACGCATCGCGCGCCGTGAGTGTGGGCAGGCTCCAACGCGCCTCAATGAAGCGCAGATAAGCCGTGTAATCCATGGGCGTGTGCGAAACGAAATTCTTTTTCGTAAACGGGGAGATCACCATGTTTGGCACGCGGCCGGCGGTGAGGGTGAAGTCTCCAGGCGAATCGATCGGCAGTAAGTCCAGCGGCTTGATGCCGTCCGGGCTTGCTACTGCGAGAGGCGGCACGTGGTCGAACGTTCCTCCGCCCTCATCGTGGGCGAAGAAGAGAACGGTGTCACTCCACGAGGGGCCCTGCATCACGGCATTGATCACCTTTGACGCAAACTGCGCGCCCACCTGGACATTGATCGTAGGCTCCCCAAGCGCCGGGTTATCTGGATGGAAATTGCTCGGATGCTCGGAAAGACCGTCGTGCAGCCCGGGTTCGATAAAGGAAACTCCCGGTAGCTTTCCTGCGGCAGCATCGGCAAAGTACTGCGCCATGGGAGCTACATGGGCTGCTACCCCGGGTCTGTTGAAGTAGGCAAAATCCGAGAGGAAGGTAAACATTGAAGTATCGGCCGAATAGATCTTCCAGGAAACTTTGGCCGCATCCAGCTCCTCGAAAATTGTCTTCGCCGTCAGAGTTCCCGGGCCAGGCCCCTGGTGCACGAATCCCTGAGATGTTGCGGCAAACATAAAATGCCGGTTTGCCGGCGTGTCGCTGGGAATGGGCCCGAAGAAATGGTCATCGATGGCAAACTGTGAAGCCATGAAGTAGTAATAATTCAGGTCATTGCCATCGAAGAATCCCATCACGCGGTGCCCGTCATGGTCCGCCATGGGGATCCCCAAACCGGCTGCAACCTTACTGATGTTGAAAGCTATCGCGACAAACCCATCCATGGGCGAACTGGCTGAAGCTGCCGCTGGGTTCTGCCGGTTGAAGTTGATGTGCGATGGCTGCCAATCGGGCGTGAGGTCTTCAGTGCAGACCGAACCGGTGTGATAAGGCGCAATGGCGGCTCCGGTGGCGGGGGAAACATTGGAAAACGCTCCTGCGCTTTCATCATCGATCGTTGCCGGCGAGCCGTTGATGGGAATTCCATTCGCCTGGCGGTACGCGGTCATCTGCCCGAAATAGTGGTCGAATGACCGGTTCTCCTGTATCAGGACCACAACATGGTTCACTACCGTGATTCCCGCGGGTTGCGGTTCCACCGTCCCTGGATTCTGTCCTTTGTTGTGGGATACACCGCCACAGCCTGTGACCAGCGCTGCAGATGCAGCGACTAAGAGAAAAGACCTGAACCTGGAAGTCATATAGCCCTGCTTTCTTCACTACTTTTCAGGTGTGATGCTTCCGGCCAGAACGAATGTTGGCCTCAAGGATAGGCCGGTTAGGTGAGGAGAGACTACTCTGGGGAGCAGCTTGGAATTGGCTGGGATGGCAGACTTGTGATCGACTCCGGCCGCCAGGGGAATACCGCTGGTAGCGGCGGCGCGTAAATCGGCTCAGGCGATACCTTGAGTTAACCCTGCTATCACTTCTTCACCGGCTCGCGCGCAAACCTTGACGCGTAGGTAGCGATATTCGTTGAGTTCACTTCATAAGACTCTGGCAGCAGGGTCAACAGGGTCCCGCCGCCCAGGCCCTGTTCGTAAGCGATAAAGTGGTAGCGTTTGAGCTTGTTGCTGGGTATTTCGTGAAAGACAATGAACTCTCCTGCGAACTCCAGCGCGCCTGCGGATTTCTCCCGGACGATGTGGCCGCCGGTCATGCCCTGGAAGTTATAGGTATAGCGCCCGTCGGGAGTGATGGTGTAGAACTCGCCGGTAAACGTAGTTGACGTTCCCGCGTAGTTTCCGCTGGTGCTATTCACATAAGAGACCACGCTGGCGTCGCCGTACTTCCAGTCGCCCACCAGGTCAGCCGTGCTGACGCTCCCCTTGATAGGCAAGGCTACCAGAGGGGCAACACGTATGCTGCCGATCACTGCCCGCACCGTCTCATGCAGGGCGTCGTGGACAATTGCGTTGGGAGCAATCACCACCACCGGTACAAAACTCTTGCCCGTCTCCAGCACGTAGAGAAAAACATACTTGCTCCCATGATCGATCTTGGAGCCGGAGAATTTGCCGGGATATCCCATCATCCCCCGGATGTCATAGAGCGAGGTAGGCAGCGTGGCCTGGGGATTCTGTTCCACTCCCATGCGCCAGGTCACGGCAAAGTCTTTTTCCACGTCGCCACTTGATGTGACAGGTTTGGTCAGGACGATGATGCAGAATGCTCCATTGGCGTTTGTCCAGACCATGTCCGCCTGGCCGGCGCCGGGAGTGTATTCATACTTCCAGCCGTCGGGGACGGCGAAAGAAAGGTTATCGATCTTTTGTACCTGGGCGAACGAAGCCAAAGTGAGCATGAAAAGCAAGGCGGCGGCGCGGATCGGACGGCACATAAGTGCACCTCAAACGGCCGTGGCGCAATTCAGGCAATTCTGCGTGCGCCATTGCAACCGCGCCATGCGGTGACTGGATTATACGGTGCAGAGTGGCTTTGCTTTGTGCAATTCGAGCGATGGTTACTGAAACCTGCCGGCGCCTGTCTTGAGGAAGCTGAAGGCTGCCGTATGATAGAGTTTTCGCGGCGAAGTTGGAGGGGCCATGAACGTCGAAGCACAGGTAACGTGGACAGACGGCGAGCGGTTTGTTGCCAACGCGAGCAGCGGCCATGCCATCGTGATCGATTCCGACCGCCAGCGCAATACCGCTGCAGGTCCCATGGAAATGGTCCTGATGGGGCTGTGCGCCTGCACTGCCACCGACGTTGTGAGCATTCTGCGCAAGAAACGCGAGCCGTTTGTTGGCGTAAATGTCCGGGCTGAAGCCGTGCGCGCCACGGAAGCGCCCACGGTCTATACTTCGATAAAACTTATCTATACGGTTTCCGGGCAGGTTTCGCGCAAGTCGGTGGAAGATGCGGTCAGGCTGTCGGAAGAAAAGTATTGCGGGGTCTCCGCGATGCTGAAATGCACGGCAAAGATCGTTACGGAAGTGCGCCTTTCCGGGGCCGCGGAAATCGCTCGGAAATAGGCCAAATAAAAGGTAGCGGTGCAGTTTGAAAAAAATCGTCATCCCGAACCCCCGTCAACGAGCGCGCGCTTTTACCAGCGCGCGAGTAGGGGTGAGGGACCTTGCGCTTGCTGAAAAAATCAAACTGTACCACTACTGAAATAAATGAAACATTGCGCAAGCAAAAAGAATCTAATTTGCAAATGGGGGAATTCTTTTCATGTCGCAAAAGAAAGTTGTAGTGTACAGCCAGCCCGGCTGACCGCCCTGCTCATGGGCTGAGTCCTACCTTTCGGAGAAAGGTATTGAGTTTCAAGTGAAAGACGTGAGTTCTGACCAGCAGGCGGTTTTTGAGCTGGTGCGTACCTACAAGAGCCGTTCCACACCGACCATCGTCGTTGGCGAACAAGTCATGATCGGTTTTGACCCTGAGCGCCTGGACCAGATGCTTGCAGAGTGACGCCGCAACCGGACCCGGTCCCAGTCCAATGGCAAGCCCCGCGCCGGAACAACGACATCCATGGCGGGGCTATTTCTTTATTGCCGCGGCCACCTTCTGCTGGGGCGCCGCGGCCACCTTTGGCAAAGCCATTTTTAATGGCAGCCTGTTTGCCGGGCACGCACTGATCTCTCCCGTAGTCCTTACGCAGACGCGGACCACATTCGCGGTCCTGGTGCTTTTCCTCATCCTGTTGCTGCGATTTGGCCGCCGCATCTTTTTCATCCCGCGACGCGACCTCTCGCTGTGCGCCCTGGTGGGCACGCTGGGCGTGGCATGCTCCAATTATTTTTATTATCTTGCCGTGCAGAAATCCACCGTCTCCCTTGCCATCACCGTGCAGTACATCGCGCCGGTCTGGGTGCTGCTTTACATGGTTGGCCGCGGCAGGGAACGGGCCACCCTGCAGAAGGCCGCGGCGGCGCTGGTGGCCATGATCGGTACGGGGCTGGCCATCGGGGTATTCCAGTCCGGAGTGAAGTTCAGCCTGCTTGCCGTGGCTGCGGCGCTGCTGGCGTCCTTTGGCTATTCTTTCTATAACATCGCCGGCCCGGGCCTGGTGGCGCGCAACCATCAATTCACGGTCATGTTCTACATATTGCTGAGTTCCGCGCTTATGTGGCTGTTCGTGGACCCGCCCTGGCGGCTGACGGCCCAGCATTACAGCGGCGCACAATGGGAGTTCCTGTTTGTCTTTGCCTGCCTCTCCATGGTCCTGCCGTACATGCTCTATCTGAGCGGCTTGAAATATCTTGATCCCACGCGCGCCGTGATTACCAGTTGCCTGGAGCCGGTCTTCGCCATCCTGTTTGCATGGCTTTTCGTTCATGAAGCTTTGCGCCCGCTGCAAGTGGCTGGAATTGTGGCTGTGCTGATTGCGACCGTAATGGTGCAGATGCGGCCGCGCTCTGCTCCTCTTCCTGACACGATTTAGAAAAAAAGAAAGCGGCCCGCAGGCCGCCTTCATGAGGTAAAGCCGACAAATTAGAAGTACGAGCTCTGGTTCAGCCACTGCACGCGCGTCACCGTGGTGGTGGCATGGGCGCCCGTGAGCGAACCTAAGCTCACACTGGTGGACGGGAACCACGGCGGCGCAAATCCATTCTGTGAATAGCGCCGGTCAAAGAATACGTTGCGCGTGGTGGTGTTGATGTTCTTGATCTGGTTTTGAATGCGCCCGCCAACGATGGTGAGCGTATTGATGGGGTTGCCGATATTGGTCAGGCCGCCGGTCCCGTTGGCTGAAATCGTGGCCAGCGAGGCATCGATCTCCAGGTTGCCGTTTTGCTGCTTGTTATTGAGCTGGATGTCGCCCGTTGCCGTGAAGATTCCCAGAGCCTGGTGCGTATCGCCGCCGGGTATCAATGAATCCGCCGGCTGGCCCGGTATCTGGTTCTGGGTCAGCGTGACCGGCGCGGTCTTGTAAAGCACGTCGCCGGTGATGGCCACGTTGCCCGACGCGGTAATCGTCACATCGCTGCCATCCTGGATTGCCGGCAAGCCTTGTCCCGGACCGGAAAGCGAAGTGATGCTGCCATTGTCATAGAGCATGGTCGCCGGACTTGAAGCATTGGTGACCGGATCGATGATCTTGGGAACGCCCGTGATGTTGACCGTGTTGCCGCCCGAAGTAAACGTGGTCTGGTTATTGCCTGGATCCACTTTCACCACCGTTGTCACGGCCGGGCTGCCCTGCGTGATCGTGTAGATCTGCTGGGGCGAGTTGTTGGGACCGGTCGCCGTGGAAAGAACGACGTTGGAGTTTCCTTCAATGTAAATCCCGCCGCCGGTAAATGTGGGTGATCCATCCTGGATAGTGTAGGGAAGAAAGACGCCGGTACTGGCGCCGCTGCTGGGATAGGCGTTTCCGTGAATGTCTTTTACCGCGTTATGAAGGTCGCTCTTTGTAACGGGATTGTTGGCGACGCCTTTTCCGTCGAGCACGGCCTGTTCCTGGTTGTAATCGTTGGGCGGCAGCGGGACTTTTGGCTGGCCCATATCAAACCCCGCCTGGAACGTAGGAGCGATTGTCTGGTTTCCTTTTTTGTCGGAGTTTGCGCCCACTGCATCGCAGCCGCTGCTGAATGAATAGCCGGCAGTTGGAGAAGCGCTGCCCACCGAATCAGTAAAGATATAGTTGCCGCCCGTTCCGAATGTCCATGCGCCGTTGGTAAAAGCAGGACCTGAAATTGTGCCCGGAACCAGCGTTCCTCCGGTGCAGACGTTCCACTGGTCGATGAACATGCCCCACGCGGCAAAGCTGGTCTTGGAATTTACCGGGATGAGCGTGGCGTTCACGGTTACGCTGCCGCGGTCGGTCAGCGTGGTGGCCTGCGTGCCCTGCGCCTGGCCAATCGACTGCAATGTGTAGTTATAGATGTATGTGTAACCGGTGACGGCCCCAGTGGGAGCTGCGCAAGTTCCTCCGCCTCCCAGCACCGTGCAGCTTGCCAGGCCAAATGTGCCGGTCACTTTGTAACTGCCCGGCCACGATCCTGAAGCCTGTCCCTGGCCCGTGTATTTCGTATACGACTGGCCATAGGTGTTATTGATGCTGGTCTGAATTGCCGTGTCCGTGCCCGCGGGGATCGGCTGGACCGTGATGCCGAAGGACGGCGGTATGGCCCCAACCACGCCGTTTACCATGGCCGTTCGTGCCGCGTTCAGTCCTGAATCGGCGGCATAAAACGACCCGCGGAAATTGCGGTAATAGCCGTTGATCAACATGTCTGATCTGACCGAAAGGACCATGGCCAGGCTCAAGCCGGTAAGCAGCATGAGCAGCAGCAGAGTCGTGATGAGAGCGACTCCGCGTTCCGTACTGCGCGGCTGCCGGCGTCTTGATTTCAATTTCTCACTTTTATCACGTCTCACAGTGCCTCCTTAGTCGTTCATGCTGAGGTTCCGCGGATTGATGACCACGGAAATGCTCTGGATCTTGTAAGGCCCGCCGTCAAAACTATTTCTGAAAGAGCTGCCCATGTCGGATGGAGTGCGCCCGATCATCGAGACGCGCACGGAGCGAATCAGGCTCCAGTCGTGGTTGTAGCTGGCGGCGTCAAAGCTGTAGGTATTGTCCGTGGTGCCGTTCCAGATGGACGCGCCGACCTTGAATCCGATGATCTGCTCGGCAATCACGCTCGGCTGCCCGTTCTGCGTCCGGATCAGTTTTGGATCGGTCGGATCAGAAGCGTCTACCGAATAGGTGATGGGCGCAAGTCTCAGCACCCAGTCGGTATTGCAGAATTGCGTGCCCAGCTTGTTGCTGTCGGCGCTGTTGGTAAGCGAAAGCGGGTCCGCCGACGTGGTATTCGTTCCGTCCAGGCCGGTAGGGTTGTGCGCCAGCTTTACCTTGCCACCGCTGATCAGGCCATCACTGGTCAAAATCGTGGTGGTCATTTGCGATCCATCGCTCTTGACCAGCAGGATTTGGTCGCCGGTATGAAAGTCCGCGGCCAGCTGCGAAAGAGTTGTGGCGCCTACCGGCGTAATAAACAGGCTGGAGCTTGTGGTGCTGACGCAGTTTGAGCCAATGTCTGAGGGGTTTGAAGGCGGCGTGTTCTGGTCCATCGCGATGACATTCAGCGTGTCAAAGCAGGTGGAGGTATACGTGTTCGCCGCCGAATCAAAGCAGCCTGTGCCGGGAGCGCTGTTGAGGACAGTGATGCCGATGGGCCAGGAAGGTATGTTTACGCCCTGATAGTAGCCCGTGCCGGCATTGACCACGTCAATCTGCATCTGCGCCACGCCGTTGCGCATGGCCAGGTTCAAGCCTGTCTGGCTTTGCTGCGAGGTGAACAGCGGCACATGCTTCTTGGCGAGTTCAACGGCGGCGCCGCCGACGACGAGAAAGATTGCCATGGCCACCATCAATTCCACCAGCGAAAACCCTGGCGATGATGCGCGTCTCGAGATGTTTACTGTGCCTGTGTGCCTGTTTTTCATATCTCTACCTCATCATCGTGGCTTGGAAATTGGCCGGCGCCGTAGGCGTGTTCAATGACACCAGCACCGTGAACCGGCGCACGCCGGCCGGCTGGTTCGCAGGATTCAGCTCGATCACCCATCTCCGCGAAAATGTGAGCATGTCTGAAGTTGCCACGGGCGGGTTTGCGCCGGTAACAACCGTGATGCTGCCATCCGGAGCGTGCGTGGTCGTGGTGTAAACCGTGTTGCCGTTTACGTCCTTGCCGCTCACGGTTTCAACCATGTTGCCGTTGCCGGCGGAGATGCGTACCTGATCGAAGTAATCCACGGTTTCAGTGACCACGCCCACAGTCACCGTGTCTGTAGTGTCTGCCGTCAAACTGCCGGCCGTGTTTCCGTTGGTGACCGCAATCGCCGGATCGTTGATGGGGTAGCGGTTCAAATCGTCCAGCTTCTCAGAAGCCAGCAGCGCTTCCGTGCTCATATAGCGGGACTGGGTTGAGTTGCCGGCCAACTGGGCCAACAGGGCCGCGATTCCGAGCAGGCCAACGGCCAGAATGGAGATCGCGATCAACGTCTCGATCAATGCGAAGCCGCCTTGGCGGCGGACCTTACGGTGTGACTTTGACATTGCCATAGCTCGATACCGTGATGGTTTCAGTTTTTCCGCCGTACGCTAAAGTTAACGTTGTGCTCCCCGCGGTGGCGGTAACGATTCCGCTGGGACGAAATTGCAAGGTCGTATCCGCGCCGAGCACCACAGGTATCCCGGAGCCGGAGAGTGGAATCGGGCACGAAGGCGCAGCCGGCACGCACAGATTTGTGTACGTGTTTATTCGGTTGGGATCGCTTTGTATCTGGATGGTGGAAGCCGCTTTGTTGAGCACCACCTGATAGCCATAGCCCGAGGAAATTGCCTGATAGCGCGCTGACTGGATAAAACCAGTCACCGATGATACCGCGCTGCGCAAACGGTACGCGCTCATGATGTTATTCAGCAGAGGTATCGCCAGCACCGCCATGAGAAGCCCAATCGACACTACCAGGACCATTTCAATCAAGCTGAAGCCCATGGTTCTGAAGCTAATGGCCCGCCGTTGGCGTGGGGAAGCCAGGGGACTGCGCCGATTCCAAGCCGTACGATTCGTCATTTGAACGTACTCCAATCCCACTCGGCCGCTCATCTGTGGATGAGTGGCACTAGCTGTTGTAGTCCAGCAGTCTGAGGCGTTCAACTTACTAAAGTCGAATTCTGCACCAATGGGAGGTCAGGGGCATTCGTGCATCAAAAACGCCACAAACTGTTGAATAAGTTATCTCTTAATCTCTTTGGGGAGAATGCGAACACGTTCTTTCGGGGAGCCCACTTTCGGGAAAAACCTTACCTGGCTCCGGAGGAGCTTTCTGGCAAAAACATGAACGTGCGATTACGGGTGTGACAAAAGTAAGGCAGGCCAGGAGCCACCGTCAACATGAATAGGGCGATCATGGTGACTAAAGTAATGGGACTTCCGGCCGGTTTTGGCGATAGAGAACGCCTCTCGCCTTTTCATCGTTGGCATTCTCACCGCGCACAAGCGGGGAAGAGCAGGTTATAAAGCGCCGATTTTCCGATTAGCGGTAGAATAGGACAAGCCATGAAGATCCAACGCCTAACCCTCGCCTTGATGTGCGGCATTCTTCTGCCGGCAGCTTCTTTCGCCGGGAAAAAATCCCAGGCCCCCGCGGAGAAAACCGCATCGGTGAACGTTACGGTGGTGAAGGATGCCAACGGCAAGCCGGTCAAGAATGCCGAGGTTGTTCTTCATCTCCTTGATAACCACGGCAAGCAGAGACAGGAAGGCATGGAGTTGAAGACCCATGATGACGGCAAGGCGGAGGCCACGGGCATTCCTTATGGCAAAGTGCGCGTGCAGGTGATTGCACCAGGTTTCAAGACGTATGGGCAGGATTTCAGCGTTGATCAGCCCACCCTGGAGATCACCATCAAAATGCAGAAGCCGGCAGAACAGTTTTCCATTTACAAGTAATTGTGCGGCGCGCCGGCGGCCTGTTTCGCGTTCCGGACCGCATTCCTTGCAGTTGCAACAGCGGCATTGTGAGCTGGGCTGGATGCCAGTTTTCTTGACATTCCTGCTCAGGAGTGTCATTTCTAATAGCTTTACCAGAACGGCACAATCGAAAAACAGGGACAGGTCATTTGAAAGCAAGGGTCTTCTTTCACGGCAAATGTTTTGACGGCACTGCTTCGGCGGCGTTGTTTTCCCGCTTTTACCGCGAGCGCATCCGTCCCGACGTCGATTTCCAGTTCACGGGCCTGGTCCATCGCGCCGGCGCGCTGTTCAATGAAGAGGATTTTGACGGAGACGAGAACGCGATCGTCGATTTCAAGTATTCTCCTTCGCCCAGGATCACCTGGTGGTTCGACCATCACCAGAGCGCTTTTCTCTCAGCGGAAGACGCGGAGCACTATCGCCTAAGCGATAAGAGCCAGAAGTTTTTTGATCCCGAATACAAGTCCTGCACCAAGTTCCTGGCCCACGTGGCGGAGCAGAAATTCGGTTTTGATCCGCGGCCGGTGGAAGAACTGATCCGCTGGGCGGACATTATTGACGGGGCACAATTCAAAAGCCCGCAGGAAGCCGTGGAGATGGCCGCGCCAGCCATGAAGCTCACCATGGCCATTGAATCCACAAACGATCCGGATTTTCTTCCGCGCCTTATCCCCTACCTGGTGCAAGAGCCCCTGGCGCGCGTGCTGGAGGAACCGTTTGTGGCCGCCGTTGTCCCGCCGCTTCTGGAGCGCCACCGTAAATCGATTGAGATTCTGCGCCAGCGTTCGGAGTGCAGGCAAGGCACCATTTACTTTGACATCAGTGACCAGGACCTGGAAGGCTACAACAAATTCATTCCTTATTATTTACACCCGGAATCTGTCTATAGCGTTGGCTTGAGCAGCAGCAGCTTCCGCGTAAAAGTGGCGGTCGGGTCCAATCCCTGGACCAACCGCCAGAACATGGTGAATCTGGCCAAAATCTGCGAGCGCTATGGCGGGGGCGGACATGCGCGGGTTGGCGCCATCTCTTTTCCTCCTGATAAAGGCGACTTGGCGCGCTCTGCGGCGGCGGAAATCGTTGCGGAACTGCGGGCGGCCGACGGCGCATAAGAGGGAAAGCCGTCCACCCTGACGGTAGGCTTGTCAGAAAAATCGGTAGTGGGGTCAGTTTGGATTCCACGCTTATTCAGGTAAGTTCAAAAATTTTTATTCCTCTCGTCCTGAGCGACACCTCGCGACCTCGTAGCGGGAGCGAGGTAGAGTCGAAGGACCCCGAGAATGTCTCCGCCGACATGCCGCAACAGGGAATTCCACCGATGATCTGCCTGGCTCTATGTCATTCACCAAGGAGCAACCTGCAAAATGCATGGAAGAGAACTCCCTGAAACTGCATGGGCAGGAGAAACATCCTCGGGATGCTTCGACTTGCGCTTATCCCGCTTTGCGGGACGCGCGCGGCGCTCAGCATGACAGCTCTCGAATTTTTGGACAAACTACAAGACTGTGGAAATCAAACTGACCCACTGTTAAATCCAACCTTGCGCCGGCCCACGCCTTTTGGATTAAGTAACACGCTTAATTCTCTTCTAATTACGCATCTCATGAATATGCGCTGATTTTCGCCAGGGCATTGATGCAGAGTAGATGCTTCGTTAACCTCATAAATATCGCTCGTCCGCGGGTGAGATCATTAAAATCTGGAGTAACAGAAGTGCAGAACATATGCCGGTATCTGGCGGCTGTGGTTGTCTTTGGTCTATCTTTGGCCGGGGCCGCCCAGCAAGCCAGCAATCCAAAATTAGCAGCTAAGCCCCAAACCAGGGTCCCGGACGCACCCGTCAAACTTACGCAGGAACAGAAGTTTGTGATGGATACCGTGCGGATGGCGGTTGCGCTGCCGGAGCCGGACCCTCAGGACAGATTGCGCGTGCTTTCCACCGCCGCCGACGTGGTCTCGCCTATCGACAAGAAGATGGCCAGAAACCTGTGGCATGAAGGAGCCAGGATCGAAAGCGAACTGGTGCGGCTGGGAGAGACGCCGGCGATTTCCATGATGTCGAGCGGCCAGGTGGATTGCGCCGCCGCGCTGAGCTTTGTAGAAAACGTTCCCGTTGACGCCGCGCTGCGGGCGGAGCAGTCACTGATTGGCGCGATTACGTCTTGCACGAAGCAAACGCTGGATCCGGTGTCGCGCAAGCTGGATGCCGCCCTGGAGAAACGTGTGGTTGCTCCCAGGGCGCTCATGGCCACCATGACGGCCCAGGGTGAAGGATCGGCATGGTCACAGCAACATTTCGAAAAAATGTTTGCCTCTCTGCCCGATGCCAAAGACAACGCCGCCGAAGGGGAGAACTTTGCCGCCATGTATGCGCAGATGT
>Ga0164306_10000060_pt1 | contig 40324 bp, 39 predicted proteins | sample Whisoiple_242_MG_FD_110213 | JGI IMG/M metagenome (GOLD analysis project Ga0164306, IMG submission 110213) | Soil microbial communities amended with fresh organic matter from upstate New York, USA - Whitman soil sample_242_MG | ecosystem: Environmental > Terrestrial > Soil > Unclassified >... | reverse complement strand
GGGTTGTTCTTGGTGCGGCGGGACAGCACCTGCATGACCCGCTCGATCTCCTTCTCGCGCCCGATGACCGGGTCGAGCTTGCCCTCGCGCGCGGCCTGCGTCAGGTTGCGGCCGAACTGGTCGAGGACGGCGGAGCCCGAGGGCTGGCCCTCCTGCGGGCCGCCGGCGGCCACGGGCTCCTTGCCCTGGTAGCCGGACAGCAGCTGGATGACCTGCTGGCGGACGCGGTTCAGGTCGGCGCCGAGCTTGCCGAGCACCTGGGCCGCGACGCCCTCGCCCTCGCGGATGAGGCCGAGCAGGATGTGCTCGGTCCCGATGTAGTTGTGGCCGAGCTGCAGCGCCTCGCGCAGCGACAGCTCCAGCACCTTCTTGGCGCGCGGCGTGAACGGGATGTGCCCGCTCGGGGCCTGCTGGCCCTCGCCGATGATCTCCTGGACCTGGGCGCGCACCGCGTCGAGCGAGATGTTCAGCGACTCGAGCGCCTTGGCCGCGACACCCTCCCCCTCGTGGATGAGACCCAGGAGGATGTGCTCGGTACCGATGTAGTTGTGGTTGAGCATCCGCGCCTCTTCCTGGGCGAGGACGACCACGCGACGGGCTCGGTCCGTGAATCTCTCGAACATGTGCACTCCTCACGAGCGGCGTGCTCGCCGGCGCGGTCGGGCTCTGCGGCCCGGTCTCCCACGCACGGCGAGGCGGCGTTGTTCGATGCTAACGGCGGGGGGTGCGTCGGGCGTCCCGTGTTCGCCCCTGGCGTGACGGGGCCCCTCCGGCGGCCCCCGCCGGCCGGCGTCAGTAGGTGAACCGCGCCACCCGGCCACGAAGGTCCTCGGACATCCGCGCGAGCTCGTGGATCGCGTCGCCCATCTGCCCGAGCGTCTGCGAGGACGTCGCCGTCGCCGACGCCACCCCGGTGATGTTCACCGCGATCTCGCCCGACCCCGTCGCCGCCTCGGCGACCGACCGGGACATCTCCGTCGTGGTCGCGGTCTGCTCCTCCACCGCGCTCGCGATCGTGAGCTGGTAGTCGTTGATGCTCGCGACGATCTCGGCGATCTCCCCGATGGCGGCGACGGCCCCGGCGGTGTCGCCCTGGATGGCCTCCACGCGCCGCGCGATGTCCTCGGTCGCCTTCGCCGTCTCCTGCGCGAGCTCCTTGACCTCCCCCGCGACGACCGCGAAGCCCTTGCCGGCCTCCCCGGCGCGCGCGGCCTCGATCGTGGCGTTCAGCGCGAGCAGGTTGGTCTGCTCCGCGATCGAGGTGATGACCTTGACGACGTTCCCGATCTCCTGGGACGACGCCCCGAGCCGGGCGACCTGCTCGTTCGTGACGGTCGCCGCGTCGGTGGCCTGGCCCGCGACCTTCGCCGCGTGCGAGGCGTTCTGCGCGATCTCGCGGATCGACGCGCCCATCTCCTCGGCGCCCGCCGCGACGGTCTGCACGTTCCGGGACACCTGCTCCGCGGCGGCCGCGACCACGCCCGCCTGCGCCGAGGTCTCGTCGGACCCCGCTGCGACCTGCGAGGACGCGGCCGACAGCTCCTCCGCCGCGGCCGCCACCGCCTGCGAGGTCTCCACGACCCCGGCCATCGTGGCGCGCAGGCTGGCCTGCGCCGAGGACAGCGCCGTCGCCATCTCGCCCAGCTCGTCGCGGGACCGGACGCCGGGCTCCCGCGTCAGGTCGCCCGTCGCCATCGCCTCCACGGACGCCCGGACCCGGGACGCCGCGCGGGCCATGCCCCCGGAGACCCGCAGGCCCGCGAACAGGGCCGCCAGCACGCCGGCGACCAGGAGCACCGCAGTCACCACGCGGCCGGTCGCGGCGGCGGACGCCGCGTCCTCGGTCGCCTGCACGGTGCGCTCGCCGAGCGAGCCGAGCAGCGCCGTGGTCGCGTCGCCGATCGCGTAGTAGACGTCGTAGCCGTCGCCGGTCACGAGCGCGTCCCCCGCGTCCAGCGCCTCGGGCGTGCCCTCCTGGTAGGCGGCCACCACCCGGTCGTCCACCGCGAAGAAGTCCTCCCACAGCGCGGCGACCTGCTCGAACGTCGCCGCCTCGTCAGCGGTCAGGCCGTCGGTGTCGACCGCGTCGAGCGCCGCCCGGAGCGTCTCGACGGAGTCGAGGTAGCCCGCGCGGTTGGGGCTGGCGGGCGCGACGGCCTCGGGGCCGCCGATCCGGCGGGTGTCCCACGCGTACGCGACCTGCCAGCCCGACACGTCGGAGTTCATCGTGCGGACCTCGCCGACCTCGGTCGACACCTCCTGCAGCTCCGCCAGCCGGTCGTTCGCCGCCGACACCCGGCCCAGGAACACCTGCGACCCGACGCCGGCCACCACGGCCGTCGCCACGCCGACCGCCGCGACCCCCAGGACCTTCGCCCGGAGCCCGCTGAACCGGCCCCGCCCGTTCGTCACCACACCCATGTCGCCGACCTCTTCCTGCCCGGCCCCTGCCGCCGTCCGGATCGGCGCGGCGGCGGGCGGCCTGAGCGGATCGACCGGGCGAAGGCGCGAGGCGTGGCTCACAGACGACGACGGGCCGGGCACGCCGCGGTGGCGTGCCCGGCCCGTCGCCGGAGCGGGGTGGTCAGAACCCGAGGGCGCTCATGTCCGCGATCTGGTCCGGCGTCGGCGCGGTGATCTCCACCGGCTCGCCCCAGCCCGAGAACGTGACCTCCGTGGTGGCCCCCGCGACCTCGGTGGTCACCCGGCGCATCAGGTCGTCCGCGTCGATCCAGTAGCTGTAGGTCAGCTCCGGCGGCAGCGTCGCGCCCGCGGCGGCCAGGTCCTCGGCGACGGACGCGTCGTTCAGCACCGAGGTGTCGACGACGACGGCGTACTCCTGCGCGAGGGCGCCGCCCACCTCCTGCGGCTCGCCGACCTTCTCGAACGACCTCACCGCGTCGCCCAGCCCGGCGAGCGTGCCGGTCGGGTCGAACTGGTCCTCCATGCCGCCGAACGCCTGCGACAGCGGGTTGCTGGTGTCGGCCGGGTCGATCTGCAGGTACTGGTCGCCGGTGAGCTCCGGCATCTGCATGTAGACCACGCCGCCGACCATGAGGAAGTCGATGGTGCCGCTGCCCGGGACCTCCATGGTCATGGCGATGTCCTGCGCGCCCTCGCCGTACCGGATCTGGCCGGAGGCCGTCTGCGTGACGCCCGCGGCCGCGGTCGTCATGTCCATCGTGACGGTGCCGGCGGACTGGGCCGCGGCGGTCACGCGCTCGATGAAGTCGTCCTGGGTCAGGTCGAAGTCGGACTCGACCTCGGCGACCTCCTCGGCCGGGGCGGACGCCTCGGCACCGGCCGCGGGCTTGTCCGCCTTCTCGCCGGAGTCGGAGGTGCAGGCGGACAGGCCCAGGACGGCGACGGCCGTCAGGGACAGGGCGGCGATGCCGCGCGAGACGCGCATGGAGGACTCCTCGGTCGTGGGGAGCCGCCCGCCGGTGGCGCGGCACGGGGGCGTGGCGTCGCCGCCGCCCCCTGCGCGCCGGCCGCGGCGCGGCTCGGTGCCCGACGACCGTATCCGCCCGGGCGACGACCGTGCGCGCGCTGTGCGGTCCCTGAGCGCGACGTCACCCGGACGGACCACGGCGGGCCGGCTGCGAGACTGGGCGCATGCCCACCACGACCGCGACCGAGCCCGTCCTCGACCCGCCCGCCCTGCCGGACGTCGACCAGGTGCGGCTCGTCGTCTCCGACATGGACGGCTCGCTGCTGGACGGCGACGGCCGGGTGCCGGACTCGTTCTGGCCGGTGCTGGACGAGCTGGAGCGCCGCGGGATCGCGTTCTCCCCGGCCAGCGGGCGGCAGTACGCCAACCTGCGCGAGCTGTTCGGCCCGCGCGGCGACGACCTCGTGTTCATCGCGGAGAACGGCTCGTTCGTGGTGCAGCACGAGCAGGCGCTGTCGACCGACCCGCTGCCCGCCGAGGCCGTGCCGGAGGTGGTCGGCCGCGTGCGCGCGCTGGCCGAGCGGGGCGTCGACGTCGGCCTGGTGCTCTGCGGGCAGCGGGCCGGCTACGTCGAGCGGGTCGGCGACGCGTTCGCCGAGCACGCGGGCCGGCACTACGCCCGGCTGGAGGAGGTCGCCGACGTGACGGCCGTCGACGACGTGGTGCTGAAGATCGCCGTCTTCGACTTCGGGTCGGTCGAGGAGGTCACCGCGCCGGCGTTCGACGACCTGGCCGGCCGGCTGCGCGTCGTGGTGTCCGGGCAGCACTGGATCGACGTGATGAGCCCCGCGGCCGACAAGGGCCACGCGCTGCGCCGGGTGCAGGAGCGGCTCGGCGTCACGCCGGGGCAGACGATGGCGTTCGGCGACTACCTCAACGACGCCGGGCTGCTCGACGCCGCCCGCTGGTCGTGCGCCATGGACAACGCGCACCCGGAGGTGCGGGCGCGAGCCCGGTACGTGGTGCCGGCGAACACCCGCAACGGCGTGACCCGGACGCTCGCCGCGGCGCTGGGGATGCCGCTCGCCGGCTGACCGGCCCCGCCGCGGCGGCCCGGAGCCCCCGCGCCACCAGCCGTCACCAGCCGTGCAGGACCGGCGCCTCGCCCGGGTAGGTCTCGAACACCGCGCGCTCGTCCGGCGTGAACGGCCGCGGCTGGTGCGACCCGCGGTCGAGCTGCACCATCCGCGACCGCGCGCGCAGGTAGACCACCGGCTCGGCCCCGCCCGGCCCCGCGACGTCCAGCACCTCGTAGCCGAAGTCGACCGACGACCGGCCGGTGCGCGGCACCCACACCTCGACGGCGATGGGCTCGGGCCGGAACGGCAGCGGCGCCAGGTACTCGATCTCGTGCTTGACGACGACCAGCAGCGAGTCGGTGGGCCGGCCCGCGGGGTCGACGCCCATCGACGGGAACAGCGCGAACCGGGCGTCGTCGAGGAACCGGAGGTAGGCCGCGTTGTTGACGTGCGCGAACAGGTCGACGTCCGACCACCGCACCTGCATCGTCACGCGTCCGCGCCGGCCGGGGGTGGGGGCGGTCTCGGTCACCGCCCCAGGGTAGGTCGCCGCGCGGCGGTCAGCCGTCCGCCGCGGCCCGGAGCGCCGCCACGTCGAGCTTCTGCATCGCGAGCATCGCCTGCATGGCCCGCTGCGCGCGCCCCGGGTCGGGGTCGCCCAGGAGCTCGTCGAGGACGCGCGGCACGATCTGCCAGGACAGGCCGTACGGGTCCTTGAGCCAGCCGCACTGCGACGGCTCTCCGCCGCCGGCGATCAGGCCGTCCCACAGCCGGTCGACCTCGTCCTGGGTGTCGACCGAGACGAAGAAGGAGAACGCCTCGGTGAACCGGAACTGCGGTCCGGCGTTCAGCGCCTCGACCGGCAGGCCGTCCAGCTCGAAGGACACCGACATCACCTGGCCGGCCAGCCCGCCGGGCGCGCCGTCCGGGTAGCGGCGGGTCGACGTCACGCCCGAGTTCCGGATCAGCGACGTGTAGAGCGCGGCGGCCTGCTCGGCCTGGGTGTCGAACCACAGGAACGGGTGCACGCTGGTCAGCACGGGAGGCCTCCTCGACTCGGGTACGGCGCCCAGTGTGCCCCCGGTGCTCGTCGCGCGCCGGGCGCCACCCGCCCGGGCGGGCTACGCGGGCTCGGCGAGCGCCGCGATCGCCCGCGCGGCGAACCGCGCCGTGCGCCGGGCCGCCTCGGTGTCCCGGTCCGCCAGCCAGACCGTGGTCAGCCCCTCGGTGGTCATCACCAGCCCGCGGGCCACCTCGTCGAGCGGCACCGTCCACCGGCTGCGGGCCGCGAGCGCCGCCGTCGCCAGGGTCGCCCGCGCGGAGTCCCGGTAGACCGCGTACTGCGCGACCACCGCCCCGCGCTGGCCCGGCGTCCGCATCGCGTACAGCGCGAGCTCCAGCAGCGCCTGCTCCCGCTCGGGCCGCTCAGCGAGCAGCTCGACGTAGCGCTCCAGGCCGCTCGCGATCACGTCCTCGAGCGCGGGCGGGTCCGCCGGCCCGGCGCCGGTCCCGTCGACCGTCGCCATCGGCAGCAGCCCGTACTCCGCCGCGCGGCGCTCCTGGGCGGTCACCTCGGCGATCACCGCCTCGATCAGGTGCTCCCGCGACGGGAAGGCGTAGTGCAGGCTCGCCAGCGACATCCCGGCCTCGGCGACGACGGCGCGCGTCGTCGCCGCCGCGACGCCGTCCCGCGCGATCACCCGCACCGCCGCGTCCACCAGCTCGCGCCGTCGTTCCGCCACCGCCATCCGCGGCATACCCAGCCACCCCCCTTGACCTGCCCGGGAGTCTGGCGCACGCGCCCCCGGCGCGTCACGGCGCCGCGCGGGCGCGCCGGCGGACCTCACCCGCCCGGGTCGCGGGCGGCGGCGCCGCGAGCCGGTGTCAGCGCGACGTGAGCGCCGTGTGAGCGGCGGGTCGCAGGGTGGTCGACGTCAACCAGGGAGGACCACCACCATGACCACATCCACCGGCGGCAGCGCGTGGGCCGTCGAGGCCCGCGGGCTCGTCAAGACCTTCGGCGACAACCGCGCGGTCGACGGCATCGACCTGCAGATCCGGACCGGGGCCGTCTACGGCTTCCTCGGCCCGAACGGCGCCGGCAAGACCACCACCATCCGCATGCTCGCGACGCTGCTGCGGCCCGACGCCGGCACGGCCACCGTGTTCGGCCGGGACGTGGCCCGCGAGGCGCAGGCGGTGCGGTCGCTGATCGGCGTCACCGGCCAGTACGCCTCGGTCGACGAGAGCCTGTCCGCGACCGAGAACCTCGTGCTGTTCGCGCGGCTGCTCGGCCTGTCCCGCGCCGACGCCCGCCGCACGTCCGCGGCCCTGCTCGACGAGTTCGGGCTGGCCGAGGCCGCCGCCCGGCCGCTGAAGAACTTCTCCGGCGGCATGCGCCGGCGCCTCGACCTGGCCGCCTCGCTCATCGCGCAGCCGCCGCTGATCTTCCTGGACGAGCCGACCACCGGCCTCGACCCGCGCACCCGCCTGCAGATGTGGGACACCGTGCGCCGCCTGGTCGCCGGCGGGTCCACCGTCCTGCTGACCACCCAGTACCTCGACGAGGCCGACCAGCTGGCCGACCGGATCGCCGTGATCGACCGCGGGCAGCTCGCGGCCGAGGGCACCGGCGCGGAGCTCAAGGCCTCCGTCGGCACCTCGCGGCTGCAGATCGGCCTGGCCGAGGCCGCCGACGAGCCCGAGGCGCTGCGGATCGCGCGCTCGGTGCTCGGGGTCGAGCCGACCCGTGCCCCCGACGGCCGGCTGTCCGCGCCCGTCCCCACCGCCGACTCCGCGGGCGACCTGCTGGTCGCCCTGCGGTCCGCCGGCATCCCGCTGCACGACATCGCCGTGCAGGAGCCCACGCTCGACGAGGTGTTCCTGACGCTGACCGGGCACGCCTCCGCGGCGCCCGCGCCGGCCGAGGACGCCCAGGACCGCGACCTCGAGGAGGCCCGCGCATGACCACCACGCTCACCCCCGCCCGGCCGGCGCGCCCCGCCGTCGACCCGCAGCAGCTGGCCGCCGCCGCGAGCAACCGCGTCACGCTCGGCGCCACCGTCCGGCAGTCGTTCTCGATGGGCTGGCGCGGCCTGCTCAAGGTCCGCCGCACGCCCGAGCAGCTGTTCGACGTGACCCTGCAGCCGATCCTGTTCACGCTGATGTTCACGTACATCTTCGGCGGCGCGATCGCCGGCGACGTGCAGTCCTACCTGCCGTTCTTCATCCCCGGCATCCTCGTGCAGACGGTCATCACGACGTCCGTCGTCACCGGCGTCCAGCTCCGCGAGGACATGGACAAGGGCGTGTTCGACCGGTTCCGGTCGCTGCCCATCGCCCGGATCGCGCCGCTCGCCGGCGCGCTGCTCGCCGACACCATCCGGTACCTCATCGCCACGACGCTGACGATGGTCATGGGCCTGATCATGGGCTGGCGGCCGGACGGCGGGGCCGTCGGGGTGGTGGCCGCGGGCCTGCTGGTCATCGTGAGCGCCTGGGCGCTGTCCTGGATCTTCGCGTTCTTCGGCGTGATCGCCCGCTCCGCGTCGTCCGTGCAGGGCATCTCGATGATCGTGCTGTTCCCGCTGACCTTCGCGTCCAACGCGTTCGTCCCGGCGGACACGCTGCCCGGCTGGCTGAAGTCGTTCGTCGACGTGAACCCGGTGTCGCACCTGGTGACCGCGGCGCGGGACCTGACGGTCGGCAACGGGATCACCGCGGACGCGGGCTGGGCCCTGCTCGGGGCCGCGGTGGTGGTGGCCGTGTTCGCCCCGCTCACCGTGCGGGCCTACATGCGCCGGGCCTGACCGCCGGGCCCGACCGCCGGCCCCGACGACCGCGGCCGCGCGGCGGGGGTGGGGACGGAGCCCGATCAGGCCGTCCCCACCCCCGCCGCGCGCAGCAGCGCGATCGCCCGCAGCACGTCGTCCCCGTGCCCGAGCGCCGCCGCCGACGCCCGCGCGCGCTCGACGGCGTCCGCGCCGTACCGCGCCGCCGCGAGCGCCAGGTGGGGCGCCAGCACGCCGCACGGGAAGTCCTGCCGGGCGCCGATCCGCTCCGCGAGCGCCAGCAGCTCCAGCCCGCCCGGGTCCTCGGGGGCCACGGCGACCCGCCAGGTCCCGACCCCGGTCAGCAGCGTGCCGAGCACGGGCCGGTCGGTGAACCCGGCGCGGCCGGTGAGGTCGTCCTCGCGGATCGCCCGCACGGCCGCGGCGAGCGCCGGCTCGTCCGCGCGGCCCTCCAGCACGTGCGCCGCGAGGCACGCCCCCGCCGCGACCAGCAGCCAGGGACCCGAGTCGTCCCGGCCCGCCGCGCGCGCGAGCAGCGCCCGGTACCGGGCCAGCCCGCGGTCCACCTCGCCGCGGCCGCGCTCGGCCTCCGCGAGCCCGAGGCCGGACATGACCTCGGCGTCCCGCACGTCCGTGGTCGCCCGGGCGACGTCCTCGAACACCCGCTCCGCCTCGTCCCACTCGCCGAGGCTGAGCAGCGTGACCCCGTACACCTGCTCCAGGCTGTCCTCGAACGCCTGGACCATCAGGTCGCGGTGCGTGATCTGCGGCGCGGCGAGCGCCGTGCGCGCGGCGGTCAGCCAGTCCATCGCCTCGCGCGGCCGCAGGCTCTGGCTGTACGCGCCGGCGAGCGACACCGCGGCCATCACGGCGGTCCACGGGTCGTCGGTGTCGACCGCCAGGTGGTACGCCTCGCCCGCGTACCCGATCGACGCCTCGACGTCGGAGTCGTTCTCCGCGAGCGACCAGGAGGCCAGCAGCGCCAGCCGCCGGCTCGGCAGGTCGGTCGACTCCCGCGCGTCCGCGACCAGCCGCACCAGCGCGGCGGGGTCGGCGAACCGGTCGACGGCGTCGGCCAGCAGCCGCGCCACCGGGCGCAGGTCGCCCGCCGCCGCCCGGCGCACCGCCAGCCGGGCGCGGGCGCTGGCCCGGAGGTCGCCGAACATCAGCTCGGTGCCCGCCAGCATCGCCAGCGCGACCACCGCGGGCTCCGGGTCGCCGTCCGGCACCCAGCCGTCGGTCACCGCGAGCACGCCGCGCTGCACGTCCCGCAGCTCCTCGTGCGCGCCCTGCAGCATCCAGCGCAGCCCGACGACCGCGAACAGCGCCAGCACCGCGTCCGGCCGGCGGGTGCCCTCCGCGAGCTCGCGGCGCAGCAGCGCCACCAGGTTGTCGTGCTCCACGTCGCCGACGGGGTCCAGCAGCACCCGCTCGGGGCTGCCCGCGCGCCGGACGATCCCCGACGCGACGTCCCCCGCCCAGCGGAGCACGGCGTCCCGCAGCCGGTCCTCCTCGCCGAGGGCCCGCACCTCGCGCTGGCCGAACTCCCGGACCGTCTCGAGCATCCGGTACCGGACCTCGCCGGTCCGCGGCTCCTCCTCGACCCGGAGCAGCGACTGCGCCACGAGCGCGTCGAGGTCGTCCAGCACCGCCGTCTCGTCGGCCTCCCCGTGCTCCTCCGCCGCCACCGCGAGCGCCGCCGGCAGGCCGAACCCGTCCGGCAGCACCGCGGCCCGGCGGCACAGCGCCCGCTGCCGCTCGGTCAGCAGGTCCCAGGACCAGGCGATGACCGCCCGCAGCGTGCGGTGCCGCTCCGGCGTCCCCGCCCCGCCGGACACGAGCAGCGCGAACCGGTCGGACAGCCGGCGCTCGACCTCCACCACGGTGAGCGAGCGGGTCCGCGCGGCGGCGAGCTCGATCGCCAGCGGCAGCCCGTCCAGGCGGGCGCACAGCCGCTCGACGACGTCCGCGGGCAGCGTCACGCCGGGCCGCACGGCGGTCGCCCGCTCGGTGAACAGCCGGACCGCCGCGCCGGGCCCGCCGTCGGCGTCGCGGGTCGGCAGCGGGTCCAGCGGGTGCACCCGCTCCCCGGGCACGCCGAGCGGCGCGCGGCTGGTCGTCAGCACCTGGACGCCGGGCAGCGTGCCGACCACGTCCGCCACCCAGGTCGCGACGCCCGCGAGCACCTGCTCGCAGTTGTCCAGCACCAGGAGGGTCGGCTGCTCGCCGAGCCGGTCCAGCACCCGCTCGGCGAGGGGGCGCAGCCGCTGGTCGGCCACGCCAGCGCGCCGCGCCGCGGCCTCGGGCACCTGGAGCGCGCCCGCGAGCGCCGGCAGCACGTCCGGGTCGTCGCGCACGGCGGCCAGCTCGGCGACGTACACGGCGCGGGACCGGCCGGCGGCGCGGCGGGCGACCTCCTGCACGAGCCGGGTCTTGCCCAGCCCGCCGGTGCCGAGCACGGTGACGACCGGGGCCGCGCCGAGCAGCGCCTCGACCGCGGCGACGTCGGCGTCCCGGCCGATGAGGGCGTTGGGCGCGACGCGGAGGCCGTGGCCCGCGGGGGCGGCGGCGGGTGCGGGGGCGGGCGCCGGGCGAGCCGCCGGCCGGGGCGGCGCCGACCCGGCCAGCAGCTCCAGGTGGAACGCGGCCACCTCCGGCGCCGGGTCCGTGCCGAGCGCGTCGCGGAGCCGCTGCCGGTACGCCCCGAAGGCCGCGACCGCCTCCGTGCTCCGGCCGGCCGCGTGCAGCGCCCGCATCCGGAGCAGGTGCGCCCCGTCGTCGAGCGGGGCGAGCGCGAGCAGGTCCTGCGCCGCCGCGAGCGCCCCCGCGTCGCCGAGGTCGAGCAGCGCCGCGGCCCGCACCCGCAGCAGGTCCCGGCGCAGCCCGTCCGCGCGCGCGGCGAGCGCGGCCACGAGGTCGGGCGCCGTGGCGCCGGTGCCGGGCTCGCCGTCCCACAGGGCGAGGGCCGCGCCCGTCCCGGCGGACGCCCCCGCGGCGTCGCCCGCCGCCAGCGCGGCCCGGGCCGCCGCGAGCGCGTCGGCGGCCCGCAGCAGGTCCACAGCCCCGCGGGCCACGCCGAGCGCGTAGCCCGCGGCGGTGGACGCGAGCAGCCCCGGGTGGGCGCCGCGGACCCGGGACACGAGGGTCTGCAGCGCCGCCCGGCCCGACGCCGGCGCGCCGTCCGGCCAGGTCTCGTCCACCGCCCGGGCGGTCGACAGCCCGCGGGGCTCGAGCGCGAGCGCGAGCAGCAGGTTCGCGCCCAGCCCGGTGACGGGCAGCAGCGCGCCGCCGGGGCCGGCCGCGCGGACCTGGCCCAGGACGGTCAGCCGCAGCGGGCCGGCCGCGGGCGCGGCCTCCGCCGCGGGCTCGGGCGCGGGCTCGGGCGCGGGACCAGGCACCGCGGCAGTCTAGGTCGCGCGGCCCCCTCAGAAGGTGAAGGCGGCCACCCGGGTGCGCAGGTCCTCGGAGGTGCCGGCCAGGCCCCGCACCTGGGTGTCGACCTGCCCCACCACCGACGCCACGTCGGCCGTGGCGTCCGTCAGCCCCGTGAGGTTCGCGGCGATCTCCCCGGACCCCGCCGCGGCCTCCGCGACGCCGCGGCTCATCTCGGCCGTCGTGGCGGTCTGCTCCTCGACCGCCGACGCGATGGCGACCTGGAAGTCGTTGATGTCGCCGATGATCCGGGCGATCTCGCCGATCGCCGTCACCGCCTGCTCGGAGTCGGCCTGGATCGCCTCGACCCGGCGCGCGATGTCCTCGGTCGCCTTCGCCGTCTCCTGGGCGAGCTCCTTCACCTCGCCCGCGACGACCGCGAAGCCCTTGCCCGCGTCGCCCGCCCGGGCCGCCTCGATGGTGGCGTTGAGGGCGAGCAGGTTGGTCTGCTCCGCGATCGTGGTGATCACCTTGACCACGTTGCCGATCTCGGTCGAGCTGGTGCCGAGCTGCGCGACCGTGCCGTTGGCCGTCTCGGCGACCTCCGTGGCGTGCGCCGCGACCCGGGCCGCCTGGTTCGCGTTCTGGGCGATCTCCCGGATGCTGGCGCCCATCTGCTCGGCGCCGGCGGCGACCGCCTGCACGTTGCGGGACACCTGCTCCGCCGCGGCGGCCGTGACGCCGACCTGCGCGCTGGTGGCGTCCGAGCCCGCGCCGACCCGGGTCGAGGCCGACGACAGCGCGTCGACCGCGCTCCCCACCCGGTCGGTGGTCCGGACGACGCCGGCGAGGGTGTCCCGCACGGCGGCCTGCGCCACGTCGAGCGACTCCCCGAGCCGGGCGAGCTCGTCCGACCCGCGCAGGTCGCAGGACCGCGTCAGGTCGCGCGCCGCGATCCCGTCGACGACCTCCCCCACGGCGGCGAGCCGCTGCCGGACGCGGCGGCCGAGGCCGAGCCCGAGGCCGAGCGAGAGGACGGCGCCGACGCCGATCAGCGCGCCGACCTCGACCGTGGTGCGGGTGCTGGTCGAGGACGCCGCGGCGATGGAGGCGTCGATGGCGCCGTACGCGTCGTCCAGCAGCACGCCGAGCGCGTCCGTCAGGTCGGCGTTGGCCGCCTGGTACCGCTCCGTCACCGGGGCGATCTCGGCCGGCGGCAGCGCCGACAGGTCGTCCAGCACGATGTCCCGCACCACGCCCCACTGCGCGCCGACCTCGTCGAGCGCGGGCTGCTGGTCGGCCGGGATCGCCAGGCCCCGCAGCGTCGCGAGCGCGTCGTCCGCCTCGGCGACCTCGGCGTCCCGGTCCTGCTCGGCGGTCGGGTTGACCTCCGGCGCCAGCGTGAGGGCGGTGTTGTAGGCGACGGCGCCCTTGATGCCCGACTGCAGCCGGCCCGCGGCCTGCACCAGCTCCACCTGCGTGTCGCGCAGGTCGGCGAGCGCGCCGCGCTGCTCCGCGAGGGCCTGCAGGCCGACGACGCCGGCCGCACCTCCCGCGACGACGGCGACGGCCACCGCCCCGACCATCTTGGTCGCGAGCGAGCGGCGGAGCGGGGTGGCGTGACGGTCCATGTCGGGGCCTTCCTCCTGAGGGGGTACAGCAGGAAAGTTCGGCCGCCGGACGCGCGTCCTGAGGGGTTCGGCCGGATGACTGCGCAGGTCAGAGGCGCTTTTTGCCTCTCGGGCATGCGGCCGCCGGGCCCCGATCGGGACCCTGGTCGGACCCGGCGCCCGGCGCCTGGGGTGCGCAGCGGCGACGACGCAGGCAGGGGGCTGCGCCGTCGCCGCGCGCTCCCGCCATGGTGGTCCCCGTCACCCCGGGCCGACCGGGACGTCGGTCCCGGGGCGCGCACGGTAGGTTGAGCCCATGCGCCTGCACGTCGCCGACCACCCGCTCGTCGCCCACAAGCTGTCGGTGCTCCGGAACAAGGAGACGTCGTCCCCGACGTTCCGGAAGCTCGTCGACGAGCTGGTGACCCTGCTGGCGTACGAGGCGACCCGCGAGGTCCGCACGGAGCCCGTCGAAGTCGTGACCCCCGTGGCCACCACCACCGGCGTCAAGATCGCCGAGCCGCTGCCGCTCGTCGTGCCGATCCTGCGCGCCGGCCTCGGCATGCTCGACGGCATGACCCGCCTGATGCCGACCGCCGAGGTCGGATTCCTCGGCATGCAGCGCGACGAGACCACGCTCGAGGCCATCACCTACGCCAACCGGCTGCCGGACGACCTCACCGGCCGGCAGTGCTTCCTGGTCGACCCGATGCTCGCCACCGGCGGCACGCTGGTCGCGGCGATCGAGTACCTGTTCGACCGCGGCGCCCGCGACGTCACGGCGGTCTGCCTGCTCGCGGCGCCCGAGGGCCTCAAGGTCGTCGAGGACGCCGTCGGCGACCGCGGCGACGTGACCGTGGTGGTCGCGGCCGTGGACGAGCGCCTGGACGAGAACGCGTACATCATCCCGGGCCTCGGCGACGCCGGCGACCGGCTGTACGGCGTCGTCTGACGCCCGCCGCGGGGCCCGCCGGCCCCGCCCTGCCCGCCGACGCCCGCCGTCATCGGGTCTCGGCCGCTGAGACCGCGGGCGGAAAGCCCTTGGCCCCGTCCGCGGCTGCTGCCACCATCGGGGGCGTGATCCTCCGCCGACGCCAGACCGACGCCTCCCGGGCGTCCGTCGGCGTACGCCCGGGAGCGCATCGCACGCGCTGTTGGTCCTGACGCCCCGCCGTCCCCCCCGACCACCACCCCGGCCGCCCGCCCGCGCGGCGGCCCCCGCGCACCCCCGGAGCACACCGTGGCACGACCCCGCACCCCCGCACCCCCGGCGCCGCCCGCGCCGGTCCCGGCACCGACCCGCGCCGACGGCACCGCCGGCCGGGCCGGCTTCGTGCTGTACGTCGGCCTGCAGGGCGACGCGCCGGGGCTCGACGCCGGGCACGCGGCCGACCTCGCCGAGGTGGCCGAGGCGCTGCGCGACCTGGCCCGCGACCTGCTGCCGACCGCCGAGACGTTCACGGCGCTGTCCCTGGTGCCCGCCGGGCGGGAGGACGACGTGCAGAGCATCCGGCGCCGGCTCGCCGGGCTGCGCCCGCTCGGGGACGCGGCCGAGACGGCCTGAGGCGCGTCGGGCCGCCCGTCGCCCAGGGGCCCGGCGGCGCGGGCGGAGCACCCAGCGGACCGCGCCGCGGGGGACCCGGGCGGCACCTGGGTGCCCACCCCGCCCCGGGTCCCGCCCCTCACTCCGGGCCGAACACCACCCAACATGGGGGCGGATGCTACTCATCGGTCTACAGCCGGCCGGCGATCGGGCCTAGCGTGATCTGTGCGACGACCACCGCGGCCCGGCCTCTCGGGTCCGGCCCCGCGAGGTCTCGCCGCCGTCCCGGCGTTCGCCCCCCTGGCGCCGGGCGGCCTGGCCGGTCCCCGGTCCGAGCACGACAAGGCCCCCTGCCACGGGCCGGGGACCGGCCACCTGACGTGCGACGCCACCGGCGTCGCACGCGCGGCCCGGGCAGCGGGTGCGGCGCCCGGGCCGCGCTCCTACCGTGGGGGCATGCGCATCGCCATCGCCGGAGGCCACGGTCAGATCGCCCGCCGACTGAGCAGGCTGCTCGCGGAGCGGGGTGACACGCCGCTCGCGATCGTGCGGAACCCCGACCACGTCGCCGACGTCGAGGCGGACGGCGCGACCGCGGTGCTGCTCGACCTGGAGTCGGCCGACGCGGACGCCCTCGCGGCGCAGCTCGCCGACGCCGACGCGGTCGTGTTCGCCGCCGGCGCCGGCCCGGGCAGCGGCACCGACCGCAAGGACACCGTCGACCGGGGTGCCGCCGCGCTGCTCGCGGACGCCGCCCAGCAGGCCGGCGTCCGGCGCTACCTGCTCGTCTCCTCCGTCGGCGCGGGCGCCGAGCCGCCGGCCGGCACCGACGAGGTGTTCGCCGCCTACCTGCGCGCCAAGACCGCCGCCGAGGAGGACCTGCGCGGCCGCGACCTCGACTGGACGATCCTCCGCCCGGGCGGCCTGACCGACGACGCCGGCACCGGACACGTACGCCTGGGCGTCGAGGTCCCGCGCGGGCAGGTGCCGCGCGACGACGTGGCCGCCGTGCTCGTGGGGCTGCTGGACGAGCCCCGCACGGCCGGCCTGGTGCTGGAGCTGTCCGAGGGCGCGACCCCGCTCGCGGCGGCGATCGCCGCGGCCACCGAGCGCGAGGACTGACCCCCCGGGGGGAACCCGGGCGCGCCGCGACCCCACGAGACCTGACAGTGGACGCTTGTGACGAACACGCCGTCGGCGTGTCGGTCACGACGTTCCACTGTCGCCGCAGCGGCGACCGTTCCGCTGGGCTGCTGGCGCAGCCCGGCCACCCCCGGGGCAGGAGCGCGGCCCCGCCCCCGGCGAGGGGGACGGGGCCGTCGACCGTCCTGGGCGCGGTCGGCGCGCGGCCGGGCTGGGGGGCTCGCCGCGGGCGCCGACCGGCGCGATCAGGCCGGCGCGTAGGTGAGGCAGTCGGCCAGGTCGTGGCCGGCGCCCACGCGCACGGCGTCCGCCGCGCAGGTGAGGTGCGCGTTGTGGGTGCAGTCCGCGCGCTGGCAGGCGCCGACGTGCGAGACGACACGGTCGAGCCCGCCCTTGACGTTCAGCGGGATGAACGTCGCGCACTTCGCGTCCCCGGCCGAGCCGGCGATCGTGATGGCGGCGGCGCTGCACGCGTGCTCGTGGTTGTACGAGCACCCGTCGACGGAGCACTCGGAGACGGGCGGCTGGTCCATGAGGGTGCTCATGGCGGGACCTCCGGGTCGATGGGGGCGTACCTGTCCTGACCCGGTCGATGGTAGGCCGACGATTTCCGCGCGTCTAGCGAGGAAGGCCTGGCTAACCCACGTATCCGCAGGTCACCGCGCTGACATTCACCAAAGAAAGTCCCGCGCTGCCGCCGTGCTGGCATTTCCCAACACCGGCGTCACCTATTTCCGGTCGAGCAGCCGCGGACCGACCCGCCGGAGCAGCGCCGCCGTCGCCCGGCGCAGCAGCACGCCCACCACCGCGGCCGGCACCGCCACGGCCCAGACCCGCCCGTCGGTGGGGTCCAGGACGAACAGCCGCTGGCCGAGCGGCGTGCCGACCGCGAGCGCCATGCCCAGCACCATCGCGGCGACCAGGCCCACCTTCCACGGCCGCAGCGGCCGGGCCACCTCGACCAGCACGTCGAACGCGGTGAGCACCAGCGCGAGGAACGCGGCCGTGGCGGTCAGCACGTGCTCGGCCTGGCCGTCGCCGATCACCGCGCGCGCCACGACGTACCCGCCGTAGGCCGCCGCCGCCACCGCCACGCCGCCCGGGACCGCGGCGGTCAGCACCCGCCGCACGAACCCCGGCCGGGCGGCCTCCTGGTTCGGCGCCAGGCCCAGGACCGTCGCGGGGATGCCGATCGTGAACCAGGCGATGAGCGTGATGTGCCGGGGCAGCAGCGGGAACGGGACGGCGCTGACCGCGACGACCAGCGCGAGCAGGATCGAGTACACCGTCTTGGACAGGAACAGCGTCGCGACCCGCTCGATGTTCGCGATGACCCGCCGGCCCTCGGCGACGACGTGCGGCAGCGTGGCGAAGTCGCTGTCGAGCAGCACGATCCGCGCCACCGCCCGCGCGGCCGGGCTGCCGTTGCCCATCGCCACGCCCACGTCCGCGTCCTTGAGCGCGAGCACGTCGTTCACGCCGTCGCCGGTCATCGCGACGGTGTGCCCGCGGGCGGTGAGCGCCCGCACCAGCCCGCGCTTCTGCTCCGGCGCCACCCGGCCCAGCACGACCGCCGACTCCGCGGCGTCCGCGAGCGCCTCCGGGTCCTCGGGCAGCTCCCGGGCGTCCAGCACGGCGCCGGCGGGCAGCCCCACCTGGCCCGCCACCGCGGCGACGGCGTTCGGCGCGTCGCCGGAGACGACCTTGACCGCGACCCGCTGCCGCGCGAAGTACTCGAGCGTGCCCGCGGCCTCGGGGCGGATGCGCTGGTCGAGCACCACGAGCGCGGCGGCGCGCCGGCCCTCCGGCAGCGCCGTCGCGTCGAGCGCGCCGTCCAGCGCGGCGAGCGCCAGGACCCGGCGCCCCTGCGCGGACTCCTCGGCGACCCGGTCCAGCGCCGGGTGCCCGGTGGGCAGGAGCACGTCCGGCGCGCCGAGTGCCCAGGCCGGGCCGTCGGCGGTCCGCACGCCGGCCCAGCGGCGCGCGGAGGAGAACGGCACGACGCCCGTCGTCGCCGCCCCGGGCCGGTCGCCGACGTGCTCCAGCACCGCGCGCAGGCTGGCGTTGGGCCGCTCCTCGGCGGCGCCGAGCGTGGCGAGCACCGTCGTCACCTGCTCCGCGGAGAGCGCGGGGTCCAGCAGGTCGACCGACCGGACGCGCATCCCGTCCTCGGTCAGCGTGCCGGTCTTGTCGAAGCACACGACGTCGACCCGGGCGAGCGACTCCATCGCGGGCAGGTCCTGCACCAGGCACTGCCGGCGACCGAGCCGGACCACCCCGACGGCCATCGCGACGCTCGTCATCAGCACCAGGCCCTCGGGCACCATCGGGACGACGGCGGCGACCATCCCGCGCAGGGCGTCGCTCGGGGGCTGGCTGTTGATCGAGAGCTGGTTCACCACGGTCAGCGCCGCGACGGGCACCAGGGCCCAGGTGATGTACCGGAGGATGCGGTCGATGCCCGCGCGCAGGTCCGACGACGGCTTCTTGAACGCGGACGCCTCCCGGGACAGCCGCGCGGCGTACGCGTCCTCCCCGACCCGGCCCGCGCGCAGCACCCCCGCGCCGGCCACGACCACGCTGCCCGACAGCAGCCGATCCCCGGGCCCGGGCAGCACCGGCTCGGACTCCCCGGTCAGCAGCGACTCGTCGACCTCCAGGCCCGACGTGCCGACCAGGTCGCCGTCGACCGGCACCTGGTCCCCCGCGGCGAGCCGCACCAGGTCGTCGACGACGAGCTCCGCGGGGTCGAGCTCGACGACCCCGGCGGCGCGCTGCACCGTCACCGGCGACCGGTTGAGCAGCGCCAGCCGGTCCAGCGTCCGCTTGGCGCGCACCTCCTGGATCATCCCGGCCGCGCTGTTCACCACGATCAGCAGCCCGAACAGGCCGTCGAGCAGGTGCCCGGTGCTCAGCACGACGAGGAACAGCACGAGGTAGATCGCGTTCACCCGGGTCAGCGTGTTGCTGCGCACGATCTCCGCGAGGCTGCGGCTGGTGCCGGTGTCGACGCGGTTCACGTCGCCGCGGTCGACCCGCGCGCGGACCTCCTCGGCCGTCAGCCCGCCGACGACCTCGGCCTCCCGGTGCACCATGCCCCCGACGGTATCCGGGCCCCCGCCCGGCCCGGCACCCGCACTCACGCGGCCGCCGGCACGGACGGCTCCGCACGGCGCGCCCGCGGCCGCGCGGCGTCCACCTCGGCGTTCAGCACGCCGCCGAGCAGCACGGCGATGCTGGACAGCCAGATCCACAGCGCCCCGGCCAGGACGAGGCCGAGCATCTGCGCGGCCGCCTGCACCACGGCCGCGCTCCCGGCGTCGGCGCCGGGCGTCTCCGGCACGGCGAGGGCGACGTACGCGACGAACCCGGTCGACACCAGCAGCACCCCGACCGTCCCCGCCACCGCGCCCGGCAGGCAGCGCCGCCAGGTGCTGACGACGTTCGGCGCGTACCGGTAGAGCAGGGTGAGGAACGCGCCGCCCAGCGCGAGCACCGCGGGCCAGCGCAGCACCGACCACGCCGCGCGGAACGCGTCGCCGAGCCCGAGCCGCGCCGCGAGCGCGTCGCCCCCGCCCAGCAGCGGCCCCACGACGACCAGCAGCAGCACCGCGACCATCGTGACGAGCGCGCCGATCGTGAACGCGAACCCGAGCAGGTACTGCACCACGACGTTCTGCCGGGACTCCACGCGGTAGGCGTCGTCCAGCGCCCGCACGGCGGCGCGGAACACCCGGCTGGCCAGGTACAGCGTGACGAGCAGCGCGCCCAGCGCGAACCCGCCGCGCTGCTCGTCCAGCAGGCCGTCGACCAGGGGCGCCAGCACGTCGCTCGCCACCTGCTGCGCGAACACCGTCGCCAGGCCCTCGACGACGGTGGTCCGGATCTCGTCCACCTGCTCGTCGCCGAGCAGCGGCCGCAGGTAGCCGAGGCTGGCGCCGAGCGCGGTGGCGATGGGCACCAGCGAGATCAGCGCGTAGTACGTCATCTCGGCCGCCAGGCCGGTGATCCGCACCTCGCCCGACCGCACCACGGAGCGCACCGCGAGCGACGCGACGCCCCAGCCGCGCACCGTCAGCGGGTGCCGGTCGGCGAGCGCCACGGCCCGCTCCCCCACGGTCCGCGCGCCCGCACGCCGGGCCCGCCGGCGCGCCAGCCGCGGCCGGACGGCCCCCACGAGCCACCCCGCGGCGGCGATCGCCGCGGCGCCGGAGGCGACCGCGACCGACCCGGCGAGCAGCGTGCGCCCCGCTCCCCCGCCCACGTCCGCCAGGGCGAGGCCCACGACGCCCGCGACCGACCAGGCGAGGATCGTCGTCGCCGGGACGGGCAGCCGGTCGCGGACCCACCCGGACCGGCGCGACAGCACGGCGACGGCGAGGCCGGCGAGCACGAGGACGAGGAGCACGGCGGCGGCTCAGGCCCGGGCGACCGGCGCGGGCGGGAGGGTCGGCATGCAGCGACCCTACGGGGCGACCCCTTCTGTCAATCCCGCACACGCGGTAGGTTTTCAGCCAGACCCGCGCCGAGGCGGCCCGCCCCGGCGCACGCGACGACGCGCACGGATCGGAGCCGCACCATGCCGGGAACGACGCCCCCCGCACCCCAGCGGGCGCACGCGGTCCTCTGGGACCTCGACGGTGTCCTCGCCGACACCGAGGCCCTGCTGCTCGAGGCCGAGCGCGACGCGTTCGCCGCCTACGGCGCCGAGGTCACGACGGAGTTCAAGCGGTCGTTCGTCGGGCGGGGCGGCACCCGGGTGCTGGCCGCCATGGCCGAGGCGCTCGGGGTCGACGCCGACCTCGACGACCTGGCCCGGCGCAAGCTCGACGGCTACGCCCGGCGGCTGCCGTTCCTCCAGGGGTTCCCGCAGACCCGGGCGATGGTGCGGCAGCTGGACGCGGCGGGCGTCCCGCAGGCGGTGGCGTCGGGCTCGCCGGCGGAGGCGATCCGCGCGGCGCTGCACCTGGTCGGGCTCGCCGACGTCCTCACGACCGTCGTGTCCGCCGACGAGGTCGCCGCGGGCAAGCCGGCACCCGACGCGTTCCTCGAGGCCGCCCGCCGGCTGGGGGTCGCGCCGGCCGGCTGCGTCGTGGTCGAGGACGCGGTGCCCGGGGTGCTCGCCGCCGCGGCGGCCGGGATGCGGTGCGTGGCGATCCCGTCGGTCGTCGACCCGCTCGACCCGCGGTTCGCGGCGGCGGACGTGGTGGTCGCGGGCGGGATGGCCGCGGTCGACCCCGAGGCCCTGGTGGGCTGGGCGCTCGGGGACGACCGCGGCGCCGCGCGACCCGCCTGAGCCGGCCGCCCGACGCGCGGGCTCAGGCCGGCATCCGGTCCGCGTACACCCGGAACTCGCCCCGCTCGACATGCATGGCCCACAGCCGGCCGGCCAGCACGGCGGGTTCGTGGGTGGGGTGCCCGGGCTCGATGCCGCCGGGGATGATCAGCTGCCCGACGTGCACGCCCTCGGGCGCCAGCTCCGCGTGCAGCATCTGGGCGTACGCCGCCTCCGCGGCGAACGCGACGGAGGTCCCGGCGACCCGCGGGTTGGGCCGCACCGCGCTGCCGCCGTTCGCGAGCAGCACCGACCCGCCGCCCTGCTCCCGCATCCCCGGGAGCACCCGGGCGACGGCGGTCCGCAGCCCGTGCAGCGAGAACGCCAGCGCGGCGTCGAGGTCCTCGGCCGTGGTGTCGAGCACCGGCTTCAGGTACTCCCGGGCGGGGAGCGGGCTGTACTGCAGCACCGCGACCGGCCCGAGGTCGGCGGCCGCGGCGTCGAGCGCGGCGCCCAGCGCGTCGGGGTCGCGGACGTCGGCGGCGTACCCCCGGGCGGTCGCGCCCTCGGCGGCCAGCGCGTCGGCCAGGTCGTCGACGTGCTCCTGGGTGCGGGACACGAGCGCGACCGACAGGCCCTCGGCGGCGAACCGGCGGGCGACGGCGGCGCCGAGGCCCGGCCCCGCGCCCACGACGGCGATGGTGGCGGTCACCGGGCGAACAGCTCCTTCGCGAGCGTGAGGGCGGAGACGGCGCGGGGCCACCCGGCGTAGAACGCCACGTGCGTGATCGCCTCGACGATCTCCTCCCGGGTCAGGCCGTTGTCCAGGCCCATCGGGATGTGCGCCCGCAGCTGCTCGGTGTTCCCGGCGGTGACCAGGCTGGTGATGGTGACGAGCGAGCGGTCGCGCGGCGAGAGCTCCGGGCGCGCCCAGACCTCGCCGAAGAGCACGTCGTCGGTCAGGTGCACGAACGCCGGGGCGATGTCGCCCACCATGCGCTGCATCGGGGAGTCGGTCATCAGGTTCTCCTTCGGGGGTGGGCGGGACCGCGTCAGAGCGCGGACGAGTCGAAGCCGGTCGGGCGGACCAGCCGCGCCGGCACCCCGGCCACGACCGTGTCGGGGGCGACGTCCTTCGTGACGACGGCGCCGGCGCCGACCACCGCCCCGTCGCCGATCGTCACGCCGGGGACGACCGTCACCGCGGCGCCGACCCACACCCGGCGGCCGATGACGACCGGGGCGGGCGTCATGTCGGCGCGGCGGGCCGGGTCGAGCGCGTGGTTCAGCGTGGTCAGCGTCGTGCCGTGGCCGATCAGCGTGCCCTCGCCGATCCGGATGCCGCCGGTGTCCTGGAACCGGCAGCCCTGGTTGATGAACACCCCGGGGCCGAGGACCAGGTTCTTGCCGAACTCGGTGGAGAACGGCGGGAACAGCGCGACCGAGTCCTCGACGGGCCGGCCGGTGAGCCGGGACAGCAGGGCGCGCACCTCCTCCGGGGCGTGGTAGCCGCCGGTGAGCTCGGCGACCACCCGGAGCGCGTCCTGGGCGGCGTCGTGCATGAACGCGTGCTCCGCCGAGCCGCCGACGATCGTGCGGCCGGCGTCGACGTGGGCGAGGAAGGCGGTCAGGTCCACGGGCGGTCCTCCGGGTCGGTGGTCGGTCGGCCCCGGCGGCGGGCGCCGGGGCCGACGGGTGCGGTCAGGGGCGGAGCATGACTTTGAGCGCCTCGCGGGCGTCCATGGCCCGGTAGCCCTCGGCGGCGTCGTCGAGCGAGACGGTCCGGTCGAACACCCGGCCCGGGTCGATGGTGCCGTCGAGCACCTGCCGGATCGCGTCCTCGAGGTACGCGCGGACGGGCGCGGGACCGCCGTTGAGCGTGATGTTCCGGCCGAACAGCGAGCCGAACCCGACCGGGGCGTCCTCGTACTGCGGGACGCCGACGCGGGAGATGACGCCGCCGGACCGGACGACGCCGTAGGCCTGCTCGTAGGCGGGCATGTGGCCGACGGCCTCCAGCACGACGTGCGTGCCCGCGCCGCCGGTCAGGTCGAGGACGCGCGCGACGCCCTCCTCGCCGCGCTCGGCGACCACGTCGGTCGCGCCGAACTCGCGGCCCAGGTCGGTGCGGGCGGCGTGCCGGCCCATGAGCACGATCCGCTCGGCGCCCCGCTGCTTCGCGGCGAGCACGGCGGAGAGGCCGACCGCCCCGTCGCCGATGACGGTGACGGACTTCCCGGGCTCGACCCGGCCCATGAACGCGGCGTGGTAGCCGGTCAGGTACACGTCGGACAGGGTCAGCAGCGACGCCAGCAGCGACTCGTCCGCGGTCGCCGGGTCGACGTCCGGGACGACGACGAGGCTGCCGTCGGCCAGCGGGATGCGGGACAGCTCGGCCTGCAGGCCGTTGGTCTGCGGGGTGGCGTAGAACCCGCCGTGCGGGCACGCGGTCTGGAAGCCGTCGCGGCAGATCGCGCAGGTGTTGTCGCTGAACGCGAACGGGGCGATGACGAAGTCGCCCTTCGTGACCGAGGTGACGGCCGAGCCGGTCTCCTCGACGACGCCGATCAGCTCGTGGCCCATCGACTGGCCCTGCTCGGAGGCGGGCATCGAGTGGTACGGGTGCAGGTCCGAGCCGCAGACGCACGCGCGGACCGTGCGGACGATCGCGTCGGTGGGCTGCTGGACGACGGGCTCGGCGGTCTGCTCGACGCGGACGTCGCCGGCGCCGTACAGGAAGGTGGCACGCATCGGGTGGGGATCTCCTCGGGGAGGGGTGTCGGGTGCCCCTCCACCATGCCCCCTCCGCGCCGCGGAATCGCCGCCGGGCGGGCCCTCAGCCGGGCCCTGTCAGTACCCCTCTCGGCGCTCCCCCGGGGCCGGGGGCGCCGGCCCGGTCACGCCGAGGCGACGACCTTCCAGCCCGGGCCCGTGATCAGCAGCGCCTCGTCGTCGCACAGCGGCACCAGCTCGTGGTCCGACCCGTACCGGTCGAGCGTGCGGCCGATGAGCTCCAGCGGGTACGGCGGCAGCTTGCCGTCGGCGTGCGGGACGACGACCGCGTCGGTGAGCCCCAGCCCGCGCCGGTCGGTGAGCCCCGGCGCCTCCGCGGGGTCGTCCATGAGCGTCGCCGGCTCGGCGCTGGGGCCCGCGACGATCGACCCGGCGCTGGAGCCGACGTACGGCAGCCCGGCGCGGACCCGCTCGGTGACGACCGCGTCCGCCCCGGAGGACCGCAGCGCGTCGAGCAGGGCGAAGGTGTTCCCGCCCGCGACGTAGAGCGCGTCGACGCCGTCGAGGGCGCGCGCGACGTCCGGCGCGGTCGCGCCGGTGAGGCGGACGTCGACGACCGCGTGCCCGAGGGCGGCGACCCGGTCCCGCTCCGCGACGGCCCAGGGGGCGGCCGCGTCGGCGCGGGCGGCGTCGGGGACGTAGCCGATGGTCAGCGGGCGGTCGGCCGGGGCGCGGTCGGGGCGGGCGTGGTCGGCGAGGAAGGCGGGCACGGCGCCGTGGCCGAGCGAGAGCAGCAGCAGGGAGGGCACGGTCGCGACGGTACGCGGTGCGGACGACGTGGGTAGATTGCCTCCCTACCTAGTCAGGCGTACGATCTAGTCATGACCGAGGACCGGGACTGGCCGGGCGAGTGGCTCCGCGGCGTGCTCCCCCAGGCGGTGCTGCGCGTGCTCGACGACGGGCCCACCTACGGCTACGCCATCGCGGCGCGGCTGGCGGAGGCCGGGATCGGCGAGATCAAGGGCGGCACGCTCTACCCGCTGCTGGGACGCCTGGAGGCCGCGGGCCACCTGACCGTCGAGTGGCGCGCCGGCGAGGGCGGCCCCGGCCGCAAGTACTACGAGATCACCCCGGAGGGGCGCCGCCACCTGCACGACCTGGTGGGGCGCTGGCGGCAGTTCGCCGCCGTCGTCGAGGCCCACCTGGCCGCGCCGTCCCCCGCAGGAGAGGAACCCCGTGCCTGACACCCACCGCCCCACCGACGCCCAGCGGATCGCCCCCGACGTCGACCCGCGCTGGGTGGACGCGTTCGTCCTGGAGGCGCGGCTGCGCGACGTCCCGGGCGAGCGCATCGGCGACGCGCTCGCCGAGGTCGGCGCCCACTGCCGGGACAGCGGCGAACCCGCCGGGGAGGCGTTCGGCGACCCCGCCGCGTACGCCCGCGCCGTCGCCGAGACCTACCCCGCCCCCCGCCCCGCGTGGCTGCCGCACCTCGCACCGCTGGTCGTCGAGATCGCGGGCATGGTCGTGGTGATCACGGCGGTGGGCGAGCTCGCCCGCGGCCGCGAGGTGACCGTGACCTGGGGCCTGCTCGCCATGCTCGCGGTGCTGGTCGCCGGCTGCGGGCTGGTCGCGCTCCTCGCCGGCCGCGTCCTGGAGCTGGTGGTCCGGCGGCCGCTCGTCGCCGCGGCCGCCGTCGGCGCGGGCGCCACCGCGGTGCTCGTGCCCTCGGTGCTGCTGCTCCAGCTCGACGCGCCCGTCGCGGTCGTGCCCGCGCCGGGCGCCCTCGCCGCCGGCCTGCTGCTGCTCGGCGCCGGGATCGCCGCCGACGTGCTCCTCGCCCGGCGCGGCCGGACGGCCGACCCCGTCGTGGGCCCGGGTCAGGAGCCGGCGCCGCGCCGCGCGGCGATGCTGCTGCCGTGGACGGTGCTGGCGTGGACCGCGGTCGGTTCCGTCGTGGTCGGCGTCGCCGGGGCGGTCTCGGGCGGCTGACCGCGACCGGGGAGGCGCGCGTCACCCCCGATCACCCGCCCGTGTCGTCCCATGACTCCGCGGGCGGGCGGATACTGGGCGGGTGAACCTCCTCGACCCCGGCAGCCTCCTCACGGCGTTCGGGGTCGGCGGGATCTTCGTCATCCTGCTCCTCGAGACCGGGCTGCTCATCGGCTTCGTGCTGCCGGGCGACACGCTGCTGCTGGCCGCGGGCGTGCTGAGCGCCGGCCCCGGCGCCCGCCTCCCGCTGGTCGGCGTGCTGCTGGCGGCGACCGCCGGCGCCCTGCTCGGCGCGCACGGCGGCTACCTGCTCGGCCGCGCGGGCGGCCGGTGGGTCACGCGGTCCTCCCCCGAGGGGCGGCTGCACGCGGCCCTCGACCGCGCGGGCGCGATGGTCGAGCGGTACGGGACGGCGCGCACGATCGTGCTGGCCCGGTTCATCCCGGTCGTCCGGACGGTCATCAACCCGCTGGCCGGCGTCACGCGGGTCCCGCTGCGCACCTTCACGGTGTGGCAGGTGGTCGGCGGCGCCGTGTGGGCGTGCGCGATCCCGCTAGCCGGCTGGGCGCTCGGCACCCGCGTGCCCGGGCTCGAGCGGTACGTGACCGGGCTGGTCGTCGTGGCGGTCGGGCTCACCGTGCTCACGAGCCTGGTGCAGTGGCTGCGGACGCGCCGCCGGGCCGGGCGGCCCGCGGCCGGCGAGGCGGAGCCGGTCGACGCGTCGGCGCGCTGACCGGCGTCCGGCGCGCGCCGCTCCCGCAGGTCAGCCATGCTGTCCGGCATGACGACAGGTCAGGTCGTGGCGGTCGTGTGGGGTGCGGTCGCCGTCGTGTTCGGCGTCGTCTTCGTCCTGCAGCGCGAGCGCATCTCGCGTGCGGCCCGCGAGGTGCGGGCGCGGCGCGGCGGGCACGTCGGCCCGCGCACCCAGTCGCCGGGCCTGATGGCCGCGGGCGGGGCGTTCCTGGTCGTCGCGGGCGCGGCGGTGCTGGTCGCGGGCCTGACCGGCGCGCTCGCCTGACGCCCGACCCCGAGCCGCCCGCCGGTCGACCCACCGCACGACGACGCCCCGCCGAGCGCGGGGCTCGGCGGGGCGGTCGGTGCTGCGGGGGCCAGGCCGGGATCAGAAGTCCCAGTCCTCGTCCTCGGTGTTCACGGCCTTGCCGATGACGTACGAGGAGCCCGAGCCCGAGAAGAAGTCGTGGTTCTCGTCGGCGTTCGGGGACAGGGCGGAGAGGATCGCCGGGTTGACGTTCGTCTCGTCCTTCGGGAACAGCGCCTCGTAGCCCAGATTCATGAGGGCCTTGTTCGCGTTGTACCGGAGGAACGCCTTGACGTCCTCGGTGAGGCCCAGGGGGTCGTACAGGTCCTGGGTGTACTCCACCTCGTTGTCGTACAGCTCGAAGAGCAGCTCGAACGTGTAGTCCTTCAGCTCCTGGCGCTCGGGCTCGGTGAGCTTCTCCAGGCCCTTCTGGAACTTGTAGCCGATGTAGTACCCGTGCACGGCCTCGTCGCGGATGATGAGGCGGATCAGGTCGGCCGTGTTGGTGAGCTTGGCCCGCGAGGACCAGTACATCGGCGCGTAGAAGCCGGAGTAGAACAGGAACGACTCGAGCATGGTCGAGGCGACCTTGCGCTTGAGCGGCTCGTCGCCCCGGTAGTAGTCGAGGACGATCTCGGCCTTGCGCTGCAGGTTCGGGTTCTCCTCCGACCAGCGGAAGGCCTCGTCGATCTCGGGGGTGGAGATCAGCGTCGAGAAGATCGACGAGTAGGACTTGGCGTGCACCGACTCCATGAACGCGATGTTGGTGTACACCGCCTCCTCGTGCGGGGTCAGCGCGTCGGGGATGAGCGACACGGCGCCGACGGTGCCCTGGATGGTGTCGAGCAGGGTCAGGCCCGTGAACACGCGGGTCGTCATCTGCTTCTCGACGTCCGACAGGGTCGCCCAGGACTGGATGTCGTTCGACACCGGCACCTTCTCGGGGAGCCAGAAGTTGCCGACGAGCCGGTCCCAGACCTCGACGTCCTTCTCGTCCTCGACGCGGTTCCAGTTGATCGCCTGGACCCGGTCGACCAACTTCAGCTTCTCGGCCATCACTGCTCCATGTCGTGTCCGGTGCCGCGGTCTCGCGGCGGGTTCGGGCGGCGGCCCGGCGGGGTCTGACCCCTATGGTGCACCCTCGCGCGACGGCGCCGGCCGGGCCCTGGGACCCGGCCGGCGCTGTCAGGTCAGAGCATGCAGGAGACGCAGCCCTCGACCTCGGTGCCCTCGAGCGCCATCTGCCGCAGGCGGATGTAGTAGATCGTCTTGATCCCCTTGCGCCAGGCGTAGATCTGCGCCTTGTTGATGTCGCGCGTGGTGGCGGTGTCCTTGAAGAACAGCGTCAGCGACAGGCCCTGGTCCACGTGCTGCGTGGCCTCGGCGTACGTGTCGATGATCTTCTCGTAGCCGATCTCGTACGCGTCGTCGTAGTACTCCAGGTTGTCGTTCGTCATGAACGGCGCCGGGTAGTACACGCGGCCGAGCTTGCCCTCCTTGCGGATCTCGATCTTCGACGCGATCGGGTGGATCGAGGACGTCGAGTTGTTGATGTACGAGATCGAGCCCGTCGGCGGGACCGCCTGCAGGTTCTGGTTGTAGATGCCGTGCTCGCGCACCGACTCCGCCAGCTCCCGCCAGTCGTCCTGCGTCGGGATGTGCACGCCGGAGGCGGCGAACAGCTCGGCGACGCGGGCGGTCCTCGGGACCCAGGTGCCCTCGATGTACTTCTGGAAGTACTCGCCGGTGGCGTACTTCGAGTCCTCGAAGCCGGCGAACGCCTGGCCCCGCTCCTTGGCGAGCAGGTTCGAGGCACAGATGGCGTGGAAGGCCACCGTGTAGAAGTAGATGTTCGTGAAGTCCAGGCCCTCCTCGGACCCGTAGAAGATCCGCTCGCGCGCCAGGTACCCGTGCAGGTTCATCTGCCCGAGGCCGATGGCGTGGCCGCCGCGGTTCGCCCGCTTCACCGACGGGACCGACTCGATGTCGGTCTGGTCGGACACGGCGGTGAGGGCCCGGATCGCGGTCTCGACCGAGCGGCCGAAGTCCGGCGAGTCCATCGCGAGCGCGATGTTCATCGAGCCGAGGTTGCAGGAGATGTCGCGGCCGACGTGGTCGTACGACAGGTCCTCGTTGAAGGTCGAGGGCGTCGAGACCTGCAGGATCTCCGAGCACAGGTTCGAGTGCGTGATCTTGCCCTTGATCGGGTTGGCCTTGTTGGCCGTGTCCTCGAACAGGATGTACGGGTAGCCCGACTCGAACTGCAGCTCGGCCAGCGTCTGGAAGAAGTCGCGGGCCTTGATCTTCTGCTTGCGGATCTGGCCGTTGTCGACCATCGCGCGGTAGTTCTCGGAGACGTTCACGTCGGCGAACGGCTTGCCGTAGACGCGCTCGACGTCGTACGGCGAGAACAGGTACATGTCCTCGTTGTTCTTGGCCAGCTCGAACGTGATGTCCGGGATGACGACGCCCAGCGACAGGGTCTTGATGCGGATCTTCTCGTCCGCGTTCTCCCGCTTGGTGTCGAGGAACCGCATGATGTCCGGGTGGTGCGCGTGCAGGTAGACCGCACCCGCGCCCTGGCGGGCGCCCAGCTGGTTCGCGTAGGAGAACGAGTCCTCGAGCAGCTTCATCACGGGGATGACGCCGGACGACTGGTTCTCGATGTGCTTGATCGGCGCGCCGTGCTCGCGGATGTTCGAGAGCAGCAGCGCCACGCCGCCGCCGCGCTTGGACAGCTGCAGGGCGGAGTTGATGCCGCGCGCGATCGACTCCATGTTGTCCTCGATGCGCAGCAGGAAGCAGGACACGGGCTCGCCGCGCTGCGCCTTGCCGAGGTTGAGGAACGTCGGGGTCGCCGGCTGGAACCGGCCGGACACGATCTCGTCGACGAGCTGCAGCGCGAAGGTCTCGTCACCCTCGGCCAGCGCGAGCGACACCATCGCGACGCGGTCCTCGAAGCGCTCCAGGTACCGCTTGCCGTCGAACGTCTTCAGCGTGTACGAGGTGTAGTACTTGAAGGCGCCCAGGAAGGTCTGGAAGCGGAACTTCTTGGAGTAGGCGTGCTTGAACAGCGCCTTGACGAACTCCTGGCTGTACTGGGCGAGGACGTCGGCCTCGTAGTACTTGTTCTCGACCAGGTACTCGAGCTTCTCCTCCAGGTCGTGGAAGAAGACCGTGTTCTGGTTGACGTGCTGCAGGAAGTACTGCCGCGCCGCCTCCCGGTCCTTGTCGAACTGGATCTCCCCGTTCGCGCCGTAGAGGTTCAGCATCGCGTTGAGCGAGTGGTAGTCCATCTCGGGCGTGATGGTGATGACCTCGGTCGCGTCGGTCATGCCGGCGTCGGTGAGTGTCGCTGCCAAAATCGTCCCCATCCCTCTCGGACGCGTCGCACGTCCTCGGTCGTTCCCATGAGCTCGAAGGCGTACAGGTACGGGACCTGGCACTTCGCCGCGATGATGTCTCCGGCCATGCAGTAGTGCGCGCCGAAGTTGGTGTTCCCCGCCGCGATGACGCCGCGGATCAGGGAGCGGTTGGTCGCGTCGTTGAGGAACTTGACGACCTGCCGCGGGACCGCGCCGCCCTCGTTGCCGCCGCCGTACGTGGGGACCACCAGGACATAGGGGTCCCGCACGTGCAGGAACGGCTCCGACGGGCGGAGCGGGATCCGCGTGGCGTCGATGTCCAGCTTGTCGACGAACCGGCGGGTGTTCTCCGAGACGGAGGAGAAGTAGACCAGGGAGCTCATCGCCCCACCCCTCCTCGCCCCGGGTGGATCGTGGACCCGTGCGACCGTGCCGCCCGGGTCACCGGGCGGCGCACGGCCGCGTCAGGCGACGGAGACCGCGGCGCGGTCGGCGAGCGCCTTGATCTGGTCCGGGCGGTAGCCCGACCAGTGGTCGCCGTCGGCCACGACGACCGGGGCCTGCAGGTGGCCGAGGGACATGACGTAGTCACGCGCGTCGGCGTCCTCCGTGATGTCCACGACCTCGTACTGCAGGCCGGCCTTGTCCATGGCGCGGTAGGTCGCGTTGCACTGGACGCAGGACGGCTTGCTGTAGACGGTGATGGTCATCGCTGTCTCCCCGGTGTGAAAGGCCTGGCTGGTACGTGCGCCCCCGCGCCCGCCCCGCATGCTGCTGGTGGTGCTGTGGTGCCGCTCTCGGGCCGCTGCGGCCGGGCCGGTCGGGCGTCTCTCCGACGTCCCCGTGCCCTCGTCCAGCGGCGAGTCACGACACTACACCTAGTGGTGAGTCCGGCAAGGGACCACTAGGGCTGGTGTTACACACATGTCGTTTCCACAGGCTGTGCACCGCCGTCCCGGTGTCCGACTTCATCCACAGGCTACGGGCGACCACTGACACGCGCAGGCGTGGCGGGGCCTGCTGGAAGGCGTCGTCGTCCACAGGTATCCCCAGGTCACGCACAGGGCGGCGCACATGTGGACGGACGGACTTCACCCGCCCGGCCGGGTGACGCACGTCGCCCGCGCGGGCGGGTGGGACCGTCGTCCCGGCACGGCGTGTCGCGCGGGCACCGGCGTGTCGCGGCGGATCGCGGTCGTCTCACTAGTTGCGTGCGCGCGCAGATACGCACACACTGACGCCGTGCTCCGCGCCCTCGCCCACCCCGTGTACCGCCGGCTGTTCCTCGCCCAGGTCGTCGCCCTGGCCGGCACCGGCCTCGCGACCGTCGCGCTCGGGCTGCTCGCCTACGACCTGGCGGGTGCCGACGCCGGCGCCGTCCTCGGCACCGCGCTGGCGGTCAAGATGGTCGCCTACGTCGTGGTCGCCCCGCTGGCCGCCGCGGCCGTCGCCCGGCTCCCCCGCCGGCACGTCCTGGTCGGCGCGGACGCCCTGCGGCTCGTCGTCGCGCTGGGCCTGCCGTTCGTCGACCAGGCCTGGCAGGTGTACGTGCTGGTGTTCGTGCTCCAGGCGTCGTCGGCGACGTTCACGCCCACCTTCCAGTCCGTGGTGCTGGACGTGCTCCCGGACGAGGACGACTACACCGCCGCGCTGTCGCTGTCCCGGCTGGCCTACGACCTCGAGGCGGTGCTGTCGCCGGTGCTCGCCGCGGCGCTGCTGCTCGTCGTGCCGTCGTCGGCCCTGTTCCTCGGCACCGCCGCCGGGTTCGCCGGGTCGGCCGCCCTGGTGCTCGCGACCGCGGTCCCGGCGCGCGGCCGGTCGGTCGACGACGACGGCGACGACGGCCCCGAGGCGCCGTTCGGGCGGCGCGCGCGGCGGGGGACGCAGCTGCTGGTGCGGACGCCCGCGCTGCGCCCGGTGCTCGCGCTCAACCTGGCCGTCGCGGCGGCGGGCGCGTTCGTGCTCGTGCAGACGGTGGTGGTCGCCCGGTCGACCTTCGGGGCGGGCGAGGGCGCGGTCGCGGTGCTGCTCGCGGTGAACGGGGCGGGGTCGATGGCCGCGGCCGTGCTGCTCCCCCGGGTGCTGCGCCGGACGCCCGAGCGGCGGGTCATGCTCGGCGGGGCGGCGCTGCTCGCCGGCGCGACGGCGCTGGTCCCGCTCGCGCTCGGCGCCCCGTCCGCCGCCGGGCTCGCGGCGCTCGGCGCGCTGTGGCTGGTCGTCGGGATCGGCTGGTCGGCCGTGGAGACCCCGGTCGGCCGGATCGTGCGGCGGAGCGTGCCCGCGCGCGACCTGCCGGCGGCGTTCGCGGCGCAGTTCTCGCTGTCGCACGCCTGCTGGCTGGTCACCTACCCGCTGGCCGGCTGGCTCGGCGGCGCCGGCGCGCTCGGCCCGGGCGGGACCGCGGTGCTGCTGGCGGCCGTGGCGGCCGGCGCGGGGGTCGCGGCGGCCGCGCTGTGGCCCCGCGCCACCACCCACGTCACCGCGCCGGCCGCGGCCGCGGCGGAGGAGTCGGTGCGATCATGACGACCGTGGCCACCCCGCAGCAGCAGCGCAGCGCGCCCCCGGACGCCGACCTCGACCACGCCGTCGAGGTGCTGCGGCTGCTCGCCGACCGGACCCGGCTGGCGATCCTCGCGATGCTCGACGGCACGGAGATGTCGGTGTCCGCGATCGCCGCGGAGCTCGGACGTCCGGGGCCGGCGGTGTCCCAGCACCTCGCGAAGCTCCGCGCCGGCCGGCTGGTGACCTCCCGCCGCGACGGCACGACGATGTACTACGGCCAGCCGGACGAGCACGTCGCGGCGCTGGTGACCAACGTGCTGCACCACTCCGAGCACGTCCTCTACGCGACGCCGCCGCACCACCGCTGACGACCGCCGGGTCGCTCAGGCGGACCCGGTGAGGATCACCATGCCCTTGCTGCCGCGGGGCTCGCGGAAGCCCTCGGCCTCGAGCTCCGCCTGCTGCCGGTCGGACGCCGCCACCGCCCCGACCGTCTCGCCCGGCCCCGCGACGGCCCGGCAGAGCGCCGCGGCGCCCGCGAGCGCGGCCGCCCGGTCCGCGCCGGGGTCCCGGAGCGCGACCCGCCCGAGCCACCACGTCGTCCGGACCTGCGGCGCGATCCGGAACAGCCCCCGCCGCTCCTCCGGCGTGCGCTCGGCCCGGTTCCGGAGCCACTGCAGGACGGCCAGCGTCAGCAGGTAGCCGTACAGCGCGCCCATGGCGACGAACACCGGGACCGGGGGCATCCCTCGGACCAGCGGGCGGAACAGCAGCCACACCGCGGCGCCGATCGCGATCGCCACGCCCGGGGAGATCGTCCGGCTCAGCGACACCGTCGTCCGGCGGTCGTCGCGGTGGTACCGGTCCCGGCCGACGGTCAGCACCCGGGCGGGCCAGCACCAGGCGGTCAGCGCGGTACGGACGGCACCGCGCGCGCCCGGGGGCACGCCGTCGGCGGCGAGCGTCCAGGCCACGCCCGCGAGGTCGCCCGCGCGCACCGGCAGCCAGCCCACGGTCGCGGCGGCGGCGCGGCGCTCGTCCCGGCTCGGACCCGTCATGGGCGCAGCCTGCCGCGACCCGGCCCGCCGCGCACGGCGACCCGGCCCGCCGCGCCGCGCCCCTCCTCAGGACGCCAGCGCGTCCGCCGCGGCCTGCACCATGCGGGTCGCCCACGCGAAGGCCTTCTGCGCGTCCGTGGCGCTCATCGGTCCGGCCGTGTACTGCGACCTGGTCTTCAGGGCGATCAACCGGCGGAAGGTCGTCTCGAGGGCCCGACCCGCCGGCCCGGAGGCCGCCAGCTCGACCGCGGCGCTCTTGTGGTCGTCGCTCTTCCCGGTGCGCCCGGTCGAGCTCAGGCAGATGACGTCCTTGGCGTTGATGCCCGCGAGCACCGAGCTCGACGTCGAGGCGGTGCACAGCCCTCCGGCGAGCTCGACCTCGGCCGCCTCGAGGAACTCCCGCGCCTTCGCCAGGTGGGCTTGGGCGTCGGTCAGCGCCGTCATGCCGGGCGCCTCGCGGTCGGGACGCTGGACCGCGACCCGACGAGGAAGCGCCCGTCCGCGCGGACCTCGTCCAGGAGGCGCTCGCCGGCGTCCGCCATCTCCGCGAGCTCTCGCGGCGACCAGCTCAGCAGGTCGACGGCGTTCCCGGTCCACCGCTGGATCGCTCCGTCCAGCTCGTCCACGTCGTGCCGCCAGAGAAGGTTGTCGTCGTCGACGTCATCGGGACGCACCACGAGCACGTCGATATCGCTGCCGACGTGCCCGTCCCCCCGGGCGGCCGACCCGAACACGGCGACCGCGACCGGCTCGTGCTCGAACGTCGCGACCTGCGCGACGATCCGCTCCCACAGTCGTTCCCGGGCGGTGACGAGCGCGGCGATCGGGGCGTAGAGCAGGTGCTCGGTGTTCATCTCGTAGAGCACGGCGCTCCCTGCCGGGGTGGCGCTGACGACGCCGGCGGCGGCGAGGTCGCGGAGGACGGCGGCGGTGCGGCTCTGGGACACCCGGGGTCGCGTGAGCTGGGCGATCTGGCGCCCGGTCAGAGGTCGACCCGAGCGGGCCAGGACGGCCAGGACCGGCCCCTGCGCCGACGGCAGCACGGCTCCCATCGGGTACTCCAGGTCCACGCGCACCACCTCCGGGTCCACGGTATCGCGTCTGAGTCGAATACTGTTCACGTGAGCCGAATTATGCTCACTGCTGCGGCACGCGACGGTCGCGGGAAGGGTGCGTGCCCTCGCGCGCGCGGGCGCGGTGAGCAGCTGTCGGCGCCCCCGCGAATCGTCACGCGCCCGCAACATGCGCCGCCACGTGCGGAAACATGTACCCGGTTCTGTATACAGACATGAGTACAGACGTCGCCCCCGGCTCGGGGCAGCCGCACGCCGGGGCGGGCCCCGCGGCCCCGGCCGGCCCCGAGGGGTCCGCCACCTCCCGCCGCGAGCGCGTCTACCTGACCATCCGCGACGAGCTGATGAGCGGGCGGGTCTCCCCGTACGAGCGGCTGACCGAGGAGCGCCTGGCCGAGCGGCACGGCGTCTCCCGGACCCCGGTCCGCGAGGCCCTGGCCCGGCTGCTGGCCGACGGGATCGTCGTGAAGCGCGAGAGCGGCCTGCACCTGTACGTGCCGAGCTTCCGCGAGCTGACCGACCTGTACGAGCTGCGGATCACCCTGGAGCTGCGCGGCCTGACCCGGGCGCTCGAGGACCCGACGGTGCACCACGACCGCGCCCGGCTCGAGGGCGAGCTGGCCCACTGGTACGGGTTCCGCGACGACCGCCCGGCCCCGGACGCCGGGTTCGTCAGCGAGGACGAGCGGTTCCACTTCACGCTGCTCGACTCCTCCGGCAACCCCGCGCTGACCCAGGCGCTGGCGCAGACGAACCGCCGGATCCGGTCGGTGCGGATGTACGACTACCTGACCGAGGACCGGATGGCGGCGACCATCGGCGAGCACATCGGCATCGCCGAGCTCGTGGTGCGCGACCGGCTGCCGCAGGCGCTGGAGGCGCTGCGCGCCCACGTCGGCGCCTCCCGGGAGGTCGTGATGGAGCGCGCCGCCGCCGCGCTGGAGATGACCCGCCTGATGGCCCGCGAGGAGCAGCGATGACCGCCACGACCACCACCCCGACGACCGCTCTGGCCCGCGTCGGCCGCGCCTTCGCCGACCTCGCCGCCGCCGGCCGACCCGACGTCTGGACGCTCGTCCGGGACCGCGCCGACGTCGAGGCCGAGGCCCGCGCGGTCGACGCCCGGGTCGCCGCCGGCGAGGCGCTCCCGCTCGCCGCGCTCGTGCTCGCGGTGAAGGACAACATCGACGTCGCCGGCCTGCCGACGACCGCCGCGCACCCCGCGCACCAGGTCGTCGCGGGCCGCTCCGCCACCGTCGTCGACCTGCTGCGCGCCGCCGGGGCGGTCGTGCTGGGCAAGACCAACCTCGACCAGTTCGCGACCGGGCTGACCGGCAGCCGCAGCCCGTACGGCGGGGTGGCGAGCGCGGTCGCCCCCGACCGGGTGTCGGGCGGCTCGTCGTCCGGCTCGGCGGTCGCGGTGGCGCTGGGGATCGCCGACCTGGCCCTCGGCACCGACACCGCCGGCTCCGGCCGCGTCCCCGCCGCGTTCAACCGGGTCGTCGGGATCAAGCCGACGCTGGGGCTGGTGCCGAAGGACGGCGTCGTGCCGGCCTGCGCCTCGTACGACTGCGTCACCGTGCTGGCCCGGGAACTCGACCTGGCCCGGCGGGCGATGGCCGTGATGGCGGCGCCGAGCGCGCTCGACCCGTCGTCGCGCACCTGGCCGGCGGACGTGCGGCTCGCCGCCCCCGCCGCGCCCGTCGTCGCCGTGCCGCGGGACGCCGACCTGGCCGAGGTCGCCCCGGGCGTGCGGGCGCGGTTCGACGCCGCGGTCGCCCGGCTCGTCGCGGCGGGCGCGACCACCCGGGTCGTCGACCTGACGCCGTTCCTCGCCGCCGCCCGGCTGCTGTACGGCGGCGGCCTGGTGGCCGAGCGGTACGCGGCGTTCGGCGCCTACCTCGCCGAGCACCCGGAGGGCGCCGACCCGACGGTCGCGCGGATCGCCGCCGAGGCCGGCCGGGTCACCGCGGCCGAGTACCAGGCCGCGCGGGACGAGGTGGCCGCGCTGCGGACGACCGCGCTGGCCGCGCTCGACGGCTGCGACGCGCTGCTCGTCCCGACCGCGCCCGAGCACCCGACGCTCGCCGAGGTGGCCGCCGCGCCGCTCACCACCAACGCCCGGCTCGGGGTGTTCACCAACTTCGTCAACCTGTTCGACCTGGCCGGCGTCGCGATGCCGCTCGGACCGACCGGCGCGGGCGAGGCGGGCGTCACCGTCCTCACCCGGGCGTTCGACGACCAGGTCGCGCTGGACCTGGCCGCGCTGCTGGAGCTGGACGGCCGGGCCGACGACGCCTCGTGGCGCGACCTGCCCGCCGCCGACGCCCCGGCGCCCGCGCCGCTCCCGGCGGCCGGCGTCCCCGTCCTCGTGTTCGGCGCCCACCTGCGCGGGCAGCCGCTGCACCCCGAGCTGCTGGCGCTCGGCGCCCGCTGGGTGGGCCCGGCCCGCACGGCGCCCGACTACCGGATGCTCGCGCTGGCGACGACCCCGGCCAAGCCGCTGGTGCACGCCGTCGCGCCCGGGACCGGCGGGGTGCTGGAGGGCGAGGAGTACCTCCTCACGCCCGACGCCCTCGGGCGGCTGCTGCTGTCCGTGCCCGCGCCGCTCGGCCTGGGCCGCGTCCGCACCGACGACGGTCGCGAGCTCGTCGGCTTCGTCGGCCAGCCCGGCGCCGCCCCGGACGCCGCCGACGTGACCCACCTCGGCGGGTGGCGCGCGGCCCTCGCCGCGAGGACCGCCGCCCCCTCCGCCTGACCTACCCGAGACCCTCCCCGATCCCCCGCACGCCGAGAGAGAAGAGACCCCCGTGCGCCTCCGCAGCCCCCTCGTGACCGGCTCCGCCGTCCTGCTCGTCGCCGGCCTCGCCGCCTGCTCCCCCGACTCCGCGGGCGCCGCGCCCGCCGGTGGCGACGGCGACGGCCCCACCGTGGTCACCGTCGGCACCCTCAAGGGCCAGCCCCACCTGTACGCCCCGTTCCTCTACGAGGACCTGGCCCCCGAGGGCGTCGAGTTCGAGGTCGTGCAGTTCGACACCTCGCCCGACATCAAGAACGCCGTGGTCAGCGGCAACATCGACTTCGGCGTCGCCGGCGTCCCGTCCGCCGTGTCCGGCGCGGCCGCCGGGCAGGACGTCGTCGTGGTCGCCGCGGCGGCCGACGGCGGCTCCGGCATCATCGGCCGCGAGGGCCTGGACGGCGTCGAGTCGCTGGCCGGCCTGACCGTCGGCTACCCGCAGGGCTCGTCGCAGGAGATCCTGCTCCGCCTGACCCTCGAGGCCGCCGGGATGGACGCCGACTCCGACCTCGAGCTGGTCAACCTGCCGTTCTCCGACATGGCGGGCGCGCTGGCGGCCGGCCGGATCGACGCGTTCGCCTCCGCCGAGCTCGGCCCGTCCACGGCGCTGCAGGCCGGCGCCGTGGAGGTCGCCTCGCCGTACGACACCCCGGTCGGCCGCGTGAACATCGGCCTCTACACGACCGGCGAGCTCATCGAGAGCGACCCCGAGCTGGTGCAGCAGGTCGTCGACACCCACGTGCGGGCCACCGAGCAGATGGCCGCGGACCCGCAGGCGTGGGCCGACGGCGTGGTCGCCGAGTTCGGCATCGACCAGGCCGTCGTCGACACCGCGGTGCAGAACATCTGGCCGCGCTGGGAGATCGACGACGAGTACGCGGCCCAGGTCGGCGCGCTCGTGGAGCAGATGGCCCTGCTGAAGCAGATCGACGGCGACGTGGACGTGGCCACGCTGCTCGACACCGCGTTCGTCGAGGCCACCGAGGCCGGCGGCGACTCCTGACCACCCGGTGCGCCGGCCCGGCCCGGCCGGGCCGGCGCACCCCGCCCGCGAGGGAGACCCCATGACCAGCACCGAGGCCACCCCGGCCGCCCCGGCGACCGCCGCCGTGCCCGCCCGTGCCGCGCAGGCGGCCGCGCCCGACGACGCGCCCACCGCCGCGGCCGCGCCGCGCACCGGGCGTCCCGGGCGCCCCGCCCGACGCGGCCCCCGCGTCGGCCCGCTCCTGCTCGCGCTCCCCGTCCCCGCGCTCGTCCTGGTCCTGTGGACCGTCGGCGTGCAGCAGGCGTGGGAGCTGCCGTTCGGCATCAAGATGGGCTTCCTGCCCACCCCGCTGGAGGTCGGCCGCCGCCTGGTCGACCTGGCCGTGGGCGGGATCGTCGACGACGCGTTCAGCGGCACCCTGCTCGCCCACCTGTGGGCGTCGACCCAGCGCGTGCTCGCCGGGTTCGCCCTGGCGGTCGCGCTCGCCGTGCCGCTCGGCGTCGTCATGGGCCGGTTCTCGCTCGCGTTCCGGATGCTCGAGCCGACGGTGAACCTGGCCCGGCCGATCCCGGTCACCGCCTGGGCGCCGCTGACCCTGCTCATCATCGGCTACGGCGACGGCTCCGCGATCTTCCTGGTGTTCCTCGCCGCGTTCTTCCCGGTGCTGCTCAACACGATCGCCGGCGTGCGGCAGGTCCCGGTGCGGCTGCTGGAGGCCGCCGCGATGCTCGGCACCAAGAAGGCCCAGGTGCTCTACAAGGTGGTGCTGCCCGCCTCGATGCGGTCGATCGCCAGCGGCCTGCGGGTCGCGCTCGGCCTGGCCTGGGTGATCCTCGTCGTCGGCGAGACCGTCGGGATCAACACCGGCCTCGGCGCCATGATCACGCAGGCCCGCGACCAGTCGAAGACCGACCTGATCGTCGCCGGGATGGTCGTCATCGGCCTGTGCGGCTTCGTCGCCGACCGCCTGCTCACCGGCCTCCTCGCGCTCGCCACCCGCGGCCGACCCACCCTGACCTGACGCGCCCCGCCCGACCCGACAGGAGACGACCATGCCCCGCATCGGCACCGTCCGCCCCCGCCAGCCCGCCGACGTGCACGTCGCCGGCCTCGGCAAGCAGTACCCGACCCGGTCCGGCGGGACCGTCGCCGCGATGGCCGACGTCGACCTCGACGTCCCCGCCGGCGAGTTCGTGTGCGTCGTCGGCGCGTCCGGCTGCGGCAAGAGCACGCTGCTGCGGATCCTCGCCGGATTCGAGGACGCCACGTCCGGCACCGTCGCGGTCGCCGGCGCACCGGTCACCGGCCCCGACCCCGAGCGCGGCGTCGTGTTCCAGGACTACGGCCTGTTCCCGTGGCTGTCCGTGCGGGAGAACATCGCGTACGGGCCGCGGCAGGCGCGGCTGCAGCGCTCGGTCGTCGCCGAGCGGACCGACCGGTTCCTCGCCGCCGTCGGCCTGACCCGGTTCGCGGACAAGTACCCGAGCGAGCTGTCCGGCGGCATGCAGCAGCGCGTCGCCATCGCGCGCGTGCTCGCCAACGACCCGTCGCTGCTGCTGATGGACGAGCCGTTCGG
>Ga0164306_10000059_pt1 | contig 40586 bp, 35 predicted proteins | sample Whisoiple_242_MG_FD_110213 | JGI IMG/M metagenome (GOLD analysis project Ga0164306, IMG submission 110213) | Soil microbial communities amended with fresh organic matter from upstate New York, USA - Whitman soil sample_242_MG | ecosystem: Environmental > Terrestrial > Soil > Unclassified >... | reverse complement strand
GCGCCGGGGGAGCACGCGCGCCCCGCGCCGGATGCTGCGCCGGGGGAGCACGCGCGCCCCGCGCCGGATGCTGCGCCGGGGGAGCACGCGCGCCCCGCGCCGGATACTGCGCCGGGGGAGCACGCGCGCCCCGCGCCGGATGCGGCGCCGCGGGAGCACGACCGCCCCGTGCCCGCGGCCGCCTCGCGCCAGTACGTCGCCGTGCCGGATGCCACCGCTGCGGAGCCGACCCCGGCGGCCCCCACCGCCGCGCCGGACGTGCCCGCACCCTCGGTGGCGTCGGCCGTGCCCGACCCCGCTCCTGCCGCGGCGGACCCGGTCCTCGCGGTCGACCCGACCCCGACGCCCGCCCCGGACGACACCGCGCGCCTCCCGCGGCACGCGGCCTCCGCCGCGCCCGCGCCCGCGGTCCCCGCGGCGCCGGCCGCCACCTCGGCCCTGTCGACGGACTCCCTGCTCGGCCTGCCGGACGCCACCGTCCCGACGGCCGACCTCGGCGACGTCGAGCACACCCGCGTCGGCCGCTGGGCCGGCTCCCTGGACGCGGCGTCGTCGACGCTCGCGCTGGTGCTCGACACCGGCGATCGCGTGGCCGTCACCGGTCCCGGCCTGATCGGTCGGCGCCCGGCCCCCGGGGCCGAGCAGTGGGCCCACCTCGTCACCATCCACGACCCGGAGCAGTCGGTGTCGTCGACGCACCTGGCGTTCTGGCCGGTCGACGGCGGGCTCGACGTCGTCGACCGCGGCTCCACCAACGGCACCGTGCTCCTCGACGCGGCGGGCAAGCCGTGGAGCCTCCCGCCCGGGCAGCCCGCCCGCGTCGGCGCCGGCTGGACCCTGGTCCTGGGCAGCCGCCGCATCACCGTCGCCCAGGCCTGACCGGGGCCGGGGCGTCGCGCGGTCGAGCCCGGCCTGCCGGCGCCCACGGCGACCCCTCGACCTCGGGGCGCGGCGCGCCGCGCGCGGCGAGCGCGGTCGTCCGCGGCGAGCGCGGCGGCCGGAGCTGCAGCGCCGGGCGGGAGGTACCGCGGGCGGCGCTGTGGCGCGCGGACGGGCGGGAGCGGCTCGGCGGCTGACGCAGTCACCCCGTGCGGATGAGGTGACGTGCGCGCGGGCGGCGGGAGCATGGGCGGAGCCGGGTCTCCCGGCAGGCGCGCCGCCCCGGGGCCGGGGGGACCGGGGCCGGCCGCGCCGCCCCTCGCGCCGTGCTCGACGCCGGACCGCCGTCGCGGCCCGCACTCCGAGCGCACATGAAACGTGTCGAGTGCCTATCCGCCTGATAGGCACTCGACACGTTTCGTAGGCACTTGGCGTTGCGCGGCGCGGACGCGTGGGCGCGAGCGCCCCGCGCGCGCCTCAGAGGGTCGGCGGGGTCCAGGCCAGCTGGACCACCTGGCGGCCCTCGTCGCGCGTCACCAGCTGCGCGCGCCCCGCCACCGACGGCACGGGCTTCGCCCCGCCGACCAGCGCGCCCTCGTCCGGGCTGCCCGACATCACGATGCCCGGCGCCGCCAGGTCGCGGAGCGCCTGCAGCACGGGCTCGTACATCGCGCGGCCGGCGCCGCCCGACCGGCGGGCGAGCACCAGGTGCAGGCCCACGTCGCCGGCCTGCGCGAGCAGCGGCACGAGCGGCTGCAGCGGGTTGCCGGTGGTCGTCGCGACGAGGTCGTAGTCGTCGACGATCACGTACACCGCGGCGCCCGACCACCAGGACCGCGACCGCAGCTGCTCCGGCGTGACGTCCGGCCCGGGCAGCCGGCTGCGCAGGTACTCCGCGAGCCCGGCGATCTCGGCCGCCGCCTGGTCCTGGGTCGTGAAGTACCCGGCGAGGTACTCCTCGGGGATCTCGCCGAGCAGCGACCGCCGGAAGTCGACCGCGAAGATCTGCGCCTGCTGCGGGGTGTGCAGCCGCCGGACCTCGGACGCCACCGCGCGGAGCAGCGCGGACTTGCCGGAACCGCCGTCGCCGAACGCGTACAGGTGCGGCTCCTCGGTGACGTCGATCCCGACCGGCGCGAGCGCGGCCTCGTCGATGCCGAGAAGCAGCCGGCGCGCGTCGGCGCGGGCGTCGGACCGGACGTGGTCGAGCGTGACCTCGTCGGGCAGCAGCCGGAGCTTCGGGCCGGCGGGGCCCTGCCAGGCGGCGTTGACGGCCTGGATGAGGTGCGTGACGCCGGCGCCCAGGGTGTCGGGCGAGGAGTCGCCGTCGACGCGGGGGAGCGCCGTCAGCACGTGGTGCTTCGACACGGCGAGGCCGCGGCCCGGGCGGTCCTTCGGCACGTTGACGGCGACCTTGCGGTCGAGCTCGGAGTCCATCGGGTCGCCGAGCCGGAGCTCCAGCCGGGTGCCGAACAGGTCCTTCACCTGGGTGCGGAAGTCCATCCAGCGCGCGGCGGACGCCACGAGGTGCACGCCGAACGTGAGGCCGCGGCCGGCGAGCGCCTGGATGCGCGGCTCGAGCTCGTCGAACTCCGCGCGGATCGTGGACCACCCGTCGACCAGCAGGAACACGTCGCCGTAGCCGTCGTCGGCGGTGCCCTGGGCGCGACGGGTGCGGTACGTCTCGATGGAGTCGATGCCGTGCGCGCGGAAGTACCGCTCGCGCTCGTCGACGATCGACTCGACCTCGGCGACCGTCCGGCGGACGACGTCGGGCTCGGCCCGGGACGCGACGCCCGAGACGTGCGCGAGCCCGGCCAGCGGGGCGAACGTGCCGCCGCCGAAGTCGAGCACGTAGAACTGCACCTCGAGCGGCGTGTGCGTGAGCGCCAGCGCGGTGACGACCGACCGCAGGACGGTGCTCTTGCCGGTGCGCGGGGCGCCGACGACGGACATGTGGCCGGCCGCGCCGCCGAGCGACACGGTGAGGTTCTCGCGGCGCTGCTCCAGCGGCCGGTCGACGGTGCCGAGCGGGACCGTGAGCGTGCCGGCCGAGCGCCAGCCCGGCGACACCAGGCCCAGCCGCGGGTCGGCGACCAGGTCGGGCATGAGCTCGTCGAGCGTGCGCGGGACCACCAGCGGCGGCAGCCACACCTGGTGCGCGGGCGGGCCCTGGTCCTTCATCCGCTGCACCGCGATGTCGAACGTCGCGCGCGACTCCTCGGGCTCGGTCGCGACGACCTCGGTCGAGGCCGGCTCGGCGACGACGCCGCCGAGCACGGGCGCGGCGGTGAACGACTCCAGCCGGGTCAGCCCGGTGCCGGCGACGGTGCCGCCGCCGGCCGCGGTGCGGCGCCGGGCCTTCGGCGGACCGGACACGTAGGCGGCGCGGAACTGGATCATCGTCGTGGTGTCGGGCTTGAGGTAGCCCATGCCCGGCACCGGCGGCAGCGTGTACGCGTCGGGGACGCCGAGGACGGTGCGCGACTCGGCGGCCGAGAACGTGCGCAGGCCGATCCGGTAGGACAGGTGCGACTCGAGCCCGCGGAGCCGGCCCTCCTCCAGCCGCTGCGAGGACAGCAGCAGGTGCATCTGCAGCGACCGGCCCAGGCGGCCGATCGTGACGAACAGGTCGACGAACTCCGGCTTGGCGGACAGCAGCTCGGAGAACTCGTCGCAGACGATGAGCAGGGCGGGCAGCGGCGCCAGGTCGGTGCGGCCGCCCTTGCGCGCCTTCTCGTAGTCGGCGACGTTCGCGAAGTTGCCCGCGGCGCGCAGCAGCTCCTGGCGGCGGACCATCTCGCCCTGCAGGGCGTCCTGCATGCGGTCGACGAGCGTGAGCTCCTCGCCGAGGTTGGTGATGATCGCGGACACGTGCGGCATGTCGGCCATGCCGGCGAACGTGGCGCCGCCCTTGAAGTCGACGAGGACGAAGTTGAGGTCCTCGGACGAGTGCGTCATCGCCAGCGCCAGCACCAGGGTGCGCAGCACCTCGGACTTGCCGGAGCCCGTGGCGCCGATGATGAGGCCGTGCGGGCCCATGCCCTGCTGGGCGGACTCCTTGATGTCGAGGGCGACCGGCTGGCCCTGCGGGGTGACGCCGATGGGCACCCGGAGCCGGTCGCGCGGCAGCCGCGGCCGCCAGGCGACGTCCAGGTCGAGGTCGCGGACGTCGCCGACGCCGAGCAGGTCGACCAGCTCGGACGACACCTCCTCGTCGCCCCGCTCCGGCCCCGACTCGACGTGCAGCGGGAGCAGGCGGCGCGCAGTGGCCTCGGCGTCCGCGACGGACATCTGGTCGCCCTCGACGCGCACCGGCGCGTTGCCGAGCCGCAGCACGTCGACCGGGGCGCGCACGGCGTCCTCGGTGACGACCGCGCCGCCGACGTTGAGCCGCAGCGTCGTGGGCTCGTCGAGCTCGTCCCAGCGCTCGGGGAGCTCGAGGACGGTCACGCCGAGCACGCCGTCGGTGGTGAGGATCGCGTTGCCGACCGGCACGTGCCCGCCGTCGACCACGACCAGCACGTGCGGCAGCGGCGCCTCGGCGGCGTAGCCGAACCGCGGGCGGTCCGTCAGGTCCTCGGGGAGCAGCGACTCGACGTCGGCGAGCGTGGTGCCGATCATCCGGGCGGCGCCGACGGCGTCCCGGGACCGCGTCGAGTGCGCGTGCGGCAGCCACTTGACCCAGTCCCACTCGGGCAGCGCGGCGTCGCCCGCGACGACGGCGATCTGCAGGTCCTCGGGCGCGTGGAACGTGGCGAGCTGGCTGACGACGGCCCGGGCGAGCGCGCGCGACTCCGCGGCGGCGCCGGTGACCTCGATGCGGGCGACCGACCGGACGTCGAAGGCCATCGGCACGCCCTGCTGGACGCGGTGCGTGACCAGGAACCGGTGCGCGGCGGACGCGGCGACCGGGTCGAGCTGCGCGAGCGGCGGGGTCTGCGGCGCCTCGAGCTCGAGGCAGAGCGGCTGCGCGCCGACCCCGACGCGCGCGACCAGGAAGTCGTCGTGCTGCGACCGGCGCTCCCAGACCCGGGTGCGCTCCTCGGCGACGGCGGGCAGCGCGCGCGGGTCGGGGGAGGTCCACTCGGCGGCGCGGCGCTGGGCGCCGGCGGCCTGCCGGACGGAGCTGCGCAGGTCGGACAGGTACGCCAGGTACTCCCGGCGGGCGCCGACGACCTGCGCCTGGTGCTGCGAGCGCTGCCGCCAGCCGTTCACGCCGACGAACCCGAGCGACGCCAGCAGGAACATGCCGGCCGTGATGAACCCGCGCGGCCCGGGCTGGGTGGTGGCGACGAACACGATCGAGCCGACCGACCCCAGCATGGGGATGGCGTTCGCCAGCATGCCGCTGATGCCGTCGGAGGCCTGGATCTCGGGCGGGGGCTGCAGGACGACCTGTCCGCTGGGGACGGCGGGCGGCTCCAGGCGCGTCCCCTGCTGCGGCGCGATCGACATCGTCGGCGCTCGGTCCCTCCTGCCGGGCGGGGGACCGCACGCCCCCCGACGTTCCTGTGGCGTCAACCTACCCGCACGGGCGCGCGCGGGGCGGCCGGCGTTCCACCGTCCGGGCGATCCTGGCCGCGGTCCGCCCGGACGGGGGGACGACCGGGGTGCTGACCGGCCCTGACCGCATAGCATGACTGGCGCCGCGCCCGGGGGCGGGCGGGACCGCCGCCGTCGCCCCGCCGGGCGCGCGACCGGCGGAGGGAGAGCGCGTGACGGTGCAGGCACCCGGCGCGCCCCTGACGCGCGTCGCCGTGCACCTGGGTGCGCGCCGCCTCGACGTCGCCCTGGACGCCGCCCGGACCCTCGGCGAGCTGCTGGCCGCCGCCGGGGTGCCGCTCGTCCCGGGCATGCTCGCGCTCGACTCGTCCGGCCGGGTGCTGGACCTGGCCGCGCCCGTCGCCGCGCAGGTGGCCGACGGCGCGGTCGTGCACGTCGTCGCGCCCGCGCCTCGCCCGCGGGGCCGGGCCGCCCGCGCGCGCGCCGGCTGGGTCGCGCGCCGCCCCGACCCGCAGGCCGCCCTGCTCGGCGCCGCCGCGGCCGCTGCGGGGGTGCTCGCCGCGGTCGCGCTGATCGACCCCGTCGCGCGGGGCTGGCTCGCGCTGGCCGCCGCCGTCCTGCTCGGCGTCGCCGCGCTCGCCCTGGCCGTGCTCCCCGTGGCCTCCGCCACCGCCGCGACGCTGGTCGCGCCGGTCCTCGCGTTCGCCGCCGGGGTGTCCGCGGTCGACCCCGCAGGGTCGGCCGACCGGCGGCTCGCGCTCGTCGCGGGGCTCGTGGCCGCGACCGCCGCCGCCGCGGCGCGCTGGGTCGCCACCCGGGCGGAGCGCCGCGGGCAGGACGTCGCGGGCGTGCTGGTCGTCGCCGTCGGCGTCGTGGCCGGGCTGGCGCTCGCCGTGCTGCTGGCCGGCCTGCCGGGCGTCGTCGCCGCGGCGGTGCTGCTGGGCCTGACGCCGGTCGGGCTGCGGGCGGTGCCGGTCATGGCGCTGTCCGTGCCCGACGAGCAGCTGGTGGACCTCGCGCACGTCGCCCGCACCGCGCCGTCCGTCCGTGGGCCGCGGCCGCGTGGGCTGGGCCGCGTGAACGAGCGCCAGGTCGTCCGCACCGTCGACTCCGCCGAGCGCCGGACCGACGCGGGCGTGCTGCTGGTCTGCGCGCTGCCGCCGGTGCTGGTGCCGCTGGTGCTGGTCGCGGCGCTGGGCGACCCGCAGCGGGCGACGCTGCGCGGCTGGGCCGCCGTGGCGCTCGTCGCGGCCCTGGTGGCCGTGCTGTCGCTGCAGCCGCGCGCGGCCCGCGGGCCGGTCGCGCGCTGGGCCCCGCGGGTGGCCGCCGCGCTGGTGCTGGTCGAGCTCGCGGCGCTGGGCGCCCCCCGGCTCGGCGCGGACGCCGTGCTGGTGGCCGCCGGCTGCCTGGTCGTCGCGCTGGCCGCCTCCGCGATCGGTGTGGCGCTCGGGCGTGGCTGGCAGTCGGTGGTGGCGTCGCGGTTCGCCGACTTCGTCGAGGGGCTGGGCGTCGTGCTGGCGCTGCCCGCGGCGCTGGTGGCGGCGGACCTGATCGAGACGCTGCGGCGGGTGACGTCGTGAGGTGGGGGCTCGGGGGCGGGGCCACCGGGCGGGGCAGGGGCAGGACGACAGGGACGACGGGGGAGCCGACGTGGACCAGACGATGAGCGCGACGCCGGTCGGCACGGTCGCCGTCCGCGCCTGCGCCAGCTGCCACCGGCCGCTGCGGCCCGACGCCCGGTTCTGCACCGCGTGCGGCGCCCCGGCCCAGCCCGACGCCACCGTGACGCTCGTCGAGGGCGCGCAGGGCCGCTCGCGCGCCGAGGCGCGGCCGCGCGAGCCCCGCCCGGCCGTGCTGCACCCGGCGTTCGGCGACGCGACCCCCGCCGGCCCCGGGCGCCGCGTGCTGGCCTACGCGCTCGACGCGGTGGCCGTGGGCGCCGTCGCGGGCGGTCTCCTCGCCTGGACCGGCTCCTGGCTGCTGGCGGCGCTGGTCGTCGTCGAGCTCGCGGTCGGCCTGCTGGTCTGGGAGGCGCACACGGGCCGCACGCTCGGCAACACCGTCCTGGGGCTGCGCACCGCGCGGGAGGAGACGCCGTACTCGGTCGGGCCGGCGCGCGGGTTCCTGCGCGGGCTGGTGCTCGCCGCCGGGCACGCCGCTGCGGGGCTCGGGCAGTGGCTGGTCGTGGCGTCCGGGGCCTTCGACAGGACCGGGCGCGCGCAGGCGTGGCACGACCGCGTCGGGCGGGCCGTCGTCGTGGACGTGCGGGCGCACGAGCGAGCCGTGGAGGCGGCCGCCGACGCCGCGGAGCGAGCGGGGGCCGTCGCGGTCCCGGCGGCGCCGCGGGCGGGCGTGCAGGTCGGCGCCGCGGGGGTGCCGCGGCCGCAGCAGGGGGCGGTGCCGGGCGCACCGGCCGGCGCGGTGCCGGACGTCCCGACGCCGCAGCCGCCGCGGGTCGGCGCCGCGCCGCAGCCGCAGCGGGTCGGTCCGGTCCCGGCCGCCGCGGTGCCGGTGCCGCCGGTCGCCCCGACCCGACCGCCCGCGCCGGTGGCCGCGCCGGATGGGGACGCCGCGTCGGCCCCGTCCGGTCGTCGCGCCGCGCGGGCCGCGGCCGCGCAGCCGCCCGCGGTCCCGGCGGGGCACCAGGCGCAGCCGCAGCAGCCGCCGGCCGCCGCCGCGCAGTCTGCCGCCGAGGCCGCGTCCGTCGGCATCCGCCCGGTGGTCCCGGCCCAGCCGGCCCCGGAGCCCGCCGCCCCGCGCCTGGCGCACCAGGCGCAGCCGTCCCCGTTCCTGGTCACCCTCGACACCGGCCAGGTCATGTCCGTCACCGGGCCGGGCCTCATCGGCCGCGCCCCGCGCCCGGTCGCCGGCGAGCGCTGCGACCACGTCATCGTCGTGGACGACCCGGAGCGCAGCGTCTCCCGGACGCACGCGCGGTTCGGCATCGACGACGGCACCTTCTGGGTCTCGGACGCCGGGTCGGGCAACGGGACGACGCTGCGGCTGCCCGGCGGTCGGGTCGTGCCGGTGCCGGCGGACCAGCGGGTGCTGGTGCCGTCGGGGTCGACGATCCAGGTGGGCGACCGCGGGGTGCGGATCGACGCGCCGGGGGCGGCGCGGGGCTGATCCGCCCGTGCCGACGGCTCAGCTGGGCCGCGGCGGGTGCGCCGGACCCCGGATCGCGGGGAGCGGCGGCCGGACGGGCGCGGCCGTCTGCGTGCCTGCCCGAGGTGCTCGCTCGATCGTCACCTCGGCGGCGGGTGTCAGGAGCTCCGCACCATCCCGAGTGCGGCGCTCCGCGCCGCGACGTGTACAGCGGCTGCGAACAGGGTGACGACGAACGCAGGACGACCGAGGCGGCGACCGAGAGAAAGGGGCGACCCAGCACCGCCCGCTGCCCGCATGAAGCCGTGCACGAGGCCCCCGATCGCGAGAACCGGTGCCAGCCACGCCAGCGCAGCAGAGGTGCGCGCCGGGCTGCGTCCGATCACCACGGCGACGCCGCAGGCGGACGTCCCGAGCGCGAGAACAGCGAGGGCCGCCGCGCACCCCACGAGCCGGAGGTCCGGGTCGGCGCCGTACTGGGCGCTCAGGAGGCCCATGCTGAGTCCGACGGGTGCGACCAGGAGCGAGGCGACGGCAGCGACGAGGGCGTTGCGGCGGTAGCTGTCGGGGCGTCCCCCTGCGGAGCGCTCGCGACAGCGCGAACGACGGTCACGAGGTCGACCTCGAGTACGCGACGCCGGTCAGCGTGTTCTCGGCGGACGACGGGCGTTCCGCCGGGCGATGCCACGGTGCTCGGGCGCGAAGGGGAGTTGCGGGCCCGCGCGACGGCGAGGAGGTCCTAGCCCCGATCCGAGACCGTGACGGTCGGCTGCGGCTCGTGCTCGGGTCCGTGTTCGACGCGACGACGACGGCGGATGACGACGACCGCCGTGACCGCCCCCGCGAGGACGAAGGCGACTCCCGCCCCGACCAGGACGGGCGTCAGCGTGCTGCCGGGCGACTCGTCGCTGGCGGGCGGCTCCGGGTGGGCGGGCTCGACAGGTGCGGCGCTCGGCTCCGGGGCGGCCTTGGCGTCGTCGGTGTCGCCGAGGACCTCTCGGATGGTCGGGCGGAGCATCGGGTCGTCGGACAGGAACGGGTTCTCGTCGGGGTACGTCGTGGGGTCGACGCTGAGCAGGGTGCGGACGTTGACGGTGCCGTAGCCCCAGTCGTCGTCGTGGGCGGGGTCGTGGACGTCGCCGTCCGTGGTGTGGATGAGGGCCTGGAGGATCTGGTTGCCGGTCGCCTCGGGGTGCGCGGACCAGGCGAGCGCGAGCACGCCGGCGGTGAAGGCCGCGGAGTTGGACGACCCCTCGGTGAGGACGTACGAGCTCCAGTCCGCGGCGATCCCGAGCATCGCCTCGCCGGGCGCGACAACGCCGAGGCGCGGACCGGAGGCGCTCCCGACCGAGAGCTGGATCTGCTGGTCGATGTACCCGGTCGCCACCACGCCGTTCATGGTGGCGGGCTGGCCGTTGACCCGGCCGGAGGTGTTCCCGCCGGAGGCGATGACGATGACCCCGGCGCGGAGGGCCTCGGTGATCCCGGCTTCGTGGAACAGGTTGCTTCCCGGCACGACGATGATGTCGACGCCGTCCGCCACAGCGGCGCGGACCGCGTCGTCCCGACCGGGGCTCACCCCTGCCGGGCTCTGGCACGCGTTCTCGATGTTGATCGCGTACGAGCGCAGCGAGGCGCCGGGGGCGACGGCAGGGATCCCGGGCTGCCCGCCCGCTCCCGAACCCGTGCCCACCAGCAGCGCGGCCATGGTCGTCGCGTGGCGGGCATCGGCCTCGGTGGTGATCGAGGGGAACGCCTCGCCACCGGTCTCGGCGGCGCAGAAGGACGGCTCGCGGACCCACACGTCCGCACCGGCGACGTCGGGCGCGGCAGGGTTGAGGGGTCCGTCGAGCAGCCCGATGGTGATGCCCTCGCCGGTGGCCAGCTGGTGGGCGTCGGCGAGCCCGGCGCTGTCGTAGTACCAGCGGCCGTCGTCGGTGGCCGCCGAGGCCGTTGCCGGCGCAGACAGCGCGAGAAGCAACGCGGTGCCGCCGGCCGCCTGGCGGACCGCGCGGAGTGTCTGCATCAGGCCGGCCACGGGGTCGTCTGGGAGTGCGTCACCCCGGGGACGGGGAGGGTACGGGCCCGGACGCGCTCCCACGGGTCACGCGGGAGCGCGTCGATGGACACGCCGGAGGATGTCGAGCGTCCCGTCACCACTCGTCCTGGTCGTCGTCCGCGACGGCCGCCACGGGCGCCGTGGGCCGGATCGCGTCCCGACCGCCGGCGCGCGCCGCCGCGCCGAGGTCCTGGCGCTGCGCGCCCTCCTCGACGTCGATGTCCGGCGCGAGCAGGCCGGCGGACGAGCGGCGCTTCGAGTCCTTCGACCCGCCCGCACCGCCGCTGCCGCCCATCGGCGCGCCCATCATGCCGCCGGCGCGGGAGCCCGAGGCGCCGGCGCCCGCGGCGCCGGCCTGCGAGCCCTGCACGAGCCCGGACGCCGAGCCGGACAGGCCGGAGCCCGAGGCGCCCGCCCCGGTCCCGCCCGCGCCGCCGAGGGTGCCGAGCGGCACCGCGCCACCCGCGCCCGTGCCGACGCCGAAGGAGCCCGCGCCGCCGAAGGAGCCGCCGCCGAGCCCGCCGGCGCCCGCGGTGCCGCCGGCCAGGCGGTTCAGCCCCGCCGCGCCGAGCGCCGCGCCGCCGACGGTCAGGCCGCCGGCCAGGCCGCCGGCACCGACGCCGCCGAGCGAGCCCGCGCCGCCCGCGCCGCCGCCGGACCCGCCGGCGCCGCCGAGGAACCCGCCGCCGCTGCCGCCACCGGGGATCGTGCCGCCGACGACGCCGTCGGACGACGAGCCGTCGCCGCGGCCGGGGATCACCCCGCCGCCGATGCCCGACCCGGCGCCGCCGCCGGTGCCGGTGCCGGTGCCCGTGCCGCCGGTGCCCGTCGAGCCGTGGCCGCCGGATGACCCCGAGCCGCCGGTGGAGCCGGAGCCGCCCGAGCCGATGCCCACGGAGCCGGAGCCGCCCGGCTCCCAGCTGCTGCCGACCGTGCCGCCGCCGGTGGTCGGGACGTAGCCCGACGTGCCGGAGGCGGTCGTGCCGGACGAGCCGGACGGGGCCCAGCCGCCGGACGGCGTGCGGCCGGTGGAGCCGGTGCCGCCCGTGCCGGGCTCGACGACGCCGCCCTCGGGATCGACGCCTTCGTTCCTCTCCCGGACGGGATCGAGAGAGATGGTGGACATCGTCGAGTTGAGCTTGTTCAGGGCCTGCGTCGCCGCGCGCTCGCGCTCCTGCTCCCGCTGCCGCGCCAGCAGGGCGCCGTCGACGACGGTCGTCGCGATGCCGACCGGGTTGGCCGCGGTCACGGCAGCCTGTGCCGCGATCCGGGCGCGGTCCGACCCGGTGAGCTCGCCGCTGGGCAGCGCGGCGTAGTCGGTCTGGGCCTGGGCGATCGCGGCGGCCGCGGCGTCGCCGCCGGCGCGGATCCCGACGATCGCGTCCGCCACATCGATCACGTCGCGGCTCAACGCGAGGAACGAGTCGGCCGCTGCGTCGTTGCTCGCACCGGCGAGACCGGCGTCCGCGGCCAGGCGCGCGAGGGTGTCGGCCGTGGACTCGATCTCCGTCCGGTGGCCGTCGAGCTGGGACCCCGAGTCGTAGACGACGTCCGGGTTGGCGTCGAGCGCGTGCCCGAGGCGTTCGGCGTTGTTACCCATGGGTCCCCCCGGTGAAGGTCGGCGGCTGCGGCTGCGGCTGGTGCTCGGGTCGGTGGTCGGCGGCGCGGCGACGCCGGGCGACGACGACGGCGGTGGTCGCTCCCGCGACGAGGACGAGGGCGACACCGGCCCCGACCAGGACCGGCACCAGCGCGCCGTCGGACGACTCGTCCTCCGACGGCTGCTCGGGTGCAGCCGGCGCCGCGGGCTCCTCGCTCGGCTGCGGGTCGGCCACGGCATCCGCGTCGGTGTCACCGAGCACCTGGTCGATGCTCGGGATGAGGATCGGGTTGTCGGACAGGAACGGGTTCTCGTCCGGGTAGGTGGTGGGGTCGACGCTGAGCAGCGTGCGGACGTTGACGAGGCCGTAGCCCCAGTCCTTGTCGTGGACGGGCTCGTGCACCTCGCCGTCCGTGGTGTGGATGAGGGCCTGGAGGATCTGGTTGCCGGTCGCGTCGGGGTGGGCGGACCAGGCGAGCGCCAGGGCGCCGGCGGTGAACGCCGCGGAGTTCGACGACCCGTCCGCGATGACGTAGGAGGTCCAGTCCTCGGCGACGCCGCGCATCCGCTCCCCGGGTGCGACGACCCCGAGTCGCTCACCGGACGAGCTGCCCTGGGAGAGCTGTCCCGCCTGGTTCATCCAGCCCGTCGCGACGACGCCGTTCATGCTCCCGGGGGCCTCGGCCACCGCGCCGGAGTAGTTGCCACCCGCGCCCACCACGATGACGCCGGCCTGCAGGGCCTCCGTGATCCCGGCCGCGCCGAAGTTGTTGCTGCCCGGGACCACGATGATGTCGACGCCGTCGGCGATCGCGTCCCGGATCGCGTCGTCCCGGTTGCCGCTGACGCCCTCCGGGCTCGTGCACGCGTCCCCGACGTTGATCGTGTAGGCGCGCACGGATGCGCCGGGGGCGACACCGGGGATGCCGGGGCGGTCACCGGATCCTGCGTCCGTCCCCACCATGAGCGCCGCCATCGACGTGGCGTGCCGGGCGTCCGGGTCGGTGGAGACCGCGGGGAACGCCGTGCCGTCCTCCGCCGCGCAGTACGACGGCTCGCGGGCGGTGACGTCGGCACCGACGAGGTCCGGCGCCGCGGGGTTGATCTGGGTGTCCAGCAGCCCGATGGTGATGCCCTCGCCGGTCGACTGCTGGTGGGCGTTCGCCAGCCCGGCCGCGTCGTAGTACCAGCGCCCGTCGTCGGTGGCGGCCGTCGCCGCGACCGGCGCGGACAGGGCGAGCAGCAGAGCGGCGGTGCCTGCCGCGCGCCCGAGGTTCCGTCGCGTCGGGCGCATCAGTTCAGCTGCCGCTGGTGCGCCGTCGCGGAGCCGTTGACCGGTGCAGGACGCGAGTCGATGCGCTCCTGCAGCCCGCGCAGCAGCTCGTCGATCGACTCGTCGGCGCGATTCAGCGAGCGGTACGAGTCGTCCAGCGCCTGCCGGTTCGCCTCGATCGAGTCCCGGATGGTGCCGAGCCGCTGCTCGACCATCCAGAGCCTGTTCCGGTACTGGTCCGCGAAGTCCGCGACGCTCGGGATCTCGGACGGCCACACCGCGGAGGTCTGGTCGAACCGGATCTGCGTGACCTGCCTCTTGAGGTTCTCCGTGATGTCGAACAGCGTCACGAGCTTGCTCAGCCGGTCACGGATGATCTCCGCCTCGTACCCGGTGTCCGCTGCCACGTCCGTCCTCCGCAAGAAGTGTCCTGCGCGTCGCCCCCTGCGACGCGATGCCGCGCGGCCGCGCCCGGGCCGTCCTGGGTGACGGCGGGCGCGACCGCGCGGTCGTGCTGGGTCGGCCCCCGCGCTCAGGCGCGGGGGCCGGGGTGGTTCACCAGCGGGCGGCGTTGGCCCGCTCGGTGGACTGGTACTCCTCGCCGGAGGTCGACACCGCGCGGCCGACGTCGGCCAGCAGCGCCTTCATGTCCGTCAGCGCGGCCTCCCACTTCGCCTTCGCGGCGGTGTAGGCGGTCGACGCCTCGCCGGACCAGTTGGCCCGGAGCGGCTGCAGGGAGCGGTCGAGGTCCGCCAGGCGGGACTCGATGTTGCTCGCGCTCGACTGGATGTCGGCGGCGGCGGTGGACAGGCCACCGAAGTTGACCTTGAGGTCAGCCATCGTCTCGTCCTCTCCCGATCAGCCCAGCCGGCCCTGGAGGCGGCTGAAGGTGGACTGCTGCGACTCGTCCGACGCGGTGTACGTCGACTGCGAGGTGAGCAGGTTGGCCTCGAACTCGTTGAGCGCGGACACGATCTTGTTCGCGTCCTCGCGCCACCGGGCCATCAGCGCGTTGAACGCGACGGCGCCCTGGCCCTGCCAGTGCGACCCGATGCCGGACAGCTTGCCCTCGAGAGCGCTCAGCTCGCGCTGCAGCTCCCCACGGCTCTGGACCACGGCGTCGGCGCCCTGCTTGAGCGCGCCGTCTGCTGCGGAGACCTCTGCTGCCATGTCACCTCCCCCTACACGGCCCCGTGGGCCTGCCTGACGTGCGCCGCTGCGGCGCCGCCTGTGCCCGAGCTCACTCGACCCCGGAACCGCGTCGAGGCTAGCCGACAGGTCGCGGACGCGTCAGGTGAGATCACCCGCGCTGTGGACAACCACGCTGACTGGTGTCATGCATCACCCGTTCGGCCCAGTCATGCGGTGGGTTCTGTCACCCTGCGTCCCATTTGCCGGGCAGGACGCCCACCGCGCGGGGGACGGCCGTCCGGGCGCGGCGGCCGAGAGTCCACCCGGTCGGCCGCGCCCACCCGTGCGCCCCGCGGGCGGGATCGGCTGCCGTCGCTATGCTGACCGCCGACCTGCCCAGGGAGTACAGGGGACCCGATGACAGACGCACCCGCCAGCACGACGTCCGTGGGGACGCTCGTGCGGGTGTCGGTGACCGCCGGGGACCGCCGCCTCGACCTCGGCATCCCGGGCGCCGTGCCGATGGCCGAGGTCGTCCCCGGCCTGGCCCGCGCGCTCGGCCTGCTGGACGCCGCCACCGCGCACGGCGGCTACCGCCTGGTGCGGGCCGACGGCACGCCGATCGACTCCGCCCGCAGCCTGCTGGCCGAGGGCGTCGAGGACGGCGCCGTGCTGACGCTCGAGTCGGGCGCCCGCCGCGACGCGGAGCGGATCTACGACGACGTCGTGGAGGCCGTGGCCGACGCGGTGGAGAACCAGTACGCCCCGTGGACGCCGCGCGACTCCGCGCTGAGCGCCGCGTGGGCCGCCGGCGCCCTGCTGCTCGCGGGCGCCGCGCTGCTGCTCGGGGCCGACCAGGCGTCGCTCGTCCCGCCGGTCGTCGCCGCGCTGGCCGCCCTCCTCGCCCTGGTGGCGGGCGCCGTCGTCGGCCGGGTGGGCACCGAGCCCGCCGCCGGCCGGGTGCTCGTGCTGACCGCGCCCGTGCTGGCCGCGGTCGCCGGCCTCACCGCCGGTTCCGGGGCGCCGTCCTGGGGCTGGCCCGCCGCGCTCGCCGGGACCGGGGTGCTGGTCGCCGGCCTGCTCGGCATGCCCGCGCTGGTCGACCGCCGCGAGCTGAGCGCCGCGCCGCTGGCCGGCGGGCTCGCGCTCGCCGTCGCCGGGACCGCGATCGCGCTCACCGACGCCCGCCCCGGCGAGGTGCTGGCGGTCGTGGTGGCCGTCGTCGCCACCGCCAGCATCGGCGTCCCGTGGCTCGCGCTGTCCAGCACGCCGCTGCGCGTGGTGTCGCCGCGCAACGACGCCGAGATCCTCGCCGACCCGCCCGCGGTGCAGTCCGCGCGGGTCCGCGCGCAGCTCGCCGCCGGCCACCGCATCCAGGTGGCGCTGCGGGTCGCGATCGGGGTGCTCGCCCTGGTGGCCGCACCCGCGGTCGTCGCGACCGGTGTCGCCGGGACGGTGCTGCTCGTCCTCGCCGCCGCGGGCCTGCTGCTCGCGACCCGGCAGACCTACTCGCGCCTGGACGTGCTGCTCACGGTCGGGCTGTCCGTGGCGCTGCTGGTCGTCGTCGCGGTCGTGGCCGCCGCGCAGCACCCAGGCTGGCGCCCGGCGCTCGTCGGCGTGGCCGGCGCGGCCGCCGCGGTGGTCGTCGGCCTCGGCCTGGTCGCCCCGCGCCGCCGGGTCGGGCTGGCGCGGCTGGGCGACTTCCTCGAGATCGCCTGCCTGGCGCTGCTGCTCCCGCTCGGCGTCGTCGCGGCGGGCCTGGTCTGACCGGTGGCGTCCAAGCGCGACCTCGTCGAGGCGCAGACCTACAGCCGCCGGCGCCTGCTCACGGCGTTCACCAGCGGCGCGCCCGGCGGGCGGGAGCTCGAGCCCACCAAGCCGCTGCGCGGCGTCGTCGCGGGCGTCTCGCTGTCCGTGCTGCTCGTGCTGGGCAGCCTCGGGTTCGGCCTGCTCAGCCCCACGCTGCCGGACGGCTGGGACGACCAGTCGCTGGTCATCGTCGAGGGCGACGGCAGCCGGTACGTCGGGATCCAGGGCACGCTGCACCCGGTGCTCAACGTGACCAGCGCGCGCCTGGTCCTCGACTCCGGCTCGTTCCACGTGGTCGACGTCAGCGAGGACGACATCACCGACGCCCCGCGCGGCGCGACCATCGGCATCGCCGGAGCCCCCGACGAGCTGCCGCTCGCGAGCCGGCTCGCGGCGACGGGCTGGGCGGCGTGCGTCGCGCCCGACGGCGGCACGGCGTTGACCATCGACCCCGACGCCCCGGCACCGGTGGCGGACCCCGGCGCCGGCGCGCTCGTGGAGGCCGCGGGGACCCTGTACCTGGTCTCCGACGGCACCCGGCACCGCATCCCCGCCGGCGACGAGGCCGCGGTGCTGCGCGCGCTCGGCCTGGACACCGCCACCCCGCTCGCCGCGGGCGCCGACTGGGTCAACCTCGTGCCGGTGGGCTCGGACCTCGCGCCGCTGACCGTCGAGGGCGCCGGAGACGCGGCGCTGCCCGAGGGCGGCCTGCCGATCGACACCCGGGTGGGCACGCTGGTCGAGGTGACCGGGGTCGGCGACGGCGCCCGGCGCTACGTGGTCGACGCGCGCGGCGAGCTCGCGCCGCTGTCCGACCTCGCCTACCCGCTGTACCTGCTGGGCGCCGGCGACCTCGCCGCACAGCCGCTGGAGGTCACCGCCGCGGAGATCGCCGCCGTGCGCACCTCCGCGACCCCGGTCGCGCCGGCGGACCTGCCGGCCACCGTGCCGACGCTGCCCGCCGCCGGGTCGACCGCGTGCGTGGTGCTCACGACCGGCGACGCCGAGCGGGTCGACCTGGTGCTGCGCGACGGCGCCGAGGTGGCCGCGGGCGTGCGGGTCGCGCCCGGGTCGGGCGCCCTGGTGCGCGCGCAGACGACCGACGGCGCCGCCGCGACCGTGCGGCTGGTCGACGGCTCGGGCCGCGCGTACCCGGTGCCGGACGCGGGCGACGAGGTGCTGGCCCGGCTCGGCTACGCGCCGGACGACGTCACGCGGGTGCCGCCGGCGTGGGCCGACCTGCTGCCGACGGGGCCGGACCTGACCGTCGAGGCGGCCGCGACCGAGGTCTCGGGCGGGACCGCGGCGTCGGGCGTCGGCGCGACGACGGGCTCGACGGGCGCGAGCACCGAGGCCCCGTGACGCCCCGACCCGCGCGCGGCGGGCGGCCGGTCCTCGCCGGCCTCGCCGCCGCGCTCCTGCTGGCCGGCCCCGGTGTCGGCGCCGCCCTCGCAGCGGGCCCGGTCCCGGCGCGCGTGCCCGCGGCGACCACCACGCAGTGCACCCAGGAGAAGACCCAGTACGTCGCCGACGCCCCGCCCGCCCTCACCCGGCTCGCCGCGGAGCGCGCGTGGCAGTCGGCTACCGGCGCGGGCGTGCTGGTCGGGGTCGTCGACTCCGGCGTCGACCCGGGCAACGCCCACCTGGCCGACGCCGTCGTCCCCGGGGTCGACCTGGTCGGCGCCGCGGGCGACCCGGCCGGGCGCACGGACACCGCCGGGCACGGCACGGCCGTCGCGGGCCAGATCGCCGCGCGGGCGCTGCCGGACCTGGGCTCGGGCGTCGTCGGCCTCGCCCCCGACGCGACGATCCTCCCGGTGCGCGTCTACTACGCCGACGACGACCAGGCGCGCGAGCAGGGCGTCGCCCCCGACGCCGGCCGGATCGCGGCGGGCATCGACGCCGCCGTCGCCGCGGGCGCCCGGGTGGTCAACGTCTCGATGAGCACGCCGAACGACACCCCGGCGCTGGCCGACGCCGTGCGGCGCGCGGCCGCGGCCGGCTCCCTCGTCGTCGCCAGCGCGGGCAACCGGAACACCAGCAGCGACGAGACGGACGGCCCCCGCTACCCGGCGGCGTACGACGGCGTGCTGTCGGTGACCGCCGTCGACGTGGACGACCAGCCGGCGGGCGACGCGATCCACGGCGCGCACGTCGACGTCGCCGCGCCGGGCACGAACGTGCTCACGACGTTCCACGCGGCGGGCGACTGCATGCTGTCCGGGCAGGGCACCTCCACGAGCTTCGCGACCGCGTACGTCAGCGCCGCCGTGGCGCTGCTCGCCGAGCGGTACCCCGAGGAGACCCCCGCGCAGTGGGCCTACCGGCTCGAGGTGACGGCCGCCCGGGCGCAGCCCGCCGAGCGGGACGACCTGGTCGGCTGGGGGGTGGTCCGCCCGGACGCGGCGCTGGGCTTCGTCGACGACGGGACGGCCCCCGGCCCGGTCAGCCCGGTGCACGGGCGCGCCGACGCGCAGGCGGCGGACGTGCGGACCGTGGACGTGACGCCGCGGGAGGACCCGCTCGCCGGGGCGCGCGCGGGGGCCGTGTGGTGGGGGATCGGCGGGGTCGCGGTCGTGCTGCTCGCGGCGCTGGCCGCGCGCGTGGCGGGGCGGCGCCGCCGGGGCTGAGCGCCGCCGGGGCCGAGCGCCACCGGGCGCGGTCAGCCGGTGACGGCCGGCGCCGTCGCCGCGGCCGCCGCGCGCAGCCGCTGCGCCCGCTGGGTCCGCACCCCGTCGACCGTCAGCAGCACCAGCGCGACCCACACCAGCCCGAAGCCCCACCAGCGCGCCGGCGGCATCGTCTCGTGCAGCACCAGCACGCCGATGACCAGCTGGAGCACCGGGGCGAGGTACTGCAGGCTGCCGACGACGCTCAGCGGCAGCCGGCGGGCCGACTCCCCGAACAGCAGCAGCGGCAGCGCCGTCGCGATGCCGGTCCCGGCGAGCGCGAGCGCGTGCCAGACCCCGGTCGCGGCGAACGTCGACCCGCCGGACGCCCCGAGCCAGACCAGGTAGCCGGCGGACAGCGGCGCGAGCACGAGCGTCTCCGCGGCGAGCCCGGGCGCGGCGGCGACGCTGCGCCCGACCCGGTTCTTGAGCAGGCCGTACACGCCGAACGACCCGGCCAGCGTGAGCGCCACCCAGGGCAGCCGCCCGAGGCCGACCGTGATGACCACGACCGCCGTGACGCCGAACCCGAGAGCGACCCACTGCGTCCGGCGCAGCCGCTCGCGCAGCACGACGACCGCCAGCAGCACGGTGACCAGCGGGTTGATGAAGTAGCCGAGCGCGGCGTCGACCACGTGCCCGCCGAGCGCGGCGAACACGAACGTGAGCCAGTTGACCGCGAGCAGCACGGCCGCGGCGGCGATCAGCGCCATCGTGCGGCGCGAGCGGAGCACGACGCCGAGCGCGCGCCAGGTGCGGGTCGCGGACAGCACGACCGCGCAGAAGATCAGCGACCACAGCACCCGGTGGGCGACGACCTCGACGGCGCCGGACGGCTTCAGCAGCTCGAAGTACAGCGGCAGGACGCCCCAGAGCAGGTACGCGCCGACGCCGGCGGCGAGGCCGCGGGGGTCGAGGGCGCCGGTCGGGGCGGGGGCTGCGGGCGCCGCCGCGGCCGCGGTCGGGCTGCCGGGGACGGACGGGGAGGGCGTGCTCACGACCCGACGCTAGCGCCGCCCGCCGACGCGTCCGGGCGCCGTCCGCGCCCGCGCGGGGAGAACGGCGGGAAGTCGGGGCAGATCGGCAGAGGTTAGGTCGTCCTACACTGGTCGGCGACCCCGAAGGAAGGCACCTGCGTGACCTCGAACCGCCCCGTCCGCGTCGCCGTCGTCGGCGCCGGCCCCGCCGGCATCTACGCGTCGGACATCCTCAGCCGCTCGGGCCTGGACGTGTCCATCGACCTGATCGAGCGCCTGCCCGCGCCGTTCGGGCTGGTCCGGTACGGCGTCGCGCCCGACCACCCGCGGATCAAGCAGATCATCGTCGCGCTGCACAAGGTGCTGGAGCGCGGCGACATCCGGCTGATCTGCAACGTCGACTACGGGGTGGACCTCAAGCTGGAGGACCTGCGCCGGCACTACGACGCGGTGGTGTTCGCGACCGGCGCCATCAAGGACGCCGAGCTGCCGATCCCGGGCATCGACCTGGACGGCTCGTACGGCGCCGCCGACTTCGTGTCCTGGTACGACGGCCACCCGGACGTCCCGCGCACCTGGCCGCTGACCGCGCAGCACGTCGCGGTGCTGGGCGCCGGCAACGTGGCGCTCGACGTCGCCCGGATCCTCGCCAAGCACGCCGACGACCTGCTGCCGACCGAGGTCCCGCAGAACGTCTACGACGGCCTGAAGGCCAGCCCGGTGACGGACGTGCACGTGTTCGCCCGCCGCGGCCCGGCGCAGGCCAAGTTCTCCCCGCTGGAGCTGCGCGAGCTCGGCCACGTGCCGGACGTCGACGTCGTCGTGTACCCGGAGGACTTCGACTTCGACGAGGGCTCGATGGCCGCCATCCACTCGTCGAACCAGACCAAGCAGGTCGTCAAGACGCTGACCGACTGGACCCTGAAGGAGCCGGAGGAGCTGACGGCGAGCCGCCGCATCCACCTGCACTTCCTGCACAAGCCGGTCGAGGTGCTGGGCGAGGGCGGCAAGGTCGTCGGGCTGCGCACCGAGCGCACCGCGCTGGCCGGCGACGGGACGGTCGCGGGCACGGGGACGACGTACGACTGGCCGGTGCAGGCCGTGTACCGCGCGGTCGGCTACTTCGGGTCCCCGCTGGTGGACGTGCCGTTCGACGAGGCCAAGGGCGTCATCGCGAACCGCGAGGGCCGGGTCGTGGACGTCGACGGCGAGCCGGTGCCCGGCGTCTACACGACCGGCTGGATCAAGCGCGGGCCGGTCGGCCTGATCGGGCACACCAAGTCCGACGCGAGCGAGACGATCCGGCACCTGGTCGAGGACGCCGGCGACGTGACGGAGCCGGGCAACCCGTTCCTGTCCGCCACCGAGCCGGACCCGCAGGCCGTCGTCGACGCCCTGACCGCGCGCGGCGCCCGCCCGATCCACTGGGCCGGCTGGGAGCTGCTGGACGCGTACGAGCGGGCGCTGGGCGAGCCGCACGGGCGCGAGCGGGTCAAGGTCGTGCCGCGCGAGGACATGGTGCGGATCGCGCTGGCCGAGGCGGCCGGCGAGGCCTGACACCCCCGGGGGTGGAACCGAGTGGAGCGTTCTGCCGCGACACGCCGCGCGTGTCGGGCAGGACGCTCCACTCGTTTCCACTCGTACGTGGGCGAGCGGCCCCCCCGGGTCAGCCCGTGAAGCGGCGCAGGAACTCCTGCGTGCGCTGCTCGCGCGGGGCGCCCAGCACCTGCTCCGCCGGCCCGCGCTCCAGGATCCGGCCCTGGTGCAGGAAGCAGACCTCGTCGGCGACGTGCCGCGCGAACGCCATCTCGTGCGTCGCCACGACCATCGTCGTGCCCTCGTCCTTGAGCTCGCCGAGCAGGTCGAGCACCTCGCCGACCAGCTCCGGGTCGAGCGCGCTGGTGACCTCGTCGAGCAGCATCAGCGCCGGCTGCGTCACCAGCGCCCGCGCGATCGCCACGCGCTGCTGCTGGCCGCCGGACAGCTCGTCCGGGAACGCCTGCGCCTTGGCGCCGAGGCCGACCCGCTCGAGCATCGCCGCGGCGCGCTCCCGGGCCTCCCGCTTCCCGACCTTGTGCACCAGCCGCGGCGCCAGCGTCACGTTGTCGAGGACCCGCAGGTGCGGGAACAGGTTGTAGGCCTGGAACACCATGCCGATCCGGGCGCGCACGGCGTTCGCGTCGACGCGGGGGTCCGTGACCTCCTGGCCGGCGACCTCGATGACGCCGTCGTCGACCTCCTCCAGCAGGTTCACGCAGCGCAGCAGCGTCGACTTCCCGGAGCCGGAGGCGCCGATCAGCACGACGACCTTGTGCTCGGCGACGTCGAGGGACAGGTCGTCGAGCACCACGTGGTCGCCGAACGCCTTGCGGACCCGGTCGACGCGCAGCAGCGGCGAGCCGGCGGGGACGACGTCGGGGGCGGCGCCCGCGGTCGGGCCGGTCATCGCATGGCCCCCGCGCCGGCCAGCCCGCTCTGCGAGCCGAGCCAGCCGCCGCGCTTCGCGAGCGCGTCGGTGAACCGGGTCAGCGGGATGGTCAGCAGCACGAACAGCACGCCCGCGACCACGTAGGGCGTGAAGTTGGCGTAGGTGGCCGTCTGGATCTGCGCGGCGCGCACCGCGTCCACCGCGCCGAGGATCGAGATCAGGCCCGAGTCCTTGGACAGCGACACCAGGTCGTTCAGCAGCGGCGGGATCACCCGGCGCACGGCCTGGGGCAGCACGACGTGCCGGAGCGTCTGCCCGCGGGTGAGGCCCAGCGACCGCGCCGAGGCGACCTGCGACGGGTGCACCGACTCGATGCCCGCGCGGAACACCTCGGCCACGTACGCCGAGTACGTCAGCACCAGCGCCAGCCCGCCGAGCACGACCGCCGACGTCGGGACGCCCTGCAGCCGCAGCCCGGGCAGGCCGAACCCGACGAGCAGCAGCACGAGGATGAGCGGCAGGCCGCGGAACACGTCGACGTAGCCGGTGGCCAGCGCGCGCAGCGGGAAGAACGCCGGCCCGCGCAGCGTCCGGGCGAGCGCCAGCAGCATCGCCACGACGACGATGATCACCGCGCACGCGGCCATCACGCGGACGTTCAGCCACAGGCCCTCGAGGACCTTGGGCAGCGACGCCCAGGCGACCTCGGGGTCGAGGAACGACTGCTTGACCCGCGGCCACCCCGGCGAGCTCACCAGCCCGAGCACGGCGACGGCCGCCACCACCACGGTGCTGACCAGGGCGACCACCGTCGAGCGGCGGGTCTGCCCGCGCCGGTAGGCGTCGCGCTCGCGCTGCCGGTCGGACGGCACCCACGCGGGGCGGGTGCCGTCCGGCGGCATCGCGGGGTCCGCGGGTCCCGCGGGCACTACTGCAGGACCGGCGCGCCGGCCGCGTCGGTGAGCCACTGCGACTCGAGGTCGGCGAGCGTGCCGTCCTCGCGCAGCGCGTCGACGGCCTCGGTGACGGGCTGCGTCAGCGAGGAGCCCTTGTCGAGGACCAGGCCGAGCTGGTCCGCGCCGGCCGCGTCGTCCGCCGGCAGCTGGCCGACCAGGACGCCGCCGTCGAGCTCGGCCGCGGTGATGTAGAGCGCGGTGGGCAGGTCGACGACGATCGCGTCGACCAGGCCCGCCTGCAGCGCCTGCTTCACCTGGTCGTTGTCGTTGAACACCTGGATGTCGGTGCTCGGGTCGATCGCGTCCTGCGCGACGGTGAGGCTGGTGGTGCCGACCATCGCGCCGAGCTTCGCGTCCTTCAGCTCGGCCAGCGAGGTCGCGCCGGCGACGGAGGAGCCCTCCAGCGTCACGACGGCCTGCGCGGTGTCGTAGTACGACGACGAGAAGTCGAGGTTCTCGGCGCGCTCGGGGCTGATCGACACCTGGTTGATCGCGAAGTCGAACGACTTGGCCCCCGGGGCGATGATCTGGTCGAACGTGACCGGGACCCACTCGACCTGGTCGGCGTCGTAGCCGAGCTGCTGCGCGACCGCGTAGGCCACGGCGGCCTCGAAGCCCTCGCCGCTGCTCGGGTCGTTGCCGACGACCCAGGGCTCGTACGCCGGGTCGGAGGTGCCGATCGTCAGCACGCCGTCGGTCAGCGTGTCGAGCGCGCCCTCGGCGGCGGACGACGACGCCGGCGCGTCGCTCCCCTCGTCGACGGGCGCACAGGCCGCGAGCGCCAGCGCGCTCGCGGCGGCCAGGGCCAGGATGCGGACGGTACGCACGGTGTCTCCTCGGGGACGGCGGGATGTGCGGGGTCAGGGTAGGGGAACTGGTCGGCGGCCTGCCGCGTTGTTCGGGACGCGGGACGAGCTGTCGGCCGCGACGAGGAAGGACGGACATGGGTCACCGGCACTACAACGGTCTCAAGACGGCGCTGCTGTTCGGCGTCCTGTGGGCCGTACTGCTCGGCATCGGCGCGTTCGTCGCGAACGGGCGGTACATCTTCCTGTTCGCGCTGGCCGGTCTCGCGATGACCGCGTACTCCTACTGGAACTCCGACAAGATCGCGATCCGCGCCATGCACGCGCGGCCGGTGTCGGAGATCGAGCAGCCCGCCATGTACCGGATCGTCCGCGAGCTCTCCACCGCCGCGCGCCAGCCCATGCCGCGCCTGTACGTGTCGCCGACCGCCGCGCCGAACGCGTTCGCCACCGGGCGCAACCCGCGGAACGCGGCCGTCTGCTGCACCGAGGGCATCCTGCAGATCCTCGACGAGCGGGAGCTCCGCGGGGTGCTCGGCCACGAGCTCATGCACGTCTACAACCGGGACATCCTCACGTCGTCGATCGCCGCGGCCGTGGCCGGCGTCATCACCTCGGTCGCGCAGTTCGCGCTGTTCTTCGGCGGCGGCAACGACCGGGACCGCGGCGGCAACCCGATCGCGGCGCTGCTCATGGTGTTCCTCGCCCCGCTCGCGGCGACGCTCATCCAGCTCGCGATCAGCCGCACCCGCGAGTACGACGCCGACGAGGACGGGGCGGCCCTCACCGGCGACCCGCTCGCGCTGGCCTCGGCGCTGCGCAAGCTCGAGCAGGGCACCGCGGCCCGCCCGCTGCCGCAGGAGCGGGATCTGGTGGACGTGTCGCACCTGATGATCGCGAACCCGTTCAAGGGTGCGGGCATCGGCAAGATGTTCGCGACGCACCCGCCGATGGCGGACCGGATCCAGCGCCTGGAGCGCATGGCGGGCTACGGCGGCGTCGAGCGGTACTGACCGGCGTCGCTCGACCGCGGACGCCGCGCTCAGCTGCTCGACGTCGGGGCCCCGGTGGGGGTGGCGCCGGGCTCGGTCAGCGAGGGCGGGGTGCACGCGCGCCTCGTCGCCGTCGGCTGCGGCTCCGTGGGACGCGGGCCGTACCGCTCGCCGAGCCGCGCCTCGCCGACCAGGTCCGCCGCGCGCACCGTGGTGCCGCCCTGCTCGACCTGGACCGCGCGCAGCGAGGTGTCCTGCCGGCCCTGGTAGAGCACGGCGAGCGTCTCGTCGAGGATGCAGAGCGGGTCGGCGCCGCGCTCGGCGGTCACGGTTCCGGCGTAGGCCGGGATGTTCCCGAAGTTCAGCTCCCACCGCAGGTCCGCCGCCGCGACGCCCGGCAGCCCGGCGACCTGCTCGAACAGCACGTCGTCCGGGACCGGCCCGCGCGACTTCCCGGACGGGCCGATACCGCACCCACCGAGGCCGCCCGCGAGCACCCCCGCGATCGCGGCGCCGACGAGCACCCTCGCCCCGGACCGCCTCACCACGTGGTCACGTCCCACCGGGTCGTCGTCCCGCCGCCCCGGAAGAACGACGCCTGCTCGTCGAGCCACGCGCGCACCGACGGGTCCGTCGACGCGTCCACCAGCGCGCCGGTCTGCGCGTAGGCGTCCGTGCCGTGCGCGGCGCCGAGGTGACGGGGCGGGGCGTGCTGCGTCGCCTCCGGGTGCTCCGGGTCCGGATCGCCGACCGGTGCCCGCGCGAGGTCGCGCTCGACGGTGATCCAGGACGGCCGGTCCGGGTTCTCCCGGCCCTCCAGCATCGGGACGGCGTCCTGGTCGTGCTCCAGCGCCAGCACCGCCACCGAGCCGGGGATGTCGAACCGCGCGATCGGCGACCCGCCCGTCACGACGGCCCGCACGTCGTACCGGTCGCGGAACGCCGGGTCGGCCGCGAGCGAGGCGGCGGTGATCCCGCCCTGGCTGTGCCCGGCCAGCAGCACCGGGTCGCGGAGCCCGATCCCGGCGGCGACCATCGCGGCCCGGACCTGGTCGCCCAGGTGCGTCGGCTCGCCGGCCATCAGGCGGAGGTTCGTGGTGAGGTCGACGGGGTTGCCTCCGCGCACCGGCTCCCACGGCTGGGTGCCGGGGACCTGGACGATCCACGACGACGTGCCGTCGGCCTGCCGCACCTCGCTGATCTGCACCTGGCCCCAGCTCTCCAGCTGCCCGATGCTGCCCTGCTCCGTGAAGATGTCCTCGACCGAGCGCGGCGCGTGCCCGGTGAAGTCGCCCTCGACCTGCCGCACCCCGACGTCGCCGGTGTCCCGGAACATCCCGAGCAGCCCGCCCGCGTGGATCAGCCCGCCCACGGCGTCCTCGTACGACGCGGTCGGCCACCGCCCGCCGGAGAGCACGTAGGGCATCGTCACCCCGCCGAGCGGCCCGCCCAGCAGCGTGCCGAGCGACCACGTCGAACCCTGGACCAGCCCGGGCGCGGCGCGCGTCAGGCCCTCCAGCAGCCACGGGTTGTCGTACAGCCCGCCCACGAGGGCGCCGGGCACGCGCGCCGCGTCGATCCGCTGCGCGGCGAGGACCAGCGCGGGCCAGGTCGACGGCGTCGAGGCCGCGGACAGGCCCACGCCGAGGGCCACGAGGGTGCTGCCCGCCGCCAGGAGCGGCAGCGCCGATCCCAGCGCGAACCCGGCGGCGGTGTGCAGCGCCTCCAGCACCCGCTGCTGCGTGCTGTCGACGAGCTCGTACGTGGTGGCCGAGGCCCGCAGCACCACGGCGGTGCCCTCGAGCCGTGCGCTCAGGACGAGCAGCCCGTCCGCGCCGAGGGACGCCGCCGCGACGGAGCCGGCGACGGCCGCGACCTCCCCGGGGCACAGCAGCGTGGCGACGGCGACCTCCGGGTGCACCGCGACGGCCGCGACGGACCCGCTCCACCGCCGCACGTCGTCGCCGGCCGCGTCCAGCAGCCCCGCCTCGGAGCGCAGGTCCTGCAGTCGCGCGCCGACCCCGCCGGCGCCGCCGCTCACGCTGATGGTCACGCGTCGCCCTCCGTCGTCGTCGCGGTCGGGAACCGTCCGGTCAGGTCGTGCAGCAGCGTGGTCCGCACGTCCTCGCGGCTCCGTGGGGTGTGTACGACGTGGCCGTCGGCGGTGCGGGCCAGCTCGACCCAGCCGGCGTCCGTCCGGAGCAGGCTGAGCGTCGAGACGTCCGCGCGGCCGCGGCTCGCGACCGACACGACCAGGCCGCCGTCGGTGCCGCGGACGGCCGCCTCGACCACCGCGGGCGGCCCGTCGGTGCCGAGCTCGGCGCACAGGGCGTCGACGGTCGTCGTGTCGCCGGTGCGGATCGCCTGCGCGAGCGCGATCGTCAGCTCCTCGGGGACGGTCGCCGGGGCGGCCGCCACCCGGACCGGGGCGTCGGGGACGTGCCGCAGCACCTCGTCGAGGAGGCGCCCGACGGGGAACGCGCTCACCTCGACGCCGGGCCGCGGCGTGCTGCCGGCCAGGCCCGCACCCGGGACGACGTCGACGCCCCGTGCCAGGCCGGATCCCGCCGCGGGGTCGCACCAGAGGACGGCGAGCAGGGCGCGGTCACCCGCAGCGGCGGCCACCTCGATCGTCACGGTCGCCGCGCCGGCGCCCTCGACCGCGGCGCGCAGCACCGGGTCCGGATCACCGGAGCGCTCGGCGGGGCCGGCCGGCGCGACCGCGGACCCGTCGCGGTCCACCGGCAGCACCCCGGCCCACCCGGGCAGGCCGGGGACGCCGGCGCTCGCGGCGGCCCACTCCTGCTCGCCGAGCCGGGCCCGGAGCGCGCCGTCCTCCGGCGCGAGCGTGGCGGTCACCCGATCCGCCCGATGCGCTCGGCGACGCCGGACCAGTCGGGGGAGCCGGGGGTGGGCAGCCCGCCGGCGACGGTGCCGAGCACGGTGTGCGCGGCCCGGCGCGCGGCCCGCTCGCCCGCGGTGAGCACGTCGTCGGCCAGCCCGCCCAGCCGGCCGACGGTGCGCCGCGCGTCGTCGACCCGGTCCTCGACGAACCGCATCGCCCGGCGGATGGTCGCCTGCCGGGCCTCGAGCTGGTCGGCGAGCCGGTCGAGCGCGGCCGCGGCGCCGAGCACCTGGTCCTGGGCCGCGGCCACCCGCCGCCCGTGCTCGGCCAGGCGCTCGCGGTACCGGTCGGCGGCGACACCGACCCACGCGATCCCGGCGCCCGCGCGGACCCGGTCGCCCGTGCGGGCCACCTCGTCCGCCGTCGCGCGCAGCCGCCCGGCGTGCTGCCGGATCGCCTCGGGATCTCCGCCTGCCGTCATGCCCGTCGATGCAACCAGAGGTCACGAGCCCGCGACAGGGCCACCCGCCGCGCCTGTGGACGACGCGAGGCCCGGCGCCCGGTCCCGGGTGCCGGGCCTCGCGGAGGCGCGTCGCGTCAGCGGTAGTTGATGAACTGCAGCGCGGCGTCGATGTCGTCGGCGCCCTTGAGCAGCGCGATGACCGCCTGCAGGTCGTCGCGCGCCTTCGCGGAGACGCGGACCTCGTCGCCCTGGATCTGCGTCTTGACGCCCTTGGGGCCCTCGTCGCGGATGAGCTTGGTCACCTTCTTCGCGATCTCGGAGGACAGGCCCTCCTTGATCGAGGCCTCGAGGCGGTACTCCTTGCCGGACGGCTTGGGGTCGCCGTCGCCGGTGTCGAGCGCCTTGAGGGAGATGTTGCGCTTGATGAGCTTGGTCTGGAACACGTCGAGGACGGCGCGCACGCGCTCCTCGGAGTTCGCGGCCATGACGATCTTCTCGCCGCTCCACGCGATCGAGGCGCCGACGCCCTTGAAGTCGTACCGCTGCGCGATCTCCTTGATGGCCTGGTTCAGCGCGTTGTCGACCTCCTGGCGGTCCACCTTGCTGACGACGTCGAACGACGACTCGCTCGCCATGACTCCTCCTGACCTGTGGTGCTCCGGTGCTGCTGTGCCGACGACGGGCCGGTTTCGGAACCGGCCCGAACCCTTGCTATCCTTCCATCCGCACCCCGGAGACGCAGTCACCGAGGCGCGCACCCTGGCGGGTTACCCGAGTGGCCAAAGGGGGCTGACTGTAAATCAGCTGGCATCGCCTACGGGGGTTCGAATCCCTCACCCGCCACGCACGTCACGACGGGGCGTCCTCCGCACGGAGGGCGCCCCGCCGTCACGCACGGACCGGGCTCGACCTGCTCCGGGCCGGCACGAGGACGGGCTCCGACCTGCGCGATCACGCGGGTGGGGGAGCCGATTTCGCACCGGCCAGGAGCACCGTGTAGCCTGGTCCGCGCTGCCCCGATAGCTCAGTGGTAGAGCACTTCCTTGGTAAGGAAGAGGTCACGGGTTCGAATCCCGTTCGGGGCTCTGTGGTGTGTCGCAGGCCAGGACAGCGTCCTGGCCCGCGTGCGCACCCGAGGCGGGGTAGCTCAGTTGGTGAGAGCGCACGACTCATAATCGTGAGGTCGCGGGTTCGAACCCCGCCCCCGCTACCAGCACTGAATCCAGTGGGGCGTCCGCCGGCGCCCGACGACGAAGATCCAAGCGCCGCGTGCGCGAGAGGTGGCATGACCATGGCCAGCAAGAGCACGGACGTCCGTCCGAAGATCACGCTCGCCTGCACGGAGTGCAAGGAGCGGAACTACATCACGAAGAAGAACCGTCGGAACGACCCCGACCGGCTCGAGATGAAGAAGTTCTGCCCGCGCGACGGCCGTCACACGCTGCACCGCGAGACCCGCTGACCCAGCGGCACCGATCGTGGCCGTCAACCCCGAGTACGCGGGACGCGAGTACCCGCCGAACGAGGCGTACGAGGTCGGCCGCGAGCATCTCCGCGCGTTCGCGGAGGCGGTCGGGGCGACGCACCCGGCCCACACCGACGTCGACGCGGCGCGGGCACTCGGGCACCCCGACGTGATCGCGCCGCCGACGTTCGCCGTCGTCGTGGCGCAGCGCGCCGAGGCGCAGCTGATCGAGGACCCGCAGGCGGGCATCGACTTCAGCCGCGTGGTGCACGCCGACGAGCGGTTCATCCACCACCGCCCGATCCACGCCGGCGACCGTCTGGTCACCGTGCTGCACGTGGACGCGGTCACCGAGCGCGCCGGCCTGTCGATGGTAACGACCCGCGCCGTGATCAGCGCCGAGGGCGGCGAGCCCGTCGCCACGGTGACGTCCACGCTCGCGGTGCGGGGGGAGGACGCCTGATGGCCCCCGTCTTCGAGGACCTGGCCGTCGGCCAGGAGGTCGGTCGCCGCGAGGTCGCCGTCGACCGGTCCCGGCTCGTGCGGTACGCCGGCGCGTCCGGCGACTTCAACCCGATCCACTGGAACGAGCGGTTCGCGACCGAGGTCGGGCTGCCCGGCGTCATCGCGCACGGCATGTGGACGATGGGTGCCGCGGTCGGCGTCGTCGCCGACTGGGTCGGCGACCCCGGCGCGGTCGTGGACTACCAGACCCGGTTCGCCCGGCCCGTGCCGGTGCCGGACCCGGGCGCCGCGGCCGTCGAGGTCGTCGCCGTGGTCGGCGCGCTCGACGCCGACACCCGCACCGCGCGGATCGACCTGACGGTCACCGCCGCGGGCGCCCGCGTCCTGGCCAAGTGCCAGGCGCTCGTCCGCCTCTCCTGACCCGGGCGGTCGCCCGCCCGGGCCGCGGTCGACGCGCTCAGGAGAACAGCGACGCCATCGTGATGAGCACGACGAGCGCCCCGACGCCGACGAGCAGCCCCCAGCGCCACCACCAGCCGAGCGTGAGCTCGCGGTCGGCGCCGGTGTGCGCCACCTCCTCGGGCGACATCGGCCGGGTGGCCCACCCCTGCTCCGTGGCGGTCGCGAGCGCGTAGCGCAGCCCGAACGAGACCCGGAACAGCCAGAAGACGTGGACGTACCCGTAGGAGAGCACCAGCGCCTGGGTCGGGCTCACCTGGCGGGACGTGTTCCTGCGTCCCCAGCCGAAGAAGATCACGCACAGCTCCTCGCTCGAACGGCGCGGCGGGTCCCGGGCCGGGCGCGACCCTAGCGCGTGGCCCGGTCGGCCCGTGACCGATCAGGCATCCGGGTGACGCGCCGGGGGCGACGCGGCCCGCGCTCAGGCCGCGGGCGCCGGCCCCGTCGTCGTGCCGACGCGGAGCTCGACCGGCAGGACCTCGTCCGCCGGGTCGCCGCCCGCCAGCAGGGCCTCGATCGCCCGGCCGACCACGGCGCCCTTCTCGGTGATCGGCTGTGCCACGGTCGTGAGCACGTCGGGCGCGAGCCAGGGGAGGTCCAGCCCGTCGAACCCGGCGACCGACACGTCCTCCGGGACGCGCAGCCCGAGCTCGCGCGCGCCCAGCACGACGCCGGAGGCGAGCAGGTCCGACTGCGCGACGACGGCGGTGGGCCGGGTGGCCGCGGGTCCGGACAGCAGGGCCTGCGCCGCGGCGTGCCCGTGCTCGACCAGCGACGCCGGCGTCTCGTACACCGCGACCGGGTCGACGCCCGCGTCGTGCAGCCCGTCCAGCCGGCGGCGCGCGATCGACCAGGTGATGTGCCCGAGCCGCTCGGCGTCCGCGAGCCCGCTGCGCCGGTCCGGGCCGAACGGCAGCGTCACGGTCGCGATCCGCTCGTGGCCGAGGGCGGTCAGGTGCCGGGCGACGTCCGCGACGCCGCCCCGGTCCTCGATGCCCACCGTGACGATGCCGGGCAGGTCCTGCCCCTCGACGACGACCAGCGGGATGCCGCGCCGCTGCAGCGCCTGCAGCGTCGGGTCGTCCAGCGTGCCGCCCCAGATGAGCACGGCGACGTCCATCGCGGCGGACTCCACCAGCGGGTCGACCAGGGGCGCGCCGGGCTCCAGCGAGCCCGGCACCAGCAGGACGCCGAGCCCGAGGGGGCTGATCGTGTCGACCAGGCCGTCGAGCAGCTGGACGGACACCGGCTCGCGGAACGACCGGCGCAGGGCGTCGCCCACGACCACGCCCACGATGCCGGACCGCCCGCTGCGCAGCTGCCGCCCGAGCGGGTTCGGCCCCGCGTAGTCGAGGCCGGCGGCGGCGTCGAGCACCCGCTGCTTCGTCGCCTCGGCGATCGGGCCGGCGCCGGAGAAGGCCAGCGACGCGGTCGAGACCGACACCCCGGCGGCGGAGGCCACGTCGGCCAGGGTGGGTCGCTGGGACACCGCGGCGCCTCCGGGTCCGGGGCTCGGGGGTGAGGGGCGTCACCGTCCCCGTGAGTCGTTGACGCCGCCGCCAGCGTACCCGCACACTGGTGACCTCCCCCGAATCGATTCGACCGCCCGCTCCGGCGCCCGGATCGAATCGATTCGAACCGGGCCTCGACCCGGCCGGGACCTCCGCTTGACCACCCCCTTGCACCGATCTGGAGCTGCCGTGAGCCAGCAGCGGGCCCGCACCGGGCGCGCCCCCCTCCGCCCGGCCAACCGCCGACCCCGACCTGAGGCCCCCGTGACCGGCGGCCGCCGGCCGGGGCGGTCCGGCCGGGCCACGTCGCCGACCCCACATCGGCCCGTCGACCCGGCGGTGCACCGCGCCCGCTGGCTGCTGATGGGCCTGTTCGCGCTGAGCGGGCTCATGCTGTCCGGCTGGCTCGCCCGCCTGCCCGCCGTGCGCGCGTCGCTCGACCTCGGCACCGCCGAGCTGGGCGGCCTGCTGATCGCCGGCTCGATCGGCTCGCTCGCCACGGTGTCGGTCGCGGGCGTGCTGGTGAACCGGTTCGGCGGGCGCGCGGTGCTCTACGTGTCGATGGTGGCGTTCGCCGCGGCGTACGTGCTGATCGGCGTCGGCCCCACCATCGGCTCGGTGCCCGTGCTGACGGTCGGCATCTTCCTGTCCGGCGTCGGGTTCGCGATCGGCAACGTGCCGCTGAACGTCGAGACCGCGGCCGTCGAGCGGCGGATGGGCCGCACGGTCCTCCCGCAGTTCCACGCCGCGTTCTCGATCGGCTCGGTGCTCGGCTCCGGCATCGGCGCGCTGTGCGCCGCGGCCGACGTCCCGCTGCTCGCGCAGTTCGTCGCCACCGCCGTCGTCGGCACCGTCTGGCGGCTGCTGTCGGTGCCGGGCGCCGTCATCGAGTCGCTGCCGCCGGACCGCGCCGCGCTCGCCGCCGCCCGCGACGCCCGCGCCGGGGGCCGCACCCCGCGCGAGGCGGGCCTCGCCGGCCGGCTGCGCGCCGCCCGGGTCCGCCGCGTCGCCCGACCCGGCTCCGCGCTCGGCGCCTGGCGCGAGCCCCGCACGCTGCTGATCGGCGTCGTCATCATGTCCGCCGCGCTGTCGGAGGGCGCCGCCAACGACTGGCTGGCCATCGCCGTCGTCGACGGGTTCGACCAGGTCGAGGCCGTGGGCGCCGCGATGTTCGGCGTGTTCGTCGGCGCGATGACGCTGGTCCGGCTGCTCGGCACGAAGCTCATCGACCGGTACGGCCGGGTGACCGTGCTGCGCACCTCGGGCCTGGTCTCGTTCGGCGGCCTGGTGCTGTTCGGGTTCGCGCCGTCGCTGCCGCTCGCGGCGGTCGGCATCGTGGCGTGGGGCTGCGGCGCCGCGCTCACCGTCCCGCTGGGCATCGCGGCCGCGTCGGACGACCCGCTGCGCGCGGCGAGCCGGGTGGCGGTCATCTCGGCGTTCTCCTCGACGGCCTCGCTCGCCGCCCCGCCGCTGCTGGGCCTCGCCGCCGAGCTCACGGGCACCCGGCACGCGCTGCTGCTCATCACCGCGGCGATGATCGCGTCGGTGCTGCTCGCCCGGACGGTGCGCCGTCCGGACGGCGTCGCCGGCTCCGGCCACGCCGCCGCCGGCCCCGCCGACGACCCCGGCGCCCCCGTCGTCGCCACCGCCGAGCCCGCCGCGGTGCCCGCGCTGGACGGCCCCGGGGAGGACGCCGTGTGCGTGCCCTCCGGTAGCGTCCGACGGGAGCCCGCCGGCGACCACGTGCCGGAGCCGGCCCGCCCGGCCTGACCCCGGGCCCGGCCCCGGGCCCGACCCCGGGTCGGGCCCACCGCGTCCGCACCCCCGACCCCGACCCGCACGACCCCGTGGAGCCCCGCGATGACGCACCCCACCCCGATCGCCCCGCGCGCCGTCCGCACCGCCTCGGTCGCGGTGTTCACGGTGTTCGCCCTGTCCGGGTTCAACTTCTCGAGCTGGGCGGCGCGGCTGCCGGCGGTCCGGGACGCGCTCGGCCTGTCCGAGGCCCAGATGGGGCTGCTGCTGCTCGTCGGGTCGTGCGGGTCGCTCGTGGCGCTGCCGCTCTCCGGCCTGGTCGTCACCCGGATCGGGGCGGTGAAGGCGGTCGCCGGGTTCGCGCTGCTCAACGCGGCCGGCCTGACGATCGCGACCTTCGGCGCCGCGCTGGGCGAGGTGGTCGTCACGGCCGCGGGCCTGGTGGTGTTCGGCGTCGGCACCGGCGTCTGGGACGCGGCGATGAACCTCGAGGGCGCGATCGTCGAGCAGAAGCTCGGGAAGACGGTCATGCCGCGGTACCACGCGGGCTTCTCGCTCGGGACCGTGGTCGCGGCCGGCGTCGCCGCCCTGGTCGCGGCGCTGCACGTGCCGGTCCAGGTGCACGTGCCGGTCGCGGTGCTGCTGTCGTCGGTCGCGGTGCTGGTGGCCGTGCGCTCGTTCCTCCCCGCCGGGCAGCACGCGCCCGCCGGCGGCGACGCGGCCGCGCAGCACGCGCCGCGGTCGGTGTTCGCCGCCTGGTTGGAGCCGCGCACGCTCCTCATCGGCCTCGTCGTCCTCGCCGCGGCCCTCACGGAGGGCGCGGGCAACGACTGGCTGAGCCTCGCGGTGGTGGACGGGTTCGACCGGTCCGACGCGGTCGGCGCGATCTCGTTCGGCGTGTTCGTCACCGCGATGACCGTCATGCGGTTCCTCGGCACCGCGCTGCTCGACCGGTTCGGCCGGGTCGCGGTCCTGCGGCTGTGCGCCGGCCTGGCGCTGGTCGGCCTGCTGATCTTCGGCCTGGTGCCCGACGACCTGCTGTGGCTCGCGCTCGTCGGCGCGGTGCTGTGGGGCATGGGCGCGGCGCTCGGCTTCCCGGTCGGGATGAGCGCGGCGAGCGACGACCCGCTGCGCGCGGCGGCCCGGGTGTCCGTGGTGTCGACCATCGGCTACTCGGCGTTCCTCGCCGGCCCGCCGCTGCTCGGCCTGCTGGCGCACGAGGTCGGCTACCGGCACGCGCTGCTGGCGATCGCGGTGCCGATCGTCGTCGGCCTGCTCGTCGTCAACGCCGCCGCACCGGCGCGGCAGGAGCCCGCGGAGCGGCCTACGCTCGTCCCGTGACCACCGACGTCCAGTCCACGACCTTCAGCGAGCTCACCACCCTCGGGGTGGGCGGGCCCGCGAGCCGGCTCGTGGACACGACCACCGAGGCCGAGCTGATCGACGCGGTGCGCACCGCCGACGCCGAGGGCGTCCCGCTGCTGGTGCTCGGCGGCGGGTCGAACCTGCTGGTGTCGGACGCCGGCTTCGACGGCCTCGTGGTCCGGGACGTCCGGCGCGACCTGACGACGCCCGACCACTCGGCGTGCGCCGGCGTGACCGTGACCGCCGCCGCCGGCACCCCGTGGGACGACGTCGTGGCGCACGCGGCCGCGCACCGGCTCAAGGGGATCGAGGCGCTGTCCGGCATCCCCGGGTCGACCGGCGCGACCCCGGTGCAGAACGTCGGCGCGTACGGCCAGGAGGTGTCCCAGACGATCGCGACCGTGCGGGTCTGGGACCGCGTGCGCGCGCGGGTGCGGACGCTGCCGGTCGTCGACCTGCAGTTCGGCTACCGCACGTCGCTGCTCAAGCGGTCGATGCGCGCGCTGCCCGACGCGGCCGACCCCGGCGCCCCCTGGTTCCCGACGCCGCGGTACGTCGTGCTGGACGTGACGTTCCAGCTCCGCGTCGCCGACCTGTCCGAGCCCGTCCGGTACGGCGAGCTCGCGCGGGCGCTCGGCATCGAGGTGGGCGAGCGGGCGCCGCTGCCGGAGGTGCGCGCGACGGTGCTCGCCCTGCGCGGGCGCAAGGGCATGGTGCTCGACCCGGCGGACCCGGACACCCGGTCGGCGGGGTCGTTCTTCACGAACCCGGTGCTGACCGAGGCCGACGCCGCGGAGCTGCCCGAGGGCGCCCCGCGGTTCCCGGCCGGCGACGGCCTGGTGAAGACCAGCGCGGCGTGGCTGATCGAGCAGGCCGGGTTCGTGAAGGGCTACGGCCTGCCCGGGCCGGCGGCGCTGTCGACCAAGCACACGCTGGCGCTGACGAACCGCGGCGGCGCGAACGCGGGCGACCTGCTGGCCCTGGCTCGGACGGTCCGGGACGGCGTGGCGCAGCGGTTCGGCATCGTCCTGGAGCCCGAGCCGGTCCTGGTCGGCACCGACCTCTGAGGTCCGTGCGGCCGCGGTTGGTCAACCCGCGGGTTGCGCAACCGGGTCGGTGGCGAGCCACGCGTCGACGCCGGACAGCAGCCGCGCCTTCGACCCGTCGGACGCCCGGCTCGCCCGGATCGACGCCCGCGCCAGGTCGGCCAGCTCGGCGTCGGTGAACCCGTGCACGTCGCGCGCGGTCGCGTACTGCTCGACCAGCCGGGAGCCGAACAGCAGCGGGTCGTCCGCGCCCAGCGCCACCGTGGCGCCCGCGTCGACCAGCCGGCGCAGCGGCACGTCCTCCGGCCGGCGGTAGACCCCGAGCGACACGTTCGAGGCCGGGCACACCTCCAGCGCGATCCCGCGGTCCACGATCCGGCGCAGCAGCGCGCCGTCCTCCGCGGAGCGCACGCCGTGGCCGAGCCGGTCGGGGGCCAGCGACTCGAGCACGTCCTCGACGTGCGGCGGGCCGAGCAGCTCGCCGCCGTGCGGCACGGACGCCAGGCCCGCGCGCCGGGCGATCGCGAACGCCGGCGCGAACTCCGGGGTGTCCCCGCGGCGCTCGTCGTTGCTCAGGCCGAACCCGATGACCTCGCCGGGGCCGTCGCCGGCGTACCGGGCGGCCAGCCGGGCGAGGATCCGGGCGTCCAGCGGGTGCCGCATCCGGGACGCGGCCACGATCACCCCGACCTCGATGCCCAGGTCCGCGCTCGCCGACCGGGCCTCGTCCAGCACGATCTCGAGCGCGGGCGTGATGCCGCCGACCGGCGGGGCGTACGACGTCGGGTCGACCTGGATCTCCAGCCGGCCCGAGCCCTCGGCGGCGTCGTCGGCCGCGGCCTCACGCACGATCCGGCGCAGGTCGGCCTCGCCGCGGACGCAGGCGCGGGCCGCGTCGTACAGCCGCTGGAACCGGAACCAGCCGCGCTCGTCGGCCGGGACGCGCAGCCCCTCGCCGTCGAGCAGCGTCGCCGGCAGGCGCACGCCGCGCTCGGCCGCAAGGTCGCCCAGGGTCTGCACGCGCATCGACCCGGTGAAGTGCAGGTGCAGGTGAGCCTTCGGGAGCAGGGCCAGGTCGCGCACCCGGCGAGTCTGCCCGATGCGGCCGTGCGGCGCGCCCGGCGGCGCGCCGGGGGTCACGTCGCGCGAGGTCGTCGGTTCAGCCCGAGGTCGGCGGTTGCGCACCCGTCCTCCTGGACGGAACCCACGACCTCGGCGCCGCGCGTCAGGGCGGCGGCAGCAGCCCGCGCTGCATCGCCACCGTCACCGCGTGCGTGCGGTCGTCGACCCCGAGCTTCGCGAACGCCCGCAGCAGGTGCGTCTTCACGGTCGCCTCGGTGATGAACAGCTCGCGCCCGACCGCGGCGTTCGACAGCCCGCGCGCCACCCCGGCCAGCACCTCGAGCTCCCGCGCGGTCAGCCGCTCGCCCTCGCCGCGCACCTGCTGCACCAGCCGGGACGCCACGGACGGCGACAGCGCCGACTCGCCGCGCGCCGCGCCGCGCACGCCCGCGACCAGCTGCTCGCGCGGGGTGTCCTTGAGCAGGTAGCCGGTGGCGCCGGCCTCGACCGCGCGCAGGATGTCGGCGTCGGTCTCGTAGGTCGTCAGCACGAGGACCCGCACGCCCGGCACCTCCGCGACGATCCGCGCGGTCGCCGCGGCGCCGTCCAGCACCGGCATCCGCAGGTCCATCAGCACCAGGTCCGGGCGCAGCGCCCGCGCGGCCTCGACCGCGGCGGCCCCGTCGCCGACCTCGCCGACCACCTCGACGTCCGGCTCGACGGTCAGCATGCCGACCAGCCCCGACCGCACCACGGGGTGGTCGTCCGCGACCAGCACCCGCACCGTCGCCGCGTCCTGCTCCTCCGCGGTCACGCCGTCCCCGTCCCCGGGCCGGCGAGCGGCCCGTCGTCGTCGCGGAGCGGCATCGCCAGCCGCACCCGCGTCCCGCGGCCGGGCTCCCCGGCCACGTCGAGCGTCCCGCCGCCGGCGGTGACCCGCTCCCGCATCCCGCGCAGCCCGACGCCCTCGGCGGTGCCGGGCGCGAGGCCCTGCCCGTCGTCCAGCACCTCGAGCGCCAGCACGTCGTCGTCGCGGACCAGGCGGAGCAGCACCCGGCGGGCGCCGGCGTGCTTGCGGACGTTGGCCAGCGCCTCCTGCGCCGCGCGCAGCAGCACGACCTCGGTGTCCCGGTCGGGCGCGCCGGCCCCGCCGAGGGCGACCTCGACCCGGACGCCCGTCTCGGCCTGGAACCGCTCCGCCAGCCGCTCCAGCGCCTCCGCGAGCGTCGCGTCCGCCAGCGCGGCCGGCCCGAACGCGGCGACGAGCGCGCGGGCCTCGGCGAGGTTCTCCCGCGCGACCCGCTCCACCTGGTCGAGCCGGTCCCGGGCCAGGTCGCCCCGGCCCGCGTCGAGCTGGGCCTGCGCGGTCTGCGCGAGCATCACCACGCTGGTGAACCCCTGCGCCAGGGTGTCGTGGATCTCCTGCGCCATCCGCTCCCGCTCGGCGAGCACGCCCGAGGCGTGGTTGCTGGCGGCGAGCTGGGCCTGGGCCGCCTCGAGCTGCTCCAGCAGCCAGGCGCGCTCCTCGGACCGCTCGGCGACCCGGGTGATCCACACCCCGAGCGCCAGGGAGAAGATCAGGCCCACGGCCATCTGCGCCGCCAGCACCACCAGGTCGCGCGCCGACGGGTCCTCGCCCGCCGCGAAGGCGGCCGTCGCGATCGCCGCGCAGGAGGCCACCGCGAGGACGACGGACGCGACCACGCCCTCCCGCATCGAGGCGGCGAAGAACCAGACCTGGGAGAAGCCGACGAACAGCAGGATCGAGCCGATGGTGCTGACCCCGCTGCACAGCGAGACGACCACCACGAGCACGACCAGGTAGGCCCGGGTGAGCCGGACGTCGCCGGCCTGGGCGCCGCGTCGGCCGACCAGGACGTAGGCGAGCAGGAGCAGGGTCAGCCCGCCGAGCGCCGCCCAGGTCCCCCCGTCCGGCGGGAACGTGTCCGCGACCGTGAGGATCGAGATGGCGCTGATGGCCAGGAGCGCGTAGAACGCCGCGTCCCAGCCCGCCAGGGCCCGGCGCCAGAACAGCGTCCGCTCGGCCTCGGCGCGCGCGCCGCCGGGGGCCGGGGCCGCAGCCCCGTCCCCCGGTCGCGCGTGGCTGGTCACGGGCCCAGTCTGGCGCAGCTCAGCCGTCGTCACGCCGCCGCCACCGGAACGTGCGCACCCCGACCACGAGCCCGACGACCAGCCAGGCCAGCAGCACCGCCGCGGTGGCGCCGTGCTGCCAGGACCCGGACGGCTCGAGCGCGGCCGCCTCGTCCGGCAGGAACACCGACCGCATGCCCTGGGCCATCCACTTGAGCGGGAACACCGACGCCACCTGCTGCATCCAGGAGGGCAGGTCGTAGAAGGCGAAGAACACGCCGGAGATGAACTGCAGCACCAGCACCACCGGCGTCACCACGGCGCTCGCGGACCGGCCGGACCGGGGCAGCGAGGAGAACCCGACCCCGCACACCGCGGCCGCCGCGACGCCGAGCAGGAACACCCAGCCGAACGTCACCCAGCCGGCGGCGTCCGGCAGGTCGACGTCGAACAGCAGCGCGGCGACCGCCAGCAGCAGCGCCACCTGCACGACCGACACGACGAGCACCTGGCCGATCTTGCCCAGGAAGTACGCCGACGGCGGCAGCGGGGTCCCGCCCAGGCGCTTGAGGCCGCCCTCGTCGCGCTCGACGGGGATCGAGATCGCCAGCGACTGGAACGAGGACAGCAGCACGCCGGTGGCGATCATGCCGGGCAGGAAGTACTGCGCGAACGGCACCCCGTCGGCGACCTCGGCGCCGTCCTGGCCGAACACCGTGGCGAAGATCGCCAGCATGATGATCGGGTACGCGAAGATGAAGATGATCGCGTCCCGCTCGCGGAAGAACCCGCGGATCTCGTAGCGGGCGCGGTCGACGCCGAGCCGCACCGCGCCGGGCAGGCGGCCGGCGGTGGGCCGGTCCAGGGTC
>Ga0164306_10000057_pt1 | contig 41476 bp, 77 predicted proteins | sample Whisoiple_242_MG_FD_110213 | JGI IMG/M metagenome (GOLD analysis project Ga0164306, IMG submission 110213) | Soil microbial communities amended with fresh organic matter from upstate New York, USA - Whitman soil sample_242_MG | ecosystem: Environmental > Terrestrial > Soil > Unclassified >... | reverse complement strand
GTTTCGCCTTTTTTATTAAGAAATTGTCGACCTCCCCTACCCATGTTATTCCATAATTGGTATTTGTACCACATTGGTACTTATCACGTTTATCATTCCTATTGTGGGAACTGAATCCCTTTTAACTATACAATTACAATGTCTACAAAGCAATTGAACATTGTTATATGTGTGACTTCCTCCTTTACTAATATGTATAATATGATCCAAAGTAGGTGCATTATCTTCCATTGTTCCCATTTTGGTCTTTGGTGTTCGACTGCCACACATCTTACATTTCCATTTAGCCTCATCGAATACTTTAATGAAGTTTATATGCTCATAACCATTATCTTTTATTCTTGCCCTCCTAATGTGATCTTTGTTTTTCTGTCGCATTTTATGATCATAATGAACACAAATAGCACACTTCTTCCTGCTTATTCTTATGATGTTATCACACGATAGGCACTTATGCGTATACTTTTTATTGGTCTTCTTTCTTAACCTTTTCGTTCCCGGATACCACATTATTCAATTCATTTTGTTCGCTCATCTCATCCAATATGACTAATAGTTCATCCTGTTCTCCTTTGCTTATACACTCATTGAAGCTATCTGCTGCCTCGCTGTGCTGTAGTACGTTATGGGTGGCAATAAGTACGTTTGTTCCTCTTACTATTGCCTTGTGTGTTCTATTGCTCATCATGGCTCTATTGTTTCGTTGTATAATTCGTCTGCATTATCTTTTAGATATTTGCCTATTCTTATATAGGATTCATCAGTAACATTATTATCAAATCCTCTGAATTTAACCCTTGCTGGGAATGCTTCTGTAGCTATTCCGTCCTTATCAACCTTAACACAAATAGCCCATCCAAAGGCGTGAAGAATACCGTTTATTAATACTAATAATCCGGTTTTCCTGAATTCTTCCCATTCAGATTCGTTTACCATTGGCTTATTCTCTTCCATTATTATTTATTTGGTTTGTGTAAATTCTCTCAAAAATTTAATGTCTTCAGGCGTAATATGCTCCTCAATGATAAATATTCTATCCTCTATTTCAAGGACATCACTTATTAAATAGCTGATTATCGCCTTTAACCTATTTTCCTCTTCTATGCTCATTTCCTTCCTTGGCCGATTTACTACAATGGTGACTATTGCAACGGCTTAAAAGATTAGTGAATTCTGTCCTGCTTCCCCCATCTTCTATGCGTATTACGTGGTCTATTTCGATCTTTTTATCGTTTATCTTGCCTTCGTTCCAACAATCTACGCAAAATGTATTTCTATATTGAATTACTCCGATTGGGGGAAGTTTAATCCATGGTTCGGATAGTAAAAAGGCTTTCCTTGTTCGCTGCCATTGGCTGGAATTATAAAAAGGATCTCGCTTATAGCGGGTTCCGTAAGAGGAGGTCTTTTGCCAGGGCCTTTTGATTGTTTCAATCTTCATCTTTCATTCTTAAAAGCCTTCCGGGATTGCCAACAATCACTGCGTAATCAGGAACGTCTTTGGTGATCACCGCTCCGCTGCCGATTATTGTATGACTTCCTACTTTTATCTTCTTCTGAACGATTACACCGGTTCCAAACGTGTTGAAATCGCCTATTTGGCAGCTTCCTTCTATGTAACAGCCTGCTGCAAAGGTATTCCATTTGCCTATTTTAACGTTGTGAGCTATGTGGCAATGGTGATCGATTTTAGTGCCTTCGTTTATCTCTGTGCCTTTTAAAACACCTCTGTCAACCGTACAGAATTCCCTTATTTCAACGTTTGGGCCGATCATTACCCAACCTGAATGGTTTATTTTCACCAATTGCTTATTCTCATCTCGTGCCCATCCGAAACCGTCTTTGCCTATTTTTGCCGACTTGGCAATAATTGCCGTTTCGTGGATCTCATGGCGGGGATGCTCTTCTATGCTTTGGCGGGCAAAATCTAAACGCTCTTTGTTCATTTTATCTGTTTTTGATATTTAAAGAACTGTCTGGATGATTCCGAAGTAAACCAAATTTTAATTTTATCGTCTTTTGACATGGTGTAATCGCCTCCGTAAGTGTAAGCGAATAAATAACCAAATAATTTAAATCTCGGTAATTTTGCACGTTTAATAATCCACCTCCATAGATGAACGATTATATTTGATAAAATGATAGAAATGGTTATTTCAAATATCATGCTTTCATCTTTAAAACCTGAAATGATTCTGCGTATTCCGATTGGCATTTAATGCCTGTTGTTCGCGCCTGAGCCCATAAAAAAGATTCTTTCATGTAGGGACGGTATTTTTGGCTTTCGTAGCACCGGCAAGCCGCTATTTTCAATTCCATGTGCTTTGCTTCAAGCTCCACGAAATAGTTATCGATGTGCTGTGATCCTGTTTGATTCCACGGGGCTATATAGGTTAGTAGATTGTTATTGTATTTGAAAGCCCTGATTGATTCCTCGGCAACTACTTTATGATCTTGGTGGTTATCATGTACTGAATGGGTAAAGACGTAATCAGCGTTGAACCTATTGATCTCTATTAACCTATGCAAAATATCCTGTCTGCGTTCATCAAATGTCCGGTTCGCCAAATAATCGATTGATCCATTTAATCCCAATATACCTTTTGCGTTCTCCCATTCAATTGATATTTCATTACTCAGGCAATTTGATAGCGTATATGATCTTACCTTATGCCCTTGTTCGATCAATTTCGCCACTGTTCCGCCTGCGCAAAGCTCTATGTCGTCAGCGTGGGCACCTATGAAGAGATATTTCATAACCAAAAGTGTATTAACCAGTGAGGCAAAAAACCTGCTAAAAAGCCGATTATTAAGGATAATATGATGCCTAAAATCAATTCAGCCAATGTGAATACTCGCTTATTTGGAATAAATCTTCCTATTGGTAATTTTGGATGATTGTAAGGCACCTCGATTAGATTTTTACTTTTGGTTGCCATCATGCCGGTATTTTAGACTCACCATCCAACTGTTTCAACTCTGCGATCCCATCCGTTATGGTCTTGATCTGCTTGTCGATGATCTTAGCCTGGATCTTCATTTTAAAGCTCTGCTGCCTCAATGCCTCGCTTTTGGCTAATAGTTCCTTTAATTGGGCTTCCAATTCTTCGTGCGGTTTTGTCATGGTTTAAACGGTAATATGTGTTGATAAATATTCTCTCGATTCTTCGCTGTAAATACTCCTTAGCCAAAATTGATTTCTGGCCTGTTTCCAAAAGTCATTTCTCATGTAAGGATGTTGTCCGCAGGCATCGTTAGTGCTTGATTTGCTCTTTCTTTTGCTCTGTGGTGGCAATCCTTCACCATCAAAGCGTGTCGATTTTCCTAAACCCATTTGCTTCATGTACTGTTTTCATGTGGTCTAAAAACTTATCAAATCCATCTGGCTTTTTAAAGTCGTTCTGCCTTGGTCTGCGATATTTCTTTTCTTTAACTGTCTGTCCAAAGTCCGGATGCTCTGTATCCCACTTAACACCGTTGCCAATCGCCTTTTGGTGGAAATGCTTCTTTACCTTGCCTTCGTAAATGGCTGCGCTCATTTCATCTTCGGTGAGGACTATTGATTCTATCTCTGGCTTTCTCATTTCCTTACCATTTTACTAACCCGCCACGCTGAAAAACTAACCAAAGATAAGAAACCTATGATGTCAAAAGCCATCCAAACGTCTTTATCTATCTCTTCGTAATTGGCCAAAACTGCGATAATCGCGGCTCCTGTTATTCCAAATAATGTAAGATAGCCGAAAAACTTTAGCATTACCTGGTTGAAAGGAATACCTCGGGCTTGCTGGATTTTAATTCTGTGGTTCACGGTGTTTATGGTTTAGTCCTTTAGATTACAATGTTAAATTTTATCTTCATCGACAACAAAAAAACAGTCCGATAATCCTTGATATTTCATAAAATCAAATAATTCGTAATATGTCTTTATGGTATGATTTTTGGAGGCCTCCGCATTACAATACAACATCATTTTATCTGATTCGATGTACTCGGTAATTACAATGAACGGAATTTTTGCTGACCACTGAGAATTGCATATTTCTCTTGGTTTATACTTTTCAATAATTATCGCAAACTCTTCATACGTTACTTGTTTAAAAGTAGTGACCATTCTTGTCTCTCTAGTTGCAAATTGAATCTCCATTTTTATTTTGATTTTATCGATTTTTAGTATGCTGTTCCTCCTTCTCAGTGCTTACAGATACAGAACCCGAACCAATATATTCAGGTCTAGGAAAAGTTTTAAGATTATTTGCCAAAATTTTCAATGCTCTGTCTGCTGCTGGATTAATTGTCGGTACTGATAAAATTGACCTTTCTAAAGAAATCAATGTTTCTTCACAAGCCTTTCCCCACGCCTCATTCTTCGCTTGCTCTAACTGGGCTCGAAATTCTTCTGATTTATTGAAGAAGAAATCTCTATCCTTTAATGCATCTCCTAAATCATTATCGAAAGTATTAATTGCTTCTTTCAGTTCGGCAATCTCTTTATCCTTCGCATCTACTGCTTCCGATACTCTCAGGGAGGCGTAAGATTCCGCAACCTCTTTTACATAGTCTTCGTGAACTTCGTGACCTAATCCACTTTCTTGATGCCATTTAACCAATTCTTTCCATGTATCCCAGCCGTTTACTTTGGCAACATGATCCATTGCCTCTAGCATTTGTTCCCCCTGTTTACCCTGCTCTTTACTTTCCATGACTAATAATCTGAGTTTTTATAAATGTGTTCTTCAATACAATCCTCCGAGCAAAAATCTGTTTCGGTTATAGTAATTTCACCCATTCCTTTGCATCCATGACAGGTAGTCTGAACAATACCGTAGTCACGATCTGATTCATAAATACCATCGTCACAGCCATTCGGGCAAGTTATCACTCGGTTCCAAGAAGTAAATTCTTTCTGACATTCTTTGCATTTGCTTCCCTGTGCGCTGCTGTCTGTCATAAAAACTATGCTTCTTTTAAAACCTTTGAGTGAACGGCTTTCAATGCAGGACAATTAGGATCATTGCACGAAATAGCATACCATTTATGGTGAGTGCTTTTGCCTTTTGGATTCGCTGCAAAAGTTCCATAAAAATCTTTCTCAATAATTCCGCTCCAAGGGTTATCTCTTCCCTTCATAAAGCATTTTGAATTATGCTCTTTTATTACTCTTGAAAGTTTCATATCTCTAATCTTTAAGTAGTCCTTTCGATCTTCTAAACTCTGCGCCTAGGTTTTCAATTATAATGTGATGCTCCAAACTTAATGCCATCCAAGTTTCTGTATTCAAATAGTTCTTTGCGCTCAGGCTAGTGTGGTGTATAGTTTCTGACTTCTGATTGCAGGGCCCGTTTAATGAACACTGGCAAAGAGGGTATTCTTGCAAAAACTCTTTCCGTAACTTCGTGTACTCACTATCCGCCTTTTTCTTCTTATCGCTACGCTTAGGAATAACGTAAACTTTCTTCACATTTAGCTTTGCCTTCTCTTCTCGTTTCTTCTCTTTGTCATGAGAATAACATAGCCCGTTTATGAACGAAAAATTGTTACATCCATCTATTGAGCAAAAAGGATTCATCAGAAAGGTTTTAAATCAACCTCGAATAAATGAAAAACTAAATCACCATATTCACTAAGTTGAAATGTTCCTATGTAGACTAATGTTTCCTTTTCGTCAATTGGATGTCCTGTGCCCACTAATCTAAATTTACGATTATCACTTTGGATTGATGGTTTTACTTTAGCCCAAATGAATGGTTCTCCACGCTGTACGCCAACGGTCAATATTTCTCCGCCCGGAATTGCTATCCATTGTTCATCCTTAATTTGAATTGGATACTTATAAACTGTTTTCATTTCTTTGGGTTAATGCTGCTCTGAAAAATTAAAAGATGGGAGGCTTCTCGATTGCTACTGATCTCATTTCGCAATCCCAGGTATTCCTCGCTTTCGGTAATCCTGTTGTTTCCAATGACATTTACCTCATTTAGGCTAATCCGCGAGTCATTGACAGTTTCCCAAAAACCGCCTCCCGAACTGGACGGTATATTTTTACCTAAATACATCTCCTCAGTAAAGCAGGAGTAAGACTGATTCAATGATTTCTTTTCACGCTCAACCATGTATTTACCGTATAGCCGTACCATGTCCTTAGTCTCCTTTGGAGTCTCTTCGTAAATGCGTCTGGCTATACGGCTCTTTGTCATTTGTCTTTTGTTTTAGTACGGTCGATTAACTGTTCAACTTCTTTAATGTGTTCGTTTGGTATTCTAATCACCTTAGAAGGAAGGCCTTTCTTACGGCCTGATCCTTTTGGCTTAGTTCGCTTCTTTTTCATGAGATATGAATATGTTCCAACATCCAAATTAGGCACTTCACAATTAAGAAAATTATACAGATTAATCCTGCTACAGATAAAAACATAATTACTTTATAAACCCATGAAGGGCCAAAATTTGGTGACTCCATTTTTCTAATCAATTATAGTTTCTTTTTCTGCTTTTCGCATGCCATCTTCATAATCAGGATGACTATACAATTTTTCCAGTAGTTCATTTTTCAACTTTGCTAATTCATCCCATTTCCTTTGAGCTTTAGCAAGTTTCTGAGTCTGCCATCCATGAGTTATTGGACTGCAACCTCTTACCTTTTCTAGTTGTTTCTCAACCCGATTAAGCCTTTTCGATAATGACTCTGTTGTTTCCATCACTAGAAATATCTGAAATATTTAGATTGTAATTTTTAGGAAATCCGAAATACTCGGCAACATTAGAAGTAGTGAACGTTCTTATCAATTCACCCTTTTTATAAACTCCCTGATCTTTTTTAGATATTACTTTAAACTTTTCCATTTTTCCTTTCATTTTGAAATCTGATGTAAATGTAACTGTTTCATTTTGAAAGTCAAGCCTTCCACCAAAAATATTTTCATGCTTCTTTATCGGGTCAAAAACTGGTGTTTTTGCAACAATCTTTTTCCTTACATACCAAGCCGTCACAGTCGTTGCACCATCCATATGTGGAATCAAATTGTTCTCGTAATTTTTTCATAGCCATCTTTGCTTTTTCGTCATCAGGATCGTTTTCAGCAATCACTATAAGTTCATTTTCTGTTTCGTGTCCTGGGCATCCACTACCAAATGGGTCAAATCCTTCACATTTATCTGACATGGGTATTAGTTTCCATCCTTTATTTTGGCATTCTGCTATGTAAATTCTGGCTTCCTGATCAGAACATGGATTGCCATCTTCTTTGGTAAAAAATCCCTTCATTGATTTCTTGCCGGTATTTCTAAGAAGTCCAGCAATGTTTACGCTCATGTGTCTAATCATATGTCTTTCCTTTTAATCCAGTTCCTTTATCCATGTAACGGGCCAAAATACATATCCTCAGTGAAGGTACTAAATGACTGTTGTACTACCTTTTTTGGCTTTTCCTTTTTGATGAAATAGTAATTGTTCAAATAGAAAATGCCTCCCTCAAAAGTCTTTACTTCATCCCCTTTGAATCCGTTCTTACATCCTTTAGGCTTGCTCATAAATCTCCATTTATTAATTCCCTCCATTCATTTTCTTCCATCCAGCAATCTTTTTTATGCCCTGTGTTAGGTTCATAATTTTCTAAAAGATATCTCCGGTGTAATTCCTTTTCGGCTAATTCCTGTTCGCTTGTAGACACTTTTATTCCTACCGATACTGTTTGTCCATACCTCTCCTCCCGTGGCTGTGGCGTGGTTACATTGCCTATCTTGGCTATGTTTTCGAGTAGCTGCTTTGCGTAAAAGTCTACCTTCTCAGGAGGGCATGGTTCAAATGCCGTGGGTTCCTCTTTGGCAACTTTCACAGCCCAATAGTGGTCTTTGTTTAGGTTGAGCCATTTCCATATTACTCGAGAGTTTAAGCCTGTGAAATCCTGGTCACGTAATATCTGTTCCCTGATTATCCGCTGCTTGTCATTGTCTGGTATGTATGAAAATTCTGCGCAGGCCAGTTCCATTGAGTCCAGAAGGATCTTAAACTGAAACTGAGCGTCCGGCATGGCTCCTATGTTCTCGTATTGGTTAAGACCTGTCTTTGCCTTTAAGGTCTTTAGCTCCTGTTTAAAGAATTCTCTCATAAAAAATCAAAATTTCATAAATGCTAACCAAATAGTTCTACCATGTTTACCTGTGACATGACCGAATAAAGGCTTATGATTGATAACGCTTAATACTTTATTCAAAGTTATCTGTGCCTCGTTCCATTTAAATATCAAAGTGCCGTGTGGTTGTAAAACTCTCATACATTCGTCCATACCCGCGCGAATATCATCTTCCCAAGTAGGAAGAAGAACACCATATTTTTGCGCCATCCATGTATCCTTCCCTAATTTTTTCATATGCGGTGGATCTAATACTACCATTTTAAATGAATTATCAGGGTATGGCATTTTTCTAAAATCATGAATTTGATCAGGTTTCACAACTAATGGTCTACCGTCACAAAGCGTATATACCTCAGATCTTATATCAGCAAATAAAACTTTAGGGTTTTCTTTATCAAACCAAAACATTTTACTACCACAGCAAGCGTCTAATATTGGTTTGTTAATATCTTCTATTTGTAGAGATTCAGTATATATTTTTATAACTTCTCCAAAAGTAGTTTCTAATCCATCTTTAGATTGGGAATTAAATAAATGTTCCCAGTCTTTATACTTTAACTGTTTTGCCCTTATCTCTTTTGCTTCTTGTAGTGTCATATTCCATCTAGGTTAAATCGTTCTACTGGTTTACCGTTCAATTTATCTACTTTTTGCTTACCGTTCTTCAACTGGTAAAGAAAGGCCTGTCTGAGGCCGCTGCAATCCCTCTGGTGATAGTCTTCCGGATCAGCGTCACATTTTAGCTTGAAATGAGAAAGTTCCTCTGTTAGGTTTAAAAATCGGTAATTCATCTTGTATGATTCTAAAGTCATTGAATCAAAGGCAAGATTCCAATTTTCTTCAAATCGCGATTCCTTTTCCTTTACTTGTTCCATAACCTTATCCTTATCTTGTTCCTTATCCTTGGCCCCTTGTAAGGGGCTTGTATGCCCCTTTGGTTTATGTAGGTTATGTTTATTTAAAATTGAAATTACAGATACATGCATCCGGTTTGAGTCCTTCAATTCACCATACTGAAAAGAAATAAAATCGGGCACAAACCATTTGAATTTATCAATAGCTACAATTCTATCACCAAAAATTGCCTTTGCTTTTTCGTAATCCAATCCAGGTTCCCCAGTTCGAATTCGAGCTACTTCAAAGTCTACCTGCCAAATACCAGCGTGGTCACAATCGTCTAGGATATACATCCAAAGCAGTTTGTAAGCCCCATCTAAGCCCCTTATAAAGGGCTTCTTCCATTTCTCTGTGTCGGTAAAGCGTTTTGGCATAGACGTAAAATAAAAAAACCCTCGTTTGGTTTCGCCCGACAGCTACTCCCACCCGAAGGTTCTTTGATGCTTTTACATTTGACTGTGTCGGCAGCCGTATTAATGTGATTGTAAAATTATATGGTCACCCTGTGTAAACCAAACGTATGGCACAATATTTTTCAACAATCTGTAAACTTTTATACCTGTGGAAATTATGTGTAAAAAAAAGGACTGCTGACATGAAGTCAAACAGCCCATTTTTAAAAGCTAAGTGTTCGTGCTAACACCTATTCAGTCCATTCTTCAAGCGTTATTTTGTACTGTTTTCCAGGCACAAAAATATCAGCTCCAGGATTTGTCAAAGAAAATTCAAGCTTTCCAGAAGGAGTAGCTTGCGCGTAGTTGTTGTCTTCTGGTTTCCCATAGACAGCATTCAATACTATGTTCTTTTGAATGTACTCTCTCGTCTCCACCGCCCCATTGTTTTGGGATACAGTGTAAGACTTGACCCCGCCAATGTGATCCGTAACAGGCCCACAGGTTAGCTTCATTGTAACTTTTTTGAAAGTTTCCATAATTGTTGTTCGTTCGATTTGGCCCTCGTCCCCGGGATTAACCTTCTTATAACCACTCCTAAACTTAGGAGCAGAGTTGTAGATCAATCTTGATCTGTAGTTCGGATCTTTCATATCTCCATTAGAGGAGGCGGGACAAATATAATAAAAAAAGCCCTGCATTTCTACAGGGCCACCGCGAAAAAATAGGCGCGAATTAAAAAGTGATTTAAGGCTCAGGCGAAAGCCCCATAACGCAATACCCTTTTTCAATACCAAAATCTCCACCGTGTAAAATGTACGTGACTCTTCGTCTGCATTCATTTCCTGTATACTCCTGTTTATCAGGATCAAATTCCTTTAGCCAAAGGATGTCATTTATTTGATAATCGCGATCATTCTTACGAACCTCAAACGGCTTATCGTTCATGAATACCCGAACATAGTATTTTGGCCAAGTTTTTAAATAGTGTATCATATCTATGTCTTTTTAAGCCCTCTCTTCGCGTAAGGTTTATGCGCTCTCGGTGGGCCTTTTATCAACGTCTGGCAGTGATTGCAGATAATCGTTAACCTCTATAGCCCGCGCTTTCAACTCTTCACCCCATTGCTGGTAGTGAATGCGCTCGGATGGTTTTATTCCTGAGCCTTCGTGATCAGCCAAATATTCGCCCACTCTCATCACAAAAGACAGCACCGTAGCCGACCAATGATGTGAGCCTATTTGACTATTTGAAAATTTACTGTTCGTCTCCTTTGTCTTTGCTTCCATGGGTTACTTTTAGTTTTGTTCATCGTCTCTAATGTGTTCATCGTAATAAGCCCAACCTAGCATAGATAAGAGTCCTACTACAATTGTGATTAACGCTATTATAGATACTGTATCTAATGTCATAAATAATCAAATTGTTTTATATTCTTTTTCGTTTCCTCATTCAATAGCCTAACAATTAACTCAGCCCTCTTCCTTTGTTTAAAGGTGGTACTGCCTTCATTTGAATATGTTGATGCCCATTCTACACCATCACTGGATTCAATAGATAAAGAATTTATAGCTGTTTCAGTAACTTTGAATTTTGGTTTGTTTGCTTCCATGATACTGCTATTTTGATTTATGTCTTTTCAATCTTTTTATAAATCCCGATAACTCAGTATATAATAGTTCAAAATAAACGTCCAGCATAACATCAATTCGATCCCTTACTTTCTTTGGCATCCATGCTGACCCTTGACGAACTTTAAGTAGTGCATTGTATGCTTTTTCAAGTTGCTTTTGTTTAGCCTTTAAATAGCCAATACGACTTTTGTATTTCCATGTTGGATAGGCGAGTCTCTTTTTCTTTTCCATTATCTTACTGTTTGGGGGTTAGTGGTGATACCTACTTTTTAAGTGAGTACTTTGCGAAGCGAACGGGAGACAGATTTATAATCTCCGTCTGTATGTTCATGCCTTCGTTCCTCAACTGGTTTACGCGGGCGGCTAATCTGTATATCCCGTAGTCGCGTAGCATTCTCAAAGGTGTAAGTTTTCGGCCTGACTTTAGAAGTCTACGGCAAATAGAATTTTGTGACTCTGTGCGGTTCATTTGTTTATTTTTTATCGTTTGTACCAAAGAGGAATTCTTGCCTCTAGTATTCCAAATTCATTTGATGCCTCCTGAGTATAACCGGGCCATTTGTTTTCCTTTTCTGCCTTAGATAATTTACTCAATAGGTAGTGAAATCCGTCCATAACGGAGCCAATATCTTGCTCGGAAAACTCGTAGATAGTTGCATTGTATGGAGGAACTTTCTCCACGACAAGCCAAAAATAACTATCTACTTGTTCCATCAAACCTGACCTTAAACATCCGGTGATTTCTACACAAGCTTGTAAAGGGTAATCCCATTTGTTCATCTCCTTACTGAATGCTTCCGGTGATCCGTCCAAAGTTGTTTTAAGGTTTACGATTACATTCTTTTTTCGCTTGCAAATGTCGGGGCGTGTTTTCAATTTAACGCCTGTTTCCGGGTCCGTCCAGAATAGGGATAGCTGATACTCTGTATTCTTTATTAGTGCCTGTATCGCCTTATCCTGATAGCAGGATGAAAGCATTTCTTCAACCACGTCAAAACTTTCGTTTCCGGTATCCTGAATGATGTACTTGCCTTTGTTCTTTTCGTAGAACTCTTTTGCTCCGTCCTTGTAAACTGTAGAATTTCTTGGAACCTTCAAGTCCTTATTCTCATTCAAGGCTTTTTCAATCAGTTCCTTATCAGGAAAGATCGCCACTTTTTCCAGGTATTCAGTGCCAGACAGCAAAGCAAGCTCAAACGCATTACCGAAAGCGAACTGGCTCTTTTCTTCGCGTGGCAAACATCCCCTACGATACCAATCGAAATGTTTTAGCGATGTCTTGGCGTACTTCAATGTAGTTGCCGAAACGTGCGTTTGGTTCGCGTGGTAGTCTTCTATTGAGATGTTATCGTAAATCCCGTCATTCATCTTTCATTGCGTTTGCGTACTTGTCGATAATCTTCTGATCTGGTTCAAATGAAATCACATCTCTACGGTTTAGATTTGCGCCAAATATGTTACCTAACATATCGCAGGCATCCTTTATTGCCAAGCTCTTAGCGATTGGGAAAGCCATAGAAACCGCACCGTTATTGATGTTTATCAAATCTGACGGGCTGGTTCCCTTAGCTGTTTGCAACTGCGCTGCCCCGATTCCGTCATGGTACTCAAATTGCCCCGTAGCTGGATTGAAATAGTGAACCCTAACGGTAACCCACACACCATTAAAAGCCGTTCCTTGCCCTGTAATTTCGATTCTGTAGGCCTTAAAAATCTTTCTTAGCAAATGCTCTACCTTGTCAATAGGAAGGTATAAATGCCCTTTAATGTAAGGATGCTCTTTTACCCATTTCTGAGGTGGGGGCGTTCCCAGGATTGCATTTAGTCCCTCTGACTTTCCAGCCACTGCAATACTATCGTCAAATAGTTCTGCCAGTGTTGGAAGTTTTGAATGTTCCGGCTGCTCCGGTACGGTCTTTTTTAATTGCTGGTTGTCCATTGTTCTAAAAAGGGGGTTAAACGGTGTGCATTGCAGTTAAAGAAACACTACCAACATGCTCAACTTTACGCCAGTGCTTATAATGCCTCTGGATTGAGTCGATAACTATTTCATGCGATTTCCACATTTCACGATGCTTAAGCCATTGCGATTTTAAGGCTTTTTTTAGTTTACGAGGAATTCTTGTCTGGTTCATATTCTTTAATCGTTTTGGTTAGAAAAGGGGTGAAAGGTAACTGTCTGGTAAGGTTGTCTCGGTTCTGTACGTATTGGCATAGAGTCCGTTACTACTCATAAGCATAACGCTATAGTTACCCTCGTTGAATGATAATATCTTCACTATAAAGGTGTCCATCATTCCGTCTAAGCGGACTAATTGGCCTTCTGTAAATCGCTGTTTCATATTGTTAATCGTTGTTTGCTCTATAGTATCCGGGCTTGTTTGGAGCATCCATAAAATATGATTTATGCCACTCACTGTAAGCTTCATTAAAAGCCTTCTCACTTTCAAAGTCAGGCCACATTTTATTGTCGAAACCATAGTCTTTTTTCTTAGGTTCTATTAGTCTCATTCTGGCTTCAAATTCAGCACAATCAGATTCGTATCTGTCCCACTGCTCTTTGGTTGTTTCTTTTCCGTTAAGGTCTTTTGGGTAGCTCATATAATTAATTGGTTAGTTCTGCGTTGTTCTTCTGGTCTTCTAAATACTCCTCTTTGCAGGAAACACACAGATCATAGCCGTCTACTTTGTCGATGTATTCTTCATCGTGTGAGCAATCGCAGAAATCGCACTTAACGAAGTTACGAAAGAACGTGTGTTCTGCTGGGCTAAAGTTGGGGTTATTGCTTGTGTAAACTGACATAGTGGGTAGTCTTTAATGGGTTAGGGGATTAGATACAAAGTCTCAAAAAGTCTTCCGATGATAAATTCCGCTTTGTGTACATTACAGATAAGCAGTCCGCAATAGGGGCAACGTTTGCTTCCTCATCACAGATAACAAATCCGTCTGCTGGTTGCCATTCAATAGAAGCATCAAATTCACACATTGGTTTAATTGATTGCTCTAATTCTTTAAGCGAACTCATGTATTTTCTATGCGCATTTATAACTTTTGAAAGTTTCTTGGATGCATCAAATTTGTTCATTTGTCTTTTATCTGTTAAAGTGTTGCTGTTTCGCTTTCGATTATGATGTAAAGTAAATAAAGCCGTTTCATATTTGCAACAGTTGCATATAAAATATTTTTGTTTTACTTTTGAGCATGCTTACAAACAGACCACCAAAACAGTACACAATAGCCCAATTTGCTAAAAAACACGAATTGGCCCGTTCTACTGTATGGCGTTGGGTGACTGACAAGGATCAGGAGAAACGCCTAAAAATGTATGATGCTAAAAAAATTAAGGTAGCGGGGAAAATATTTATTGAGGCATGAAGCTTAAAATAGGTCAGGTAGTAAAGTGTGATCCTTCTGGACCTCATCCCGGCCCTCGAATAGCTAAAATAAAGCAATTAACTAAACGAGTTGATGGTACTTTTGGAGAACCTGCATTGGTTGGATATATCGATTATCCAGAAGAATCAGCCGGATGGTTTTATTGCTATGGTGCTTGGGTAAGAAACTGCAAACCAATTAAATTTTAAAATTATGCCTTTTGTAAAATCAGATTTTTGGCGTCATAAAGACGTGAATATTATCGAGTTTGGAACCGGTGATATTCAAATGACTAAAATGTTACTACAGGAAAACAGGGAACTATGTATTGCCTTTCATATTGGATCTGAGGGCGAAATAGGTCGCACAACAAATGAATACGCTGGAAAACCCGTAGATGAAATGTCCGAAATTAAAACACTGTTCGTCTTTAAAAAGAAAGAGTCTATTGATGCGGTTATCGAAACGCTTCAAGAGCTTAAAACAGAGTTTGAAAAGATCAGTGTTTAGCCTACCCAACAATACAGAGATAACCATGAGAATAACAGTAACAGTTGACTTATCCAAAGAATGCCGACATATCTATGAGTTCAATACTTTTGATATGAACGTGGTGCTTGTTGGCGTCCGCGAAGAACGAAAGCCACAAGGTAAACGCGCATGGAAAATGGTTTCATTTTGGGATAACTACAATAAACGATATTCAACTATTAAAGAATCTCCACCATTGCCGTTAGAAGTTAGGCGTAAAGCTGGTGACGAAATGGTAAAAATGATCCGAGTAATGACTTGGGATGAATGGAAAAAGATTTAACCGGCCCGAAAACTTAAACCTATTTAAAGGATGAAAGCAATCGAATTTAAAGAACAAAACACGATATTCGCTAAAGATCAACCAGAATACCTACCATTACCAGCGTTTAGGAATGATTCACCACAAGGTGAAGTAGTCTTTTGCATGGGTCTTTCTTTTAAGGAAAGATTAAAACTTCTTTTAACTGGAAAAATTTGGGTTAGTTTATTAACTTTCAATAAGCCATTAACGCCTTCTTTTCTAACCGTGAATAAAAATGAAGTCCTCATCACAAAGTAAGATAAAATATAAGCGTGAAGGAGATGATACTTTTTGGGTTATAGTCGAAGGACAAAGGCCAATAAAAGGACGCATTAAAAACTTCATGAATGGGCTAATGAAACGCAGTGCCGGAATACCTCCTTCTTCAAGATCGGATTTAAAATGGTTAACGGATAAAGACTACCACGGAAAATGAAAATTGACCCATTAAAAAGTAAGCTGCTTTGCGCAAATGGTGGCCCTAAGAAATGCCGGATAACTTGTGAGCAATGTCGAAAGATAGCCTCACTTCCAAAACAAACGAGTAAGTAGAATGAAAACATTTGAAATTAACGGGGTGACATATCAGGAGATACCACAATCCCCAAGACGCTTTAGCAAAAGCATGTCACATTTAATGATGGCAACCATGGTGATGGCAGGCGGATTTATGGACGTTGGGGGACGTGATCGGAAAGGCCCAAGAGTCGATTTAATTACTGAGTACGGGCTTATCCAGAATAAGAAATCTAAACTTTCTAGACGTGAACGTGAATGGGTTGTGGCTACTTTTGAACGAACATTCCGAAAGGTAGAAACTTCCGATACCTCCACGCCAGATACCCAGCCACCAGAACAATAATAATGATCCACCAAAACCAGGGTAATGTAAAGCCGGTCTTTTCGATAACCTTTACTTTTTCGCTTGTTTCCTCCTTCTTTTCTTCTTTCTTATTTACCTGTACTTCGCTTTTGGACTGATCAGTCTCTTTGATGTCCTCGGTTCGTTTGGTGGTCTTCTTCTTCTTAATCGGAACCTTTATTGACTCTTTGGTGACATCCTTCGGGTCGTTGATGAGCTTCCCGTCAGGCGTAATAAAGGCGGCTGAATCGATTATCTCCGTTGTCTCAGTAACCGCTTTTGTTTCCTTCTGAATATCGTTCTTTACTGTGGCCGCTGAATCTACCTTGTTGGCCTCTTCCTTTTGAGTCTCCTGCTTAGAAATGTTTTTCTGAACCCTGCATGAGGTGAAAAAGATAGTGGCTGTAATCGAAAGGAATAGGGCTATTTTTGTATTTAACATAACATTGTGTAATATTGCACGTCTACGGTGATGCACTAAAACGGTAGAAAAACCTCGAGAAAAACATTAGGAGCCTTGCGGTCAGGGGTGTTTACCTGATAGCTAAAAATGAGGCTCCCTTTGTTCCTACCTCAAGTTTAAATCATTCCCGGCTTCCAGTCGTTAAAAGGAATATATCGGTCCTTCAATTTTATCAGTACCTCTTTTCTGTTTCCTGTCTTTTTCTTGCTGCAATGTACCCATGCGAAGTTTCCGGATGGATCTGGATATTCTCCAATAAGCTGATCGAATTCAAGGCTGTGCTTAATGAATTCAAAAATAGAGTGGTTTGTGCCGTATCCAAATGTATCGGCATCGATGTCAATCGCCTCCCCCCTCATATGCTGGCTAGTCGTAGAGCTTCCGCCAATGGCCGTGTTTAACTCATGGCAACGAAAGAAAGAACTTGCCGCCAGGGGGCCGTTAACGTATTCGCGGACCGGATCAAATATCTCCGAAGCTACGTATTTCATGGCATCTAATTGCTGCTCGTTTGGGATATTTGGTATGCCTAGCCTTATGGCTGTCTGGCTTTTAATGGCCTCTTCGTAGGTGACGTATTTTGATATTTTCATAACCCAAGATGGTTTTTAATTACGGCAATATCAGTCTTGCACTGATTTATTCCCTCCTGATTGTCCTTTATTTCGTCCTTTACATCGCGGATCTGAGATACCAAAATAAAACCCAAAACGGCCATAATTATACCCATGAACCAGTTTCCGTCAATGCCCCCTGAGGAATTGATTTGCGAAAGTATATTTGGAGGAAAAAAGAATGGTATCATTTCAGTCTTTGTTTTAATTCGGCCAGATCACTAGCCATTTGTTTTCGTTCCTTCTTTTGCTTTCGGGCTATATCCCGCTGTGTTTTTGTGTAGTACGTCAATCCAAATCCTATCGCTATCGATCCAAGTATAATGAGTAGTTCAATTTTTGAGCCATCCGGATTTTCCATATTTCATGAATTCATACATGAAAGTTAGCGCAAAAATAAACCCGGTTAAAGTATTCATGCTAACTGGAATTAATCCATTGCTCCACCAAACATTATTTCCCTCCAAAATCCAGTCCGCATAATCAAAAATGTTTAATACGGTAACTACAATCGATGTTATAGTCCACGACTTGTCCCCAAAAATGGACATAAAACTTAGCAAAATAACTGGCACGAAGTTACCTATGTGCCAGATAAAACCCACTTTTGAAACAGAATGACCTGTAATTGGATGGACAAACACGCCAGTAATATTCTCAAACCAAAGGAATATTGATCGTGAAATTATTACCAGTGTGAAAATTATAGGCTTCATTTACATGGGGGATAACCAGTGAACCCGCATAAGTTGCCAGGTACTCCGGCCTGAATGTTTGTGTACAGTTTTATATCGTGCTTTTTGGCCTCAATCATGAGTTCTCCAGCGCATTTAAAAACCAGCTCCATCATTTCCTTACTTTCGTTACTGCTTTGGTAACTCAAAAAGGACGGGAATACTACCGCCTTATCTTTGCAATTACAATCTTTTTTGTCGCACATATCTATTTTTATTTAATTTCTTTTTCTTCTTTGCCATAGCTTTTATTGTTCAATAGGTAATGATTGATCCCCTGGTAATACATTTGCTAATGTATTGTAAACTACGTCTAGCCCAGCACTATTTAGTATCTCTGAATCTGTTGGTTGGCCGTTACCATCGAGTACCGGAACGCCATTATAATTAGCTAGCCAAAATCTTGTAATCGCGACTACATCCAAAGTTACTGTGCCTTTAGTAAAGTTCTTAGCGTAGTTCACCTGCTTCTGCCATGCTAAATTTGATGGTGTTTGCGGAAGGTAAACATTGGCTTTGGACATTAACGCCTGAACAATTCTATCCCTAAAAGAGGATGTTTGCGCAAGTGTTGATTTTTGAGATAGTGTTAGCTGCGCACTAGCAGATAATGAGATAAGTAAAAACGAAAGTAAGATTAATTTTTTCATTGTCGTTATTTGTTTATTGGATTACGGAATAAAACCATTTGTACTGAGTTGACGCTGTTAAAGCAGTAGTTCCACTTGTGACAACAAAAGTTGTAGTAGTACTTGTGACGTAAACCATCGTAAGGGCCGCTGCAAGTCCTGCTGCGTTTGCGTTGTTAGGAGTAAGCTGAATATTTGGCGCAGAAGCAAATGATTTATTAAAAGTAATCGTTGCTATTGTAGAGTTTGTTCCGGTTGGTGTTGTTCCTGTAGTAACGTCAACGATTCCACTCATATCAGTCGCGTTAGTTACTACAACTGTTGGTCCTGTTCCGGCTCCTGCTCCTGCTGCAATAGATGGGGCAGATGTGTTACCGCCTATATGATTTATCTTCAATGTTCCGTCATCTGTTACTGTTCCTAATAAAGTATTACCTGAATCAGCCCAACGATGATTAATAGTAGAGTTAGTAGTACCTAACCCACGTTGATCTACGCGAGTGCTGGTTGTAACTGTGGTGCCTCCTAAAAGCACCTGTCCTGATGTGGCTCGCAAAGCCAAATGAGTAAGTCCCGTTGTTGATGTTAGTACAGGGTCAATATCTAAATCTATACCAGTACCCGAATAGCTTCCTAATGTATTGTAAGTTGGTTGTATCAAATTTTTAAAAGATGCAGTACCTGAGCTAGACGATAAACCAGATAAATACGCAATATTTATTATGGATGGGCTATTTGTCATGCCTCCATAGGTATTATCCACAACCCATCCATAAATAGTTTGCGTTGCAGCATTAGCGCTTATTGTTTGATTTTGGTGGAACCCCCTATAAATATCGCTTGCAGAAGCTCTCAAAGTTGGACTTCCTTGCATAATAAAAGCAGTGGAGTTATTTGACGTCATCGTATACGTTGGCGCAATTCGATAGTAGTTTTGAATAGCGGTATTTGAACTTGCATTTAATGAGCCGGTAATATTTGCCGTTCCAACTACCGCTAAATTACCGTCTAACTGTGTCGCCCCCGCTTGTACCCATAATGAGTAAGGGTTTGTAATTGTTCCACCGCCAGTAATAGCGGGCGAATCGGCAATCGCAACCGTGGCCGCTTTTGTTATTGTAGAGGCAACCGAGTAAGTAGGCTTTTGAAAAACAACCTCTCTTTGTGTCGTTATCGCGCCAGTGTTAAAGGTTTTAGTTTGGCTGAAATCAAAATTTAATCTTATTGATTCCGTTGACGCAGTTAAGCCCGATAACGTTGGACCAGTTATTGTTTGATTCCCAGTAAGCGTACCGCCAGAAGCAAGGCTCCAATACGGAGCTGTTCCGGTTATAGCCGAATTAAAATTGGTCCAAGATGGAGTGCCTAACCATGTAGAAACACCTGTACCAAGGCCACTTAGATTTGATTGCGCATATTGTCCCCAAGAAACAGCCGCACCACTACCGCCAGATAAAATAGTATTGCCTGATGAACCAAAATTTGCACCACCTATTCCAAGTTGCCCAGATCCACCAAAACGGAAAACTTCTGCCGCTGTTACGCTATTGTCAGGCGTTGCGTCAAATGATATATAGGTTCCGTTATTAGCATCTGTGAAGGTTTGATTCGCTTTGATGTTTATCAATCCGGTTGAGGCTGCTGCATATTGAGTCGTCCCATACCCCCTTCCACTAAATGCCGCAATAACATCTCCGGAAGATAAAGCAGATGGAGATGCGGATGTACCGCGTGATCTTCTAACCATGAAAGCCGTACCGCTTGCGCTTGCGTTGTTATGTGTGTCGAAAGTTATTCGTAAAGGGTTTGCATCTAGTCCGATAATATGTTCAGTTGATCCGCTCACTGGGGATTGAATACTTGACTGCCTTGAAACAGTTAATAGGGATTGAGGGGTTACTCCAATACCTAAATTTGTTCCGTCAAAAATTGGAGCACCTGAAACAGATAAAGCCGTGGAGCTTGTAAAATAAGGAATCCTGTTCGTGCTACCTCCTGTTAATCCTGTACTTATTGGAATGCCAGTTATGTTTGTTCCGATTAACGAAGTAGGGGTAGCACCATCAAATAATGTTGCTCCTGTTCCAAGTTCATCAGTTAAGGCACCTCTCAAATTAGATGAAGTAAACGAACCTAATGAAGTAGCGTTTCCCGATGAAGTAATTGCGCCTGTTAAATTCGCATTTGTTGTTACTGTTCCGGCAGTAAGACCTGATGCAGTGCCGGTTAAGTTTGTAGCCACTCCACTTGAAGGCGTACCTAATGCCCCACCGTTAACGATAAAAGATCCAGCCGTCCCAATATTTACACCCAATGCAGTTTGTACGCCTGTTCCAAAAGTTATAGCTGATTGTTTATTGTTGAATGTTGTCCAATCTGTAGATGTCAAAAATCCTTTATTGCTTCCGCTTGATTCCTGACCATTCGTATAATCAATCGAAATATTTCCACTGGATGCATCAAAATCATTTGCCGTAAAGCTAGCCGCTCCCTTTGTCGATCCATCCGCTGCCGCATTATTTATACCTATGGTTCCTGTGGTTGTAATCGTTCCACCGGTAATTGGTGAGGTGGTCGCAATGCTACTTACAGTTCCACCACCACCACCACTACCGCCTGATAGTTTCCATTTATTAGCCGCTGAATCGTAAATAACCCACCAAACAGAACCAGCCGTAATATCTCCTGAGCTTAAAGCTGTGCCGTCTGCTTTTGTCAAAGCAACTGCACCAGTGCTGCTAATGTTTAGCGTTGCTGTAGTTGTGTTGGCGTTGGTGAATTTTAATCGCAAAGTTGCCCCGTTAGTTAGAGTCATTGCAGTAGTCGGACTATACGAATAGGTATCTGTTCCTGTGGCTGATGGTAGGCTATAGGTAGCCAAACTCGTCTGCCCGAAAGACCAAAGCGATAAAAGTAAAAACGGTATTAGGATTAATTTTCTCATTGCGGTGTATCTGTTTTTTTTGCTGCTACCTTATCAACGCGATTAAAGATCCGTGAAAAATAATCGTCATTGATAAAAATCAATACTATCCCGATCAATAGCGGAACCAAAGGTATATACCACTCGTACGGGATGTCCTGCTTTAATACCACAAAAGCGGGTATGATGTATTTAACTACGTACATTAACGCAGTGATTAATAGGAAAATACCTCCGATAATTGAGGTTACCGGGTTTCGCTTTATGTTCACGTTATCAATGTGAATCAAGCTGTTTTCTTTTCTTTGCTCTTCCATAGACGTAAAGTTAATATTTTTTAAATTGTGCGTAAGTGCTTGCCCCGTCAACCATTGACTGAATTATTGTATTCTGCGGCCAGATGTCATCTCCATAGGTCCAAGTGCTACCAATTGGTACTTTCCAAAAATCCTCTTCGTGATTTGTTGATGGTGGCAATGTATCCGTAGTTGACCACGCCCCCCTATTGTATGCTGCTTTTGGGATCTCTACAAATATGTAGGCATCAGTTACGTTAAACTTGAACTTGTACAGAGTATTTGCCGGTCCAGACAGAACGATAGGAGTCAAAACAGATGTTGCGCCAGCATTACGTAAAGCATAAAGTGACTTTATTTGAGTTGTGTCGATGGTTAAAGTAAGTGGGTTAGAATTCCTCTTATTTATGATAAGATTGTACTCTCCACCATTGTTCAATCCTTGCAGTGTTAATGCTACCGCAGATCTTCCTACTGCGCAGTCCATCCACCCAAAAGCAGTGATTCGGTTTTGTAAATTCCATGTCAATGTATTCCCATCAGTTAGCCCGGTCCAATCAACACCGATAAAGAATTCATCTTTTATAAAACATGCGCTTTCAGCTATATCCTGTCTGTCTTCTGAATCAACCTGACCAGTGATCGCGCCAACTCCATTTGTTTTAATTCTGGAATTTTTTGCCGATATATAATTTGCCCTATCTCTGCGTGCCATCTCTAAATCAGGTTAAAATAGTTTCAAAATCACTCGAATAATCATTGTTATAATCCCCACTATAACTTCCGCCTCCATTACCTGGATTACCGTCACCTGGATCAGTAGACCCTCCGCCCGTGTCATCCACATCCGGATCAGAGCTAGATATTGCTGGTATCAATTGAAAAAGTTCTGCGCTCAGATTATTGTGTCGGTCATTTATTGAAAGTGAGTTACTTCCAAAATATCTGATAACAGTCAATCCTTTCAATATGAAATAATCCAAATAGTAAGAAGCTGTTCCACTTATTCCGTCAATGTTTTCAATAAAAAATCCGATGTTATCACTATCTGCTATAGTATTAAACTTTATGCTTTTAGTGAAATCAGCATCGTAACTCATGCCATCGACTGCCGTTACTTTCTGAACTACTACCCCGCTATTTAAAAGAACGATTACCAATCTATCAAGCCTTGGAAAATCTGTATCGGTGTTAATTCTGACCAAGTAAATATCGACATTTATACGGGTTCCTGATTTGATTTCTACAGGATTTAATTGTACATAATATTTGCTATCCTGCGAAACAGAAATAAAATCTACCTGTGGTTTAGGGGTAGCGTTTCCGACCCAATCGGAACCTATGCCGTAGTTGTTCCATTTCTGTGATGGTGTATCGGTGTCGGAAAATTCAGAATCTAAAACTGCAATGTCAGCCGGTACCGTGGTGCTTTTAATTACGCTCAGGAAATTAGTCTGCACCAAGTCCAAGAACGAACCGGAAATTTTCCACGTAGGTATTGAATATTGATTAGACAACCCCTTCATTAGAATTTGCTGAACTGTCGTGGTCTCTGAAAATCCTGATCTTGACCATCCAGAAGTAGGGTTTCCGTCAGAATCAGAAAACCAATTTGTATATATCTCCTTCTGAATTATCGAAGTTGGGTGATCTCCCGCAATTATCGGGTAGTCAAGTTTTTCTTTGAAGTTAGCATCATTAACTAAAGTTATAGTTTCAGATTGTATAGGTGCTTTTTTGTTTGGTAGCACCGATGCAATCACTCGTTTTAGATCAAATCTGTCAACCGGAATAATCAACCCTTCGTTAATTTCCTCCTCCCAAATGACCACATTATTAGGATCGGCATAATCGTCCGGAACTACTCTTAACTGTGGCGTATCTGTGTCTGTTGGTAGTGGGTTATTACCTGGGTTATCGTGAATATAATTACGCTCACCGTCATCAATTGTATCTCCTGTAGCCAATCTCAAAAAGAAATATCTGAATACTCCTGAAATTCTACCTTTTACTTTTACACCAAGAGGCAAAACACCTGTTGGTATAGCTGTTAATTGTGCTAGTGTGGCGAAATCTTCACTATAAGAAGTGTCAACTTGAAAAGTTAATCTAACGCCAACTAATTGTTCGCTGGTGAATGATGGTAACTCTATGGTCCTGTCAAATGATTTGAACTCTCTTTCAAACTGAGTTACCAGAATTTCATTCTGAACATAGAATCCAGAAGTAAACGTATTCCATCCTATGCGCTCACTATATTTATAGGTTGTACTTCCTACATCTAAAAACAAAGTCCATTTTAGTTTTATCCATTTAGGATCTACTGTTTTTGCTGGCACTATCGGATCGAATTCGTCTACATCTGTGTAAGCCTGTGATAGTAAGTATTGGTAGTCGAATGAAATCTTTAAAGAATCATTTTGGGTAGTGAACTGAAATGTGTTTGAGGATATGGTTACATAATGACCGAAATTGTTATCATTGTCTATTACACTTATCCCCTTAAACTTATTTTTTCTTGGTACAGTTATTATTTTACCATCACTTACTATTTGCTTATCGTCAATGTCCTCATCAAAGAAGCTTATGTGACCTGTTGTATGGTATATATTAGCTTGCCAAAGAATATCAAGACTACGACTAAATAAACTGTTGCGTATTTTTAATTGGTGATTTATTGTAATTGTCCCATAAGCTGGCAATATGTCCAAATTGGCATCCTGATCAGCGAACAAAATTCCATTGCCGGCATTCGGTGAAACTATCGAGACAATAGGGTCAAAAGTACCATTCCCGCCAACTATCTTTACTCCGTCTTTTGTAAATGTCCGGTAATTATACGCCTGTGTTTTGTTATCTACTTCAACGATGTTAAACCATCCTAAGCACTGAATAATTTCTGCGCCAAATGGTTTCAATATCGCTTCCAACACTTCATCACAATTCAATGGCTCTCCATCTTCATCATAAAAAGAATCAACGTTAAAATAGGTCTGGTCTAATGGATCATCGTTTGCCCCTGTATCGAATCCTGTTGCATACTTATTAACAGAAGATCGTACTCCTAAATTCATGTTTAATTTATTCAGGCAGATCATGATTATCGAAATCAAAGACATTCTCCCAGTAAAATTATTACCGCTGTCGTCCTGAAACGTATAATTTGACAAAGTATCTAATCCGTCTACCGCATTTAGATTTACAGGATAAGGCTTAGAGATATAAGGCTCGCTGTATATTGAAGGAGTTACGAACCCGCGCCAAACTTCTGTTCCTACTGGCTTCTGAAATACAGGCATGAACTTCCTGTCGTTCTGAGAAAACATACCTATGTATCTCAAATCAGAAGTGCTTATTAAGCTGATCTGCGCGTTAGTTCCTCTTATTACTTGGAATTTGTTATTTATGTCGCCAGCTACTTTGTTAAGCGTTACAGGCGCATCACCGTCTGAAATCTCATCATTTACAGTACCAGTATATTGGCTCTGTTTTATGTCCATCCGTGAGGTGACAAGGTTTTGAATATCCTTAAATTCCTGACGGTAAAGAGTCCCGTAAAAAGAGGGATCAACAGTCATTATAACCCTGATGAAAGCCACGCAATTATAAACGTCATAGGCATAAATATCATGGACACCAACTCCTATGTAATTGTTGTATCCCTCATCAGTGTTATTAAAAATTCCAGTTTCATTAGTTGCTCTTCCGTAGTAACCAAAATTAGTAGGACTTAACGTAGAATATTTTACTGGATTTTCTGTTGTTGCGTGTGAACTTACCGCATGAACCCTGAACCCCCCATTTAGAGAATATGGAGAAGATGGATAAGCTAATATTTCGTAAGGTTCATCAAAATGAATATCACAAACTATTGGCGGGTCGTCAGGGTCAGGATTAAGCACACAATAAGGGCTATTTTCTTCAATAAAAACAGTCCAGTATGGGAAACTTGCATTTGCTAATGTTGATCTGAATTCGTTCTTATCATTACCAGAACAAAACGCAAAATTTGAAATTAATATGTTTGTGTTGATTCTTGCTGCTGGATTTTCTATCCTATGCCAGTTTGAAAATTGACTTTCTAGCATTGTCCCCAAATCAGGGCCGCTTGTAATCAGTGTTGTTGTTGCTCCTGGATTATCTTCTCTGTATACTTTAATGGCTACGGCAACATCATCCCAGTAAGATATAATTCTATCGCCTGTATTGAATAGGGCAAATTCACTACTATCAGTAGACGTCAGACTCATGTTTGACAATTCCCAAACAGCGTCTAAAACAAATGTTGATGTTATAAATGCTCTATCAAAAGTATACCCACCTGCGTTGAAATTATATGTTATTGTGCTTGCGCCCTCAGGGGCTAAAACAAATTGATCTGAAATCAAAGAAACTCCATTGTATACCTGGATTCTGAATGTTGCTGTGTCATCCGTTCCAGTAAGAGTAAGATCAAATGTTAATGCAAAATTATTACCGTAACTGACGTCTATTTTTGGTGAGAACGCGGGAGATGTCATTTGAACTCCACCAGTGAATACTATTAGATTTGAAGCCTTGCTATCTTCGTTTACAGAAGTCCAATTTGTAAGATCAGAGAAATCAGAATCATCTACTGCTGGTAATGCGTAGTTTTTAGCAAGCGTTATGGCTGATATTAGATGTTCCATTTATCCGCCCCCTCTGCTTTTTGTATACTCATAATTTTTTGCGGCCCAATAAATATCCTTTCCTGATTGCTTGCCGACAACCTCTATCTTTAATTCAAGCGGTTTTGATTGAACGTTATCCGCTGCCCGTGATGTATTCTCACCGCCAGACGAACCTACCCCTCCATTAATTGCCCTCTTTGCGTTATTTGCAGATTTGCTTAATGCTGCTCCTGCTGCTACTAATGCAATACCAGCGGCCACTGCTTGCGGACCAGGTAGTTTAATGGCGATCTTTCCTAATCCGATAGCTATTAAAGCTCCTCCAACTGATTGCATAATGCCGCCTACTAAAGCCTTTAATCTATCTCCGAAAGGAAGTAATTGACCAACTCCATTATTTAAATCAGCAAAGAACTCACCTAATGTCTGAGCGAACTCAGTAACAATTGGAGCTAGTTCAACGTTGATCTCTTTGAACTCATTGAAGAAGTTTTTTATAGGTTCAACGCTTGGTAATTTGAAATTCTTTGAAAACTCAGAGAAGTCAGGTAATTTAATATCTCCGTATTTTCTTATTTCTGCAATCTTCTCTAAAATATCTCCAATGGATTTCATTTTCTTGGTGTACTCATCAAGTATGCCTCCATTTTGATATTTAAAAGCATTTGAACTTTTCTCAACAACACCAAGAAGGGAATTCATTTCTTTTGTCAGATTCTTGATCTGATCTTGAACGCTTCTTATTGCACCTCTCTCAGAAAGACCTCCTATTGAATCCTCAAGTTCCTTAATAGCACTCTTTAAAAAATCAACTGTTCTTGCTCCTGTTGATAATTTATCAAATGGTGAAGTTTGTCTTCCTCCCTCACCGTTTAATGGCAATCCACTTAATGGATCAACCTCAAAAGCCGGTATAAAAGAAGCCTTTTTGGCTGCTACGGCCTTTTGTTTTTCTAATTTATCGGTAACCTTATCTAGCTCATCATTGAAGTCTTTCAACATTTTCAGACCCAGGGGTCCATTAGTCAAAGCCAAAAGACTAGTAAATAATCCCGCTCCTTTTCCCTGTCCGGTAAGTTTTACAAGTACCGTTAGTTCTTGTGTAATCTCTCTTAAAAAGCTAGTTACTCCACTGGCCTTTAAAATAAGACCATCGAATGCGCTGGTAAGCTTAATTACATCACCTTGCAAGTTATCCTGCATGGTTGCGGCCATCTTTGCAACCTCACCTTCCGCATTACTATAAGCCGCTGCCGCTGCATCTACTTTTTCGGTATTCTTTGCCAGGATCAAAAGAGAAGCATAAGCCGTACGGCCTACTTCACTCATGGCATCTGCCCCACTTAATCCTGCTGACGCAAGCTCTTTTAATCGCTTGGTGAGTATTGGACCCGCTCCCTGACCTAAATCGGAAATGATCTTTCTTAGGGATGTTCCGGCCATCGATCCGCGAATACCGTTATCTGCCAATACCCCTAAAAGGGCCGTGGTTTGCTCCAATGAAAGGTTTGCATTCGCTGCCACAGGGGCAACGTATTTCATGGCTTCCCCAAAGTTTTCAAGCCCAAGGGCGGATTTATTGAAGCTGGACGCCATCACATCGGCCACACGCTGGGTTTCGCTGGCATCCAAACCAAATGCCCGCACGGTCGATCCGGCTATGTCTGCTGACTTTGCCAGGTCTTCCCCGGTAGCTGCCGCAAGATCCAGTGTTGCTTTTGTGGCATTCAGGATTTCTTTTGTACTAAATCCTAAACGGCCATAAGCTACCTGTAATTGAGAAACTTCCTTTGCTGTGAATTTTGTAGCTGCGCCAAGTTCTAAAGCATTTTTGGTCAGCTTGTCGAATTCTACACCGGTTGCCCCCGTGATTGCTTTAACCTCCGACATTGAGGCTTCAAAATCCATTATAACACCGACCCCGTATTTCAGTCCATTGTAAACGGTCTGCGCTCCGAATGTGACGCCTAAAGATTGACCGACTGATTTAAGGGTATTTTGAAGTAGCCCTAATTGTGCCTGCATGCTCCTGATGGAAGCATTGAATTCCGCATTATTTGCGGTAATCTGCACTGCCATCTTAGCTAAAACACTCTGAGCCATTTTAATTAAATCTATTTGTGACCTCGTCCGGTGTTAGCGGCACGCTTTTTATCTCTTCTTTTTCTTCCTCCTTGTCAAAGGAAAGTTTTATAAAATCCTTCCTCTGATATGGTTCTGGTTTTTTCTTTGAATCCCTTACAGTATTATAAATAGCTGCAATCAACTCCCATGTATGGTGTAATTTTATCTCTTCATCCAACTTCGTCCTCTCTAAATTACGGTTGTGCCTGTCTATAAAAAGCATCCACTCGTATAAACTCAATTCGTAAAACTCATTCGGCATTAGCCCAATTTCTGCCACTGCCAACTGTAGCGAATCTTCAAATGTTACTGCCCCGCTTCCTGTGTCGGGGCTTCCTGGTTTTTTATTTCAGGCGTTTTAAAATGCTCTGTCATCATTCGCATGGCTTCGATCAGTCCTATGGTATCTAACCAATCGGACACATCTTGCGCGCTTGGAACGTTTGAAAAATCCCCTTCTCCTTCGTTGTAATTAATGGCCGCTGCTCGAAAGAAGTTTGTCAACGTTACAATACTAGTTTCTTGTTCTTGTGTTATGCCAAGCCTTTTCCAAAGCTCGTCCATAGAACATTTTTCCAGTTCACATGCTTTGCCGTGACAAAGCATATTGAATCGGAAGCCGACTTTTTTACCATCGACTTCCATTGTAAAGATTTTTTTTACCATTTATTAAGTTGTGCTATATGACCACTCACCATCTACGGTAAACGTTCCTGAGAACGTGCTGCCGGCATTCAATGGGCCTTCCCATGCCAATGTATTCAGATAAGCAAAGCAAGTGATCGCCAACTCATCATCAACAAGCATTTTTACCCATACCCTTGTTTTGTTCTTATGAATCACGATTAAATCTTGAAATCCATAAGTTGAAGCCGGATTAAACAACCCAGCAAAGGGGAAAGATGATTGATTGCCGCCAGCCAAAACTTTGCGGGCTCCATTATCATCTTTGCACGTTACGTCAATCTCATCATTCTGAGAATTGAAACTATTCGTAGTAAGGCACCCGATCAGTTGATTTTCAACATAGAGGCCAACGTTATTTCCATTTACAACAGCCATTTTATTAATATTTAAGGTTTGCTAATTCTATTTTTTTCTTTCCTTCTGGCGGATACTTGCCTGAATAATCATCCGCAAATCCCCGCTCTTTCAATTCTTTTCTAAGTTCCTTGCCTACTTGTAAGATGGTTCCTACTGGATACTTTTTTCCGAAAGTATTTGTCCAACTTTTTTTAAGTTCCACCCTCATCGTAAGTACAATCAAATTGTGAAATCCTGCTATACAATCCGTTCCCCTCTCCCTGAAAAACATAATCGTCTGACGTTCCTGTGAGATTCACAAATGCTACTCCTACGTTTGCCTTAACTGCTTCCAGTGCCGCCACTACCGCTAAATCAATCGCCTTACAGTCATCATAGTTCTCGTGATAAGCGAATACCGCGAAACTTCCCTGGTAACTACAACTCTTTCCCTGCCTTACTTTACCGGTCTGCCGCACTGTTATGTAAGGAGCTTTCTCTTTTTGTGGTGCAATGACAGGATAAATTTTAGCCTTGCCTCCTGCTTCATTCATGCCAACAAGCTGAACCAGATCATTATTCGCTTTCAATATGTCAATTACACTTTCAACCATGTCCCGCCATTTGCTTTTAAATTCCGTTTCATCACCGCCACCATTTTACGACCCAATATCTCATCGATCTTATTAAATAACTGGCCATTGGTCGCATCAAAAGCCGGCTTCATAAATGGATGACGTGGCATTGATCCGCGATTAGCTCCACTTCTGGTCTTGCGCTGTCTGGTTCCGTATTCAACCAAATGGGCCGCAAAACCTTTATATCTTGAACTCCTGCGCGGGCCTACCGTAACCTCTCCGACCATGTTTGCCTTTGCTACGCTTGGTTTTTCAACGCCTATTGAGTCTGCTAAATTTCCTGTCTTGCCTACCGGTGCAAGCAAATGAGCCATATTAACCAAAGGAACAGCCGCCTCAGCGTGGACCGCTTGAAGTGTTTTGTGTTGTAGTTCGTTTGTCCAACCTCTAAACACATCGTTAATTTCCTTTATGCCTTTTACCTGAATCATGTTATCGGATTAGGTTCATTATCCAAATAATTCGCGTACACATTCAAAAATCTACGTCTCCCATCTTCCGGTTCTTCTATCGGGGCTGTGATCTCATAAACTTTCCCATCACAAACCACCCTCATTTTTTCATTCAAGTCATCCCTGTAGCGAATGGTAAAAACAACTGGATAAATTGCGTTCAATCTGTCAGCTATTGGAACCTCATTACCTTTTAGGTTCCTTTTCTTTGCCGAAACTGTTGGATAGTTTTCTATTTCTTCCCATCCTATTTTTTTATCCTCGTTACTTATTCCGTCTACTTCTATACTCTGTATGAAAGTAATTTCACGATCAAAACGCCCTATTTGCTCTTTAGACTGTAGCATTCTTCAATCATGTTTACCTCTACTTCTGACAGTTTTTCAAATATCTTTTCTTTGTCGTATTCAATCCCTGTTAAGTGATTGAACGGCCAAATGTTTACTTCGCTTTTAATGTCGATCACACCAGGAACTTCCATTGAGGGTACCTGTTTGTAATCAATCCCATTTCGCATAAACGCAAACACGCTGTTATTGTCCATGCCTTTGTTTATTTGATCTTTCCAGCTTTTAAAGTTTAATTTCTCTAAATTCTGGCGGCTGATCATCCTGCCGGCTCCATATGTTGACTTACTTTGCAATCTTCTGCAAGATCCGTCTGCGCTATCAATGTATGCTACATCTTTAACACCAAAGAAACCGTAATCCAAAAATCCTTTGTAGTATGTTAGTAACTCGTTTGTTATTAAGTCATCACTACCTATCTCCAACAAATAATCAAAATCAAATTCTTTTGCCTTTTGCAGTCCGTAGTTTTTCTTTTCTCCGAGTGGTTCGTTTTTATACATCACCCAATTAATTCCGTACTGCTCACAAAGCGGAATCATTTCCTCTTCGCTAATAACTGCCAATGCCTGAACATCGTAGTCTGGATGCTCTTTCAATCTTTTGATCCCGTTAAAACAAATCTCAGTAATGTATGGACGTTTCCACACAGCTAAGAAGATCAAAAGTTTAGTACTGGTTTGCATTCCAATAAACTTTAATATTGTCAAGCAATGCCCGCGAATTCGTATTTAACTCCGTCACTGTTGTTCCTATTACTTCATCCTGTCTATTCTCAAACATCGTTCCTACCTGCAATAAAATTGCCTGTATTGCTTCAGTTGGAAAATCCGTATCGCCACTTACAGAATCGTAACCACATACATAATCAATTACCACTGCATTGGGCCTTACTGCCGTTGAAGGCCAGCTACCAATCTCACCGCCTGACATCGGTACAACTCGCGCAAGTCCAGAATGATCATCTAAAAGATAACCGTCATCTCCTTCGTTTATAGTTTGTTCCGTTTTATCACTTGCCGCATACGTAAATGATTCAATGCTTTGAACCGGTCCGTATGGTAGAATTATTTCTTTTGCCGATGTCTGCCAGTGCCCACATCCAGGGAAATGATCTAAAGTAACTCTGCGGGTTTGGGTAATGAAACTCAATCCCGCATAGTTCTCGCATGCCTTACGTGCTACTTTGATTAGTACAGTAATGTAATCGTCCTTTGACGTTCCTTGCACCTCAAGATGAGATTTAGCCTCTTCTAAAGTTACCGGTTCACTGTCGGAAAGTTCAATTACCTTACTGTACGTTATCATATTTTAGCACAATCTTGTGTATCCGTTTTTCCGAGCAACAATATTGAGAGTCTTTTTTTCTGAATCACTTAAATTAAGTGATCCCCAAAATTTTACAGCCTCTCTTTCGGACATTTCCATCTTTTGTCCCGCTTTTGCGAACACATCTTTTTTGCCGCCACCTTCCACGTCATCCTGACGAACAAGGAAACTTCTATTTGGTATTACTTTCATGGTTTTATAAAAATTATGTCAATGCTGGTGTAGTTGTGTTCCAGTCTTTAGAGATTGAAAACTCTGCTGGCTGTTCGCAATCCTGGTCCATAAATCCGTTAACAACGATCCTGTTTTTACCTCCAAGCTTCTGAGTGAATGGATCAAAAGTCAAATCAAGTCCACCCCAGAATCCTACAATCCATCCTGCCCAGTTAGATGAGAAAATCATAGCAGAAAGGTTTGTTCCTCCGCTTGTATCTGTCAGGTTTGATGGAATTACATTTGAAAGGTAGAATGGCTCAGCTAACAAGCTCTTATCTTTTACATTGAATATAAAATTACCCTCAACGCCAGATACTTGCTTAGGCGTAACTGCTAACGCGAATTTACCCCTTGCATTGGTTACGAAACCACGTTTTCCATCTCTTGCATTTGCAATCTCAGTATCTCTAATCATAGACAAAGCCGCTGCGTAAGTCATGTCACCGCCAGATGTACCTAATGATAGGTTATTTACACCGGAGAATGCAAGAATACCAGTAGTTTGGTTTGCTGAACCAGAACCATTGAACAATTGATCATCGATTAGATATTCGTGAGCAATGGTCAATTGTCTTTTGATGTACTCATCTACATTGAAAACGCTTTGCTTTTGCATTTGCAAAGTATAATCAACATAACCACCGAAACGCTTTGGTGAGATTGAGATATTATCAAAAGTTGGGGTTGTTTCATCAACGTCCGAAGTTTCGGTTTCAAAACCAAGAGTAAGACGGTTTGTGGATCGTGGCCATTGTACGTTACCATTCAATCCATTAAGAAATGTCACGCCAAGTTGATCAGCAACCGGCATAGGATTTAAATATGGAATGATCTTACCTCCATATTCAGTAAATACAACATCCGCCCCTTCTGTTCCTACAGTCAACGCAGATCTACGCCCCATTTTAATAAATGAATGAGGAATATGCATGTTTCCAGACAGGCTAATATCCTGCTCTTTGGCTTCCGCTTTTGCAATCTGGAATACTTCTTCTTCTGCTCCGTTGAATTCCTTACGAGAAGAAACCATTTTCAACGCACGTCCAATTGAGAACTTCTTGGATAAAGATAGCAATTCTTTATATTCAGAATCACCGTCTTGAGTAGGACCAGGCAACGCACTTGCACCGCTTGCAATCTTGCGTGCTGCAATCTTTTTCGCTTCCGCTTCCATCTGTTCAGCAATTACAATGTCAGCATCGATTGCTTCGATTTGAGATTGAAAGTTTTTCCAATCTGTTTTTTGCTCTGCCGTCAGTTCGCTTTTTTCACCGACCGCGATAAGGGCTTCAACTTTTGTTTGTATCTCCGCCCGACTTTCTTTGAGTTCTTTTAGGTTTTTCATTTTTTGATTGATTTTAAATACTCCTTCATTGAATTTAATTCGGGATCTGGTCCCTTTTGTTCATAGTCCTTTCCTTCAAGCAACGCGATAAGATCAGATACTTTCATGGACTGCATCTCTGCATAGCTTAATTGAGGAGTGAACCGCTGTAGAAATGACAATGCTGAATGTGCGTGATTCTTAATCGATCGCCTTAACGCTGCCGGATCGGCTGGAATCTGTACAACACTCCATTCTAACAATTCCTGACCTTCAAAATTCAGGGTATAGTCATCCTTACCCATGTCATTTTTAAAGGTCTCTTTTTTGATGTTGCCTATAGGCATAACTCCAACACTTGAGGCATTTAAGGAGCCAAAAATGATTTTTGAAAGTACCTTTTCGGCAGTTGGGTTTATTTCTGCTGGCTCAAAAGTGGCTTCGCTTACCAAAACTTTATAGCCATCGAAAGTGTCTATTCCTGCGGTTGCTTTCGCAATAACATCGTCAGGGTTTGGGGCAAGACACATATTGTCCCCATATACATTATGCTGATAACCTACAATTGGGTTTGAGTTAAACTTCGTTAGGTCCCAATTGCTCCAATTATAAACAAACTTGTTTCTGTGATCACGTCCTGTCTTCTCTGCTGCAATGATGAAAGAAACCTTTCGTGTTTCACGAACTGTCTTTTCATCGAACTGCGCTTTAAATATTGACTGATTGTATTTAGTTGAGCTCATGTTGAAATCCGTTTACTTTGTGACCATTCTTTTTAGTTGGCTGATTTGGATCTGTGCCCGGATCAACCTTTGTAGAATAAAACTCTCTTAATTGATCTACCGGGATAGTAGCTGCATTTATTGTATAGATGTCGCCACCTTCATAACTGTTCATATCTTCACGATCCCTGATCTCATCCCCGTTCATTGCTCCGATGTTTCGCATAGCTGTGTAATACTCTGCGCGCGCCTTTAAATCACCCCTTAAAAGTCCGTTCATGTTGAACTTTACAAAAGTATTTTTCTTCTCCTTCTCGGTGAATAGCTTCATGTTGCACTCCTGTTCGATTACTCTACAGATTGGCGCAATAGTGTGTTTTGCATAAACCAAGTCAGACTGTTCTGAATTGCTCCACGTCATGCGCTGGTAGTTTTGCGCGAAGGATGGAGGAAGTTGATAAATACCGTAAATTTGCTGTTCGGTCAATCCTGCGGTGCCTAAGTATTCGGCATCCCCTGGCGGAATAAGAACGGAATTATATTTCCAGTTCCCGGTAAGAATCGGGACCTTACCGTTTAGCCGGTCCTCCTGCCAAGATTTTTGGTTTTCCGCCCTCTGGGTCGGGTTTTGTTGCCCCTCATACGAAAGGAACCCAGGCGGACGCTCACCCATTGCCATCGTGGAATATCGGGATTGCTTGAATGCCGCGCCCATTGTAATGGCATTTTGCCTGATCGGAGATAGACCGCAAAGCCCGTCAAGTGAAAACCAACGGAAGTGCAAAACGTCATCAGAAGAGTACATTTCACCGTTGATCCTGTACCATGCGCGGCCACCGCTCTTGGTTACATCCCATTCACCAGGACAAATCAAATCGAATGATCGCGGGCGGTTGTTGCCGTCCCTGTTGATGCCGATAACTGAATTGCCCCATGCATCAGAATGCACCATTGAGGTCAGGAACATATTGGCCGAACTCATGTAGCTGTTCGGCTGATGAGCAAGAGGGTAATAAGCTGGGTGATCTTCGAGGCTTATCTTTTGCTCATTCTCATCCTCCTGGTAAATGTTTATCGGAAGACTGGCTATTGTTCTGGACCTAACATTGATACAAGTCCAAACCGCTGATAGTCCTAATGCGCGCTGCTCAGTGACTCTCTCATTGCTGAAATTATCAAGGCTTCCGAAAATCTTATCTGCTGTGATGCTGCCTTTAAGGTCGTATGTATAACCTTCACCGGGGCCGTAGGCTGATTTTTTGGGTGTTTCCCAAATGTATTTTTCAACGAAGTTTTGAAAAATTGCCCCCATGTTTGCGTGAATGGGACAATATTCACTAAATTTATAGTACCGAAAGGGTAATTTTTTTCACTTTGACACTATCGTCTTAATATGGGAAGAAGGCTATACGACTTTTTCGAAGAGAGATTTAAAAGCGAATTACCATCATCAAAGACAATGCAAGATGCCTTTCAGCGGGCCACCGATAAGATCGAATCGGATCTAAAGTTTACGCCTTATTCAAGTTGGGATAGTTTCAATGCCCTCAGAAAGCAACGAAAAAAGGCTGCCAAATGACAGCCTTTTCCCCACAAATCTGACCTACTCACCAAAATTAAACCAGTAAACGAATCTACAAAATTTTATTAGAATGACAAGCATACCAATAGTAGAATCCCAACGCGCTCATCTCTAAATACTTCTTATCCCTTCCTGAAAGTTTAGAATCATCACATTGCAGAAAGCCTTCTGACTTTACCCATTTCCAAGTCATAGAAATTAGTTTATCAATGTTATCCGGCTGTTTATGTAGTGAAAATCCTAATTTTGGCCTATTCAAAAACTGCTCACTGAATCCCATCTTTCGTAGCATGTCCTTTAAAATGCTTTTATTCCCAGCTACTCGATGTTCTTTTTCATTTATCGAAAGGGCCATTTCTACTAATCGATGATCCAGGAAAGGCGACCGAACTTCCAAACCGTGACACATGGATGCGAAATCTAAGGTTTTGTTTAGGTCGTATTGTACGTACCCCTCCAATTCAACCAACCTTCCTTTCGGCTCTTCGCTATATTGGAATGACATAGGAAAAGGCCATTTCCAATTTTTAGGCCTTTCTATTGATCGATAAGTATGATCCATCTGAGGCTTTCCATTTAATTCATGTGTCCTGTCATACCCGAAAAACAATTCATCCGCTCCGTTAGCGGTAATCGCCACCCGCCCGAATTTAGAAGTTTCTTTTGAGGTCATGTATGGAATAAGACCAGCCATTGTCGGCTCTCCGCACTCCAAAGAGTAATCCGTCAGATATTCAGCTACTTTTATTTCTTCCGGGTCAACCACTTTCATGTCTATCCCGAACTTGTCGGCCACTTGCTGGGCATATTTCCGCTCAGGGCTGTCCAAGTGTATGGCGGATCCGCAAGCGAATTGAGAAGCAACCAAAGTAGAATCTATGCCGCCAGACAGGAAAATATGAATCGGAACGTCTGAAATTTTAACCTTATTGATGGCATCCAGTACCAAATCTTCTATTCCTGACGTGTTTTCTTGGAATTTTGGTTCCCAGTAGCGTTCTATTTCAATGGTTCCACGTGAAACGTCATAGGTTAGCATTTCAGCGGCTCCCAGCTTCTTAATTCCCTTCCACATGGAGCCCATGCAGGAACCCAAAAGCCAATAGGATTGCATCATGTCTTTATCAATCTCCCATTTTGGTTTCAGGTGAAGTAGCGCGCCAGGGGATGAAGCAAAAGCAAATTTGTCGCCTTCCTGGTAGTAGTAAATCGACTTTTGACTAAACCTGTCAACTGCTAAGTAAATTTTTTTTCTCTCACAATCAAAGTAGCCAATGGAGAACATTCCATTAATATCATTTATAGCATCCCTAAATGAGTTCCCATTCCTTGGCTTTTGATCGTGTTTATGAATTGACAACCACAAAGCCATTGTATCACTTTCTTCATACGGATAGAAATCCTTGTAATTATACCATTCGCCATTATACGTTAAAGCGTCCCCTCCATTTAACGGCTGAACCTGATCTCCAATTATCGATAAAAGATTATGACCAAAAAATATATTGCTTGACACTTCCTGAATATTGGAATAGTCAGGCCCTCCACGCTTTTGGTGGTTAACCATTTTTTCAATCATTTCTTTTGTATAATTAACCGTCCCTGAAATCCTGCACATAGATTTTTATTTATACCATGACCAAATAAAGTATTCGCAACCATCTCCGGTTTCGCCTTCTGACTTCCAACGCCAAGGAACATTAACCATAAAGTCATCCTCTTTTTTAAATCCCATGGACTCGAAGTCATGCCAGTAATAGAACTTACTTGGAACTTCTGTAGTCTCTGCAAGGAATACAGCTTTGTTGGCGATGCGTTTAAACTCTTCGATTATTGCAGCCACGTCTTCGATATGATCTAAAACAGAAACGGTAAACACAATGTCAAAGTTTTGAATGTGCTTTAGCATTTCTTCATCTCCGAGAATGATATTTGATAACCCTTTTTGACTTGCTATCGTCATATTCGGCCAGCTTACATCTATGCCAGCTTTGAAAATATCATCGTTAATTAGTTTCAGATTCTTACCTGTCCCGCATCCAAACTCCAAAACGCTTTTTGGCTCAAGTTCTTCGATTCTGAAAATTACCTCTTCACTCAATGGAGATAAATTATCATCGGCCACATACGTTTTATAAAACTCCTTTGCTTCACTCATAGTTGAAAAGTTCTTTTAATATTTCCGTGTCTGCTGGTTCTGATTTTATATTTCGTGATCTCAGATAATCTTTAAGGCTGTTCATTTCATTCCATTGGCCTTTAACTGCCAGCACGTTTAAATCATCATCCAAAACAATTGGTGCTTTTGCTTTCATGGTATTGTGATAACCTAAGTCGTCCAATTTTCTGTTCGCTTTTACGTCAAATACCTGGTTGTTTATCTTCTCAAGTAACGATTTAGAAAATACCTTTCCTGATCCGATTGGAAAGTGTGCGTTCTGGTTTATGTACTTCATCTTATACAAAGAATTCGTTTCGCTTTCGTATGTATACCACGAAGTAGTTCCGATAAGATCGTAACCTTTGACCATTAAATCCAAAGCTCTGTTGATGTAATCTTTCCCTAAAATGTCATCACTACCAACAATAATTAAAGGGTTCGCACCAATAGTCACCGCCCAATTTACTCCCGCTTGCCACTTGGCACCCAAAGGATCGTTTTGCGCTCTCACTATTTCAATTTCTGGAAATCTGTTTGAATAGTAGTTGAACTCTTCTTTGTAACTGACCACTAAAACTATTTTACATCGTTGCTGTTGAAGTAGCTCTATGTTCTTGGTTGTGATTATTAATCTGTTATGAGTAGCGATAATAACCACCGGATTAAGGTGACATTTGCACCCAACGCATGGACTTCCTAGATCATCATTCGCGCAAATCATCCCCAAGATTGTATAATTTCGTCCCCTGTTATTTTCTGCGCTTCGATTGTCTTCCACTGAGCCAGCGCGTGTATCCCTGCCCGTATTCCAGAAATCCTACCCTGTAATTTTTCCAACATTACATCATTCCCCTTTCGCAAAACCATGCAATTAGAATTCATCCACTTGATAACCGGATTGTTAAAATGTTCTATCTCGCATTTGGTCGCCAATGCTTCCCATTCTTTTGTAGGTTCGGAAAGTCCCCGGTAGCTTTGGGAAATTGGATTTGCTTGCAGTCCTGATTTTACTAATGCCTGTAGAATGTCGTTGTTCTGTATGTTCGCGTCAAAGGCCATTGAATGCACGTAGTATTTTTGTAGTTCCTCATGAATAATATCGAACATCAAATCATTATCCACTACGTTTCCGGGCGTTGTCTTTATCCATCCTTCGTCAACAAAATTGGAGAAGTCGAATTTAATATCGTTCACTTTTACTTTTTCTTCCGGCATCCAGAATATCCACTTAAAAGCGTGAATATCTCCGCTTGCATTTGGGAACATAAGGCACAAACTATTCAAACTTAGCCCGCTGATTATCTCTATTCCGGCATAGCATTGGTAAACGTTTTTCAAAATGTCCTCACTAAATCCGTGGCTATTTTTCATCCATGTATCTGTCGGAATCCATACCTCTGGACTATCGCACCAAATATTAAAATTCAGGGTCTTAACGTCTACCTCTGTGGTCCCGCCCTCCCGCTTGGCTTTCTTCAATCGGGTCCGAAGGAAGTCGATATTTACCGATGTTATCAGGTTCGGATTGCTCTGTCTCCACTTATCTTCATTCGCAATCAACCAATCTATGGTTATTTCCTCCGGTTTACCGTCCGCGCCTAGCGGTTTGTCCATTTCAAAGATGAACGGCAAATAAGAATCATCCTCAACAATGCCCTCTAAAATCTCAATTCCACCTTTCCGGAGCTTCTGATAACAAGGCCCGTCCAGGTTAAAACCTGATGTCGTAATAGTGACCATTAAAGGCTCTTCGCGTGCTGCTTGGGCGGACTCAAGCGTATCTAATAGGTCGGCCGTAGTGGCCATACCATACTCATCTATTAGGCCCAAAGAAGGGTTGAGACCATGCTTACCTCCTGATGTTTTGCTCTTCTTATCGCTACCTTCTTTGGAAAGTGCCTTAATAAAGCCGTCCCGTTCGTTGTGAACGATGTTGACTATGTTCTCTTTGTACCTGAAAAGGCTAACGGTATCATCGTCAACGTAGTCCATCAGGTCGGGAGATTGTTCAATAATCTTCCCGGTAATGTTCACGCAGATTTTCGCCTGATCTTCGTTATTGGCCCCTACGAATACTTTCGGAGTATTTACCCGCTTATCTGAATACAAGTGAAACAGTCCCAATATCCCCGCCAGTGTGCTTTTCGCGTTCTTCTTGCTGATTTGTACGTAAACCGACTTAATCCGTCTTAGCCCAGTAGCCTTCACCTTCCATCCGTAAATCTGATCGAAAATGAAGTGCATCCACGGCATTATCTTTACCGGCTTGCCCCTCCACTTGTCTTCCCACAGACAGCAATGTTCCTCCGCGAACTTGGTGAACTTGTCCGCATCTTCCTGGTCAAAATACAGGTCGTCCCGCTGTAGGTCGTTTACAAACCGTACTGCCGCCAGCTTTATAAGGTAGCCTGTTTCATGTTCATTTCCCGGCTCTAAAACCCATCTGGCGTATTGCTCCGCTGCGCTCACAATTTTGGTTTTGCTGGTTGAAGATAGAAATCAACAAGTTTTTCAATGTTAGATTTATCTATTGGATTAAATAGGGTACTCAAAAAAGAATCTAAATCATCATCACTTCTTGCAATAAGGAGTCTGATAATTCTCTTTTCTTGGTCATTAGACGTGAATTCAATTCCAGCCTTGTTAAGTTGAGATTTAATCTCGTAATATCTTAATTTTTCCATGTTAAAGTGCCTTCTTTTTTAGTTTACTCGATGTCTTTATTTTGTCAAAGTCTGCCGGATTAAGCCCGAACTTAGGCGCGTGCTTTAACACATTGGCGTACTCTTTCGTCATCACCGTATATTCCGGCCTGATCTGCTGATAAACGCCACCCTTCTCCGTTTGGAACTCCATCGAAGGCCCTTTTTCGTTAACAAATTGCGCGCTTTCCTCATACAAAGCGAAGCTATTTGCCAGCATGGAAGCCTCCAATTTCAACCGCTCCACGGGCAATTTACATTCCTTGCAATGCTCGATAATCATCGCTAAAACTACCTTTCCCCGATCACTTAAATACTCCATAATTTCATTCCAAAATTGAGAATTTGATTCAAAATCGAACTATCCTAAAGACCCCCTCATTCAAACCAGAAACGAGGTTTTTTTTGACGAAG